>Ga0209794_1000043_pt1 | contig 316606 bp, 305 predicted proteins | sample EBPBio232013_DNA_FD_185869 | JGI IMG/M metagenome (GOLD analysis project Ga0209794, IMG submission 185869) | Wastewater treatment Type I Accumulibacter community from EBPR Bioreactor in Madison, WI, USA - Reactor 1_5/23/2013_ DNA (SPAdes)... | ecosystem: Engineered > Bioreactor > EBPR >...
AGGATCAGCTGCCCGTTGGAGCTGTGCAGCTCCTCCCAGAAATCGGCGCGGTCGTAATGGCCGATCCGGTCGAGGTCGATGACGCCCGCATGAGGCTTCGCGCGGTAGCCGACCAATGTCGTCCCCTCGGGCCGCAGATCGACGGAAAATCCCAGCCCCTCGGAAATCACCGCCTCGCCCGAAACCAGCGGCACCTCGGCGTTGAGCGCCTTCAACTCGGCATCGGACAGCACCGCCTGACCCTGCCGCAGCCGGATCTGGTTCAGCCGCATTCCCGGCCGCACCAGTACCGAGAAGGAGCGGGGGCAGATCTCGGCATAGAGCTTTCCGTTGTAACCCGCCGGAATCCGGTCGAATTCGACGCCGTGATCGGTGATGACCCGGACCAGAAGGTCGAGGCGGCCGGTCGAGCTTTTGGCATTCGTCACCGCGCTCATGCCATCGGGCAGGGCCAGCGTCTCGGCCAGTTCCACGACATAGACGCAGCCCTTTTCCAGCACCATGCCGGCGCCCAGGGGGAATCGGTGCATTTCGAATTCCGGCAGCCGCTCGGCGACCGTCCGGCCCTTGCCCGGCAGGAACGAGGCGCGCAGCCGGTGGGCCGTGCCCCCCAGCCGCAGGTCCAGGCTGGCGGGCTGCACCTGATCGGGCAGGATCGCGGGGCTTGCGCCCAGGACGCCGCCCTCGATCAGCCGCCGCAGCGCTTGCGAGGGCAGGACACCCGGGTTCGCCACTGGGTTCTGGGTCATCTCAAGCCTCCCGAAAAGCAAACCGCCCGCAGCCAGAGGGCCACGGGCGGATTGTGATGGTCGGGCTGGCGAGATTCGAACTCACGACCTTCCGCCCCCCAGACGGACGCGCTAACCAGACTGCGCCACAGCCCGACGAGGCGCTTTCTACCCGTTTTCGCGGCGGGGGCAAGCGACAAAATGCCGGGTCGGGCGGGAAATTTTCCCGGCCCGCCAAGGGGCGCGATCACCAGCGACCGGCGCCCGAAGCTTCGGACATCCGCTCGAGCAGCGCGTCGATACGCCGTGCCAGCAGTTCCGCCCGGTCGCGCCGCGGTCCGAGGCTGCCGCGCGTCATGCCGCGCAGCCGCCGCGCCAGCATCGCCCGGTCCGAGGGCTCCATCGCTTCGATCCCGGGGGCGGGCTGAGGCATCGGGGCAGGGGCCGCGGCAAGGGGCTCGTTCACGGCGGGCTCCGGGCTGCGGGCCACCGGCTCGGGCGCCACGGCAGGCGTCTCCACGGCCTCCTCCAGCCCCTCCGGCAGGATATCGGCCGCAGCCTCGGGCGCGAGATCCAGCGCCTCGGCGGGTTCGAGGTCATCCTCGACCCGCGTGCCCAGCGGCGGCTCCTCGGGCGTCTCCGCCTCCGGCAGGTCGGGTGCCCCGACGTCGGGTGTCCCAACTCGGGCCACCGGCACCTCCTCCCGCGCGGGGGGCAGCGTCACGGGCTCTGCCGGCGGCGGCACCTCGGCCAGCGGCCGGGTCGCCGGCGCCGGAATCCGGTCCGAGAGCGGCGGCTCCGCGACGATCTCGGCCTCATCGATGGTGGGATCCTCGAATCCCTCCGACAGGTCGAAATCCTCGTCCTCGCCGCTGGTTACGGGCTCAAGCTCACGCAGCGGCCCCCCCAGGCCCGCCACATGCTTCACACCCTGTTCCTGCAACACCCGCTGCACGCCGCGGATGGTCATGCCTTGGGTCTGCAACAGCGCCTTGATCCCGTTGATCAGCGCCACGTCGTCGGGCCGGTAATACCGACGCCCGCCCGCCCGTTTCACGGGCCTGATCTGATAGAATTTGCTTTCCCAAAACCGCAGCACATGCGCCGGGGTATCCAGGATATCGGCCACTTCGCTGATCGTGCGAAAGGCCTCTGGCGCCTTTTTCATGCCTTAGGCCTTGTTGCGCAGGTTCCCGCTGGAGACGCGATCCTTCATCAGATGCGACGGCCGGAAGGAGAGAACACGACGCGGGCTGATCGGCACTTCTTCGCCGGTCTTGGGATTGCGCCCCAGCCGTTCGGCCTTGGAGCGGACGCTGAAGGTGCCGAAGGACGAGATCTTGACCTGCTCGCCCTCGACCAGCGCATCCGACATGTACTGGATCACCGCTTCGACAAGGGCAGCGGATTCGTTGCGAGAGAGTCCCACTTCGCGGAACACCGCCTCGCTCAGATCCATCCGTGTCAGAGTTTTTTCGCTCATCTCAATCTCCCCGGTGATTGACTGGCCGCGCAGCAAGGATGCTGCAAGGAATTTTGACTGTCAACACCGGGGTTTGCGGTGCGTTGTTTGCACGGGCTCTGAAGCGCGGCACCCTGCCTACCAGCGCAGCACCACGGCGCCCCAGGCCAGACCGCCGCCGATGGCCTCGGTCACGATCAGGTCGCCCTGCTTCAGTTTACCCTGCGCCGCCCCCACCGACAGCGCCAGCGGGATCGAGGCGGCCGAGGTATTGCCGTGATCCTGCACGGTGACGATCACATGATCCATCGGCACGCCCATCTTCTTGGCGGTGCCCTGGATGATGCGGATATTGGCCTGATGCGGCACGATCCAGTCGACATCGCCCGGCGCGACCCCGGCCTTGCCGAGCGCGGTTTCGGCCGTCTCGGTCAGCTTTTCGACCGCATGGCGAAAGACCTGGTTGCCCTGCATCCTGAGTTGCCCGGCGGTCCCGGTCGAGGAGACGCCGCCATCCACGTAAAGAAGATCGCGGAAGCGTCCGTCGGAATTGAGATCCGTGGACAGCACGCCCCGGTCCGAGGGCAGGCCCTGACCCGGCTGCGCCTCGAGGATGACGGCGCCCGCGCCATCCCCGAACAGCACGCAGGTGCCGCGGTCGGTCCAGTCCATGATCCGGCTGAACGTCTCTGCCCCGATCACCAGAACCCGTCTGGCCTGACCCGAGACGATCAGCGCATTGGCATTGGCCAGCGCGAAGACGAAGCCCGCGCAGACCGCCTGCACGTCGAAGGCATAGGCCTTCTGCGCGCCGATCTCGGCCTGAACCATGGTGGCGACGGAGGGGAAGGTGAAATCGGGGGTCGAGGTGGCGACGATGATCGCGTCGAGGCTGGCGGCCTCGATCCCGGCCTGCGCCAGCGCCGCCCGCGCGGCCTTCGACGCCAGATGCGAGGTCATCTCGCCCTCGGCCGCGAAATGCCGCCGCTCGATGCCCGAGCGCGACACGATCCAGTCGTGCGAGGTATCGAGGGTCTTCTCGAATTCCGCGTTTTCGACAACACGCTCAGGCAGATAGTGGCCGTGACCGATGACCACGGCCCGCGTGACGTTGTTCTCTATCATGCCGACTCACCATTCCCGGGGCCCGCATCCTGAGCCGTCTTGGAAGCGATCACAAGGCGTTCGGCCATGCGACCGCGGTATCCCGATTGCGCCAGCTTGGCGGCCAGGCCGATGGCCGCCGCCACGCCGGTCGAATCGGCGGAACCGTGCGATTTCACCACCGTGCCGTTGAGGCCCAGGAACACGCCGCCATTGACGCGCCGCGGGTCGATCCGACCCGAGAGGCGCTTCAACGCCCCCCGCGCCAGGATCGCGCCCAGCATGGCCAGGGGACCCGAGGTCAGGCTCTGGCGGGTGAAATCGGAAATGAGCTTGGCCGTGCCCTCGCCGGTCTTCAGCGCGACATTGCCGGTGAATCCGTCGGTGACGATCACGTCCACCCGGTCCGAGGGGATGTCCGACCCCTCGACGAAGCCCACGTATTCGTAGCGCCCCGTCTCCTCGTGCCGCGAAATCAGATCATGCGCCGCCTTGATCTCGGCCCGGCCCTTGTGTTCCTCGGTGCCGACATTCAGCAAGCCGACCCGAGGCCGGGGCTCGCCGAAGCCGTTGCGGAAATAGGTGACGCCCATGATCGCATAGGCCAGCAGATCCTCGGCCTCGGCCTTCACATCGGCGCCGACGTCCAGCATCGTGTTGAACCCGTGCCGCCCGCGCGAGGGCCAGAGGCAGGCGATGGCGGGGCGGTTCACGCCCTCCATCCGGCGCAGTTGCAGCATGGAAACGGCCATCAGCGCGCCGGTATTGCCGCAGCTGACCGCCGCCATGCCGGTGCCGTCCTTCAGCGCGGTGATGGCGGACCACATCGAGGTGTCCTTGCCGTGGCGCATCACATGGCTGGGCTTGTCATGCATGGTCACGACGCCTTCGGCATGGACCAGCGTAAGCCGTCCGGCCAGCGCGGTTTCGCGCGCGACCAGCGGCTCCAGCACGGCCTTGTCGCCATGCAGCAGGATATCGACGCGGGGATTGTCCCGCACCGATTGGGCGCAGCCCGAGACGACGGCCGAGGGTCCCCGGTCGCCGCCCATCGCATCGACAGATATGATGATCCGACCCGAAGCCGAACCAGGCACCGGCTCACCGGCGTGCGGATGTTCCGTCTCGGACGTCATCAAGGCACCGCCGGTCGAGACCGTCAGGCCGCGTCGTCGTCCAGGTCGACGCTGGCTTGCGCGATCACTTCGCGGCTGTCGTAGTGGCCGCAGGACGGGCACACGTGGTGCGGGCGCTTCAGTTCGCCGCACGAGGGGCATTCGTTGGGATTGCCCGCGACCAGCGCGTCATGAGCGCGGCGCATGTTGCGGCGGGAGCGGGTCACGCGGTTCTGTTGAACGGCCATGTCAACCTCTGAGTTTAGGCGGGCGCGACCGGGCGGCCCGTGACTGTGGAAACTTGCTGCGACGGGGCATTACACCGCCAAGGCGGCCATTGAAAGACCCATCGTGCATGAGGCGCGGAACATAGAAGGTTTTCCCGGCCGCGCAAGGCCAAATCGGGGTTATTCCCCGTCTTGGCCCAAGTCTTTCTTCAGCTTCGCCAGCGCGGCAAAGGGGTTGGGGCGTTCGTCGGGCGGCAGGTCGGTGACCGAGTCGGGCAGCGCGGCACCGGGCACGCGGGGGTAATCGGGCAGGGCCAGCGCCAGCGCCTCGGCCATCACCGCGCCGGGGTCGATCACCGGGCCCAGCGGCTCCAGCGTGTCATCCTCGGGGATCTCGGCCTCGGGCTCGGTGGGGGTCGGCATGTCGCGGACGAAGCGGCGCGTCACGGGCTGGTCGATGCGGGTGGTGACGGGTTCGGCGGTGATCACGCATTCCTGAATCACGGTGGCGCCCAGCACCCCCTCCAGCCGCCAGTCGCTGCGCCCCTCGGCAAGGATCTGGCCCGCGAAATCGAGCTTGCGGATCTTAAGCGCGCCCAGATCCCCGGCCAGTTCGGCTCGGGCCTCGGGCGTGGGGGTCAGGCGAAAGCGCAATCCGCCGCGGGCGGACAGGTCGCTCACGCGCAGGGGCAGCGTCAGGGCATCCGTCTCGCGCAGGGTGGGATCCGGTTGTGCCGGGTGCTCGCTCATGACGTCTTCCTTCCTTGCAGGCCCTCACATGCGCGTGCGGGCGGGTCGGCGCGGGGTTCCATTCTTGAACAGCGCCCGCTCCTCTAGTAATCCAGTTGCCACGCGGGGTTCCAGCCCCGAGGCGCCGGGAAGCCGGGGCCGCCGGGGCCTGACCCCGCCAGACAACAGCCGGGAGTGGGGCATGAGCGATCGCGCAGCGAAAGAAAAGACGTCTGCGGCCAAGGGGGCGCAGCGACGGGTTCCGGGTCGGCGGGGCCTCGTCGCCGGGCTGGCGCTGGGGTTGCTGGTCGCGGCCTGTTCGCCGATCATGCGCTATCACGGCTATGCGCCCTCGGACGAGGATCTGGCCCAGATCCAGGTCGGCCGCGACACGCGCGAGACGGTCGCCCAGGCCATCGGCCAGCCCGGCATGGGCGGGGTGATGGAGGGGTCGGGCTGGTATTACGTCCAGTCCGACTGGCGCGAACGCGGCTGGCGCGCGCCCGAGGAGGTCGACCGCCAGGTGGTCGCCATCTCGTTCGATCAGAGCGACCGGGTCAGCAATATCGAGCGGTTCGGCCTGGCCGATGGCCAAGTCGTGGCGCTGTCGCGGCGGGTGACCGATGCCGGTCCGCGTCCCAGCGTGATGAGCCAGGTGATGAGCGCGCTGGGGCAGTTCACCTCGCTCGGGAGCTGACAGCCGCGGGGGCAGACCGCCCTGAGAGGGAGCGACGGGCATGGCCCAGGCGGATGGCGACAGGCTTTTCGGCGCCCCCATCGCAGCGGGGGCGCGCGTGGTACGGCTGGCGGGACCCGCGGATATGGCCGGGGTTCTGGCGCTGCGGGGCCGGGCCTTTCGCGGCGGCGCCGAGGATCGCGACGATTACGACGACCTGAGCCTGCATCTCTGGATCGGCCGTCCGGGCGGCCCGGCGGAAGCCACGCTGCGCTTTCGCCGCCATGGCGACGGCACGGCGCTGCTGGCGGGCTATGCCGCGCGCCATTACGGGCTGGAAGCCATGGCCGCGGCCGGGGGCGAGACGCTGGAACTGGGGCGGCTGTGCACCGAACCCGGGGCAGGGGACGCGGACCTCATGCGCCTCCTCTGGGCCGGGGTTTCGCGGGTGGCGCTGGTGACGGGCGCCGCGCGGATGATCGGCTGTACTTCGTTCCACAGCCGCGAGCCCGAGGCGCTGGATCCCGCCTGGGCGCTGCTCATGGCCCGCCATCAGGGCCCGGCCACGCTGACCCCCTCGCGCAAGGCGCCGGAGTTCCGCGCCTTCGAGGCGGTGACCGCCGCGCCCGCGCCCGAAGCCGCGCAGCTTCTGCCCGGGCTCCTCAGGGCCTATCTCTCGATGGGGGGCTGGGTATCGGACCATGCGGTGATTGACCGCGATCTCGGCACCTGCCATGTCTTCACCTGTGTCGAGATCGACCGCATGCCGCCCGCCCGGCGTCGAGCCATGGCGCAATTGGCCGCGATCGCGCCCGACTGAGCCTCGCCCCCTTGCGCGGCGCCCAAGGCTGGGGTAATGGGCGCGCACTTCACAGGCGGGGCCGGGCCCTGCGGGGAGACATCCCGCAGCGGTCCACCGGTTGGGCGAATGCCCGAAAGCCCCGTCCTAGGCGCAAACCGGAAAGGACATGGACATGGCGCTTCCCGAATTCTCCATGCGTCAGCTGCTTGAAGCTGGCGTTCACTACGGCCACCAGACCCAGCGCTGGAACCCGCGCATGGGTCAGTACATCTATGGCGACCGCAACGGCATCCATATCGTCGACCTGACGCAGACGGTTCCGATGCTGGACCAGGCGCTGAAGGTGATCCGCGATACCGTCGCCAAGGGCGGCCGCGTGCTCTTCGTCGGCACCAAACGCCAGGCGTCCAAGCAGGTCGCCGAAGCCGCTGAAAAATGCGCCCAGTACTACATGAACCACCGCTGGCTGGGCGGCACGCTGACCAACTGGAAAACCGTTTCCCAGTCGATCCAGCGCCTGAAGCAGATCGACGAGGTCATGGAGCGCGGCGCCGCCGGCCTGACCAAGAAAGAGCGTCTGCAGATGGAACGCGAGCAGACCAAACTGCAGGCCTCGCTCGGCGGGATCCGCGAAATGGGCGGTCTGCCGGACCTGCTGTTCGTGATCGACGTGAACAAGGAAGACCTCGCCATCCTGGAAGCCAAGAAACTGGGCATTCCGGTCGTCGCCGTGGTCGATACCAACTGCTCGCCCGATGGCGTGGATTACGTGATCCCCGGCAACGATGACGCCGCGCGCGCCATCGCCCTCTATTGCGACCTCGTGGCCCGTGCCGCGCTCGACGGCATGTCGGCGCAGTTGGGGGCGGCGGGTGTCGACCTGGGCGCGCTGGACGAGGCTCCGGCCGAGGAAGCGGTGTCGGAAGAGACCGAGGCCTGAGGCCTTTCGGACGGCCCCGCGGCGCCGCAGGGCGCCGGGGCTGTCACGCGATTGACACCGGGCGGGGGCAACCCTGCCCGCATCCCCATTCAAGGAGAGAGATCATGGCGATTACCGCTGCGATGGTGAAGGAACTGCGCGATTCGACCGGCGCGGGCATGATGGACGCCAAGAAGGCGCTGACCGAGACCAACGGCGACATGGAAGCCGCCGTCGACTGGCTGCGCACCAAGGGCCTGGCGAAAGCCGCCAAGAAAGCCGACCGCGTTGCGGCCGAGGGCCTGGTGGGCGTGGCTGTCGACAACGGCCGGGGCGTCGCCATCGAGATCAACTCGGAAACCGACTTCGTTGCCAAGAACGAGGATTTCCAGTCGCTGGTCCGCGAAGTCGCCAAGGTTGCGCTGCAGACCGGCGAGTCGATCGAGGTGGTCAAGGCCGCCGACCTCAACGGTGAAACGGTCGAGAACGTCATCAACGGCGCCATCGCCCGCATCGGCGAGAACATGACCTTCCGCCGCATGCATGTGCTGGAAGGCGATACCGTTGTGTCCTACGTGCACAATGCTGCCGCCGAAGGCATGGGCAAGATCGGCGTGCTGGTCGCGCTGAAGGGCCCGGCCGAGGCCGCGCAGGCGATCGGCAAGCAATTCGCGATGCATATCGCCGCGACCTCGCCGCTGTCGCTGTCCGAGGCCACCATGGACCCGGCCGTCGTCGAGCGCGAGCTGCAGGTGCAGACCGCCAAGGCGCTGGAAGAGAACGCCGAAGCCGCCAAGCCGAAGCCCGAGCAGGTGATCCACAACAACATCATCCCCGGCCGGATGAAGAAATTCCTCGCCGAGAACACGCTTCTGGGCCAGGCCTTCGTGATCAACCCTGACGTGACCGTCGAACAGGCCGCCAAAGAGGCCGGCGTCGAGATCACCGGCTATGCCCGCGTCGCCGTCGGCGAAGGCGTGGAGAAGAAGCAGGAAGATTTCGCCGCCGAGGTTGCCAAGACCCTCGCCGGCTAAGCCGCCGCGCCTCGGGGAGGGACCCGGCGCGACGACAGGGGGGCGGAGCCGCGGGCTCCGCCCCTTTTTTCATGAGGCGCATGATTCGGCGCATCGGAGGGGTTCGGAGAAAGGGTGGCTTCGCCGCAAAATCTGCGGCCTGTCTGTGTATTTCTGGTTATGTTTTTGTTGATCACCAGCAAGTCCTTGAATTATTTTGGTAAAACTTGACCGAATGGAAAAATATCGCCGTGGTTTGACGGAGCTTTTCGAAACGCGGTCTCCGGGTGCCTCGACAACGGCACAAAATTGGGTCAGCACTCATAAGAGACCGAATGGAAAGACCCGGGCGCCAACGATGGAGCACCAGAGTTTTCGTCACGTTCCAAGTGACATGGCCGTTCCCTCAAGGCCGGGGTCTTCAAAGCCGTTTCCACCGGAAACGGCCGCGCTTCTCGCCAGAATTCTCTCCTGCGCCGATGCCGAAATCATCTGGCGCGACATCTGCGCGTTTTTCGCCGGCTTCGGATTCGAGCATGTGCTCTATGGCTATTCGCCGGATTCGCGCGGCGCCATCCTCGGCGCGCCCGAGGATTACCTTGTGCACAGCACCTTGCCCCAATCCGTTGTGCAGGAGATGGTGACCGAGGGCTATTTCCGCATGAGCGTGACCTTCAACTGGGCGCTGCGGAATGTGGGCGTCGCCAGCTGGTCGATGACCGCCGAGGAATCCGGGATCGAGGAGGAGATCCCGATAACGGCCGCCGGGACCGACTTCTTCCTGCGCCACGGCCTGCTGACCGGCTGCTCGATCGGCTTCATGCCGGAACGGACGCGGGGCAGGGCGGTCATGGCCCTCATCGCCCCGCCGGAGGTGCCCCAGCATCATGTGGATGCCATTCTGACCGATACCCAGGACCTCATCTTTGCGGTGGCGGCGGTGGCGCATCGCTGCCTGTCGTCCTTGCCCTATCACACCCCCGGCCGCCGCCTGACCCGACGCCAGCGCGAGGTGCTGGAATGGGTGGCCGAAGGCAAGACCTCGGCCGATATCGCGGTGATCATGGGCATCACCACGCCGACCGTCGAAAAGCACTTGCGCCTTGCCCGCGAGACGCTGGGGGTCGAGACGACACCGCATGCGCTGGTCAAGGCGACCTTCCTGAACCAGATGTTCGTGACCTCGCCCATCGAGACCGGCACGCGGCGCACGCTGGTTCCCTGGGGCATGTGAACCTGGGGCATGTGAAAGCGTCACATTTTCGCAGTTTGCTACGTTTTCGACCGTCGCAGGGTATGGATTCTCATACTGACGCGCCGGACGCGAAAACTTTACTCTGAAAACGTTAACGAGTGGCTAGAAGCGCCGCGTCCGATCCCCCAACCAGGACCGGGCGTGTTTTGGCGCGACTGGAATGCGTACTCTTGCCGTGTCCTTTCCCAACCCGATGCAGCAAGACAATCCGGTGCAGCTTGCTGCACCGGAATGTCTGCGTCTGGTGATTTCGGGGGGAAGGGGGCTCAGGCGAGCCGGGCGTTGGCGGCCAGATCCGCCGCCTGGCGGATGGCCCGGATATTGGCGCCATAGGGCGCGGGATCGGTTACCGAGCCGCCCTTGAACACGGCAGAGCCCGCGACCAGAACATCCGCCCCGGCCCGGGCCACCAGCGGCGCCGTCTCGCGCGTCACGCCGCCGTCGATCTCGATATGCACCGGCCGGTCGCCGATCAGGGCGCGCAGCGTGCGGATCTTGGCCGTCATGTCGATGAATTTCTGCCCGCCGAAGCCCGGGTTGACGGTCATCACGCAGATCAGATCGGTCAGGTCCAGCAGATGCGCCACCGCCTCGGCCGGGGTTCCCGGGTTCAGCGCCACACCCGCCTTTTTTCCCGTCGCGCGAATGGCTTGCAGGGTCCGGTGAATGTGGGGCCCCGCTTCGACATGGGCGGTGATGATATCGGCGCCCGCCTCGGCGAAAGCCTCGATGTAAGGATCGACCGGCGCGATCATCAGATGCACGTCCATCACCGTCTTCACATGTTTGCGGAAGGCCGCGACGGCGGGCGGCCCGAAGGTCAGGTTCGGTACGAAATGCCCGTCCATCACATCGACATGCACCCAATCGGCGCCCTCGGCCTCGATGGCCTGGATTTCACGGCCGAAATCGGCGAAATCGGCCGAGAGAATGGAGGGGGCGATCTTGATCGCGCGCGAGAACACCATGACTTTCTCCATGGGGTTGTGGCAAGGTCCGAGGTCTCCGCCCTATGCCAAGGCATCCCGGGCGTCCACCGAAAAAACGAGGGCGCGCATGCTCGAGATTCTTTCCCTGTCGGTCGCCGTGATCGCCCTGATCGTGGCGCAGCGAGCGCATGGGCGGATCGCCTGGCTGCAACGGCGGATCGAGGCGCTGGAGGCGGGGCAGGGTGCCCCGCTCCCGAAAGCCGCCCCCGTGGCCGCGGCCCCGGTCGAGGAGCTTGTCGCGCCCCCCGAGCCCCGTCCGGCGGTGGCCCGCAAACCGTCGCGGCCTTCGATCCTCGCCCGTTTTCTGCCCTGGCTTAGGGCCAACTGGATCTATCCGGTGGCAGGGCTGGCGCTGGTCATGGCGGCAGTCTTTCTGGTGCAATATTCGATCGAGAAGGGCCTTCTGTCGCCCGCTCTGCGCGTCGGGCTGGCGCTGGCCCTGGGCCTGGCGCTGGTGGGCGCGGGTGAAGCACTTCGCCGTCGCTGGGCTGCGGGGCAGGCGGGGCTTGTGCCCGCGACGCTGGCCGGCGCCGGGGTTTTCACGCTCTTCGCTGCGGTACTCGCCGCCTATCACCTCTATGCCATGCTGGGCCCCCAGGCCGCGCTTCTGGCGTTGGCGCTCATCGCCGCGGGCGCCATGGCGCTCGGCTGGGTGCATGGGCCGATGCTGGCGGCGATGGGCGTCATCGGCGGTACGGCAGCGCCGTTCCTGCTGGGCGGGGGCGGTCCGCCGCCCGTCCTGCTGTTCGGCTATTTCGCCGCCGTGGCAGCGCTGGGGCTGGGGATCGACGGGCTTCGCCGCTGGGGCTGGGTCTCAGCCCTGGCGGTGGTGCTGCCGCTGACCGGGGGTGTGGTGATCGCCTTGGGCGGGGCGCCGGACTGGGGGCTGGCGCTGCTCGCCCTCTGGATCGCGGTTCTGGGCACGGCCTTGCCCGGTGGCCGCCCGGTCCCGGGGGCCGAGGGCACCATGCTGCACCGCTGGCGCGCGCGGCCGGATCTTGAGGTCATCGTCGCCGGCCTTGCCGTTTTGGGCGCGACGCTCGCCATCCTCACCCAGGTCAAGGCGCCCGAGAGCCTGCTGGCGATGGGCGCTCTGGCGATCCTGCTGCCGATCTGGACCGCGCGCGCCCCGGCCCTGGCCGATCTGTCCCTGATCCCGGCCCTGGGCCTGGCGCTGGCGGTGCCGCTCGCCGGGATCACCACGCCCTTGCTGCTGTCCCTGGTTCTCAACCTTCAGGGCTGGCTGCCGCAGGGCAGCGTGGCGCTGGCGGTGCTGGCGGGCCTCGCGATGCTCTGGCGCAGCGAGCGGGCCGGGGGCCTGGCGCGCGACCTCTGGGCAATCCTCGCGGTCGCTACTCCCGGCGCCACGCTGATCGCGGTCGAGGTCTTCTGGAAGCCGATGACGCTGCTGGGCGCCGGCTGGCCCTTCACGGTCATGGCGCTGGCCGCGGGCTATACGGCGCTGGCGCTCTGGGCCGCGCGGCGCGACGGCGGGCAGGGCGCCCGGCTGGGCGCGGCCGCGGCCGCCGCCATCGCCACGATCGCGCTGGCCCTGATGCTGATCCTCTCGGCTGCGGCGCTGACCGTGGCGCTGGCCGTGCTGCTGGCGGCAACCGCGGCGATGGACCGGCGTTTCGGCGTGCCCTATCTGGGCTGGATCATCGGCCTTGGCACCATGGCGATGGGGTGGCGGCTGCTGTTCGACCCGGGGCTTGACCCGATCCTGCTGCGCGAGATGTCGGCGCTCGACACCGCGCTCACGCTGCTGGCGGTGCTGGCGGGGCCGCTGGCGGCGCTGGCGCTGATCCGGGGCCTGCCGCCGCATCCGGCCCGCGACTGGGGCCGGATCATCGCCGAGACCGGGCTCTCCGGCCTGATCCCGGTGGTGCTGGCCGTGGCCATCGCGCGCTTTCTCGACGGGCTCAGCACCCATGCGTCGCTGGGCCTTCAGGCCAGCGTGCTGATCGCGCTGGCCGCGGTGCAGATCGCCCGGGCGAAGGCGCTGACCGGCAGCCGGGCGATGAACTGGGTGCGCCGCGGACTGGCGGGCCTTCTGGGACTTGCCGCGGGGCTGTGCCTGCTGGCCAATATGACGTTGTTCTCGCCGCTGGCCGGTCCCGGTTTCCTGGCCTCGCCGGTGCGCGGATGGCCGGTGCTCAACGACCTGGCGCTGGCCTATCTGGCGCCGGCGCTGACGCTGGCCTGGGCGCTGCGCCATGCCCCGCGGGCGCGGCTGCTGGCGGCTGTGCCCGGCATCACCTGGCTGGCGCTGGTGATCCGGCACCTGTGGCACGGGGGCAGCGGCATGGGACTCGAGACCGGCTTCGCGCAGGGCGAGCTTTACGCCTATACCGTCGCGCTGCTGGTCGCGGGCGCCCTGGCATTGGCGCTGGCGCTGCGGCTGGGCGTGACCGGCTACCGGATCGCCGGTCTGGCGCTGATCGGGCTTGCTGCCGCCAAGGCCTTCCTGATCGACGCGTCGGGGCTCACCGGCCTGATGCGGGTGGGGGCCTTCCTGGCGCTGGGTCTGTCGCTGGTGGGGCTGGCCTGGCTCAATGCCTGGGTCGCCGGGCGCATGACGGGCGGTCCTGAGGAGCTTTCGCAGAGTGACGGGCAATAGTCCGATAATAGGTATTATGTAATATTAATGGAGTATCGGACCGCCGCTTTCCAGTCGCGTTTTTGCTGTGATCTCGCCATGATCCTCCCAAAAGATGTTGCAAAACGAGAAGGTTGGTTGCCAAAATGCAACAAATTCGACAAACCGGTGCCCGGATCAGGCGTCTCCGCTTGTCCTCCCTGCATTTGAAGCGAATTGTTTACCTGTTCTTAAATGTTGCAACGGCATAAGGGCCTGAACAAAGATCGGCGCAGTCCAGAACGGATGTCCCGCCAGGAGATTACGGTCGGAATGATACAGGGCAAGCTTCCTAAGGAGGACTGCACCAAGCTGGTTCCGGCTCCGCGGTCGATCAAAGACGCGGGCACGGTCTTGCTCATCGACGCGGCAGAGGCGCTGTCCATGCTGACGCCCCGGCGCGACCGGCAGTCCATCATCCTGACGCAGATGCGCATGCTCAACAGCGGCATGCTGCAGAACATCGCGCCCGAGGCGATCGTCGCGCCGCTGATCACCGCCCATTACGACATCGTCGATCTTGGCATCCTGCTCGAGGATCTGGGCTATGCCGGCGATCTCTACGCGCTGACCCGGCCGCTGCCACGGGCCGAGCTGGTGATCCGCGAAGTGGGCTCTGCCTGTCCGCGTCTCACCGTCCGCCTGCTCGAGATCGGCTGATCACTCCCCGCGCGGAAAGCGCTGGGATTCCTCAAGAATATTCAGATCCATGTGGTTGCGCATGTAGCGCTGGCCGGCATCGCGATGCGGCTGGAAATCCCAGTCTTCGTAGCGACCGGCCCTGAGCGCCCCATAGACCACCCAGCGCCGCGCCTGGCTGGCCCGCACCTCGGCGTCGAAATCCGCCAGAGTCCAGCGCGCCATGGCCATCGCCCGGAACCGCTCCAGCACCGACGCGAAGCCCGGATCGGCGGCCAGATTGATCCGCTCGCCCGGATCGCTGTCGAGATTGTAGAGCGTCTCGGGATCGGCGCCGCAGGCGATGTATTTCCAGGGCCCGTCGATCAGCGCCACCATCGGCGCCACCGTCCCTTCGGCCGCATATTCCATCGGCACCGGCCCCCGCCCGCCCGTCCCGTGCATCAGCGGCACCAGGCTTTCGCCATCGGTCCAGGGCGCGATCGCGCCCATGTCCGGCCCCGCCAGATCGCAGAGCGTCGGCAGCAAGTCCAGCGTCGAGACCGGCTGATCCACCCGCTGCGCCTTGATTCCAGGGCCGGCGATGAACAAAGGCACCCGGGCCGAGCCCTCCCAGAAGTTCATCTTGAACCACAACCCGCGCTCGCCCAGCATCTCGCCATGGTCCGACAGGAAGACGATCACCGCCTCCTGCCTTGTGCGTTCCAACACGTCCAGAATCTCGCCGATCTTGTCGTCGATATAGGAGATATTCGCGAAATATCCTTGTCTTGCGCGTCGAACTTCGCGTTCGGTCGCGTTGAAGTTCTGATAGTCGAAACTGTCCAGCAGCCGCTTGCCATGCGCGTCCTGATCCGCGTAGGCGATGCCCTCGGGCGGTGTCAGCTGCGGGCAATCCTCGTAAAGATCCCAGTATTTCCGCCGCGCCACGAAGGGGTCATGCGGATGGGTGAAGCTGACCGTCAGGCACCAGGGGCGCGCATCATGCCCCCGCGCCAGATCGTAGAGCTTCTGCCCGGCCAGATGCGCCACGTCGTCGTCGTATTCCAGCTGGTTGGTGATCTCGGCCACGCCCGCCCCGGTCACCGACCCCAGGTTGTGATACCACCAGTCGATCCGCTCGCCCGGCTTGCGGTAATCGGGCGTCCAGCCGAAATCCGCCGGGTAGATGTCGGTCGTCAGCCGTTCCTCGAACCCGTGCAGCTGATCGGGGCCGACGAAATGCATCTTGCCCGACAGCGCGGTCTGATAGCCCGCGGCGCGCAGGTGATGCGTGAAGCACGGCGTGTCCGAGCGGAACTCGGCGGCATTGTCATAGACCCCGGTGCGGCGCGGCAATTGCCCGGCCATGACGCTGGCGCGGGCCGGCGCGCAGAGCGGACTCGGGCAATAGGCGCGCGAGAACCGGGCCGAGCGATCCGCCAGCCGCCGCAGGTTCGGTGCATGCAGGAAATCCGCCGGCCCGTCCGCCATCAGCGTGCCGGTCAGTTGGTCCACCATCAGGATCAGGATATTCGGGCGGGTCATGACGGGCCTTTCTTCAAGCACTTGCCGGACGATCCTGACTTAGGCCCGGCGCCCCTGCCCCGTCAAATGCGACGCCGCAGCACCCGGTTTGCGACGGCGCCTGCGAGCGGCTAGTCTCGGCCCGACTCGCAACGCCAGAGAGGCCCGGAATGGATACCAAACTCCTGCTCATCATCCTCGACGGCGTACCCTACGCCAATTGGCGGCGCTATTTCGGCTGTCTGGAGGGCTGGGTCGCCTCGGGCGAGGCGCGGGTCTGGAAGATGCGCTCGGTCCTGCCGTCCATGTCGGGTCCCTGCTATGCCTCGATCCATTCGGGCGTCGCGCCGCAGGTCCATGGGGTCCTGTCGAACGGCCATATCCAGCGGGTCGAGCTGCCCGATGTCTTCAGCGAGACGCGCAAGGCCGGCGGCGTCACCGGCGCCGTGACCCATAGCTGGTGGTCCGAGTTCTTCAACCGCGCGCCGTTCCAGTATGTGCGCGACATCGAATACGACGAGCCCGAAAGCGCCAGCATCAACCACGGCCGGTTCCACACCATGACCGGCTACGACCACATGAACCAGACGACGCCCTCGGACGTCGATCTCTTCGCCACGCTGACCTCGCTCTGCCTGCGCTTCGGCCTCGATTACGGGATCTTGCACACCTGCACACTGGATTCGATGGGCCACCGCTTCGGTCACGATTGCGCCGAGATGGACCATGCCTGCGCGCTGCTCGACGCGATGCTGGCCAAGTTCCTGCCCGACTGGCTGGCCATGGGCTATGAGGTGATCGTGACCGCGGATCACGGACAGTCGCTGCGCGGCCATCACGGCGGCACGGGCGAGGATCAGCAGGATTTCGCGCTCTATTACTTCGGCAAGGGCGAAGGCCCGTCGAAGGATACGCTCCTGGACCAGCGTCAGCTCGCGCCCACGATCCTGACCCGCCTCGGCGCCCCGGTCCCCGAGACAATGAAGCACCCGAGCTTCCTCGGTTAGGGCTTTACCCCTTCTTAACCTGCATCTTTGCGCCTCAAATATCCCGGAGGGCCGGGGGGCTGGCCCCCCGGTTCCGCAGCTGCCCCAGGCGCTCAAACCCCGAACGCGCGCAGCCGCGACACCAGCGCCGCCGTCGACCCGTCGCGGCCCTCGGTCGTGGCCTTGCCTTCGATCATCGGCAACAGCTGGATAGCCAGTTCCTTGCCCAGTTCCACGCCCCATTGGTCGAAGGAATTGATGCCCAGCACCACGCCCTCGACAAAGACCCGATGCTCATAGAGCGCGACGATCGCGCCCAGCATGGCCGGGGTCAGCTTGGGATAGAGCAGCAGCGTCGAAGGCCGGTTGCCCGGGAAGACCCGGTGCCGCGCCTGCCGTTCCAGCTCGTCGCCTGAAAGCCCCTTCGCCGCCATCAGCGCCCGCGCTTCCTCCAGCGTGCGACCCTGCATCAGCGCCTCGGCCTGGGCCAGGCAATTGGCGGCGAGCAGGCGGTGCTGATGGGCGAGTGCGGGCTCATGCCCCTGCCCCGCCAGCAGGAATTCGCAGGGCACCACATCGGTGCCCTGATGGATCAGCTGATAGAACGCATGCTGGCCATTGGTGCCCGGCTCGCCGAAGACCACCGGCCCCGAGGGCACTGTCAGATCCTCGCCATCCATCGAGACCCGCTTGCCGTTCGATTCCATCTCCAGTTGCTGCAGATAGGCCGGCAGCCGGGCCAGGCGCTGGTCATAGGGCAGCACGGCGCGGGCGGCGTAGCCGCAGACCTGCCGGTGCCAGACGCCGACCATGGCCAGCGCCACCGGCATATTCTCTTCCAGCGGCGCGGTCAGGAAATGCTGGTCCATCGCCGCGGCACCCGCCAGGAAGGCGCGGAAATCCTCGGGTCCGATGGCGATCATCAGGCTCAGGCCGATGGGCCCCCACATCGAATAGCGCCCGCCGACCCAATCGGCGAAACCGAAGACCCGCGCCGGGTCGATCCCGAAGGCCGAGGTCTTGTCCAGGGCCGTCGACAGCGCCACGAATTGCCGCGTGGGCTCTGCCACCGCGCGCGACATCCAGGCCTTCGCGGTCTGGGCGTTGGTCATCGTCTCGATGGTGGTGAAGGTCTTCGAGGCGACGATGACCAGCGTCGTTTCGGGGTTCAGCGCCTCCAGCACGTCATGGATGTGCGCCCCGTCCACGTTCGAGACGAAATGGCAGCGCGGCCCGTCGGCATAGGGCGAAAGCGCCTGCACCGCCATCGCCGGGCCCAGATCCGAGCCGCCGATGCCGATATTGACCACATCGGTGACCCGGCCGCCCGCGGCGCGGATCCGGCCGTCGCGCAGGTCGCGGGCGAAGCTCTCCATCCGCGCCAGCGTGGCGCGGACCTCGGGCATGACGTCTTGGCCGTCGACCGTCACGCTGCCCTGAAGGTTGCGCAGCGCCGTGTGCAGGACCGCGCGCTCCTCGGTCTCGTTGATGCGGGCGCCCTGGAACATGGCGTCCCGCCGGGCCTCGACCCCCCGGGCGCGGGCCAAGTCCAGCAGCGCGGCACGGGTCGCCTCGTCGATATTCGTCTTTGAATAATCGAACAGAATCGGCCCGGTAGCCGGGGATTCCAGATACGCCGAAAAGTTTTGCGCCCGGTTCGGATCGGAAAACAGCGCGCGGATCGGCCGGTCGGCGGTCTCGCGCAGGCGGTCGCTCAATGCGGCCCAGTCGTTCATCAAAACACTTCCAAGAGGTTGCTTCGCTCCTTTCTGCCAAGATGCGCCCGGGTTTCCCAGCGCAAAAGCGCCCCGGCCCTTTTCCCCGCGCCGGTGCTGTCTTCCAGCAACAGGCCGGGGGGCGTCCGGCAGGCCTTGTCGTCGCCGCGACCCCGTGCAGAATGGCGCCCATGAATCCGCGCATCCTGCATAGCGAGGCCTGCATGGCCGAGGGCGCCGAGTGGCTCGCCGCCGCCCATCCGCCCTTTGCCCGCGCGTTGGCGCTCTGCGGGCCGCCGCCCTTGCGTCGGCGCGGCGACGGGTTCGAGGCGCTGGTCGGCGCCATCGTCAGCCAGCAGGTCTCGGTCGCCTCGGCCCGGGCCATCGCCGCCAAGCTGCAGGCGGCCGATCTGGTCAGCGCCGCGCAATACGCCGAGGCCTCGGAAGAGCATCTGCGCGCGAACGGCCTGTCCCGCCAGAAAGCCCGCTACATCAAGGCCCTGGCCGAGGCCGCGATCGATTTCGACGCCCTGCGCGAGGCGCCGGAGGACGAGATCGTCGCCACCCTGACCGCCGTGCCCGGCATCGGCCGCTGGACGGCCGAGATCTATGTCATGTTCAGCCTAGGCCGCGCCGACACCTTCGCGCCGAACGACCTGGCGCTGCAGGAGGCCGCGCGGCTGCTGTTCGATCTGCCGGAACGCCCCAAGGAAAAGCCGATGCGCGCCATGGCCGAGGCCTGGAGCCCCTGGCGGACGGTCGCAGCGGGGATGCTCTGGCACTACTACCACCATGCCAAAAGCCGTGAAGGCATCACCTGAAAGGACGATCCATGCCCCCTCGCCCGCTGACCTCCGCCCGCAAGGGCGCGCCGAAGGGCTCTGCGACCTCGGCGGTGATCTTTCTGCATGGCTATGGGGCGAATGGCGCGGACCTCTTGGGCCTCGCCGATCCGCTGGCGCCGCATCTGAAGGGCACCGCCTTCTACGCGCCCGATGCGCCCGAGAATTGCCAGGGCAATCCCTTCGGCTTCCAGTGGTTTCCGATCCCCTGGCTGGACGGGTCCAGCGAGGAGGCAGCGAAGGCCGGTGCCGAACAGGCGCGCGCCGATATCGACGCCTTCATCGACAAGGTGCTGGCAGAGGAGGGGCTGGCGCCCTCGGCCCTGGCGCTGGTGGGCTTTTCGCAGGGCACGATGATGAGCCTCGCCACCGCGCCGCGCCGGGCTGAGCCGATTGCCGCCGTCGTCGGCTTCTCGGGCCGGCTGCTGGAGAAGGACATGGCCGACTGGATCGTGTCGAAGCCGCCCGTCCTGTTGATCCACGGCGACGCCGATCCGATGGTGCCGGTGCAGAGCCTGCCCGAAGCCGCCGATGCCCTGACCAGGGCCGGGGTCGAAACCTATGCCCATGTCTGCAAGGGCCTCGGCCATTCCATCGACAACGAGGGGCTGTCGCTGGCCCTGGGCTTCCTGCACGAGAAATTGCCGCACTGAAGCGTCACTGTCGCCTCTTTGTGATGCAGGTCCGGCATCCTGCCCCCGGCACCCGATCTCGCGGGCTTGTCAGAGGCGTAACACCGGATATAGTCGGGGCAACTTCCGCTTCGGCCGGTCCTGCCAGGAGAGACGAGGAATGGACGGCGATTTCAGGCATAGCTTCGTGCATGAACCCGCGGCGCTGCGGCAATATCCGGCGCTGGTCCTGAACGCCGATTACCGGCCGCTCAGCTACTATCCCCTGTCGCTCTGGCCCTGGCAGGAGGCGGTGAAAGCGGTCTGGATGGACCGGGTGACCATCGCTGCCGAATACGAGCAGACGGTGCGCAGCCAGCGGATGGAAATGCGAATACCCTCCGTCGTGGTGCTGAAAGATTACGTCAAACCCCGAAAGCGCGTGGCCTTCACGCGCTTTAATCTTTTCCTGCGGGACGAATTCGCCTGCCAGTATTGCGGCTCGCGTCACGATCTGACCTTCGACCATGTGGTGCCCCGTGCCATGGGCGGCGTCACCAGTTGGGAAAATGTCGTGGCCGCCTGCGCTCCCTGCAATCTGCGCAAGGGCTCGAAGAGCCTGCGCCATTCGGGTCTGTCGCTGCAGCGGCCGCCGCATCGCCCCTCCTCGGCCGAGCTGATCGACAAGGGCCGGCGTTTTCCGCCGAACCACCTGCACGAAAGCTGGGCGGATTACCTCTATTGGGATACAGAGCTGGATGCCTGACGGCGCCGCCGGTCCGGCGTCAACCCGGCCTTAACCTTGTCACGGCAAGGCTGGACTTTCCCGCGCGCCCGCCCTATTCAAGCGCCGAGTTACCGCTAACAATTCGCAGGAGCCCGGCATGGTCGCCCGCGTCATTCCCGTCGATCCTTTCGACCTGGTGGTGTTCGGCGCCACCGGCGACCTTGCCCGCCGCAAGATCCTGCCCGCTCTCTGGCAGCGCTTCGCCGAGGGGCAGATGCCGCCTGAGTCCCGCATCATCGGCGCCGCCAGGACCGAACAATCGGCCGCGGACTTCCGCCAGATGGTGTCCGAGGCCTTTGACGAATTCATGGGCGACAAGGCCCCCGACCCCAAGGCGCGCGCCGCATTCCTAGACCGGCTCGATTACGTCGCGGTCGAGGCGACGGGCGACGAGGGCTGGGCGGATCTGGCGGCCAAGCTCAGGCCCGGCGTGGTGCGGGCCTTCTATTTCTCGGTCGGGCCCTCGCTGTTCGGGCCGCTCGCCGCGGGCTTGGGCAAATACGGCATGGTCACGCCCGAGACGCGGATTGTCGTGGAAAAGCCCTTCGGCAACGATCTGGAGACGGCGCGCGCCCTGAACCAGACGCTCGCCGCGCATTTCACCGAGACGCAGATCTACCGGATCGACCATTACCTCGGCAAGGAAACGGTCCAGAACCTGATGGCCGTCCGCTTCGGCAATATCCTGTTCGAGCCGCTGTGGAACGCGCGGTTCGTCGATCATGTGCAGATCACCGTGGCGGAAACCGTGGGCGTGGGCGGCCGCGGCCCCTATTACGACAAATCGGGCGCCATGCGGGACATGGTGCAGAACCACCTGATGCAGCTTTTGTGCCTGATCGCCATGGAGCCGCCGCATAAATTCGAACCCGACGCGGTGCGGGACGAAAAGCTGAAGGTCATTCACGCGCTGGACCCGGTCGAGCCGCAGCATGTGGTGCGCGGCCAGTACGGCGGTGCGGCCGCCACCCCGTCCTATCGGGACGAGGTGGAAAACCCCGCCTCGACCACCGAGAGCTACGTCGCGCTCAAGGTCGGGATCTCGAACTGGCGCTGGAAGGGCACGCCCTTCTACCTGCGCACCGGCAAGCGGCTGCGCTCGCGTGCCTCGGAAATCGCCGTCATCTTCCGCGATCCGCCGCATTCGATCTTCGGCGAAGATGCGCCCTGGAAGGCCAACATGCTGGTCATCCGCCTGCAACCGGATGAGGGCATGACGCTGAAGGTGATGATCAAGGAACCCGGCCCCGGCGGCATGCGGCTGAAGGACGTGGCGCTGGATATGTCCTTTGCCGAGGCTCTGGGCGACGATATGCATATCCCCGACGCCTATGAGCGGCTGATCATGGACGTGATCCGCGGCAACCAGACCCTCTTCATGCGCGGGGACGAGGTCGAGGCCGCCTGGGCCTGGACCGATCCGATCATCGCCGGCTGGCAAAAATTCGCTGACCGGCCCTTTGCCTATGACCCGGGCTCGTCGGGACCCGATGAAGCGCTTAAGTTGATCCATCTGGACCAACGAAGCTGGCGCGAGATCCGTTGATGGACTTTATCGAATATTCCGACGCCGACATGATGATGCTGTCCCTGGCCCGCATCCTGTCGCGCGACCTGCGCGAGGCGCTGCTCAGGCGCGACCGGGCGCTTTTCGCGGTGCCGGGCGGCACCACGCCGGGACCGGTTTTCGACATGCTCTCGGCCGTGGACATCGACTGGGACCGGGTGGACGTGGTGCCGGGCGACGAACGCTGGCTGCCCGAGGATCACCCCCGCTCGAACGCGGGCCAATTGCGCGCCAGGCTTCTGCGCGGCAAGGCCTCGGCGGCGCATCTGCTGCGCCTCTGGCGCGACCTGCCGCCCGAGGAGGGCGCGGCGCGCGCCGCCGCCGATCTGGCGCCGCTTCTACCCATCGACGTGGCGCTGGTCGGCATGGGGTCCGACATGCACACGGCCTCGATGTTCCCGGGCGCGCCGGAACTGGCCCTGGCGCTGGCCAATGACGCGCCGGTCATCGTGCCGATCACCGCCCCCGATGCGCCTGAACCCCGCGTGACGATGAGCGCGCGCGTGCTGAAAGACGCCTTCGCGCTGCATGTGCTGATCGTCGGCGCCGAAAAGCGCGAGGCGCTGGAACGGGCGCAGAAACTCTCGCCGACCGAGGCGCCGATCAACGCGCTGCTCTCCAGGGCCAGCGTCCATTGGGCGCCCTGAGGTTTACTCCCTGAGGCTGCCCTCGGGCAGACCCGCGATCAGCCCGGCCTTCACCGCCGCCTCGCAGCGGGTGGCCATGGCCTTGCGGCTCGGGGTCTCGGCTACCGGGATCGGCGGGTGATAGACCACCTCGACCTGGCCCTGCCGGATCTGCGCCAGCACCCGCACCAGATGCCCGCCGAATCCCAGCGTCCCCCACCAAGCATAGAAGCGTGAGTCGCGCCCGGGCGGACCGGTATAGACCAGCGTCACTGGCTGTATGGACAAGAGCCCCGCCAGATCGGGATCGAAGAAGGCGGCGAAGAGCGTGGGCTTGAAGGGCAGAACCCGCAGCCCGTCGGAACTGGTGCCCTCGGGGAAGAAGCACAGGTGATGTCCGGCCCTGAGCCGCGCCTCGAACACCAGCTTCTGCGCCTTCGCCTCGCGCGGGTCGCGCCGGATGAAGACGGTGCCGGTGGCCTTGGCCAGCCAGCCGATCCCGGGCCAGCCCGCGACCTCGTTCTTGGCCACGAAATAGATCCGCTGCGGCGCGTTCATGGCGAAGATATCAAGCCAGCTCACGTGGTTCGCGACTACCGCGCCGCGGCCCTGCATTGGCTGGCCCCGGACCCGGAACCCGATCCCCAGCACGACAAAGGCCGCCCGGCAGACCGCCTGCGTGACGAAGGGCGTGACCGGCCGCCTGAGGCCGAAGAGCGGCCGCTCCAGCAGCCTCAGCGTCAGATGCAGCGCCAGCCCGCCAAAGACGACGACGACCAACACCGGCAGCCGCAGCGCCAGCACCAGCCAGCCCAGGGGCTCGATCCGCACCGGCGGCGGGTCGCCATCGGGCGAGACCCAGGTGGGGTCGCGGGGAACGGGCGTTTCAGCCGCGAGGGGTCTTGCGGGTGTAGAAGTCAAAGGCTCGCTCGGACATGGTGGAGGTGTCCATGATCAGGCACACATCCGTGGTGTTGAAATCATGGTCGATGAAGGCGCCCTGCCCCACGAACCCGCCCAGCCGCAGATAGGCGCGGATCAGGGGCGGGATGGCGGCCTGCGCCCGGGTCCGGTCCAGTGCGGCGGGGTCGATCAGATCCATCCTCTGGGCCTGCGGCCCGGGCCGGACGGTGACGCGCAGGCCCTCGGGCGCCAGATGATGGGCGTTGAGCCAGCTCAGCGCCTCGGCATGGGGGGCGGGGTCAGCGCCGTGAAACGAGGCCACGCCGAACATGATCTCGATCCCCCGGGCGATCACGTAATCGGCCAGCCCGTTCCACATCAGCAGCATCGAGGCGCCGCGCCGATGCGCGGGATGCACGCAGCTGCGGCCCAGTTCGACCAGTTTGCGGCCGGACGCCCGAAGCGGCGCCAGATCGTATTCGGTATCGGAATAGAACCGCCCCAGCGCCTCGGCCCGGTCCTGCGGCAACAGGCGATAGACGCCGACCACATGCGCCAGCGCCTCGGAATCCGCATTGCGGTCGATGAGCAGCAGGTGGTCGAAATAGGGGTCCAGCGCATCCTGCTCCAGCCGCGCGGCGTGATCGGCGCCGTCGCAGCGCGCGCCCAGTTCCTCGACAAAGACCTGATAGCGCAGCCGCTGCGCCGCCCTGAGGTCGCGCTCGTCCTGCGCCAGACGCACCTCATAGGCGATCTCGCGCGGGGCGGCGGCGGAGCTTTGTGCATCGTTCATCGCGTTTCCTCCCCTCCCGGGGTGCCGTTGACTTGGGGCCGGCTTCGGTCCTAGGCTCGGCCAGTTGTCCGGGCTAAAGCCCCGGCACCCAATCGAGATTGATGACCCGTGTATCCACCACGACCTTCCCGGCCTCCTCGAAATTCACCGTCACGCGGTCGCCCACCACGGATTGCACCTGCCCCAGGCCCCAATCGGGCTGGGTCGGGTGGCGGACATACATGCCGGGCTCCAGCAACTGGGCCATGGGATCGCTCCTGTGCAGGGGCCGGCCAGACCGTCGAGGCGGGCGCATGAGCGCGCCCGATCTCGCCGCGCTGGTCGGCTCGCGGCTTTGCCATGATCTGGTAAGCCCTCTTGGCGCGATCGGCAACGGGGTCGAGCTGCTGAAAATGCTGCACGAGGGTTCGGACGAACTGGCGCTGATCGAACAGGCCGTGGCGGCGGCGCAGGCCCGTGTCCGGCTTTACCGGCTGGCCTTTGGCGCGGCGCAGCCGGGGCAGGAGGCGAAGGCCGAGGATCTGGCCGAAGCGCTGCAGGCCCTGTCGCTGAGCGGCCGCCTGTCTGTCGCCTGCGGGTTGCGCGGCCCCCTGCCCCGTGTGCAGGCCAAGCGGCTGGCGCTGGCCGCGCTCTGTCTGGAAACGGCCCTGCCCTGGGGGGGACAGGTACAGGTCACCGGCCAGGGCGTCAGCGCAAGGGCGGCGCGGCTGAAGCTGGACCCTGCGCTCTGGGAGCCGCTTGCCGAGGGTCGGGTGCCCGAGGCCCCGGCCGCCGCGACGGTGCATTTCGCGCTGCTGGCCGAGGGCGGCGCCGTGCAAATCGCCCGGGACGAGGGCGGGATCGCGATCAGCCTCTGATCGTGCCCTCGCCCGTCACCAGATACTTGAAGCTGGTCAGCTGCTCGGCCCCCACCGGGCCGCGGGCGTGCATCTTGCCGGTGGCGATGCCGATCTCGGCCCCCATGCCGAATTCGCCGCCATCGGCGAATTGCGTGGACGCGTTGTGCATCAGGATCGCGCTGTCGAGCCGCTGGAAGAAACGGTCCGCAGTGGCTTGATTTTCCGTCAGAATCGACTCGGTATGCTGGCTGCCGTAGCGGCGGATATGGGCAATCGCCCCGTCCACCCCATCGACCAGCCTGGCGGCGATGATCATGTCCAGGAACTCGCGGCCAAAATCGTCGGCTTTGGCCTCTATCGTGCCGGGAATGCTGAGCAATTCGCCTTCGGCCCTGACCTCGACGCCGGCCTTCAGCAGATCCTCGATCAGCACTCCGCCGTGCCTGGCGTAGAAGGCCCGGTCGATCAGCAGGCATTCGGCCGAGCCGCAGATGCCGGTGCGCCGCGTCTTGGCGTTCAGGACCACGCGGCGGGCCTTTGCCAGATCGGCCTCGCCATCGGCATAGACGTGGCAGATCCCCTCCAGATGCGCGAAGACCGGCACGCGCGCCTCGGCCTGCACCAGTCCCACCAGCCCCTTTCCACCCCGGGGCACGATCACGTCGATATACTTGACCATGCGCAACATCTCGGAGACCGCGGCGCGGTCGCGGGTCGGCACCATCTGGATCGCACCCTCGGGCAGGCCCGCGGCCTTGAGCCCGGCGACCATGCAGGACAAGAGCGCCTGCGAGGAATGATAGCTCTCCGACCCCCCGCGCAGGATCACCGCATTGCCAGACTTGAGGCAGAGCGCGGCCGCGTCGGCGGTGACATTGGGCCGGCTTTCGTAGATCACGCCGACCACGCCCAGGGGTGTGCGGACCCGGCGGATATGCAGCCCGCTCGGCATGTCCCATTCGGCGATGACCGCGCCCACCGGATCGGCCTGCGCCGCCACCGCGCGCAGCCCGGCGACGATGCCCGCGACGCGCGAGGCATCCAGCTTCAGCCGGTCGAGCATCGCCTCGCTCAGCCCCTTGTCGCGGCCGAAGGCCATGTCCTTGGCATTGGCCTCCAGGATCTGCGGCAGCGAGGCCTCGACCGCCTCGGCCGCGGCCAGAAGCGCCGCTTCCTTGGCCGCCGGCGGGGCGAAGGCCAGCTCGGCCGACGCCTCGCGGGCACGCGCGCCCAGACCTTCCATCAGCGTGGCGATATCCATGCCGTCCATCTGCCCCTCCTAGAGAACCATGTCGTCGCGGTGAATGAGCGCGGCCCGGCCGGCATAGCCCAGCACCGCCGCGATCGCATCCGACCGCTTTCCCTTAATCTTGCGCGCTTCCTCGGCCGTGTAGCGGACAAGGCCGATCCCCAGCGCTCCCTCGGGCCCCTGAATCGCCACCGGCTCGCCGCGGCCGAATGCGCCCTCGACCGCCGTCACCCCGGCGGGCAGCAGCGACTTACCCTGCCCCAAAGCCTGCGCCGCGCCCGGGTCGATGCGGATCACGCCGCGCGGTTTCATCGCCGCGATCCAGCGCTTGCGGGCGGCTTGCGGGTCGCCGAGCGCGCCGAACCAGGTGCAATTCGCGCCCTGCTCAATGGCTGTCAGCGGCCGCAAGGGCGCGCCGGCCGCGATCACCATGGCGCAGCCGCCATGCGTCGCGGTGCGCGCGGCCATGACCTTGGTTTTCATCCCGCCCTTCGAGACGCCCGAGACGGGATCGCCCGCCATCGCCTCGATCTCAGCCGTGACATCGGCCACGAAATCGAGCCGCCTTGCGGTGGGATCGACATGCGGGTTGCCGGTATAGAGCCCGTCCACATCGGACAGCAGCGCCAGTTGATCCGCGCCGATGGTGATCGCCACCTGCGCCGCCAGCCGGTCGTTGTCGCCGTAGCGGATCTCGTCCGTGGCCACGGTGTCATTCTCGTTGACGATGGGCACGACGCCGAGACCCAGCAGGGTTTCCATCGTCGCGCGGGTGTTCAGATAGCGGCGACGGTCCTCGGTATCCTCCAGCGTCACCAGCACCTGCGCGGTGGTGATGCCATGCGGCTGCAACACTTCCTCATAGGCGCGGGCGAGGCGGATCTGGCCCACCGCGGCCGCAGCCTGCGATTGTTCCAGCGGCAGTTCGCCTTTCGGCAGCCCCAGCACCCGCCGCCCCAGCGCGATGGAGCCCGAGGAGACCAGCACCACATCGGCGCCCCGCGCCTTGGCCTCGGCCACATCCTCGGCCAGCGCGCGCAGCCAGTCGGATTTCAGCTGCCCGGTCGCGGCATCGACCAGCAGGGCCGAGCCGATCTTGATGACCAGCCGCCGCGCCTGGGTCAGCGACAGCCGGGTCTCGGTCAGGGTTGCCACGATTCGTCGTCTCCCTCGGCCGCGGCTTCGGCCCGTTGCGCGGAAATCTCGGCCCAGAGGGCACGCAGCACCTCGGTCACGCCCTTGCCGGTAGCGGCGGACAGCAGATAGACCCGCCCGCCCGAGGCCTCCTCGAGCGCGGCGCGCTTCTCGGCGATTTCCTCGTCCATCAGCGCGTCGATCTTGTTCAGCCCGACGATGCGCGGCTTGTCGTAGACCACTTCGGAATAGAGCTCCAACTCGCGGTCGATGATGCGGAAATCCTCGGCCACGTCCTCCGACGTGCCGTCGAGCAGATGCAGAAGCACCGCGCAGCGCTCGATATGGCCGAGGAACTGGTCGCCCAGCCCCCTGCCCTCGCTGGCGCCCTCGATCAGGCCGGGAATGTCGGCCAGCACGAATTCGCGCTGGTCGACGCCGACGACGCCCAGGTTGGGGTGCAGCGTGGTGAAGGGGTAATCGGCGATCTTCGGCCGTGCGTTCGAGGTGGCGGCGAGGAAGGTGGATTTCCCGGCATTCGGGAGGCCCGCCAGCCCCGCATCGGCGATCAGCTTCAGCCGCAGCCAGATCTCGCGCTCGACGCCCTCCTGCCCCGGGTTGCCCTTGCGCGGCGACTGGTTGGTCGAGGTCTTGAAGCGCAGGTTGCCCCAGCCGCCGTTGCCGCCCTTGGCCAGCAGCACCTTCTGGCCGATTTCGGTCAGGTCGGCGATCACCGTCTCGCCGTCCCCGTCCAGGATCTCGGTCCCCTGCGGCACCTTCAGCACGATGTCGTCGCCATCCTTGCCGGTGCGCTGGCTACCCATGCCGGGCCGCCCGTTGCCGGCGAAGAAATGCTGCTGATAGCGGAAGTCGATCAGCGTGTTCAGCGCGGGCACGACCTCGGCCCAGACATCGCCGCCCGAGCCGCCGTCACCGCCGTCAGGGCCGCCGAATTCGACGAATTTCTCGCGCCGGAAACTGACGCAGCCGTTGCCGCCGGAACCCGAACGGATGGTAACCTTGGCGAGATCGAGGAATTTCATGAGACGGTCCAGTTTGGCGCAAGCCTTGGCGATAGCCCCATGCGCGCGGCGGATCAAGGCCCGCGCGAGCGCGCGAGGCCGGGAGGAAAGGCGCGCAGGGCCCTCTCAGGCCATCTTGCGCAGATAGGTCCAGGTTGGGACGGCTCCACCCCGGGCCACCGACCAGGCCTCGGCATCGCCGATATATTCGAAACCGGCATTGGTCAGGATCCGGGCAGAGACGGGATTGTCCTGAAACACCTCGGCGAAGACCGTGCAATTGGCATGCGGATTGGCGTCGAGCAGCGCCCGCACCGCGGCCGAGGCGATGCCGGTGTGCCAGAAGGCCGGCGCCACCCAATAGCCGATCTGGCTCTGCTTGCGGTCGAGCGCCTTGAGCGAGACGACGCCGACCAGCGGCTCCCCTCCGCCGGGCGTGCCGTCGATGGCCCAGACATCCTCGTCCCGGCCGGGCGCGAGCGCGGCGGCGACAAAGGCCTCGGCGGCACCTTCGGGCAAGGGATGCGGGATCGAGCGCGTGCCCTGCGCCACGCGGGCATCGCCGACATGACGCGCCAGCGCCGGCACGTCGGCCGGGGCCAGCGGGCGCAGCAGCAGGCTGCCGGCCTCGATGGCGGATTGAGCGACGCGCGGCAGCGCGGCAAGACGGGGGCGGGCAGTCATGGCGCAACTCGGACAGGGGGAAACAAAAGCGAAGGGGCCGGCAGTTTCCTGTCGGCCCCCGGAGTATCAGTCGATTGTATCTACTGAGTTACTCGGCGGCCTCGGCCACCGGAACGATCGACACGAAGCTGCGGCCCTTGAGGCCCTTGGTGAAGGTCACGCGGCCATCTTGCAGCGCAAAAAGCGTGTGATCCTTGCCCATGCCGACACCGGCGCCGGCCCAATGCTTGGTGCCGCGCTGACGCACGATGATGTTACCGGCGATGCATTCCTGCCCGCCGTAGATCTTCACGCCGAGACGACGACCAGCCGAGTCGCGGCCGTTGCGGGACGAACCGCCTGCTTTCTTGTGAGCCATGGGGTCTTACTCCTGCGCTTCGGCCGCCGCTTTTTTGCGGGGCGCCCGTTTCGGTTTTTCGGCGGCGGCTTCAGCGGCCGGGGCGGCCTCGGCCTCGACCGGGGCCTTGGTGCCCGAGCCGATGGCGGCCTTCACGCCCGACTTGTCCGCGCCTTCGGCGAGGATGTCCGTCACGCGGACCAGCGTCAGCAGCTGACGGTGACCCTTGGTGCGCTGCGAGCTGTGCTTGCGGCGACGCTTGACGTAGTGGATGACCTTCTCGCCCTTGATCTGGTCGATGACTTCGGCCTGCACCGCCGCACCCGCGATCAGCGGCGCGCCGATAACGGTCGAATCGCCGCCCAGCATCAGGATGTCGTTGAACTGGATCTTCTCGCCGGCATCGGCGGCGAGGCGTTCGACGCGCAGCACGTCGCCCGATTGGACGCGGTATTGCTTGCCGCCGGTCTTGAGGACTGCGAACATGTCCTGTCTTTCCCTTCGTTTCCGCGTTCTGTGGCCCCCGTTGCCGGGCGTTATGGGCTTGCGCCGCCTCGAACTGCGCCCCTCTGAGGGGTGATAAACAACGCGCCCCGCATCGGCGACAACGCGACGAAGGCGGGGCGTGGCGGTCCTCTACCCCCAAGTGCCGGCGGAAGTCAAGCCGTTGCCGGACCGGATCGACCGCGCGGCGGCGGCTGCACTCAGCGCAGCGGGCGGCACGAAGCGGTGCCGTGAACCCGGCGCGAGGCCCGGCACATCGCGTTGTAGAGCGCGGCGAAATCGGCGCCGTCCGCCACCCCGCTCAGGGCCGAGGCGCCGCGGATTCCGCCCCCCTCGGCCCCCGCCAGCGCCCAGGAGGTGACGGCGACCACCACCGCCTGCCCCCCATCCTCGGGCAGGCCCGTCGCGGCCAGCTGCGGCGCGCCGCCGCCCCCCGGCCCGCTGAGCGAGCCGAAGACCAGATCGCGCCCCACGGCGCCCGCAGCGCCCGGCACCGGCTGCCCGGCGATGGCCAGATGCCGGCTCAGATGCATCTCGCCGCCACCGGAGGCGCCCGGCTCGTAGAAGGGCTGCGTCAGCAATTGATAGCCCTGTCGGCACCCGCTGTAGCAAAAGCCCAGATAGCCCAGCCTTTCGCCCGGCAACCAGTTGTTCACATAGGTCCAGCGCGCGCCCTCCACCCGGTCGCAGAGCGCGAGCCCGATATCCTCGCCCCTGTTCAGGATGCCGTGCCGATACCAGCCCTCGGTCGTCGCCCAGAGCGTCACGCGGCAGCGCCCGAAACGGCGCGAACCGACCTCGGCCGCGCTGTAGCCCGGATAGAAATAGCCGGTGGTATTGAACCCCTGGTCGCTGCCGTTTCCGCCCTGGAACACGCAATGGCCGGCGGTGAGCAGGATGGCCCGCTCGATCAGCGCCGCATGACACCAATAGTCGCGCCCGTCGCTGGCGGTGAAGACCAGAAGCCCGACCGCGCGATAGGGCGCATAGATCGGCCCCGGGAAAAGCCGTGTCACGCTCGCCTGATAGGGTGTTCCCGCCAGCGCCGGAGCCGGAAGTTCCTGCACCGCGGGACGGCGCGAGGGGGCGGCGGGCCGCAGATCGGCCTCGTCGATCATGGCGCGCACGGGACGGCCGGGGTGCGCCCGCGTCGCCTGCATCGGCCCGCTGTCGGGCACGGGCACCGGCCCCTCCCCCGCGGCCTGGCTCAGAAAGGCCTGCATCGGCTGCGCCCCGGCCAGATAGGCCTCGGCCTGCTCGGCCGGGATCGCCGTGTCGGGCCCCCTCACCGGCGACAGGCGGACGCCCGCTTCCTGCGCCTGGGCCGACCCGCCGGAAAGCGCGCCGACCAGCAGGCAAAGGCGGGCAAGACGGGCGGGCACCGACATCTCCTGATACAGCGGCGAAACGCCTCTTACCCTAGAAACCGGCCGGTCCCGACGCAACCGCGACGGCGGCGGTTTTTCGGGATGGACCGCGACTTGGCGCTTCGCATACTCTAGCCCCGAGGCGGGTTCAGGGGCCCGCGATCCTTGCGCAGTCAATCGGTTGTCCCAGAACATGACTTCTCCCGCTCCGCGTGTCGGCATCGTCATCCGCACCAAGGACCGGCCGCTTTTCGTGACCCGTGCGCTGAACAGCGTGCTGGCGCAGACCACGGACAGCTGGCGGGTGGTGCTGGTCAACGACGGCGGCGATCCGGTGGCGCTGGAGGCGGCGCTGGAACGCAACGGCCTGCTGTCAGCCTTCAGGGGCGGCGCCATGCGCCTGTTGTCGCTGCCCGAATCCATCGGCCGCTCGCTCGCCTTCAACCGCGGTGCCGAGGCGCTTGAGACCGAGTTCGTCTGTTGCCTCGACGACGACGACACCTGGGACCCGGCGTATCTTGAGGCGATGCTGGCGCTTTACGACCAGACGCTGCCGATGGCGCCCGATCTCGGCGGCGTGGCCTCGCTGGTCACGGCGATCCGCGAAGATCTGGTCGTCGAGGACGGCGTGGAGACGCTGATCCCGCAGGGCGAGGACGATCTGCCGCCGTCGTTCCGGCGGCGGGACTTCTTCCTCGACCCGGTGGCCTATGCGACCTATCGGCACGACCTCTACCCGGTGCAATGGATGCTGCGCCGGGCCGAGGCGCTGGAGGCGGGCGGCTTTCCCGCGGCCTTCAATGTCATGGAGGATCGCGCCTTCATGACCCGTTTCCTGCAGCGCTGGCGGGTGGCGATCCTGGACCGCGCGCTGGCGTTCCACCATCGCCGCACCCGGCGGCGGGACGACACGGCACAGAATGTCGCCCTGAACACGCTGGACAACCCGTCCTATGACTGGCGGCTCTACTCCGATCTGGCGAAGATGCCCCTCAACTCGCCCCCCGGTGATGCCGATCCGGGGGTGCTGATCCGCGCCGCCGCCGCCACCGTCATCAAGGAATTGAACGACGAGACCAGCGCGCTCTGGCACAAGATAAACGGCGAGGCGGCGACGCTGAGGGCCAGGATCGACACGCTCGAGGCCCGGATCGGCGGCGTCAGCGTCCATGACGCGGTGACCGCCCCGCCAGAGAGCCGGGCCTGGTCGCTCTGGCCCACGGTGGGCGACGTGAACCTGGGCTACCGGCTGGGGGCAGGCACGCCCTTCCTCGACCGGTTTGAATTGTCGCTGGCCGAGACGCGTCCGGGCCTTCTGATGCATGCCTCGCCGATCGAGGGACGGATGGTGGTGCAGATCCCCCAGACGCTGGACTGGGCGGCGGTGGAACTTTCGCTCGCGGGACTCGCGGGGCGCGGCGAGGGGCTGCGCTGCGAGGTGATCGTCAGCCATCCGCAGGGCTTCCTGTTCGAAACCGCGCTGTCGGTCTGGCACAAGGACCTGATCGGCCGCCGCAGCCATGCGTTCGAGGAAACCCACGTTCATTCCTGTCCCCCCGGCGGCGTGCTCAAGATCACCCGCGACTTCACCGCCCGGCAATTGGCCAAGGCCGATACGCCCAAGCTGTCGATCGCCCTGCCCCGCCAGGCGCAGGATTTCCGCTTTATCTGCCACGACCTCGTGGTCAGCCGGATCTGAGGGGGCCGCATGTTCGACGACGAGCTTCCCGAATTTGCCGTCCGGGGCGAGGCGGGGATCGACCTGTTCGAACGGCTGCCGATGGACGGCCAGCGCCGCTCGCGCTTTCGCTGCCTCGCCACGCTGACCGGGGACGGGACGCTGATCGACCACAGCGGCAAGGCCCAGCCCCAGGCGGCGCGGCTGATCGCGCTGGCGGAGGGGATTGCCGCCGATCCCGTGCTGGCGCCGATGTCGCTGGGCGACGCCAGCGCCTGGCCCCGGGCGGCGGCAGGGGGCGATCCGCTGCGGCTGTTCCTGTACCTCGATTTCTTCCGCGCTTGGCAGGTGGCCGATCTGGCGGGCGCTCGGCTCGAAGCCCAACTCGCCCGCGAATCCGGGGCGCTGCCGGTCGATCCCGGGCAGCTGGCGGGCGCCATCGGTCCGGTCTTCGACTTCAACCGCCTGACCCGGGGCCGGGCGCTGGCCCGGGCGCTGGTGCCGCGGCTGCGCCCGCTGCTGGCGCAACCCGGCGGCGAGGGGCGTCACGAAGGAATCGGGTTCGCCCTGCGCATGCTGGGTGATCTGTGCCTCAGGGCTGGCGCCCCGGCCGAGGCGCTGACCTGTTTCGACACCGCCGTCGCCGCCGGCGACAATCCGTTCCGTCGCCGCAAGGCCATCGAGGCCGCGCGCGCGGCGGGCGATGCCGAGGCGCTGGCCCGCCACCGCGCGGGCTATGCCGTGCGCTGGAAACTGCCGGCCGATCTGGCCGAAACCGGAGATTCCGAATGAGCCGTGAGAATGCCGCCGATATCCTCGGGATCGGGGCGCAACGGGCCATGACCTCATGGCTGCATCAGGCGCTGTCCGCGCATCCCGGCACCTGGACCTTTCCCGACTTCCATCCCGTCACTTCCTCGACCAAGGAGGCGCATTACTGGGACTGGAACCACAAGCGCGGCCCCGATTGGTACCGGGTGCTGATGCGGCCGCTGGACGAGCGGCTGAAAAGCCTGGACGTGACGCCGGAATACGCGCTGCTCACCGACCGCCAGATCGAGGAATGCAAGGCGCTGAACCCCGCCGCGAAGGTCATCTACATCCTGCGCGATCCGCTGGCCCGCGCCGTGTCGGCCATCCGCATGCACACCGTCTGGGCCAGCAAGCACGCGCCCGCCGACGAGGTTTCGCTGGACATGGGCCAGACCTTTCTCGAGCGCTGCGACAGGGCGCGGATCTGGGATCATGGCGCCTTCGCCGCCAATCTCAGACGCTGGCGGCGGCGCTACCCTGACCTTCTGGTCCTGCATTACGAGGAATTGCGGGCCGATCCCCTCGCCGGGTTCCGCAAGATCCTGACGCATTGCGGCCTGGACTGGCAGGGCCTGGACGAGGCCACCCGTGCCACCCTGACCGACCGCGCCCGCCGCCATGTCTGGGCCACGCCTCGCTATGCCCTCTCGGACGATTGCCTGCATTTCCTGGCCGGCGCCATGTGGCCCCTGCGCGAGGCCCTGACGCGTGAGACCGGCCTCACCTTCGAGGAAGGCGATGCGCTGATGGAGGGGGTGGCATGACCCGCGAGAACATCGCCGACATCCTCTGCATCGGCTGCCAGAAGGGCTCGACCTCGTGGCTGCATTCGGTGCTGAACACCAGCACGATGACCCATTCCTTCCCGAATTCCGATCCTGTCACCTCGACCGACAAGGAAGCGCATTTCTGGGACTGGAACCACAAGCGCGGCGTGGATTGGTATCGCAGCCTGCTGACGCCGCCCGACCCCGCCAAGCGGTCCATGGATTTCACGCCGGAATATGCCTTCCTCAACGAGGTGCAGATCGCCGAATGCAAGGCGCTCAACCCCGGTGCCCGGGTCATCTACATCCTGCGCGATCCGCTGGCGCGCGCCGTCTCGGCGATCCGCATGCACATGCTCTGGCGTCTGGGCAAGGATCACGCCGAGCCGCTGAGGATGGGCGATGAGTTCCGCTCGTTCGTCACCGCCGCGCGGCTGACCCAGCACGGGGATTACCTGCGCAACCTGCGTGCCTGGCGGCGGCATTATCCCGACCTCATCGTCCTGAATTACGAGGATTTCCACACCGACCGCGAAGGCAGCGTCCGCCGCATCTTTGCCGATCTGGGCCTCGACATCGCAGCAAGCGACCAGGAGCGGCTGAAAAAGCTGATGGGCTCGCGCGTCTGGGAATCGGCCAAGTTTCCCATGGACCGCTCGGTCCTAATGTTCCTGCAGGGCCTCACCTGGCGCTTCCGGCAAGAGGCCGAGGCCGAACTCGGCATGCGCTTCGCCGAGGGCGAGCGCCTGCTGGCCGGCTGAGGATGGAGGATCTCGCGCGCCAGCTCTGGACCGGGGCGCTGCCCGATCCCAGGGCGCCGGGGCGCGCGCTGGCCGAGATCGCCGAGTATCCCGCGGCGCTGGCCCGGGCGCGGGCATTGGTCGGTTGGGACCTGCCGGTCGATCTGGCGGCGCTGCGGGCGCGCTGGCCCTGGTCCATCGACCTCGCCCGCCTCTCGGTCGAGGCCGAGGGCGATCTGGCGCCCCTGCGCGCCGCCGTCGCCAAGGCGGGCCGCCGCCACGGCGTGCTGGCCCGGGCGCTCTGGTCGCAGGGATTGACGGACGAGGCGCTGGCCTGCCTCGACACCCTGGACCCCGCCTCCGAAACCTTTGCCGAGGATCAGACCACCCGCGCCGAGCTCAGGATTCTCAGCGACCTCCCCGCCGATCCCGTCCCTGGCCCGCGGGGCCTGCATCTGTCGCTGATCGCCACCTGGCGGCGCGAGGGCGGCGGCGCGCTGGCCCGGCGTCTGTCGCTGGAAGCCGCGGCCCTTCCCGCCCATCCGCCCATCTGGTCCTGGCTGATCGACACCTTCGTCGCCGAACGCGATTTCGTCCACGCCCGTGCCGCCCTTGACGGCTTCGCCGCGCGTGTGCCCGATCACCCCGACCTCGCCGCCGCCCGGATCCGCCTGGCCCTGGAAGCCGAGGATTGGCCCGGCGCCCGCGCCCTGCTCGATGCGCAAGGCGAGCGCGACGCGCCCTGGCGCTGGAATGCGCGGCGCCATGTCCAGCATCTGCGCTGCCTGACCGATGAAATCTCGGCCACCGATCAGCCCGATTTCACCCCTCTGCGGCAGCAGGCCGCGGCCGCGCTGCGCCTCTATCCCCGCAACGGGGTCCTGCAGGGCCTCTGGCTCATGGCCCGGGAACTGACCGAGGATTGGGACGCCCTCGCCCGCGACCTGACCGGCTGGCCCGACGCCCGCGCCGCCGCCACACTGCTGCTGCGCCTCGGCCTTCCCGACGCGGCGCTCGCCGCCCTCAACCGCGCGGGCCCCGCTCCGCCCGACGACGCGTTCCGCGCCCGCCTGCGCCGCGCCGAGGCGCTGCTGCGCAAGGGCGCGCTCGATGCCGCGCGCGCCGCGCTCGGCCCCCCGCCCGACGCCGCGCCGCTGGCCGCCGACCATGCCTATTGGGCGGCAGAAATCGCCGCCGCCGCCCGCGACCTGCCAGCCGCCCGCGCGGCCCTCGCCCCGGCACTGGCCACCAGCCCCACGCGCATGGGGCTCTGGCTGACCGCCGCCCGCGTGGCCTTTCTGGCGGGCGAGGATGCCGCCGCGACCGAGGCCCTCGCCCGGTTCCGGGCGCTGAAGACCGACCAGCTCGGCGCCCCGCCCGAGGACGATCTTCGCGACCTGATCGCCCGCGACGCCGCGAGCCCACAGCCCGGTCCCGGCCGTGCCGCCCGCGCCTTCGCCCGCGCCCTGCCCGCCTTTCGGCCGCTGGGCGGACCGCCGATTCCGCCCCGCATCGCCCATTACTGGGAGGGCCCCCGGTCTGCGCCCCTGGACCGCAGCCTCCGCGCCTGGGCTCGCCTCTATCCGCAGAGGCTCTACGACGCGGCCGGTGCCCGGGACTGGCTGGCGGCCCATACCGATCTCGCGCCGCTTTTCGACCGGCTGACCCAGCCCGCCACCCGGGCCGACCTGTTCCGCGTGGCGCTGATCGCCCGCGAGGGTGGGCTTTTCGCGGATCTCGATGAATACCCGCGCGCGGCCCTGGACGATTGGCTGATCGGCGCCGCCGCCGTGCTGGTGGTCGAGGAAGGCCACGCCACCATCGCCAACAACTTCCTTGCCGCGCGGCCCGGCCTGCCGCTCTTTGCCCGGCTGCAGACCCGGCTTGCGCGGACGCTGGAGGCCACCCCGCACCCCTATCCCTGGTGGCATTCGGGGCCTGCCCCCCTGACGCTCGAGGCCGACCGCGACCGCGACACACCGGGCCTCAGGTTCCTGCCGCAGCCCGACTATGATGCGCGGATCGCCACCAACCTGCCCTTCCCGCACAAGCGCGGCCCCGGCCATTGGCGCTGAAAGCGGGGACTGGACAAACCGACGCCCGCAGGGTCCAATTGCCCCATGGAAAAGCCAGACCTTTCCAACGCCTATGCGCTGAACGGCGCCGAGGACATCCGCCGCCTCTATGCCGGCTGGGCCGAGAGCTATGATGCCGATTTCGCCACCGGCATGGATTACCGCCTGCCCGCCGAAGTCGCCGCCGCCTTCCTGCGCCACGATCCGCCGCCGGGGCCTGTGCTGGATGTGGGCGCGGGCACGGGCCTGCTGACCCAGGCGCTGCGCGGGCTGGGCCATGCGGGCCCGGTCGACGCGCTCGACCTCTCGGCCGAGATGCTGGCAAGGGCCGGGGCGAAGGGCCTCTACCGCGACCTGATCGCCGCGGATGTCACGAAAGCGCTGCCGGTCGCGGACTATACGGGGATCGTAAGCTCCGGCACCTTCACCCATGGCCATGTCGGGCCCGAGGCCTTCGGCCCCCTGCTGGCCGCCGCCCGGCCCGGCGCGCTTTTCGCGCTCTCGGTCAATCGGGGCGTCTGGGACAGTCTCGGCTTCGGCCCGGCGCTGGCCGCCCTGCCCGTCACCGGGCTTGACCGCGCCGAGGTGGCGATCTACGGGCAGCGGGCGGCGAGCCTTGACCCCGCCCATGCCGCCGACCGCGCCCTGATCGTCACCTTCCGCAAAGCCTGAGCCCCCGCGTGACCCGCCCCGACATCCTCTGCATCGGCTCCGTCCTGTGGGACATCATCGGCCGCACCGACACCTCGCTGCGTGCCCGGGGCGACGTGGCGGGCCGTATCACCCGCGTGCCGGGGGGCGTGGCGCTCAACATCGCCATGACGCTCTCGCGCTTCGGCCTCCGGCCCGCGGTGCTCAGCGCCATTGGCGCCGATTCCGAGGGCGCGGATCTGCTTGCCGCCTGCGAGGCGCTGGGCGTCGATACCCGGTTCGCGCTGCGAACGGACCTGCCCACCGACCGCTACATGGCGATCGAGGATACCACCGGCCTCGTCGCCGCCATCGCCGACGCGCATTCGCTGGAGGCGGCGGGCGCGGCGATCCTTGCCCCGCTCTCGGATGGCCGCCTTGCCACCGAGGGCGCGCCCTGGGTCGGACCCATCGCCGTGGACGGCAACCTGACCGAGGCGCTTCTGGCCGAAATCGCCGCCTCGCCCCTGTTTCGGGGCGCCGACCTCAGGATCGCCCCCGCCAGCCCTGGCAAGGCCGAGCGCCTGATCCCGGTCATGCGCCACCCCGGCGCCACGCTCTATGTCAACCGGCAGGAGGCCGGGCTGATCGCCGGCTGCACCCCCGCCACCGCCGCCGAGGCCGCCGAGGCGCTGATCGCGGCCGGCGCCGCGCGCGCGCTGGTGACGGACGGCGCCCATCCCGCCGCCGATGCCGCCCGCGGCCAGCCGCTGCTCACCTGCGCCGCCCGCCCCGTGCAGGCGCGCCGCATCACCGGCGCGGGCGACACCTTCATGGCCGCCCATCTTTTCGCCGAAACCCGCGGCCACGACCGGACCGAGGCGCTGTCGCGCGCCCAGGCTGCCGCTGCCGCCTATGTCGCCTTCGAGGACTTTGCCCCATGATCCATTATTCGCCCGAGGTCGCCGAGGCCCGCGCCAAAGGCCTGCCGCTGGTCGCCCTGGAATCGACCATCATCACCCATGGCATGCCCTTCCCGCAGAATGTCGAAACCGCCCGCGCCGTCGAAGCCGCGGTGCGCGAGGCGGGCGCGATTCCCGCGACCATCGCCGTGCTGGACGGGCAGATCCATGTGGGCCTGACCGACGCGCAGCTCGACACGCTGGGTCAGGCGCAGGATGTGATGAAACTCTCGCGCGCCGACTTTGCCGTCTGCGTCGCCACCGGCCGCACCGGTGCCACGACCGTCGCGGCGACGATGATCTGCGCGGAATTGGCGGGGATCAAGGTCTTCGCCACCGGCGGCATCGGCGGCGTGCATCGTGGCGCCGAACTCAGCTTCGACATCTCGGCCGACCTGCAGGAGCTGGCGCAAACCCCGGTCACCGTGGTCGCCGCCGGGGCCAAGGCGATCCTCGATCTGCCCAAGACGCTGGAAGTGCTGGAAACGCTGGGCGTGCCGGTCATCGCCGTCGGCCAGGACGACCTGCCCGCCTTCTGGTCGCGCGCCTCGGGGCTGAAAGCCCCCCTGCGCCTCGATACCGCGGCCGAGATCGCCGCCGCCCATCGCACCCGTGCCGCGCTGGGGCTGAAGGGCGGCCAGTTGGTCACCAATCCCATTCCGGCCGAGGACGAGATCCCGCGCGCCGAGATCATGCCGGTGGTCGAGGCCGCGCTGGCCGAGGCCGAGGCGCAGGGCATCAGCGCCAAGGCGGTGACGCCCTTCCTGCTGGACCGGATCTTTACCGCGACCAGCGGCCGTTCGCTCGACGCCAATATCGCGCTGGTGCTGAACAACGCCCGGCTCGCCGCCCAGATTGCCCGGGAATTGATCTGACATTCAACGCGGAACTGGCCGGATTTCTGTCTGACATTTGCGGTGCCCCGAGCAGCCCTTGCGCCGCCCGAAGGCGCCGCCTATCTAGGGGTCAACGCCCCTCGCCAGCGACGAACAGCCTGTCATGTCCACGCCTCCCCGCCCGCATCGCCGCGGGTTCTTCGCCGGACTTCGGGCCTCGTTCCTGACCGGTCTTGTCGTGGTCGCCCCCGCGGTGCTGACCATCTGGCTTATCACCGCCGTGGTGGAATTCGTCGACAGCCGGGTTATCCCGCTGATCCCGCGCGAGACGCTGCGCCGCTTCCTGCCGGAAAACCTTGCCCATCTCGACCTGATCAGCATGCCCGGGATCGGGCTGGTGATCGCGCTTCTGTTTACCCTGATTGTCGGCTTCTTCGCCAAGGGCTTCATCGGCCGCAGCCTGATCCAATGGAGCGAGGATCTGGTCTCGCGCATGCCGGTCGTGCGCTCGATCTACAATGCCCTGAAACAGATCGCCGAGACGGTCTTCGCGCAGAGTTCGACCTCGTTCAACCGCGCCTGCCTGGTGGAATACCCGCGGCCCGGTCTCTGGGCGGTGGCCTTCGTCTCGACCGACACCAAGGGCGAGATCGCGCAGAAGATCGGCGGCGAGAAGTTGATTTCGGTCTTTCTGCCGACCACGCCGAACCCGACCTCGGGCTTTCTGCTCTTCGTGCCGGAAAAGGACGTCATCGCCTTGGACATGTCGATCGAGGATGCGGCGAAGCTGATCATCTCGGCCGGGCTCGTCGCCCCCGACCCGGCGAAACCGGGTCAGGTGGTGCGCAGAAAACGCGACGAACTCAGCTGAACATCGCCGCCAGATCCACGGTCGCCGTCTTGTTCAGATCCTGACCATGGGCCCGCAGGAACCGCCCCGCCGCCCGCCGTCCGGCCCGGAACAGCCGGTCGATCAGGTCGGGGGTGGGCGAGACCTTGGTGCGGACCGAAAGTTCCCGCATCAGCCGGTCGTCGGCGATGAAATGAACCAGCACATCCTTCATCGCCCCCTTGGCGACATGCCCCTCGGCGATCAGCCGCTTGACGAAGGCGATGGCCCGCAGGTCGCGCAACAGCGCGGCGTTGAAACTTACCTCATTGATCCGGTTCAGGATTTCCTGCGAGCTTTGTGGCACCTCGGGCCGGTATTGCGGGTTCAGCGAGACGATCACCACATCATCGGGCAGGGCCGGATCGTAGAGCGGATGCAGCGCCGGATTGGCTGAATAGCCGCCATCCCAATAGTATTCGCCCCCGACTTCGACCGCGCGGAAGAAGGTCGGCAGGCAGGCCGAGGCCAGGATCGCCGCATGTGTCACCTGGGCTCCGGCAAAGACCCGGACCTTGCCGGTATGCACATTGGTCGCCGCCACGAACAGCTTCGGCCCCGCGTCCGCGCAGACATTGTCGATGTCGAGGGACAGGACCGCAGGTTCCAGCGGGTTCTTCCACAAGGGCCCCCAATCGTAGGGGCTGAAAACCTGTGCCGCCAGATCGGCGGGCGTTACCGGCATTACCGTCTCGGCCAGCCGGGCGGCATAATCGAAGGGATAGAAGAAGGCCCGCATCCAATCCGCGGTGGGCGGCAGGCCCGGCACGTCGGGTAGCCCGTCATAGGCGCCGCGTCCGACCCTCTCCCAAAGCGCGCGCATCGTCGCCCGCGCCCCGTCGCGGCCTCCCTGCGCCATGCCCGACTTGAAGGCGGCACCGTTCAGCGCCCCCGCCGAGGTGCCGGAGATTGCCGCGATTTCCAGATCCTCGTCATCCAGCAGCCGGTCAAGGACGCCCCAGGTGAAAGCCCCGTGCGCCCCGCCGCCTTGCAGCGCGAGGTTGATGCGTCGCGTTCGGGTCATTCCCTAATTCCTTGAGATATTTGCGGGAAGGGGCCGGCCCTTCTGCCGGCCCCGGATCGTTACAGGGCGGTCCAGCCGCCGTCCACGCTGATGGTCGTGCCGGTGATCTGCGCCGCCGCGTCCGAGCAGAGGAACACCGCCGTGCCGCCGATCTCCTCGGTCGTGGCGAATTGCCGCGAGGGCTGGCGTTCCAGCATCACCTCGCGGATCACCGTCTCGCGGTCCATGTTGTGGGTTTTCATCTGGTCGGGGATCTGCGCCTCGACCAGCGGCGTCAGCACATAGCCCGGACAGATCGCGTTGGCGGTGATGCCCTTGCCCGCCGCCTCCAGCGCCGTGACTTTGGTAAAGCCGACGACCCCGTGCTTGGCCGCCACATAGGCCCCCTTGAAGGGCGAGGCGGTCAGGCCATGCGCCGAGGCGATGTTGATCACCCTGCCCCAGCCCTTCGCATACATTCCCGGCAGCGCCGCGGCGGTGGTGTGGAAGGCCGAGGACAGGTTGATCGCCAGGATCGCGTTCCACTTCTCGACCGGGAAATCCTCGATCTTGGCAACATGCTGGATGCCGGCGTTGTTAACCAGGATATCGCAGCCGCCGGCCTTTTCGATCAGGGCGCGGCATTCGTCGGCCTTGGACATGTCGGCCTTGATATAGGTGACGGTGACGCCGTGTTTCGCACCCAGATCCGCGGCCTGCCGGTGGTCGGCCTCGGTATCGGTGAACGAGTTGAGCACGACATCGGCGCCGGCGGCGGCGAGCGCCTCGGCCACCCCGTGCCCGATGCCCGAGGTCGAGCCGGTGACGATGGCGCGGCGGCCCTGAAGAAACTTGTCGGTCATGATTGCCTCATGGAATCTGATGCTGCATGTGCAACATAGACCGCATATAGGCGCGGACGGCACAAAAAAAAAACGCCCGCGCAAGGCGGGCGTCAGTCGTTGAGGCAGGTTTCATACAGGCAAGAAACCTATCGAGCAGTGAGATACTTATAGCGCTTTGTTCAGACTGGGCCAAGCTTAAAGTTTACAGGCACCTAGCCGGGGGAGTACCCAGAAGGACCCCCTCAGCGACGCCAGGATTGTTTCGCCCATGACCTTCACTTTCCCCTTGCGAGCCTCGGGATTCGCGCTTGCAGCGCTGCTATGCGGGCTCGGCGCCGCGCCGCAGGTTCTGGCGCAGGACAGCCCGACTCACGGTATCGCTATGTACGGAACGCCTGCGCTACCACAAGATTTCGTGTCCCTGCCCTATGCCAATCCCGAGGCGCCGCAAGGCGGGCGATTCGTTTTCGCCGAGATCGGCAGTTTCGATTCGCTCAACCCGTTCATCCTGCGCGGGTCTGCCCCCTGGGGAGTCAACCTGTTGACGGTTCAGAGTCTTCTGGGCCGTTCTTACGACGAACCCTTCACCCTCTACCCGGTGCTGGCGGAATCGCTGCGCACTGATTCGGCCCGGTCCTTTGTCGAATTCACCCTGCGCGAGGATGCGCGCTTCTCGGATGGCTCGCCCGTCACTCTCGACGATGTGATCTGGTCCTTCGAGACAATGGGGGCCGAAGGGCATCCCCGCTACCGCAACGCCTGGACCAAGATCGCCTCGATGGAGCGGGTGGATGAGCGCACGCTGCGCTTCACCTTCACCGAACCGGACCGCGAATTGCCGCTGATCCTGGGGCTGCGCCCGATCGTGCAGCGGGCTCAATTCGACGTGAGCGCGGGTGGGCGGAGTTTCGCCGAAAGCTCGCTCGCCCCGGTCATTGCCTCGGGCCCCTACGAGGTGGCGGCGGTCGATCCCGGCCGGTCGGTCACCTTCCGCAGGGTCGCCGATTTCTGGGGCGCGGACCTGCCCTTTTACCGGGGCCAGATGAACGCGGACGAGATCCGCTATGAATACTACAGCGACCTCGCCGTGGCGTTCGAGGCCTTCAAGGCCGGACTCCTCTCGGTCTGGCGCGAGCCCAACGCCGCCCGCTGGGCCGACAGCTATGACATTCCGGCGGTCCAGGACGGGCGCATCCGGCTGGTCGAGGTGCCGCATCAGCGCCCCTCGGGCATGTCGGGGCTGTTCATCAACACCCGCCGCCCGATGTTCGCCGATTGGCGGGTGCGCGAGGCGTTGCTGCTGGCCTTCGATTTCGAACGCATTAACCAGGTCGTCACCGGCGGGGCCGAGCCGCGCATCGCCTCCTATTTCGGCAATTCCGTGCTGGGGATGCGCCCGGGACCCGCCGAGGGCCGCGTGGCTGAGCTGCTGGCGCCCTTCGCCGCCGACCTGCCGCCCGGCGCGCTGGAAGGCTACGCCCTGCCGGTCAGCGACGGCCGCTCGAACCGGCGCAACCGGCGCGAGGCGATGCGCCTTCTGGCCGAGGCCGGCTGGCAGCCCGATGCCCAGGGCATCCTCAGGAACGCCGAGGGTCAGGCCTTTGCCTTCGAGATTCTGCTGCTGCAGGGCCAGGCCGAGATCCAGTCGACCGCCGCCGCCTTCGCCGAGGATCTGCAGGCGCTGGGGATCCAGGCGCGCGTCGCGCTGGTCGATTCCGCGCAATATGTGCAGCGGACCAATACCTACGACTTCGACATGACCCATTCGCTGCGGCTGATGTCGCTGTCGCCGGGCAACGAGCAGACGCTCTACTGGGGGGCCGAAGGGGTCGAGACCCCCGGCACGCGCAATTTCGCGGGGGTCCATGATCCCGCGGTCGAGGCGATGATCACGGCGATGCTCAGCTCTACCTCGGACGAGGAATTCACCGCCGCGGTGCGGGCGCTCGACCGGGTGCTGATGTCGGGGCGTTATGTCATCCCCTTCTGGTTCTCTCCGGTCAGCCGCATGGCAGTGCAGAGCAACTTGCACTTTCCCGACATTTTGCCGATATATGGGGACTGGACGGGCTTTCTGCCCGAAGTCTGGTGGTATCAGGAATGAAAACGGCATTCGCGATCGCTGTCGCCCTGCTGACGCTCACGGCCTGCAACACGGTCGAGGGCGTGGGCCAGGACATCTCGGGCGGGGCCAATGTGGTGCGGGGGTGGATGGGGCATTGACGCCCCCGACGCCCGCCGCGCCCTGTCCCTATTCCAGCGAAGTCACCCAGAGGATCGTCGCATCCTCGGGGCTCAGGCTGATGACGTTGTGGCCCATCGAGGCGTCGTAATAGGCGCTGTCGCCCCGTTTCATGTCGATGGGCGCGTAGAATTCGGTGTAAAGCCGGATCTGCCCGGTCAGGACATAGAGGAATTCCTCGCCGTCATGGCGGACCCAGCCGTCGAAATCCTCGAACTTGCGGGCATGGATCGTGGCGCGATAGGGCAGCATCGCCTTGCGCGTCAGCGCGCCCGCCAGCAGCTCATGCTCATAGGTCGTGGTGACATGCGCCTCGCCCTCGCCTGCCCGGGTCGTGGCCATGCGCCCGCCCGGCGAGCCATGGCGCGGCGGCGTGAAAAGCTGCGGCACGCTGATGCCCAGCCCTTCGGCCAGTTTCTTCAGCCCGTCATAGGTGGGCGACATCTGCCCGTTCTCGATCTTCGAGAGCGTGGAGCGCGCCAGCCCAGCCGCCTGTGCCGCCTGTTCCAGCGTCCAGCCGCGGTCCTTCCGCAGCGTGCGCACCCGTTCGGCCAGGTCGATGGGCGCGGCCAGCGCCTCTCCGCCGTCGGAACGGGCGATACGGATGATGGCGGGATTGGTCAGATCGCTCATGACGGGGCCTTGCTCAGGGTAAGGCGTTTTGCGCTATTGTCGCGGCCTTGTCGAGGGCAGCCGCCACGGGTTTGGCGCGGCACTCGGCCCTTGCCCTCGCGGTCCCACCGGATTAGCTGGATTTCATGCACGCGTTAATCGATTCAAGCCCCTTTGACCCCTGCCCCGCGCCGTTCAACCTGGCCGCCTATGTCCTGGCGCAGGCCGAGGCCGCGCCCGAGAAAAGCGCGCTGCAGATCGTCAGCCCGACCGGGGCCGAGCGCTGGTCCTATGGCGCGCTGGCCCGGGCGGTGCGGGGCATCGGCAGCGGTTTCCTCGATGCCGGGCTGAAACCCGGCGAGCGTGTGTTGCTGCGTCTGGGCAACACGGTCGATTTCCCGTTGGCCTTTCTTGGCGCTATCGCCGCCGGTCTGGTGCCGGTGCCAACCTCGTCGCAGCTGACGGCCGACGAGATCACCGCCATGGCGGCACAGATCACCCCCGCCGCGGTTGTCGCGGCCGAGGGTATTGCCCTGCCCGGCGGCGACCGGCCGGTCATCACCAGCGAGGCGCTGCGCCGCTGGCGCGCCAACCCGCCCTGCGACTGGGCGATGGGCAGCCCCGACAGGCTGGCCTATCTCATCTTCACCTCCGGCACCTCGGGCAACCCCCGCGCGGTGATGCATGCGCATCGCGCCGTCTGGGCCCGGCGGATGATGTGGCAGGGCTGGTACGGGCTCACATCCCGGGACCGGCTGATGCATGCGGGCGCCTTCAACTGGACCTATACGCTGGGCACCGGGCTGATGGATCCCTGGGCCAGCGGCGGCACCGCGCTGATCCCGGATTCCAGCGTCACACCCGCCCAGCTCGCGCTTTTGCTCAAGCGTTTCGATGTGACGATTTTCGCAGCCGCGCCGGGGGTTTATCGACAGATGCTGCGGGCGCCGATGGCGCCGATGCCGCATCTCAGACATGGGCTTTCGGCGGGCGAGAAACTGCCCGACCAGACGCGCGAGGCCTGGACGCAGGCGACAGGCACCCCGATCTACGAGGCGCTCGGCATGTCCGAAGTCTCGACCTATATCTCCGCTTCGCCCACGCACCCGGCCCCGGCCGGCACTTCGGGCTATCCGCAGCGGGGCCGCAAGGTGGCGGTTCTGGGCGAGGATGGCCAGCCCGTTCCGCGCGGCGAGGCGGGGGTCATGGCGGTGGGCCGTGACGACCCGGGCCTCTTCCTGGGCTACTGGGGTCAGGAGGACGAGACCGCCGCGAAATTCCGCGGGGAATGGTTCCTGACCGGCGATACGGTCAGCATGGACGAGGACGGCGCCATCCGCTATCTCGGCCGCGATGACGACATGATGAACGCGGGCGGCTTCCGCGTCTCGCCGCTCGAGGTGGAAAAGGCGATGAACGCCCATCCGGGCATCGTCGAATCCGCCGCCATCGAGGCCCGGGTCAGCGAGACCACCACCATCCTCGCCCTTTACTATGTCCCCGGCGCGGATGCCCCGGACGATGCCTCGCTCATCGCCCATGCCGAGGCGCATCTCGCCCGCTACAAGCAGCCGCGCCGGTTCATCGCCATCGACGCCCTGCCCAAGGGCGCCAACAACAAGATCAACCGCCGCGCGCTGCGCCAAGGATACCCCGCCCCATGAGCACCAAACTCGACATCTTCTCGGATCCCGTCTGCCCCTGGTGCTATATCGGCAAGGCCCGTCTGGAGCGTGCGCTGGAGCAGCGGCCCGACCATCCCTTCATCATCGAATGGCATCCGTTCATGCTGGCCCCCGACATGCCGCCCGAGGGGATGGACCGCCGGGAATATCTGCAAGCCAAATTCGGGCCGCCCGAACAGGTTGCAAAACTCCATGTCCCGATCCTCGAGGCCTGCGAGGAGATCGGCCTGCCGCTGGCGCTGGAAAAGATGGAGCGCAACCCCTCGACCCTGAACGCGCATCGCCTGATCCATTGGGCGGGGCTGGAGGGGCGGCAGCATGCCGTGGTCAGCGCGCTGTTCCGGGCCAATTTCGCCGAAGGCCGTGACATCGGCGACCGCGCGGTGCTGCTCGACATCGCCGAGGCTGCGGGCCTTGACCGCGCCATGATCGCGCGGCTGCTGGACAGCGACGCCGACGTGGCCGACATCCGCGCCCGCGACGCCGAGATCCGGGCGCGTGGCCTGCGCGGCGTGCCCGGCTTCCTGCTGGGACGGCAATACGTGCTGTCGGGCGCCCAGCCGGTCGAGACCTGGCTCGACGTCATCGACCAGATCGCGGCCGCCAGCGCATGACGGGTCCGACACGGCCGCTTCCGTTCGGCGAATTCATCGCGCTTCTGGCCCTGCTCATGGCGACCGTGGCCTATTCGGTCGATGCCATGCTGCCGCTCCTCGATCCGATCGGTCGCGAACTGGCCCCCGCCACGCCTGAAAATGCGCAGCTCGTCATCACCGTTTTCATGTTCGGGCTGGGCCTCGGCACCTTTGTCATGGGACCGCTCAGCGACGCGCTGGGGCGCAAGACGGTGATCCTGGGCGGGATCACCCTCTATATGGTCGCGGCCGGTGTGGCGGCGGTCTCGAACGATCTGACAACGCTGCTGATCGCCCGCTTCGTGCATGGCATCGGCTGCGCCGCGCCTCGCGTCGTGGCCCAGGCTCTGGTGCGCGACCTTTATTCCGGGCGGCAGATGGCGCGCGTCATCTCCTTCGGGATGACCATCTTCACCCTCTTCCCCGCCATCGCCCCCTATATGGGCGCGGAACTGGGCGCGCTTTTCGGCTGGCGCGCGATCTTCTGGAGCTTCATCGCCTTCGGCATCGTCTCGTTCCTGTGGATGGCGCTGCGCCAGCCCGAGACGCTGGCCGCCGACAACCGCCGCCCCCTGGCTCTGGGGCCGCTCTGGCGGGCGCTGGTGACAGTGCTGTCCCACGCCCGCGTGCGGCTCTATCTGATGGCGCTGACCTTCGTCTTCGCCACCATGCTCACCTGGCTCAGCGCGGTCGCGGCGATCTTCGATCAGAGCTTCGGGCGGCTCGAGCAATTCCCGGCCTGGTTCGCGCTGGTGGCGCTGCTCTCGGGCACGACCAGCCTGATCAACGCCAAGCTGGTGGTGCGGCTGGGGATGCGGCGGCTGATCGGCATCGCGCTTGGCGCGCAGATCGCCATGGTCGCGGTGACCCTCGTCGGTTTCACGCTGGATCTGCCGTTGGCCGGTTTCGGCCTGTTCATCACCTTCATGGCCCTGCAATTCCTGTCGCTCGGCTTTCTCATCGGCAACATGAACGCCCTGGCGCTGGAGCCGATGGGCCATGTCGCAGGCATGGCAGCCTCGGTGATCGGCGGCGTCTCGACGGTGGTGGCGGCGGTCCTCGCCGCGGGGCTTACGCTCCTGGCTGACGGCACGCCGGTGCCGCTGGCCGCCAGCGTTCTGGCCTGCCTGCTGGCCTCGGCCGGGGCGATGCTGGCCGCGCGGCGCTACGCGGACTGAGGGCCGCCCAGCCGGGCCCGGTTCAGCGCCAGCCATTGCAGCGAGATCACCAACGGTCCGTTGGCCACCTCGCCCGTGTCGATCATCGCCATCGCCTCGGTGAAAGGCACGCGGTGGGTGCGGATATCCTCGGCCTCGGCCACCAGGCCATGCTTTCCTTCCGCGCCTTCGGGCAGATCGACAAGGGCCACATAGCTGTAGAGGAACTCGGTCACCGCGCCCGGGCTCGAATAATACCGGGCCACGCTGTGCAGCGCCATGACGCTGAGCCCCGCCTCCTCGACCGCCTCCCGCCGCGCCGCTTCTTCCGGCGTCTCGCCCGCATCGACCCGGCCGGCGATCGCTTCCAGCGTCCAGGGGTTCGCATCCGCACGCAGGAAAGGGGCGAAACGGAATTGTTCGACCAGCAGCACCAGGTCGCGCGCCGGATCATAGGGCAGCAGCGTTACCGCGTCGCTCAGCAGGAAGGCCGCACGATCCACCGGGGTGCTCAGACCGCCGTCGTGCTGGCGCAACCGCAGCCGGTTCTCCTCGACCGCGAAAACCTTGGCATAGGGTGTCCGGCGCCCCTCGACCGTCACGTCATCCGCGCCGGGGACCCGGCGCCGCGTGGCGGGCGCCGCCTCGTCCCGCGCCCGGTGGCGGCTTGCCACGTGACCCGCCAGCAGCGGATAACGGCGCCGCAGCACCGCGGGCGGATGCTCACGCGACAGCGCCATGACCTCGCCCGCGACCTCGGCGGCCAGCGCCCCATGCCCCGCCGCCCAGGCATCGAGCGACCAGTCCGGCCCCGGCAACCAATGCTCGCCGGCCGTCTGATACAGCAAAGCCTCGACCGGACCCTCCGGGGTCTGCGCGATCACCGGCACAGGATGATACTCGAAGATCCGCTCATAGAGGTCGAGCCGCGCCCGCGCCTCGGCCCCCGGCCGGATCAGTGCGCCCTGCGCCTCCGCCCCGGGCCGCGCCACCAGCAGCGGAAAATGCAGCGTGCCACCCCCCGGTTCCTGCGCCTCGGTCACCGCATGGTCGGCCAGCGTCGCGGGCTCATAGGGCAAGAGCGCGCCAGCGACAGCCTCCAGAACCGGCGGATGGCGCAGGGTTCCGAACAGAAACAAAGGTTTATCGGGCATTCCTGCGCCGCTCCATCCCGCGGTTGACGACATGCAGGATCAGGCCAAGCACCAACCCGCCCCCGGCCAGCAGGAGCAGATACTCCTGCACGATCGCCTTGCCGAACCAGCCCAGCAGGATGTCGAAATAGCCGGTCAGCGCGTCCATCACCTCAGGATAGCGGCGGCGATAGCCCAGGATGAAGACCTCGCGCACGCCGAAGATCATGGCGGTGAACAGCGCGGTCAGCACCACCGCCTGCACGCCGACATAGAGCGAGAACCACAGCGACCGGTCCAGCCTGCCCCCCAGGAAGACCCAGCCGGTGAAAAAGCCGACATAGGCGGTCCAGAGAGCAAAACTTCCCATCACCGCCTGCGGATCGTAGAGCGGTTCATAGGCCTTGGCCGCATAAAAGGCGAAGATCGCCAACAGGATGGCGGCCACGGGCCGGATCAGCGTGAACATCGCCGCTCCTCGGCAAAGGCCGCCGGGGTCAGGCCGGCCGGCGCAGGGTTATCTGGGTCACGTCACAGATACCCGTGTGGAACGCCCCGGCGCAAGAGGTGAGGTAGAAGTCCCACATCCGCCGAAACCGCTCGTCATACCCCATGGTCTGGATACGGTCCCAGGCCTGGGTAAAGGAATCGTGCCAACGCCGCAGGGTCAGCGAATAGCTTTCCCCGAATTCGAGCGAGTCGAGCCATCCCAACCCCGCTTTCTGCGCCTCGGCGGCAAAGCGCGCGGGCGAGATCAGCATGCCGCCCGGGAAGATGTACTTCTGGATGAAATCCACGTTCTTCCGGTAGGTTGCGAAGCGTTCATTGGGCACGGTGATCACCTGGATCGTGGCTTTCGCCCCTTCTTTCAGCCGTTCCCGCACCGTCTCGAAATAAGCCGGCCAGTATTTCTCGCCCACCGCCTCGAACATCTCGATCGAGGCGATGCCGTCATAACGGCCCCGCTCGTCGCGGTAATCCTGCAGCTTGATTTCCACGCGGTCCGCCAGCCCTGCCCGCGCCATCCGCGCCACGGCGAAATCGTGCTGCGCCTGGCTGATCGTCAGGCCCGTCACCTTCAGCCCGCGCTGACCGGCGGCATATTCGGCGAACCCGCCCCAGCCGCAGCCGATCTCCAGCACGTGATCGCCGGGCTTCACCCCCAGCGAATCCACCAAGGCGGCGTATTTCTGCTCTTGCGCGCGTTCCAGGCTCTCCTGCCCGGTGCGGAACAGGGCCGAGGAATAAGTCATGCTGTCGTCGAGCCAGAGGCGATAGAAATCGTTCCCCAGATCATAGTGATAGGCGATGTTCTTCCGGGCCTGCGCCCGGGAATTGCCGCGCAGCCAGTGGCGCGCCCGCTCATAGGCCCGCACCAGCGCCATGCCGGTGAATTCGTCCAGCAGGGCGGGGTTGTCGTTGAAGATCACATCCATCAACGCCTGCAGGTCCGGGGTCGACCACCAGCCTTCCAGATAGGCATCGGCAAAGCCCAACTCGCCCTCGCGGATCAGCCGGGCGAAGGCATCGGCATTGTGCACGGTGATCTCGGCGGCGAGGCCGGGCTTGTCGCCCTGCGCCCGGAAGCGCCGGCCATCGGGCAGGATCACGTCCAGACGGCCGTGGCCCATCCGGCCCAATTGGGCGAAGACCGGTTTGAAATAGCGCGGCAAGCCGCCCTGTCCCTCGGTCGAAGTCAGATGATCCATGCGCGTCCCCGTCGGTGCTTTTCCGTTTTACGACAGACTAGTCCGCTTGGATCTTCGCGCAAAAGAAAATTATGCCTTCTTCAACGCGGCATAGGCTGCGAGCGCCCGTTCCCGCCCCTCCGCCAGGCCGATCATCCGTCGCGGATAGGGCGCCTCGGGATCGAGGCCCCAGGACCGCGGCACCGCCTGGAAATAGGCCAGCGCCTCGGGCCCGGGGTCGCGGGCGAGTTCGGCGATGAAGGTCTTGCGGTAAACCCCCTTCTCATCGAACTTTTCCGCCTGAGTCTCGGGATTGAAAATCCGGAAATAGGGGGCGGCGTCCGGCCCGGAGCCCGCCACCCATTGCCAGCCCATCGCATTCGAGGCCGGATCCCAGTCGGTCAGGCAATCCGCGAACCAGTCGAGGCCGACTTTCCAATGCGTCATCAGATGCTTGGTCAGGTAGCTCGCCACGATCATGCGCACGCGGTTGTGCATGGTCCCGGTCACATACATCTGCCGAAGCCCTGCATCGACAATCGGCTCGCCGGTCAGGCCGCGGCGCCAGCGCTCGGCCTGCGGCCCGTCGCTTTTCCAAGCGAAATCATCCCATTCCGGGCGCCAGTTCGCGTCCAGAAGATGCGGAAAATGGTACATCAGGTGATGGGCGAAGTCGCGCCAGGCCAGTTCCTTGCGGAAATGGGTGGCACCCTCGCCCTGAAGAGGCAGCGCCGCGTGCCAGATCCGCCGCGGACCGATCTCGCCATAGGTCAGGTTCTCTGACAGACCCGAAACCGCCTCGAGCGCCGGGAAATCACGCTTGTCCCGGTAGCTCTCGACCCTGGTTTTCAGAAACAGTTCCAACCGCTTGCGGGCCGCTTCTTCGCCAATCACCGCGTGCCCGGCCAGCACCGGGGCGCCCCGGTTCATCGCTGCGCCAAGCCGCCACGCCGCCAGATCCTCGCTGCCCGGCCAATCCCCGGGCGCGCGCAGTGTCTTGGGCGGCGGCAGCGGATCGGCCACGCCGCGCGCGGACAGCGCCTTCCAGAAGGGCGTATAGACCTTGTAGGGCTCGCCCTGGCCGGTGGCGACTTCCCAGGGCTCCACGAGGGTATGCCCCGGGAAAGAACGCGCCTCAAACCCTTTCGATTTCAGGGTTTCCTTGAGGTCGCTGTCCCGTTCGCGCGAAAAGGGGTCGTAGAGCCGGGTCCACCAGACGCCCCCGGCGCCGACCTCTTCGGCCAGCGACAGCAGCACCGGCAGCGCCGCGCCCCGCCGCAGGATCAGCCGCGAGCCCTGCGCTTTCAGCCGCTCGCCGAAGCTTGCCACTGCCTCGCCCCAGCGCCAGCGGGCGGCGGCGCCGATCTCGGTCACCGAACGGTCGGCGATGAAGACTGGCAGCAGCGGGCGTCCGGTGGCGGCAGCGGCGGCAAGCATGGGATGGTCGTCCAGCCGCAGGTCGCGGCGGAACCACAGGATGAGCGGCGTGTCGGGCATGGCACCTCGGTCGGGCGTTACAGCTCCCGATCTAGCGCCGCGATCAATTGGTCAACCTCGGCCCGGGTGGTGTAATGCACGAAACTGAGCCGCAGCACGCCGCGGCCCGGATCGACTCCCTGCGCCTTCAGCGCGCGCAGCGCGTAGAAATCCCCTGACCCCGCCATGATCCCGTGCCGTGCCAGCCGCGCCGCCAGCTCGCCCGCCGGCGCCTCGACCTGCACCGCGACGGTGGGCGCCCGCCCCTCCGCCCGGTGCGGCCCCAGCAGCCGCAGCTCGTTCCGGCCGCCCAGATAATCGAGGAGCGGCTGCAACAGCGCCGTCTCCTGCGCGCGCATCAGATCATGGGCCAGCGCCGCCTTGCCGCGCGGATCGAGGCCGCCGCCACCATGGTGATCGGCCAGCCCCTCGATGTAATCGGCAAGGCCGGCGCAGGCCGCGACCTGGGCGTGATCGGGGCCCGCCGGGGTGAAGCGCTTGTAGAGCACCTCGCCGTTGAAGACATGGCCCTGATTGGGCAGCGCCATCCCCAGCTCGCGGCGGATCGCCATGATCCCCTGATGCGGGCCATAGGTCTTGTAGGCCGAGAAGAGGTAGATATCCGCCCCCAGCGCCGCCACATCCGGCAGGCCATGCGGAGCATAGCTGACCCCGTCGACACAAACCACGGCGCCCGCCTCATGGGCCATGGCGGTGATCTCGGCCACCGGATTGACCTCGCCCACCACGTTGGAACAATGGGGGAAACACAGAAGCCGCGCGCCGGCCAGCAGCTTCGGCAGCCGGTCCAGCGGCAGATGGCCGGTCACCGGGTCGATCTGCCATTCACGGACCTCGATCCCGCTGTCCGCAAGCCTCCACCAAGGGCCGGTATTGGCCTCATGGTCCTGGTTGGTGACGACGATCGCCTCGCCCGGTTTCAGATGCTGGCGGAAAGCCTGGGCCAGAACATAGGTATTGGCCGTGGTCGAGGGGCCGAAGCTGAGTTCATCCGTGGCGATCCCCATCATGGCGGCCAGCCGCGTCCGGGCCTCGTCCATCTCCTCGCCCCCAAGGCGAGAAGCCTCGAACGGGTGATAGGGCTGCACCTTGCGCTGGTGGTAGAAGCGCGTGAGACGGTCGATCACCGGCTTGCAGGCATAGGAGCCGCCGGCATTCTCGAAAAACGCCTGGCCCTGAAGCGAGGGTTCGGCAAAGGCCGGAAACTGCGCGCGCACGAAATCCAGGTCCAACTGCATCCGATTCCCCCTGTGGTTTTGCCGACCCTAGACCGCCCATCCCCCGCCCGCCAGACGGCGCCGCGATTGACACGACTCGCCGGACCTGCCATCCTGATTGACAGACAATAAAAAGAACGCAAAGACAGTGGGTTGAGGCGATGAGCAGCACATCGGCCCCTGAAGGACGTGCGCCCGACAGGGCCAGTGCGATTGCCACGCTCCTTCAGGAGAACATCCTTTCGGGACATTACGCGCCGGGCGACCGTCTGCCGTCCGAGGCGGACCTTTGCGCGCATTTCAAGGTTTCGCGCCCGACCCTGCGCGAGGCGCTGGGCCGCCTGACGGCCCGCGGCCTGATCACCGCGCGGCGTGGGGCGGGGGGCGGGGCCTTTGTCACCCAACCCAGCGCCGCGGTTGCGGGCGAGCAGATCGCGGCCCTCGTCGCCCTCTCGACCCGGGCCGAGGATAACGCCCACCGCCCGCTGCTGACCGAGGCGCGGATCCAGCTGCAGCTAGGTTGCGCGGAACTGGCGGTGCTGCGCAAGGCCGATATCGCCGACCTTCGGGCCGAGATCGACCTGCAATCCGACTTCTCGATTTCCGACAGCGATTTCGTCGCCTCGATGCGGCGCATGAACCTGACGCTGGCGGCGGCCTCGGGCAATCCGGCGATGGCGATGCTGGCCCAGGGGCTGATCGAGGCGGAATTCGCCGTGACACCGCAGACGGGCTACGCCACGCGGATCCGGGCGCGCTTTCTCTCCTACCATGTGCGCATCGCCAACGGTATCGCCGGGGGCCGCGCCGATGATACGCGCGCCGCGCTGATGGAACTGTGGAGCTTCGAGGCCGACCGTGCCGGCGCCGGGTCGGACGAGGCCCAGCCGGTCGAAAGGCCACCCCGCATGCGCGACCTGCGCCTGCCCCCTGTACAACGATTGAACCCGCTTTCCGAGTAACCGGGCCCCATGAACACCTCGTCGCTGCGTCACCGCGTATCGGCTGCCATCGACCCCGAGATGCGGGTCCAGTCAGGCCTGTCGCCCTTCAACCGGGTGGTGGTGGCGGGGATCATCGTCCTGATCGCGATCGCCGTGCTGGAGACCGAGATCAATGTGATCCGCCATTACGCCTGGACGATGGAGGGGCTGAAACTGGGCCTCTTCTTCTTCTTCGCGGTGGAATACGGGCTCAGGCTCTGGGTCGCGACGCTGAACCCGAAATATTCCACCGTCTGGCAATTCGCCCGCACCCCCGCGGCGCTTCTGGATCTGGTCGTGCTGGTGACCTTCGTCACGCCCTTCCTGGGGCTCGAAGCGGCGGTCTTTCGCCTGCTGCAACTCACCCGGATCCTGCGGCTGGCGCGGCTGGGGCGCTATTCGCGGGCGCTGAACCTGCTGTTCGACGCCTTCCGCTCGCGCGCGACGGAGCTTCTGCTCAGCGGCATGCTGGCCTTCGGGCTGATGCTGGGCGCCGCCACCCTGCTCTATCTGGTCGAGCGCGAGGCCCAGCCCGAGGCCTTCGGCTCCATCCCCCGCGCCATGTGGTGGGCGGTCGAGACGCTGACCACCGTGGGCTATGGCGATGTCGTGCCGATCACGCCGCTGGGGCGGTTCCTGGCGGCGCTGACCGCGCTCTGCGGGATCGGCATCATCGCCCTGCCGACCGGGGTTCTTGCCGGGGCCTTTTCCGACGCGATCCGCCGCGCGCGTGAAGACCGGCTGCACGAACATACCCACGCGCGCGAATAGCCTCGGCCGAGCCCCCCTTGAGGCCCGCCGACCGGCACCCTATATTGGGGCTGTTCCGGGCAACCGGGACTATGGACATAAACGCGCTCGTAATAATCGGATCGGACCCGGGGGCGGTACCCGGCGGCTCCACCAACAACCCTCATTGGGGGAGATTGGGGCCGAAACAGGATCGACGAACGCCTAAAGGGGTTTGCTTTGTCTCGGTGAGCTACCACCGTTATCGGTGCAAAACGTACAGTTGCCAATGACAACCGTGCTCCGGTGGCCGTCGCTGCGTAAGCAGTTGACCTAAACCGATCTTAAGCCCTTGCGCTTAGCCGCGTAAGGCGGGGTTCGGAGGTACCTGGCAACAGAAACCTCCACTTCCCCCTCCTGTTGCCTCCGGTCCTTCACGGGTTCGTGATCGCGCGGCCTCGCCCCGCGTGCCACGATGACCCATGCCTGCCGGACCCGCCCTGCGCCGAGTGCTCGCTGTCCTCGCCCTGTCGTTGCCGCTGGCGGCGGCCCCACCCGCGCGGGCCTGCGACATTGCCCTGATGCTGGCGGTCGATGTCTCGGGATCGGTCGACAGCTACGAATACGCGCTTCAGCTCCAGGGCATCGCCAATGCGCTGCGGGACGAGGACGTGCGCGCCGCGCTTCTGCAGGGGCAGGTGGCGCTGGCGGTCATGCAATGGTCGGGCGCCATGGAACAGACCGTGTCGGTCCCCTTCACCCGCCTGACCGAACCGGCCGAGGTCGCGCAGCTTGCCGCCCGCATCGGCACCCTGCCCCGCGCCCACTCGGGCGGCAACACCGCGGTGGGCGAGGCGATCGCCGTCGCCGCCGAGCAATTCCGCCAGGTCCGCGACTGCGCGCATTGGGTGATCGACATCTCGGGCGACGGGGACGAGAATGAATCCTACACCCTCGCCACCGAGCGCCGCGCCGCCTATGCCCGCGGCATCACCATCAACGGGCTGGCCATCGAGGCGGCGGGCACCGGCCAGCCGATCACGAATTTCTATCGCCGCAACGTCGTGACCCCGGGCGGCTTCGTGATCACCGCCCATCAGCACAGCGATTTCGCCCGCGCCATGCGCCAGAAAATGCTGCGCGAACTGATCCCGCCGATGGCCCTGACCCCCGCCCCTCGTGAGAGCCAACTCGCCGCCCTGCCGGGTTTTCTGCACCTGCACCCCCGCTGAAGGCTTTTCTTCGGTCGCGAAACGCCTATGCTCAAGCGCAGACGGCCCCGACCATCCGGGGGTTCGAAGGGGATGACGATGACGCGCGGAATCGACTACGGAAACCTGATGCACCAGGCCATGCGCGGCCTGATCCGCGAGGTGATGATCCGCACCGCCGAGCAGGGCCTGCCCGGCGCGCATCACTTCTTCATCACGCTGAATACCCAGTATCCGGGCGTCGAGATGGCCGATTGGCTGAAGGCGCGCTACCCGGACGAGATCACCATCGTCATCCAGCACTGGTTCGAGAACCTCGCCGTCGATGAGCAGGGCTTCGCTGTCACGCTCAATTTCGGCAATCAGCCCGAGCCGCTCTATATCCCCTTCGACGCGATCTCGACCTTTGTCGATCCTTCCGTCGAATTCGGCCTCAAGTTCGAGACCCATGTCGACGAGGACGATGACGAGGATGAGGACGACGAGGAAGCGCCGATGCTGCATTCGGTGCCCGAGGCGCCCAAGGCCGGCGAAGTCGTGAGCCTGGACAAGTTCCGCAAGTAGGCCGCCCTCCGTCTTTCAGCGCACCGTCTTGCACGCCGGCGCCCCGATGCCCATGTTGACCCCGAGACGGAGGCAGACATGAGCAAATCCCTGGCGCGCGTCGCCAAGGCCATCGAGGATAGCGGACTGCAGGCGGAAATCCTGAACCCCGGTCCCAGCCGCACCGCCGAGGCTGCGGCGGCGGCCTGTGGCTGCGCCCTGGACCAGATCGTCAAATCGCTGATCTTTCAGGGCGAAAGCGGGCAGATCTATCTGTTCCTGACCGCAGGCGGCAACCGCCTCGACCCCGACCGTGCCGCCCTGCTTGCGGGCGAAGCGCTCAGCCGCGCCGACGCCGCCACGGTGCGCGCGGTCACGGGCTTCGCCATCGGCGGCGTGGCGCCGGTCGGACACCTCACCCCGCCCGCGATCTTTGCCGATCCGCGGCTGCGCGACTTTTCGGTGGTCTTTGCGGCGGCCGGAACGCCTGACCATGTGTTCGCGGTCGAGCCCGGCGCCCTCATTGCCGCCTGCGGCGCGCGCGAAGGAGCTTTCACCGCATGACCGCCCTGCCCGATCCCTATGACGATCCCGCCTTCTACGACGACCTGATCCCCAAGCGTTTCCTTGCCTGGGTGGTGGATCTGGCGATCACGCTGGTCCTGGTGGTGCTGGCCCTGGCGCTGACGGGCTTCATCGCCATCATCATTCTGCCGCTGGTCTGGATGGGGGTCGCCATCGCCTACCGCACGCTGATGCTCGACCGGTTCGGCGCCACCGCCGGGATGATGCTTGTCGCGCTGGAATGGCGCAGGCTCGACGGGCGGCGAGCGGACACGACACTGGCGCTCTGGCATTCGGCGATCTACGCGCTGTCGATGAGCTTCGTTCTGGGCCAGCTGATTTCGGTCCTGCTGATGGTCATGACGCCTTACAAACAGGGGCTGAACGACAAGATCCTCGGCACCGTGATTGTCAACCGGAGCCTGGTTTCCTGAATTGACGCTCCCCGTCGCGCAAGCGTCAAACAATCCCTTGGCGAGGCCAATGCGCCTTGCTACGGTATTTCCGAACCCCGCCTGACAGCCGTCAGGCCGGGGCCTCGCCAGTGACAACCACAACCTCGACCAGGAAGGACGGGCGCCCATCATGCGCCATTCGCTGCCTATCGCGCCCCAGTTCTATGTCACGGCGCCGCAGCCCTGCCCCTATCTGCCGGGGCAGAGCGAGAGGAAATTGTTCACCGCCCTGACCGGCGAAGGCGCGCGGGCGCTCAACGACACGCTGTCGAAGCAGGGCTTCCGGCGGTCGCAGAACGTGCTCTATCGCCCGGCCTGTTCGGAATGCGCGGCCTGCCTGTCCGCCCGCATCCGGGTGGCGGATTTCGAACCTTCGCGCAGCCAACGCAAGAACCTGCGCCGCAACGAGCATCTGAACCGCGAGGCGACCAGCCCCTGGGCCACGGACGAGCAATTCACCCTCTTCCGCCGCTACCTCGACAGCCGGCACGCCGATGGCGGCATGGCCGACATGGACATCTTCGAATTCGCCGCGATGATCGAGGAAACGCCGGTCCGCTCGCGCGTCATCGAATACACCGAAAAGCCCGAGGTCGCGCCCCGGGGCCAACGCGGCTCAGGCCGCAAGCTGGCGGCCGTCTGCCTGACCGATGTGCTGGATGACGGGCTGAGCCTCGTCTATTCCTTTTATGATCCTGACCGGATCAAGGACGGGCTCGGCACCTATATGATCCTCGACCATGTGGCCTTGGCCCGGCAGGTGGGCCTGCCTTACGTCTATCTCGGCTATTGGGTGCCGGGCAGCGCCAAGATGGCCTACAAGGCCAGCTTCGGCGCGCTCGAGGTCTACCGCGACGGGCAGTGGCGCGATCTGGGCGATCCCGCGGATCATGCTGCGCAGCCACATCCCCTGGCCGTGCGGCCGATCACCGAGCAGGTGGCAGCGATTACCCTGCCGCCGACCGAATCAGCGCTGAAGTCCGGGCGCTGATCCGCCCGATTTTGCATTTCCTGCGCCGGAAAGCAGTCCTGCGCAACTTTCGAAAAGATTTCTGGCAGAATTCGCAGCAAACACCCCGCTTTGACGGTTGACGCTGCTTTGCGGCAGACGTAAATTCCGCCCCGAACCAAGAGGTGACGAATGCGCTTCGTACTTATCAGTTCCGGGGGCCTGAACGGATCGGTGTAACGCCGAAACCGAACGTCCCCCGCATGCCCCCCCTGACCCGGGGGTTTTTTATTGCCCGCGTTGCCGGTCTGAGGCACAGACCGGACCCAGACCAGAGGTGGAGAAGACCATGTCCCAGCAGAAGACCACGTCGCAGATGACCGGCGCGAAGATGGTCGTTCAAGCGCTCAAGGACCAGGGGGTCGAGGTGGTCTTCGGCTACCCGGGCGGCGCGGTGCTTCCGATTTACGACGAGCTTTTCCAGCAAAACGAGATCCGTCACGTGCTGGTGCGCCACGAACAGGGCGCGACCCACATGGCCGAAGGCTACGCCCGTTCCACCGGCAAGCCCGGCGTTGTGCTGGTGACCTCGGGTCCCGGGGCGACCAATGCCGTCACCGGCATCACCGACGCGTTGATGGATTCGATCCCGATGATCGTGCTCTCGGGTCAGGTGCCGACCTTCCTGATCGGCACCGACGGCTTCCAGGAGGCCGATACGGTCGGCATCACCCGCCCCTGCACCAAGAACAACTGGCTGGTGAAGGATCCCGACCGCCTGGCCGAGACGATCCACCAGGCCTTCCATGTCGCGACCTCGGGCCGCCCCGGCCCGGTGCTGGTCGATATCCCCAAGGACGTGCAATTCGCGGAAGGCACCTATACGCCCCCGCAAAAGGCCAAGGTCGACCATTACCAGCCGCGCGTGAAGGGCGATATCGACGCGATCACCGCGCTGGTCGAGATGCTGGAACAGGCCGAGCGCCCGATCCTCTATACCGGCGGCGGCGTGATCAACTCGGGCCCCGCCGCCTGTCAACTGCTGGTCGAATTGGCCGATGCCACCGGCATCCCCGTCACCTCGACCCTGATGGGTCTCGGCGCCTACCCGGCCTCGGGCAAGCAATGGATCGGCATGCTGGGCATGCATGGCCTCTACGAGGCCAATATGGCGATGCATGATTGCGATCTGATGATCAACATCGGCGCCCGCTTCGACGACCGCATCACCGGCCGCGTCAACGCCTTCAGCCCGAATTCGCGCAAGGCGCATATCGACATCGACCCTTCGTCCATCAACAAGGTGATCCGGGTCGACCTGCCGATCCTGGGCGACGTGGGCCATGTGCTGGAGGACCTGCTGCGCATCTGGAAATCGCGCGGCCGCAAGACCAATGCCGAGGGTCTGGTCCGGTGGTGGAAGCAGATCGACGAGTGGAAAGCTGTCAACTGCCTCGCCTACAAGGGCTCGGAGTCGATCATCAAGCCGCAGCTCGCGCTGCAGCGGCTGGAGGCGCTGACCAAGGGCCGCGACCGCTACATCACGACCGAGGTCGGCCAGCACCAGATGTGGGCGGCGCAATACCTCAATTTCGACGGGCCCAACCGCTGGATGACCTCGGGCGGTCTGGGGACCATGGGCTACGGCCTGCCCGCCTCGATCGGCGTGCAGATCGCCCATCCCGACGCGCTGGTGATCAACGTCGCGGGCGAGGCTTCGTGGCTGATGAACATGCAGGAGATGGGCACCGCGGTGCAGTTCCGCACGCCGGTCAAGCAGTTCATCCTCAACAACGAGCGTCTGGGCATGGTCCGCCAATGGCAGCAATTGCTGCATGGCGAGCGCTACTCGCATTCCTGGTCGGAATCGCTGCCCGATTTCGTCAAGCTGGCCGAGGCTTTCGGCTGCAAGGGCATCCGGGCCGAGCATCCCGATGAGCTGGACGATGCGATCATGGCGATGCTGGATTACGATGGCCCGGTGATCTTCGACTGCCTGGTCGAGCGGCACGAGAACTGCTTGCCGATGATCCCCTCGGGCAATGCGCATAACGACATGCTGCTTCCGTCGGACGATGTGCGCGGCGCCATCAAGGGCATCGGCCTGACGCTGGTTTGATCCTGACGGAACCGGTGGCCCCAGCGGGCCGCCGGACCCCTGCCCCTGTCCCTCCCGATTACCGAATGGAACCCCCATGTCCCCGCTTCACATCCAGCAAGGCTCGTCCAAGCATTCGGCCTATGACCTACGCGATCCCCATTCCGAGGTCATCGAATCCCATACTCTCGCGGTCATCGTCGCCAACGAACCCGGTGTCCTGGCCCGTGTCATCGGCCTGTTTTCCGGCCGCGGCTACAACATCGAAAGCCTGACAGTCGCCGAGACCGACCACAAGGGCCACCGCTCGCGCATCACCATCGTGACCAAGGGCACCCCTGCGGTCATCGAGCAGATCAAGGCGCAGCTGGGCCGCATCGTGCCGGTGCACGAGGTTCATGACCTGACGGTCGAGGGCGCCTCGGTCGAACGGGAGCTCGCGCTTCTGAAGGTCGAGGGCAAGGGCGAGGCCCGCATCGAGGCCCTGCGCCTGGCCGAGATCTTCCGCGCCAATGTCGTCGATTCGACGCTGGGCAGCTTCGTCTTCGAAATCACCGGCGCGCCGGCGAAGATCGACGCTTTCGCCGATCTGATGCGCCCGCTGGGCCTGTCCGAACTGGCCCGCACCGGGGTCGCCGCCCTGCCCCGCGGCGGGGCCATGGGGTGATCCGCCGGGCGCTGCCCCTCGTCACAGGGGCGGCGCTGGCCGCGGGACTGGTGCTCTGCCTCGTGGCCATGCTGCAAAGCTGGCAGCTGCACCGGCTTCGCCCGCCCGGCCACCGGACCGAAGCCGTGGTCCTGATCGCCGATCTGCGCCGGCCCGACCGCGAGACGCCCTGGCCCCGCGGCGAGGTGCGCCTTTTCATCTCGGACAGCGAGGCAGGGACCTTCACCGCCAGCCTTGACCATCCGCCCGCCTCACTGACCGAGGTCTGGGCCGGCGGCACAGTCGCGGTTGCGGTCACGCCAGGCGATCCGCCTCAGGTCGCCTTCTGGCCGGTGATCCCCGAGGCCCGGCGCCGCGTCACGCTGAGCGCCCTTGCCCTGACGCTGGCGCTTGCGGCAGTCTCGGGCCTTGCCGACCGCCTGATGAGAAGCCGATGACCCTGACCCGCCTTTCCGGCCATGACGTGCTGTTCGTGATGGCCGCCCGCGCCGAATTCGGCCCGCATCTGCAGGCCCGGATCACCCCCTTGATCACCGGCGTCGGGCCCGTTGAAGCCGCGATTGCCACGGCCACGGTCCTCGCCCGGCTCGATGCCGCCGGGACGCGTCCCGATCTGGTGGTGTCGCTGGGCTCGGCGGGCTCGGCACGGCTCGCCCATTGCGGGCTCTATCAGGCCAGCGCGGTCGCCTGGCGCGACATCGACGCCTCGCCCTTGGGGTTCGAGAAAGGCACCGTGCCCTTCCTCGACCTGCCAAAGGTGCTGCCCCTGCCGCTTCGCCTTCCGGGGATCGAGGCCGCCACGCTCTCGACCGGCGGCAACATCGTGTCCGGTCCGGCCTATGCCGCGATTGCCGAGGATATGGTGGATATGGAAACCTACGCCGTGCAGCGCGCCTGCATGCAAGCCAGGTTGCCGCTGATCGCGCTGAGGGGGATTTCGGACGGACAATCGGACCTGACGGGCCTGCACGACTGGACCGAATACCTGCACATCATCGACGAGAAACTGGCCGGCGCGGTCGACATCCTGTCCACCGCGCTGGCTGACGGCCTGCTCAGAAGTTGATGACGCGGCCGTAGGCGTCCAGCACGCTTTCGTGCATCATCTCGCTCAGCGTCGGATGCGGGAAGACGGCGTGCATCAGGTCTTCCTCGGTCGTCTCCAGCGTCTTGCCGACGACATAGCCCTGGATCATCTCGGTCACTTCCGCGCCGATCATGTGGGCACCCAGCAGCTCGCCGGTCTTGGCGTCGAAGACGGTCTTGACCAGCCCCTCGGGCTCGCCCAAAGCAATCGCCTTGCCGTTGCCGATGAAGGGGAAGCGGCCGACCTTCACCTCATAGCCCTGTTCCTTGGCCTTCGCCTCGGTCAGGCCGACGCTCGCCACTTGCGGGTGGCAATAGGTGCAGCCGGGGATCGAGGTCGCCTTGACCGGATGGGCATGCAGCCCCGCGATCAGCTCGGCTACCATCACGCCCTCATGGCTGGCCTTGTGCGCCAGCCACGGCCCGCCGGCGATATCGCCGATGGCCCAGAGGCCCGGCACCCCGGTGCGGCAATGTTCATCCGTCACCACATGGGTGCGGTCGATCTTGACGCCCAGCTCCTCGAGCCCGAGGTTTTCGACATTGCCGACGATCCCCACGGCGGAAATCACCGTGTCGAACTCAGCCGTCTCGGTCTTGCCGCCGGCCTCGAAATGGGCGACGACCTTGCCGTTGCCGCGCTCCAGCTTGGTGACCGTGGTCTTTTCTTTGATGACCATGCCCTGTTTGACGAAGGATTTCTTCGCCAGGGCCGAGATTTCGGCATCTTCCACCGGCAGCACGCGGTCCATCACCTCGACCACCGTGGTCTTGGCGCCCAGCGTGTTGAAGAAGCTGGCGAATTCAATACCGATGGCTCCCGAGCCGATGACCAGCAGGTTCTTCGGCATGCGCTTGGCGACCAGCGCGTGGCGATAGGTCCAGACCAGATCGCCATCCGCCTCCAGCCCCGGCAATTCCCGCGCGCGGGCGCCGGTGGCCAGGATGATGTCCTTGGCCTTCAGGCTTTCCGATCCCTTCTCGGTCTTGACCGAGACGGAGCCGCCCTTGCCCAGCGTCGCCGTGCCCATCACCACCGTGATCTTGTTCTTCTTCATCAGATGGCCGATGCCACCCGACAGCTGCTTGGCCACGCCCCGCGAGCGTTTGACCACGGCGTCCAGATCGAACCCGACCGAGCCCGCACTCAGGCCGAATTCCTTGGCGCGGCGCATCAGGTGAAAGACCTCGGCCGAGCGCAGCAGCGCTTTTGTCGGAATGCAGCCCCAGTTCAGGCAGATGCCGCCCAGGTTCTCGCGCTCGACGATGCAGACCTTCTTGCCCAGCTGCGCGGCACGGATCGCCGCGACATAGCCGCCCGGCCCTGATCCGATCACGACGACATCAAAGCTCTGCTCGGCCATGGATCCCTCCCGCATGGAATATAGTTCAGCACTAAACTACTTTTGTTTCCGGTGCAACCGCGACGTGGTGCCAGGCGCGCCCCGGCGGGCAGCCCTGCATCGGGCGCATGGCCCGCCGCCGTTCAGCCCTGCAATTCCCGCACCACGGCCATATAGCCGCCCGCCTCCAGAAACGCCTTCTCCTCGGGCGTCGTCTCTCGGCCCAAAGCCTCGTTACGGAAGGGGAAACGGCGGAAGCGGCGGATGATCTCGCGATGGGCGCGGGCATGCAGCAGGGTCTCGGCCCCCGTCTCGGGCATCCGGGCCTTGATCAGCGCCACGGCACGGTCCTGATCAAAGGGGCTCTCGGAATGCTCCAGCGGCAGGTAGAAGAACTGGCGCATCGGCTCTTCGATCCTCAGATCGGATTGATTCTGCCAGGCGTGATGCGCCGCCCGCCGCGCCAGCGGGTCCGAGGCGAAGGCCTTGGCCTGCCCGCGAAACATGTTGCGGGGGAATTGGTCGGTCAGCAGCAGGAAGGCCAAGATCCCCTCGGGACAATGCATCCAGTCGCGATGGCCGCCCGCGATGACCGTGTTCCAGTCGCCCTCGAACCGCTCGCGGATCTCGGAATCCAGCGCCTCGCCGCCAGCATACCAACCGGCGGGGCCAAGGTCACGCCAATAGCTGAGCACAGCGTCGGCGCGGGGGCTGATGGTCATGGGAACCTCCGTTTCGCCCCAGCCTGCGACGGCGGCGCCAAGGGGTCAACCCCATGCCCTTCACGTCTCGGATTCTGCGCGTTCCATCGCCGCCTCGACCGTCACCACCGAGGCCGTGGGCGAGAGCGCGGTATAGCTGCCCTGCGCCTCAGGCGTGCGGCGGCGGCGCGTCATCCGGTACATCGCATAGGCGGTCAGCAGCGCAAAGATCACCGCCATGAACAGGAAGAAGCCCGAGGGTCCGATCACCCCCATCATCCAGCCGGTGATGATCGGGCCCGAGATGGCACCGAGCCCGTTGATGAAGATCAGCCCGGCCGAGGCCGCGGCCATGTCCGATTTCTCCAGGTAATCGTTCACATAGGCCAGGAGCAGCGAATAAAGCGGGTTCGAGATGCCGCCCATCAGCGCCCCCACGCCGATCAGCAGCGGGAAGGGCAGATCGAAGATCACCGGCAGCATCAGCACCGCCGCCCCCACCGCCGCCAGACCCAGGATCAGGAGCCGGCGGTCCATCCGGTCGCTGAGCCAGCCGATGGGGAATTGCAGGAACAGGCCGCCGACATAGATCGAAGCCACGAAGATCGACAGGTCGCGGATGCTGAGCCCCGCCTGTGTCCCCCAGACCGCCGCCATGCCGAATTGCGCCGAGAAGACGCCACCCAGCAGGAACATGCCCACACAGCCCAGCGGCGAGGCCTGATAGAGCCGGCGGAAGCTGAGCGGCCGGGTCGATTCGAAAGCCGGCGCGGGCGAGACTGACAGCAGGATCGGCGTGAAGGCCAGCGACACCAGCACCGAGGGGATCACGAACAGGATGAAGCCCGAGGGATCGGCGAAATTCAGCAGGATCTGCGCGGCGATGATGCCGATCATCTGCACGATCAGATAGAGCGACAGCGCCTGTCCCCGCGTCTCGTTGGTCGAGGCGTTGTTGAGCCAGCTTTCCGCGGTGATATAGACACCCGAGAAGCTGAAACCGATCAGCACCCGCATCGCCGCCCAGGCCATCCAGTTCGGCCAGGCGGCATAGAGGATCAGCACGGCCGAGATCATGGTCCCCAGGGCGGCGAAGACGCGGACATGGCCCACGCGGCGGATCATCTCGGGCGCGAGGCGGCTACCGAACAGGAAGCCGATGAAATAGCACGACATCACGATGGACATCTGCGTGGTCGAGAAATTCTCGATGGCGCCGCGGATGCCCAGCAACGTGCCCTGCATCCCGTTGCCCAGCATCAGAAGCATCAGGCCGAACAGAAGCGCCCAGGTCGAGGCAAGAACTTTCAGCATGGGGTCTCCGGGCAGGCGGCGCAGGGGGCAGGCATGACGAGGCGGGCCTGAGTGACCCACCCGCCTAGACCTAGCACAGATCGGGCGCAAGACCGGAGCGAAAGCGGCATTTGGCCGCCGGGTTCGTCACTTTCCCGCCGGGCGGCCGGAAAGCCCCTGCCCTCAGCGCTGGACCGCGCCGCCGCCCTGTGCCCAGGCGCCCAGCGTGCCCAGGTTATGCACCTCGGCGAAGCCGTAAGAGCGCAGGATGCCCGCCGCCCGTCCCGACCGCGCGCCCGAGGCGCAATAGAGGTAAAGCGGCAGACCGGCCTTCTTCGCCTCGGCCAGGCGCTTGTCGAAATGGCCGGAATTCGGATCGGCGGTCAGGTGCAGCCGGCTCAGCGGCAGGTTCAGCGCCCCCTTGGCCTTGCCCGAGGCACGGACCTCGGCCTCCTCGCGCACGTCGATCACCAGCGCGCGTTTCTCGGCCACGGCCTGCACGGCCTGGGCGGCGTTGACGGCAGGACCGCTGCCCATCAGGGAATTGAACAGGTTGAACATTCTGGGTCTCCGGGGAGTGAGAGGGAGTGTCGGGATCGCTTGCCGCTCAGATAGCATGACAGGATTACATATTCAAGATAGGGAATGTTTTATTTGCGGCGTTGCAGCATCGTGATGCGGCCGCCGCGTAAGTTTCCTTTTTGTTCACGAATTCGCATTGGAGACTCGCCGCAAACGCACTATGTTCCCCGCGCAGAGGGTTTGCGCCGGGTATGGGACATGGCTGAACAGAAGTTCATCGAGATCAGAGGCGCGCGCGAGCACAACCTCAAGGGCGTGGATGTCGATATTCCGCGCGATCAGCTTGTGGTGATGACTGGGCTTTCCGGTTCGGGCAAGTCGTCGCTCGCCTTCGACACGATCTATGCCGAGGGGCAGCGCCGCTATGTCGAATCGCTGTCGGCCTATGCGCGTCAATTCCTCGACATGATGCAAAAGCCCGATGTGGACCATATCGCGGGGCTTTCCCCGGCGATTTCCATCGAGCAGAAGACCACCTCGAAGAACCCGCGCTCGACCGTCGGCACGGTGACCGAGATCCACGATTACCTGCGCCTGCTGTTTGCCCGCGCCGGCACCCCCTATTCGCCCGCCACCGGCCTGCCCATCGAGGCGCAGCAGGTGCAGGACATGGTGGACCGCGTCTTGCAGATGGAGGAAGGCACCCGCGCCTATCTGCTGGCCCCCATCGTCCGCGACCGCAAGGGCGAGTACAAGAAAGAGATGCTGGAACTGCGCAAGCAGGGTTTCCAGCGGGTCAAGGTCGACGGCGTGTTCCACGAGCTGGAGACGCCGCCGGAGCTGGACAAGAAATTCCGCCATGACATCGACGTGGTGGTCGACCGGATCGTGGTCCGCCCGGGGATGGAGACGCGGCTGGCGGATTCCTTCCGCACCGCGCTGGATCTGGCGAGCGGCATTGCTGTCCTCGAAATGGCCTCGGCCCCCGAGGGCGAGACGCCCGAACGCATCACGTTCAGCGAAAATTTCGCCTGTCCGGTCAGCGGCTTCACCATCCCCGAGATCGAGCCGCGGCTCTTCTCCTTCAACGCGCCCTATGGCGCCTGCCCGGTCTGCGACGGGCTCGGCGTCGAGCTTTTCTTCGACGAAAGACTGGTCGTGCCCGACGCCATGCTGCGGCTGGAAGACGGCGCCATCGCCCCCTGGCGCAAGGGCAAGACGCCCTATTTCCTGCAAACCATCGAGGCGTTGTCGAAGCATTACAAATTCGACGCGAAGAAGCCTTGGCGCGATCTGCCGGACAAGGTGAAGGACATCCTGCTGCACGGCTCGCAAGGCGAGGAAATCCCCTTCCGCTATGACGATTCCGGCCGCGTCTATCAGGTGACGCGCGTGTTCGAGGGGGTGATCCCCAATATGGAGCGCCGCTGGAAGGAAACCGATTCTGCCTGGGTGCGCGAGGAATTCGAGCGCTATCAGAACAACCGCCCCTGTTCGACCTGCGGCGGCGCGCGGCTGAAGCCCGAGGCGCTGGCGGTCAAGATCGGCGGCCTCCACATTTCGCAAGTTTCCGAAATGTCGATCAAGGAGGCGCTGGCCTGGATCGAGGATGCGCCCAACCATCTGACCAAGCAGAAGAACCAGATCGCCACCGCGATCCTGAAAGAGATCCGCGAGCGGCTGGGCTTCCTGGTCAACGTGGGCCTCGATTACCTGACGCTTTCCCGCGCAGCCGGGACGCTTTCGGGCGGGGAAAGCCAGCGGATCCGGCTGGCCAGCCAGATCGGCTCGGGGCTCACGGGCGTGCTCTATGTGCTGGACGAACCCTCGATCGGGCTGCACCAGCGTGACAACGACCGGCTGTTGACCACGCTCAGGAACCTGCGCGACCAGGGCAATACCGTGCTGGTGGTCGAGCATGACGAGGACGCGATCCGCACCGCGGATTATGTGCTGGATATCGGCCCCGGCGCCGGCGTCCATGGCGGACGGATCGTGAGCCAGGGCACGCCCGAGGAAATCGCCAGCGATCCGGCCAGCCTGACCGGGCAATACCTGTCCGGCCAGCGGCGGATCGAGGTTCCGGCCCATCGGCGTGAGGGCAATGGCAAGGCGATCCGGGTGGTCAAGGCCACGGGCAACAACCTGCAGGATGTGACGGTCGATTTCCCGCTGGGCAAATTCGTCTGCGTGACCGGCGTTTCCGGCGGCGGCAAGTCGACGCTGACCATCGAGACGCTGTTCAAGACCGCCTCCATGCGGCTGAACGGCGCCCGCCAGACGCCCGCCCCCTGCGAGACGGTGCAGGGGCTGCAACACCTCGACAAGGTGATCGACATCGACCAGCGGCCCATCGGCCGGACGCCCCGATCCAACCCGGCAACCTACACCGGCGCCTTCGGCCCGATCCGTGACTGGTTCGCGGGCCTGCCGGAAGCAAAAGCGCGCGGCTACAAACCCGGGCGATTCAGCTTCAACGTCAAGGGCGGGCGCTGCGAGGCCTGTCAGGGCGACGGCGTCCTGAAAATCGAGATGAACTTCCTGCCGGACGTCTATGTCACCTGCGAGACCTGCAAGGGCAAGCGGTACAACCGCGAGACGCTGGAAGTATTGTTCAAGGGTAAATCAATTTCCGACGTGCTCGACATGACGGTCGAGGAAGCGCAGGATTTCTTCACCGCCGTGCCGTCGATCCGCGAGAAGATGGACGCGCTGATGCAGGTGGGGCTGGGCTATATCAAGGTCGGCCAGCAGGCGACGACGCTGTCCGGCGGCGAGGCGCAGCGGGTGAAGCTGTCGAAGGAGCTGAGCCGCCGCTCCACCGGCAAGACGCTCTATATCCTCGACGAGCCGACCACCGGGCTGCATTTCGAGGACGTGCGCAAGCTGCTGGAAGTGCTGCATGAACTCGTGGAGCAGGGCAACACGGTGGTGGTCATCGAGCACAATCTCGACGTGGTGAAGACCGCCGACTGGATCATCGACATCGGCCCCGAGGGGGGCGACGGCGGCGGCCGCGTCGTGGCTGAAGGCACGCCCGAGGAGGTCGCCAAGGTCGAGGGCAGCCATACCGGCCATTACCTCGCGCCCTTGCTGAAACAGCGGCGGCGGGCGGCGGAATAGGCGGTTCCAAGGGGCGGCATATAGGAGCGGCCCTCGGGGGCATCGAGCCCCTCGGGCCGCTCAGGGGGCGCTGCCCCCTGCGGCCTGCGGCCTACCCCCGGGATATTTGCAGAACGAAGATCTAGAGGCTTCGGGCGATCTTGCGGCCATCATGGAAGGCGAAGGGGGCGAGGCGCGGGGCGGCGGCATCGCCGAGGAGCACCGGCGCCAGATCGGCGAGGTCTTCGGAGAGCGGGTAGAAGGCGCGGTTGGTGGTGGCCATGACCAGCGCCGAGGCGGGGATTGTCTGTTCCTCTCCGGTCAGGAGCGAACGGATCCGCGCGCCCGCCCCGTTCCCCAGCCATTCGGCGATGGCGCTTTCGGTCAGGAAGGTGACGCCGCGCCGGGCCAGCGCCGTGCGGGCCGGACCATCGGCGGCGGTGCGGGCGAGGTCGCGGGCCACCATCGCGTCCGGGGTGACCAACGTCACCCGATGCCCGGCCTCGGCCAGGTGCCAGGCGGTGCCGATGCCCTTCCAGTGTCCGCCCTCGTCGTAAAGGATCACCTCGGTCCCCAGCCGTGCCTCGCGCCGCATCACCGCCTCGGCGCTCCAGACCGCGCCGCGCTCGACCCCCGGCAGGCTGTCATGCTGCGGCAGCCAGCGCTGGAAACCCGCGTCATCGGGCAAGGAGCCGGTGGCGAGAAGCAGGCGGTCGGGGTTGATCGCGCGGATGGCCGCGTCGTCCAGAAAAGTGTTGAGGCGCAGGTCGACGCCCAGCCGGGTCAGCTCGCGTTCGTACCAATCCAGCAGGTCGAGGATCTGCGCCCGCCGCGGCTGTTGCCCGGCCAGCCGGAACTGCCCGCCGATCTGCGGCTGGGCCTCGGCCAGCACCACGCGGTGGCCGCGGATCGCGGCGACGCGCGCGGCCTCGAGCCCCGCGGGACCCGCGCCGACCACCAGCACGTCCAGCGGTACCTCGGCGGGGGTGAAGCGGTCGCCGCCCCATTCCCATTCGCGGCCGGCCGAGGGATTGACCACGCAGGAAATCCAGTAATCGCGGGACCGCCGCCCCCAGCACATCTGGTTGCAGCTGAGGCAGGGCCGCACCCGATCCGCCTGCCCCGCCGCGGTCTTGGCCGCCAGATGCGGGTCGGCGATCTGGCCCCGAACGATGCTGACCAGATCGGCGGCGCCCGAGGCGATGACCTGTTCGCCGGTATCGGGAGTGCGAATCCCGGCCTCGGCGGTGATCTTCGCATGCCGGACCACCCCTTTCAGCAGCGCCGTGACCGGCACGGTCAGCGTGTCGGGCTCGGTGAAGGGCGGGATGATGCGGGCGAAATCGAGGTAGGACCCGGCGCCGCAGGTGACGTAATCGACATGGCCGGTGGCATCGTGCAGCGCCACGATCTCGCAGAGCGCCTCGGCCTGCAGGGACACCGAATATTGCGCGTCATTGCTGATGGCGAGGCCGAGGATGAAATCCTCGCCACAGGTGCGGCGCACGCCCTCGATCAGTTCCCGCGAGAACCGGGTGCGGTTTTCCAGCGAGCCGCCCCAGCAATCCCCGCGCCGGTTCGACCAGGGCAGCCAGAATTGGTCGATCAGGGAATTGTAGGCGGCCCAGACCTCCACCCCTTGAAACCCCGCCTGCTGCGCGCGGCGTGCGGCGGCGATATGGGCGGCGAGCAATTCCTCGATCTCGACCCCCGACATCGCATGCGAGCCATCCGCGTCGTGGTACGAGGGGCGGCCGGACGGCGACCAATGCGGCTGGAAACTCAGGTCGGAATCGCCATGCCCGCCGATGTGATAGATCTGCTGGATGATCACCGCGCCCTCGGCCCGCACCGCCTCGGTCACTTTGCGGAAGGCGGGGATGATGCTGTCATCCTCGTGCCGGTAATTCCCCCGGGTCAGGACGCCGGTGCGGTGGGCCGGCACCGGCTCGCACACCACCATCCCCGCGCCCCCCAGCGCGCGTTCGCGCAGATAGGCCAGGGTACGGGCGCCGGGCAGGCCGTCTTCCGCCATGTTGTTGGTATGCGCGCCGAAAACGATGCGATTGCGGAGTGTCTCGCCGCGCAGCTGCAGGGGCGACATCAGGCGGGGATGGTTGGTCATCGGAACCTCCGGGCTGCGGTCAGGATGCGGGCGGCGGGCCGGTGTTTCGCGACCGGGGCCGTCACGCCGGAGGCCAAATGCGACCTTGACGCGCCCGGCGGGCCTGCCAAGTTGCGGCACAACCACAGGGAGGAACAGGATGATCCAACGCGAAACGCTCGAATGGACCGATGGCACGATTTCGATGCGCGGCACGCTGTTGCGCGACGACGACCTGCAGGGTCCCGCGCCCGGCATCCTGATCGCCCCCGCCTATGCCGGGACCGGCCCGGTCGAGGAAGAGCGGGCCGAATTTCTGGCGCGGGCGGGCTATGTCGTGTTGCTTGGCGACTATTATGGCGAGGGCAAGCGCGCGGCGGATGCCGAGGAGGCGACGGCGCTGATGTTCGGGGTCGAGGGCCAGCGGCCGGTTCTGGCCAAACGCATGACGGCGGCGCTGGCGGCTTTGGCGGCGCAGGATTGCGTGGATGAAACGCGGCTCGGCGCCATGGGCTATTGCTATGGCGGCAAGGCGGTGCTGGATCTGGCGCGCAGCGGCGCCGATCTGGCCGTGGCGGGATCGCTGCACGGGGTGCTCGACCCGCCGCCGCAGCCGACGCAGGCCATCAAGGCCTCGGTTCTGGTGATGCATGGCTGGGACGATCCGCTGGCCAAGCCCGAAGCGGTCGTCGCTCTGGCGCAGGAACTGACCGCGGCGGGGGCCGAATGGCAGCTTCTGGGCTTCGGGCAGACCGGGCATTCCTTCACCAACCCTCGCGCCAACAGCCCCGAAAGCGGCATGGCCCATAGCGCGGCAGCGACGCAGCGGGCCTATGCGGCGCTGGACCGGCTGTTTGCCGAAAAGTTGGGGCGCTGACCCCTCTCGGGGCGACCGTCGCCAAACAGAAACGGGCCCGTCACCATCGCGACGGGCCCGCAGTCGTTGCCTTGCAGCGGTGAGGCCTCAGAAGAAGGCCTGCAGCCCGGTCTGCGCCCGGCCGAGGATCAGCGCATGAACGTCATGCGTGCCCTCGTAGGTGTTGACCGTCTCCAGGTTCACCATGTGGCGAATGACCTGGAATTCCTCGGAAATCCCGTTGCCGCCATGCATGTCGCGGGCCACGCGGGCGATATCCAGCGCCTTGCCGCAATTGTTGCGCTTGATGAGCGAGATCATCTCGGGCGCGCCCTGCGCCTCGTCCATCAGGCGACCGACCTGCAGCGCCGCTTGCAGGCCCAGCGTGATCTCGGTCTGCATGTCGGCCAGTTTCTTCTGGAACAGCTGCGTGCCGGCCAGCGGCTTGTCGAATTGCTTGCGGTCAAGGCCGTATTGGCGCGCGGCGTGCCAGCAGAACTCGGCCGCCCCCATCACGCCCCAGGCGATGCCATAGCGCGCCCGGTTGAGGCAGCCGAACGGACCCTTCAGCCCCTCGACATAGGGCAGCAGCGCGTCTTCGCCGACTTCCACGTTGTCCATGACGATCTCGCCAGTGGTCGAGGCGCGCAAGCTGAGCTTGCCCTCGATCTTCGGCGCGCTGAGGCCCTTCATGCCCTTGTCCAGCACGAAGCCGCGGATGCGCCCGCCATGGGCTTCCGACTTCGCCCATACGACGAAGACATCGGCGAAGGGCGCGTTCGAGATCCACATCTTGGTGCCGGTCAGCTTGTAGCCGGTGGCGGTCTTCTCGGCGCGGGTCTTCATGCCCGCGGGGTCGGACCCCGCGTCGGGTTCGGTCAGCCCGAAGCAGCCGATCAGGTCGCCCGAGGCCAGACCCGGCAGGTATTTCTGCCGCTGCTCTTCCGAGCCATAGGCATAGATCGGGTACATCACCAGCGAAGATTGCACCGACATCATCGAGCGATAGCCGGAATCGACCCGCTCGATTTCCCGCGCCACCAGACCATAGGTCACGTAGCCTGCGCCAAGGCCGCCGTATTCCTCGGGGATCGTGGTGCCCAGAAGCCCGGCCTCACCCATCAGCTTGAAGACGCCCGGGTCCGAAGTCTCATCGCGGAAGGCCTGGATCACGCGCGGTTGCAGCACCGATTGCGCGAATTCCTTGGCCGCGTCGCGCAGCATGCGCTCATCCTCGGTCAGTTGGCCATCCAGCCGCAGCGGGTCATCCCACTGGAAACGGCCGAGGTCCGGGGCGTCCTTGGCTTTCAGTTTGGGGCGGTCGGTCATGCGGGATCCTCCTGTGCTGGCGGCGAAATACCATGCGACAGCGGGGCAAAAAACCGATAAATCGGCATGAAGCCATGAGGGTTTGTAATGATACCGCGCCGCCTTCTGCCCAATACCCCCGCGCTGCTGGCCTTTGACGCCGTGGCCCGGACCGGCAGCTTCACCGCCGCCGCCCGCGATCTGGGCCAGACGCAGGGGGCGATTTCGCGGCAGGTGGCGCAGTTGGAGGGGCAGTTGGGGGTGCCGCTGGTGGACCGCGGCGCAAGGGCCGCCCGGCTGACGCAGGCGGGTACGGCCTATGCCCGCGCCGTCAAGGCGGCGCTCGATGCGCTGGGGCGCGGCGCGATGGAGGCTTTGGGCCAGACGCAGGAGCGCGGGCTGCAACTGGCGATCCTGCCCACGTTCGGGACCCGCTGGCTGATGCCGCGCATTCCCCGCTTCGTCCGCCGCCACCCCGAGATCACGCTGCATTTCACCACCCGCATCGGCCGTTTCGATCTGGGCGCCGAGGGGATCGACGCCGCCATCCACTCGGGCCGCGGCGATTGGCCGGGCGCGCGGCTGACGCTGCTGATGGAGGAACGCGTGATGCCGGTCGCCGCCCCCGGCACCAAGGGCGTCGCGGGCCAGCCGCTGCTGGCGCTGGCGACCCGGCCGCAGGCCTGGGCCGACTGGTGGGCGCTCTCTGCCCTGCCCGGCCCGCTGCCCGCGCCGGCGATGCGGCTGGAACAGGTCTCGACGCTGGCGCAGGCCGCCGCCGCCGGGATGGGCGTGGCGCTGATGCCGGCCTTCCTCATCCGGCCTGAACTCGATTCCGGCGCGCTGGTGCCCTTGGGCCCCGAGACCGCCACCGGCTTCGGCTATTGGTTCGCCGAGCCGGACCTCGCCCCCGGGGAACGGGCGAAACCCTCGGTCGCGCGGTTCAAGGATTGGCTGATCACCGAGATCGACCGCGAGACCGTGGTCTAGCTCACGCCCGCCTGAGCAGCGCCCGCGCCACCAGCATGGCCAGCGCCAGCACCCCCGCCACCAGCGCGAAGGAGGCGCGCAGCCCCGCGACTTCGGCCATCAGCCCCAGCATCGGCGGGCCGAGGAAATAGCCCAGATAGCCCAGCACCGTGGCCCGGGCGATGGCGCGGCCGCGCTGCGCGGGATCGGCCAGCCGCCCGGTCAGCGCCATGGCGGTGGGCACCACGACCGAGCCGCCCAGCCCCATGACCACGAAGCCGGCAAAGGCCATCAGCGGGCCGGTCGCCCCGACCACCACCACCAGCCCGGCGACCGAGACCGCCATGCCGCCCAGCAGCATCCGCCGCTCCGGCAGGCGCCGTGCCAGGCCCTGCCCCATCAGCCGGCCGAAGCCCATGGTCAGCCCCATCAGCGCCGGGGCCAGCGAGCCCGAGCCGGTGGCGCCGCCCAGATCGCGCTCGATATAGAGCGCCGACCAGGCCTCGACCGCATTCTCGCTCATCAGCCCGGCCAGGATCAGCGCCCCGCCCAGCCAGGGCACCAGCCCCAGCGCCCCGCGACCCGCCGCCTTGCTGCCGCCCATCCCCTCGATCCGGCCGTCGCGCTCGATGGACAGGATCGCCATCGCCACGCAGACCCCCGCCGCGACACCCAGGATCTGCGGCGCGCCCCAGCCCGCGGCGCGCGCCAAGCCGGTCAGCGCTGCCGCTGCCGCAAAGGCCAGCGAATAGAGCCCGTGGCTGAGGTTCATCAGGGGCTCGCCCCGCGCCGCCTCGATGGCCGAGAGCCGCGCGTTCATGTAGACATCGAGCGCGCCCGAGGTCAGCCCCATCCCCATCAGCGCCAGCAGAAACGCAAGGGGCGCGCTGACCAGCCCCATCAGGGCCAGCGACAGCCCCATGAGCGCAGCAAAGCCGGGCAGCGCCCAGCGGCCCAGCAGGGGCGCCACGCGCGGCGCCAGGCTCATCGCCGCGATGGCCGCGACCGAGCCCCAGATCAGCAGCAGGCCGAAAGGCCCGTCCTCGACCGCCAAAGCCGCCTTGAGATCCGGCATCGCGGCCATGAAGCCGCCCCAGACCACGCCCATGCCGACGAAACAGGCCGCAGGCCCCCGCGACGCGGCAAGTTGCAGACGAAAGGACACGCGCATAACCTCCGGCACGGGCAGCGCCGCATCCGATCACGGGCGCGGGTGAAGGTCCAGCGGAAGCGCCGCCGTTGCCTCCCCTTGCCGAACCCCGGACGATTCCCCCTTTCCTTCACGCCGCCCTTGGGCTATGGCCAGCCGCGCTGCGCATCCACCCTTGGAGGGGCGTGGCCGATAGCAACCAATTTCAGGAGAACCGATATGGCTGGTGAGATCCAGGATCTGATCGCCGAGGTCCGGACGGGGTCGGGCAAGGGGGCCGCTCGTCAATCTCGTCGTGAGGGCAAGGTGCCGGGCGTTCTGTACGGCGGTGGCGCCGATCCCGTGAACCTCGACTTCGACTTCAACTACCTGCTCAAGAAGCTGCGTCAGGGCCGCTTCAAGTCGCAGCTGTGGAACCTCAAGGTCGAAGGCCAGGAAGACGTGCGCGTCATCTGCCGCGACGTGCAGCGCGATGTCGTCAAGGACATGCCGACCCACGTCGATCTGATGCGCCTGCGCCGCACCTCGCGCATCAACCTCTTCGTCCATGTGGAATTCATCAACCACGCCGCAGCGCCGGGCCTGAAGAAGGGCGGCACGCTGACCGTCGTTCGTCCCGACGTCGAGCTGAACGTGCTGGCCGGTGACATCCCCGAGAAGCTGGTGGTCGATCTGACCGGCCACAACATCGGCGACGTGATCCACATCAGCGACATCGCCCTGCCCGAAGGCGTGAAGCCGACCATCGCCCGCAACTTCGTCATCGCCAATATCGCCGCGCCCTCGGGCCTGCGGTCGGCTGGCGGCGAAGAGGCCGATGAGGCCGAAGAGGCCTGATCGCCCCTTCCGCCCGATCTGGAAAACCCCGCCCCCTCAGGGCGGGGTTTTTCGTTGCGCGCCGACCATCGGTCATTCCCGCAGCAGGGCCGAGATCAGTTCCTCGCGCGTCATCATCGAGCGGCCTTTGATCCCCAGATCCTGCGCCAGCGCGACCAGATCCGCCCGGGTCCAGCCCGCATAGGGCGCGCGCGGCGGCGGGGGGGCGGGAATGCCGGGATAAACCGCCATGGCAGGCCTCCTTTCAGCCAGCAAACGCGCGGCGATCCCGGCAAGTTCCCGGGGCCGGGCTTCAGTGGTTGCGCAGCGCCTCGATCAGCGCGGCCTTGGTCATCGTCGAGCGGCCGTCGATCCCGATCTCCCGTGCCCTGTCGTACAGGTCGTCGCGCGTCCACTCCTCATAGGGGCGAGCCTTGCCGCCCTTTTCGGACGGATGCTGATCGGGATTGGCCCGCGCGTTCGAGATGCGGGCCGCCTTTTCCTTCGACATCCCCTTGCGGCCCGCATGGACAGGTCTTCGCCCAGACGCTAGAACCCGGGCCATGAAACTCTTCGTCGGCCTCGGCAATCCCGGCGCGCAATACGCGCAGAACCGTCACAACATCGGCTTCATGGCATTGGACCGGATCGCCGAAGATCACGGATTCAGCCCCTGGAAAGCGCGGTTCCAGGCGCAGGTCAGCGAAGGGCGCCTCGGCGGCGACAAGCTGGTGCTGCTGAAGCCGCAGACCTTCATGAATCTCTCGGGCCAGGCGGTCGGCGAGGCGATGCGCTATCTGAAACTGAGCCCGGCCGATGTCGTGGTCTTCCATGACGAGCTGGACCTCGCCCCCGGCAAGCTGCGTCTGAAGGAGGGCGGCGGCCACGCCGGGCATAACGGCCTGCGCTCGATCCACCAGCATATCGGCGAGGCCTATCACCGCGTCCGCCTGGGCATCGGCCATCCCGGGCACAAGGACCGCGTGGCGGGCTATGTGCTGCATGATTTCGCCAAGGCGGACGAGGAATGGCTGGACGACCTGCTGCGCGGCATCTCGGACGGGGCCGATGCGCTGGCCGCGGGCGACGGCCCGCGGTTCCAGAACGCCGTCGCCGCCCGCACGGCGCCCGCCCGCAATGCAGGCCGGGACAAACCGGCCCCGGCGGCACCGGGTCCGGTCAAGGCGGACCCCGAAGCCCCGAAAGCCGCGGCAGCCGCTGCCGTGGACACCCGCTCCGCCCTCCAACGCCTCGCGGACAAGTTCCGATGACCACCCTCGGTGACGCGTTCCGCGCCCAGGCCGATGCCTGCGACAGTCTCGGCTCGCCCTTCATGGCCCGGCTCTGCACCCTGCTGGCCGAGCGGCTCACGCCCGATACCCCCCTCACCCGTCGCCTCTTCGACTGGCCGGGCGACCTGACCCCGCGCGGGGAATCGGTGCCCCTGCGCCTCGCCGGGGCGCTGCATGCACTGGTGCTGCAGGGCGATCCTCTGGCCGGGGCCTATCCGCCCGGAACGGTGGACGACGCCAGCCTCTGGGCCGCCGTCTCGGACGCGCTGTCGCGGCAAGCCGCCTTCATCGACCGCTTTCTCGACAGCCCGCCCCAGACCAACGAGGTCCGCCGCTCCGCCGCGCTCATCGCCGTGGGCCAATGGCTCGCCGCCCGCCATGACCTGCCCTTCACCTTCTCCGAGTTGGGCGCCAGCGCGGGGCTGAACCTCAACTGGGACCGCTTCGCCCTCGCCCTGGGCGAGCAGCGCTTCGGCCCCCGGGACGCGGCCCTGACCCTGCGCCCCTACTGGCAGGGCAATCCCCCGCCCCCGGCGCGGATCAGGGTGGCCGAGCGCGCGGGCGTCGACCTCAACCCGATCGACGCGCGGGATCCCGACCAGCGCCTGCGCCTCCTTGCCTATCTCTGGGCCGACCAGCCCGAACGCCTCGCGCTGACCGAAGCCGCCCTCGCCGCCGGCCCGCCGCTGCCCGAGCGCGCGGATGCCGTGGACTGGCTGGAAACCCGCCTCGCCCCCCGGCGCGAGAATCGGCTGCATCTCATCTGGTCAACCGTCGCCTGGCAATATGTCCCGGCCGCCGGCCAAGCGCGCGGTCAGGCGCTGATCGAGGCCGCGGGCGCCCGGGCCACCGACAGCGCGCCCCTCGCCTGGTTCCGCTATGAGACAGACGGCGCCACGCCCGGCGCCGGGCTTTCGCTGCGCCTCTGGCCGGGCGACCTGAGCCTCGACCTCGGCCGCGCCGATTTTCACGGCCGCTGGATCGACTGGCGCGCGCCCTGACCCCTCATCCCCTTGCTGAAATACGCAAAAGACGCAGCCATCGAGAGGCGCCATGACCGATTTCGAAACCCGCAAGACCCAGGCCGCCGATTGGTTCCGCAGCCTGCGCGGCACCATCACCCAGGCTTTCGAGGCGCTCGAGGATACGACCGAGAGCGACCTTCCCCCCGGCCGGTTCGAGGTCACGCCCACCGAACGGGACGCGGGCCGGGGCGGCGGCGGCATCATGTCGGTGATGCGCGGCGGCCGGCTTTTCGAGAAAGTAGGCGTCAACTGGTCGGCGGTCCATGGCACGCTGGGCGAGAGGGCCCAGAAAGCCATGGCCGCCCGCGGCGTGCCCGGCTTGGCCGAGGATCCCCGCTTCTGGGCCTCGGGCATCAGCCTGGTGGCGCATATGAGGAACCCGCATTGCCCGGCGGTGCACATGAACACGCGGATGTTCTGGACCCCCGGCGCCTGGTGGTTCGGCGGCGGCGCCGACCTGAATCCCTGCCTCGAATACCCCGAGGATACGGCGCATTTCCACGCGCGGATGCAGGAAGCCTGCGCGGCGCATGACCCGGAGTATTACCCGCGCTTCAAGGCATGGGCGGACGAGTATTTCTTCATCCCCCACCGCGGCCGGGCGCGGGGTGTCGGGGGGATCTTCTACGACGACCTCAACACCGGCGACTGGGACAAGGACTTCGCCTTCACCCGCGCCGTGGGCGAGGCCTTCCTGCCGGCTTTCGCCCCCCTGTGCGAAAAGCGCCGCGGCACGGCCTGGTCCGAAGCTGACCGCGAGGCGCAGCTCGTGCATCGCGGCCTCTATGCCGAATACAACCTGGTGTATGACCGCGGCACCAAGTTCGGTCTGGAGACTGGCCATGATGCGAAGGCAGTGCTGATGAGCCTGCCGCCGCTCGCCAAGTGGATCTGAGAGGTTTCGCCCTCGTTGCCCGCTGACGCGGGCACCGCGGGCGACCAGCTGCGCGGCAAAGCCGCGCCGGAGAAAGGGGGCCGTCGCCCCCCCCCCCTCTTGGCCTTCGGCTTGGTCCGGCCCTACGCTCGCGCTCGGGGCGTTCGGGCTTGACGACGCGCACTGGCGCCTCGTCCGTGCGGCCCTCGCCCCAGAGGATATTTGGAGAACAAAGATGAAGGTTTAAGGGGGCGTTAACCTGCCTTCTTTGCGCTTCAAATATTCTCGGGGGTTTCTCAAGGGGGTGGAAAACCCCCTTGAGCGGGGGGTGCGGGGGGCTGGCCCCCCGCCACTTCCCGGCCATCCCCGCCCTATTCGGCAGCGCGCGCCCGCGCCTCCAGCCGCGCCGGGAAGCTCACGCGGAACGCCGCCCCGCCCTGCCCCGGCAGATAGGCGATGTCGCCGCCGAGATTGTGCATGATCTCGCGACAGATGGCGAGGCCGAGGCCGGCGCCGCCCGCCTGATGGGTATCCGTCAGCCGGGCGAATTTCTCGAAGATCAGCATCTGGCTCTTCTTCGGGATCCCCGAGCCGTTGTCGATGAAATCGACCACCACCTTGCCGCCCCGCTGCCGCACGGCGATGCGCAGTTCGGGCGCCGCTGCGTCGCAGTATTTCCGGGCATTCGAGATGACGTTGATGAAGACCTGCGTCAGCCGGCCGATATCGGTGCTGAGGGCGATCTCTTCATCCGCGCTCTGGCGGCGCAGGGTGAACTGGCGGTGCGGCAGCACGGAATTCGAGGCCATCAGCGCCCGGTCGATCAGGTCGCCCAGCGTCGCCTGCTGGATATCCAGGTTGACCTGGCCGTTCTCCAGCACGCTCAGATCCAGCAGGTCATCGAGCAGCCGGGTCAGCCGGATCGATTCGTCATGGATGATCCGGGCGTAGCGGATGATCTCGTCGCCCGTCACCTCATCATCCATCAGGATCTCGGAAAAGGCCCGGATCGAGGTCATGGGCGTCCTGAGTTCATGGCTGATCTGGCTGAGGAAACTGTCCTTCTGCACCGAGAGTTTCTGCAAGAGTTCGTTAGCCTCGCGCAGCTGCCGCGCGGTCCGGGCCAGCTCCTCGGATTTCGCTTCCAGCTGGGCGGAATGCTCCATGATCTGGGCGGTCTCGCTGGCCACGGCCATCAGGTCATCGACCGTCACCAGCCGCCCGCCGACGATCTGGGCGATCATCGCATGCGCCGTGGCCGCCCCCACCGATCCCGCCAGCTCGCGTTCCAGCTTGTCGAGGAAATCGGGCGTCGGATCGGGCAGGAAACCCGCCTTGCCCTGGGCGCGGGTCTGGGCTTCGAAGAAGCTCTGCGCCTCGGCCGCGCCGAGGATGCGCTGGGACATGGCCAAGAGGTCCTCGGCCTCGTTCTCGGCCGCTTCGCGCGACCAGCCGCGGGCGCCGGGGCTCTCGTCGCCGGGGCCCAGGTCATAGACATTGACGAATTGCGCCGATTGCACGCGCTCGACCGGGCTGGGGAAACTGAGCAGCGAGCCGGTGATGAAGGCGGTGGCATTCAGCGCCAGCGACCAGAAGAGCGCGTGCAGCAGCGGGTCCAACCCCTCGACCCCGAAGAGCGCATGCGGCCTGAGCCAACCGATGCCCAGGGGCCCCTCGGCCATCAGCTCGGCGCCGAGGATCACGCCCGGCCCGAAGGAGGGCAGGAACAGCGTATAGAGCCAGGCCAGCGCGCCCACCGCCAGCCCCGCAGCCGCGCCGATCCGGCTGGCGCCGCGCCAGTAGAGCGCACCGATCAGCGCCGGCAGCACCTGCGCCATCCCGGCAAAGGAGATGAGGCCGATGGCCGCCAGCGCCCGCGACCCGCCCGAGATGGCGAAATAGAGATAGCCCAGCCCGAGGATCACGCCGATGGAAAGGCGGCGCGCGTTCAGCACCAGCCCCCGCATGTCGCTGGCATCCCGCGCCGGCGCCAGTCCCCGGTCGGCGGCCCGCTGGCGCGAGGCCAGCCACATCGGCACGACGATATGGTTCGACACCATCGTCGCCAGCGCGATGGCGGCGATGATCACCATCGAGGTCGCGGCGGAAAATCCCCCCAGGAAGGCCAGCATGGCCAGCCCGTTCTGCCCCAGCGCATGCGGCAGCGTCAGCACGAAAAGGTCGGGATTGGCCCCTTCCGGCAAGAGGGTCAGCCCCGCCGCGGCGATGGGCAGCACGAAGAGGCTCATCGCCATCAGATAAAGCGGAAAGGCCCAGGAGGCGACGGCAAGATGGCTCTCGTCCGCGTTCTCGACCACCATGACCTGGAACATGCGCGGCAGCGTCAGGATCGCCACCCCCGCCAGAAAGGTCAGCCCCATCCAGCGGGCGGGGTCGATGGCCCATTCGGGGCGCTCGGCCTGGGCGATCTGGGCCAGCATGTCGGCCGGCCCCTCGGCCAGTCCCCAGACCACCCAGATCCCCACCGCCAGAAGCGCCACCAGCTTGACCACCGCCTCTACCGCGATGGCGGTGACGACGCCGTGGTGCTGTTCGTTGGCGTCGAGGTTGCGCGTGCCGAAGAGGATGGTGAACAGCGCAAGCCCCACCGCCACCCACATCGCCAGTTGCTGCGGCGCCAGCGTCTCGCCCGCGGTGAAGGCGCCGAAGCTGAGCGCGATGGACTGGAGTTGCAGGGCGATATAGGGCGTGGTGGCGATCACTGCCAGCACGGTGACGATCACGCCCACCGCGTTCGACTTGCCATAGCGCGAGGAAATCAGGTCGGCGATGGAGGTGACGCGCTGCGCCTTGCCGATCCTGACCAGCTTCCTCAGCAGCCACCACCAGCCGACGAAGACCAGCGTCGGCCCCAGATAGATGGTCATGAATTCAAGGCCCGAGCGCGCCGCGTAGCCCACCGCGCCGTAAAACGTCCAGGCCGTGCAATAGACCGACAGCGACAGCGTATAGACCAGAGGCGAGCGCAGGAAACGGGCCTGCCTGCCGCTGGCGCGCAGCGCCTCGGCCCGGCGTTCGGCCAGCGAGGCGATGGTGAACAGGAAGATCACATAGGCCAGCGCCGCCGGAACCAGGATGTTCAGGGTCATGGCGCGCCCTCGTCCGGGGCGGGGCTGGTGCGCCGCTCGGCCGCTTCGGCATCGCGCCGCAGCGCCGCGCGCAGGGGCCGCGACAGCGCCGCCGCCGCCAGCACCAGCACCAGCCAGAGCAGGAACAGATAGACCGCCTCGGCCGCGGTGCTCACCCCCCGCCCCCGGGTCCAGAGCACCGGCAGCAGGATCAGCACGAAACCCACGACCGGCAGGATCCGCGCCGCATCCATGATGCGGCGGCGGCGATAGGTCTCGCGTTGCAGGAACAGGGGGGCGCGGGGCGGCTTCATGCGCCGATCATACACCGACCAGCTGGCGCACCGCAGCCAGCAATTCGGCATTGGCAAAGGGTTTGGCGATGAACATCGAGGCGCCCGCGGCCATCGCCTGTTCGCGCACCTGGGCCGAGCCCTTGGCGGTCAGCAGGATCACCGGCAGCCGGGCCGTCCCGGGCTGGCCCCTGAGCGCGCGCAGGATCTCGAAGCCGCTGGCGCCAGGCAGCATCACGTCCAGGATCACCAGATCCGGCGCCTCGGCCCCGATCCGGGCCAGCGCGCCGGTGCCGGTGGCCTCGATCGCCACCTCCCAGCCGTCGCGGCGCAGGATGAAGCGGATCGCCTCCGAGATATTGGGCTCGTCCTCGACCACCAGCACCCGGCGGCCGGCCCCCCGCCGGCCCGACACCGGCGCCACATCCGCCGTGCCGCCGCCCCCCGAGGCTTCGGCCCCGTCGTGGCTCATGCGATGGTCCTCCCCGGTGGTCCACCCGGGCCGCGCGTCCCTCCCGAACGGGCGCCCGCAGGAACTATCGTGGCAATTCACAAACCTGTCAAAGCCTCCGTGCAGGCGGTGTTCCGCCGCCCCGCTCCGGTCAGCCCGACACGATCGAGGGCTCGCGCCGCGCCGGGCACAGCTCGCGCGGGCAGACCCGGCAGCTCGATCCCAGCGCCCGCACCGCCTCGCCCTCGCCCGGCGCCCCGGCGACCGAGGCGGGCGTGACCAGCATGCTGGCCTCCCAGGCGAAGGGCGGCTCGAAGCGCAACGGATCCCGGGCGCCCGCGACGGCATGGGCAATGAAACGCCCGGGCGGGCGCCCGGCGAATTCCACCGGCGCGCGCACCGGGCGGTCAGGCCGCAACAGCGCCTCGTACAGCGGCCAGAGCGGGCAGGCCCCGCCGAAACGCGGCAGCTGGAACCCCTCGATCGGCCGCCGGAAGGTCAGCGTGCCCGAGCCGTCGCAGATCGCCAGACCGAAGCGCGGGATCCCCGGCTCGGGCGGCAGGGTCGCCAGCCGCCGGAACAGCTGCGCGAGGCCCACGCCGAAATGCCGCGCCAGATCCTCGGGCGCGAATCCCGCCCCGGCGGTGAAAACCCGCAGCAGCACCGGCATCAGCTGCGCCACCGGCAGGGCACGCGCATCCTCATGCGCACGCGCCAGCCAATCCCGGGCCAGACTGCGCGCCGCGGCCGAGGCCAGCTCGGCCTGCCCGGCGATCAGCGCCGCCCAATCGCCGCCTGTTTCGACCGCGGCGACGTGGAAGCCCTGCCGCTCCAGCCAGCTTTCCAGTTCCTCCTGCGGGGCGGCGAGGCCGGTCTCCTCGCTCGAGGTGTCGAGGAAGGCGACCAGCGCCTCGGCCGCATTGGCCAGCCGCACGGAATCGTCATGCACGTTGCGATGGAAGAGCGCGCGCCACTCGGGCTCCAGATCCTCGGATTCGGCCAGGATGGCGGCGGTGGATTGCACCGAGGTCACCGCCGAGACGATCTCGTGCAGCGAAGCCGAAAGATTCGGGTCATGCGCCATCCGGTCCGACAGACGCTCGATGATCCGCTCCTGCGCCTCGGCCAGCGCCTGCAATTGCGCCAGCAACGCCGCCCAGCCGGGAAAACGGCCGACCAGCTCATCGGCGCGGTCGACCTCGGGCTCGGTGCCGGGCTGGGCCCGGGCGGCGGCGGCGCGCAGGATCTGGATCTGCGCGTCGCCCGCCCGCTCATCCAGCGCCTCGGCGGGGATCTGCAGGGCCCTGGCGATGGCCTCCAGCACGGGGGCCGAGGCGCGGCGGCGGTTGTGCTCGATGAGGTTCAGATACGATGGCGAGACACCGGCCATCCGCGCCAGATCCGCCTGCCCCAGCCGCCGCGCGGTGCGCAGGGCGCGGATGCGCGTGCCGGACAAGGCGGGTCTGGGTGCGGGTCTGGGCATGGCCCTTGCCTCCTCGATCCCGCTGTTACACCATGCGCCCGACCGGCACGCAAGCGCCGCCGCCCGCGCCCGGCGCGGCCGATGGGAAGCCCGACGGGGAGAATGGCACTTTTCACGCGACGGGGCCTGACGTATAACCCCGCCGCACAACGCGGGACGCGTCAGACAACATCGCAGGCCGGGACAGCACCCGCCGCAACGAGGATGTCCATGAGCAAAGATCACATCACCTCCGACGTCGCCTTCATCAAGGCCTTGGCGGAACTTCTGAACCAGAACGAGCTGACCGAGATTTCGGTCAAGCGCGAATACGGCGAGAACGACACGCTGAACGTCAAGGTTGCCAAGCAATCGCAGGTCGTCCAGGCGGCGCCGGTCAGCTATGCCGCGCCCGCGCACAGCGCCGCGCCGGCCCCCTCGGCACCCGCCGCTTCCGCCGCCCCGGCCGCCGCCGCGGCCTCGGCCGATCCCGCCGATCATCCCGGCGCCGTCGCCTCGCCGATGGTGGGCACGGCCTATCTGGCGCCCGAACCCGGTGCCGATCCCTTCGTCGCCGTCGGCCAGCAGGTCAGCGCCGGGCAGACCGTGCTGATCATCGAGGCGATGAAGACCATGAACCACATTCCGGCCCCGGCCTCGGGCGTGGTCAAGCGGATCCTGGTGACGGATGGCACGCCTGTCGAATATGGCGCGCCCCTGATGATCATCGAATAAGGCCTTGGCAATGTTCGACAAAATCCTCATCGCGAACCGGGGCGAGATCGCGCTGCGCGTCATCCGCGCCTGCCGCGAGATGGGCATCCAGTCGGTCGCCGTGCATTCGACCGCCGACGCCGACGCCATGCACGTGCGCATGGCCGACGAGGCGATCTGCATCGGCCCGGCGCCCTCGGTCGACAGCTATCTGCATATGGCGGCGATCATTTCGGCCTGCGAGATCACCGGCGCCCAGGCGATCCACCCGGGCTATGGCTTCCTGTCGGAAAACGCCAATTTCGTGCAGATGGTCGAGGATCACGACCTGACCTTCATCGGCCCGCGCGCGGAACATATCCGGCAGATGGGCGACAAGATCACCGCCAAGGACACTGCCAAGGCGCTGGGGATTCCGGTGGTCCCGGGCTCGGCCGGGGGCGTGCCGGATATCGAGACCGCCAAGAAGACCGCGAGCGACATGGGCTATCCCGTGATCATCAAGGCCACGGCCGGCGGCGGCGGTCGCGGCATGAAGGTGGCGAAATCGGAAGCCGAGCTGGAAATCGCCTTCCGTACCGCGCGGTCCGAGGCTAAGGCCGCCTTCGGCAACGACGAGGTCTATATCGAGAAATACCTCCAGAAGCCGCGCCATATCGAGATCCAGGTCTTCGGCGACGGCAAGGGCGGCGCGGTGCATCTGGGCGAGCGCGACTGCTCGCTGCAGCGCCGCCACCAGAAGGTGCTGGAAGAGGCCCCGGGCCCGGTCATCACCCAGGAACAGCGCGACCGGATCGGCGGGATCTGTGCCAATGCCATCGGCAAGATGCAATATTCCGGCGCCGGCACCATCGAGTTCCTGTTCGAGGACGGCGAGTTCTATTTCATCGAGATGAACACCCGGCTTCAGGTCGAGCATCCGGTGACCGAGGCGATCTTCGGCGTGGACCTGGTGCGCGAACAGATCATGGTCGCCGCCGGCAACCGGCTGTCGTTCCGGCAGGAAGATCTGACGATCCGCGGCCACGCCATCGAGGTGCGGCTGAACGCCGAGAAACTGCCGAATTTCACCCCCAGCCCCGGCCGGGTGAACACCTTCCACGCGCCCGGCGGGCTGGGCGTGCGGATGGATTCGGCACTTTATTCCGGCTACCGGATCCCGCCCTATTACGACAGCCTGATCGGCAAGCTGATCGTCCACGGCCGCGACCGGCCCGAGGCGCTGGCCCGGCTGAAGCGTGCCCTGGGCGAGTTGATCATCGACGGGATCGACACCACGGTGCCGCTGTTCGACGCGCTGCTGGACAACCCGGACGTGCTGGCCGGGCGCTATGACATTCATTGGCTGGAGAAGTTTCTGGCCAACGAGCTCGGGTAAGACGAGCTGGGGGGAGGCGGGGGGCTGCCGCCCCCAGGGAACGCGAAAAGCGGGGGGCTGCCGCCCCCCGCACCCCCTGCTTCAAGCAGGGTTTTCCACCCTCCTTGAAAATCCTCCCGAGGATAGTTGACGCGCAAAGATGAGGCGGAATGCGGCTGACGCCTGAGGTGATCGTCAGGGCCTATGCGGGTGGGGTCTTCCCCATGGCCGAGACCGCCACCGATTCCGAAATCCACTGGTTCGAGCCGAAGCGCCGGGGCATCCTGCCGATTGACGGCTTCCACGTCTCGCGTTCGCTGGCCCGCAGCCGCAGGCGCGGCGATTTCCGCTTCTCCTGCGATACCGATTTCGGCGGCGTGGTACGGGCCTGCGCCGACCGGCCGGTCACCTGGATCAATGCCGAGATCCTGGGCGTGTTCGAGGCGCTGCACGGGCTGGGGCTGGCCCATTCCATCGAGGTGCGTCAGGCCGACGGCACCCTGGCGGGCGGGGTCTATGGCCTCGCGCTGGGGGCCGCCTTCTTTGCCGAGAGCATGGTCAGCCGGGTCACTGATGGCTCGAAACTGGCGCTGGCCGAGCTGATGGCGCGGCTGCCGCGCGGCGGCTTCCGGCTGGTCGATACGCAATACCTGACGCCGCATCTGGCCAGCCTCGGCGGGATCGAGATCCCGCGCCACGAGTACCGCACCCGCCTGGCCGAGGCGCTGGAGGCCGAGGCGCGGCCGGATCTGGCCTTCGCCCCGGTCAATCCCGACCGCGCGGACGGCGCCTTCTGGTCATAGGAAGCCATGGATCGGCAGATGACCGATGCAGAAGGTCAGCGCCCGTTTCCACCAATTCGTGCCGGGCTCCTGATGGGTGCGCTCCTCGCCCCGGGTCCAGAGCAGCAGATGCTTGTCGCGGCTGACGCGCCAGCCCTGCCCCGGCGCGCAGGCTTCGTCCATGATCGCGTCGAGGCGGCGGATCTGTTCGGGATCGTCGAAGAGGATCCCCAACTCGGTATTCAGGAAGGCCGAGCGCAGGTCGAAGTTGAACGAGCCCACGAAGGCGCGTTCGTCATCGACGATGAAGCTTTTCGCATGCAGCATCGTGTCCGGCTGGTCGGGTCGGGCGTATTCGATCAGCTTGATCCCGGCCTTCAGCAGCCGCGGCCGATACCAACGATAGGCGCCATAGACCAGCACGCTGTCCGAGCGGCCGAGGCCGTTGGTGACGATCTCGATCTCGACCCCGGATTGCGCCAGGTCGATCAGCGCCGCCATGCCGCGTTTTCCGGGCACCAGATAGGGCGTCATGATGCGAAGCTTGCGCTTGGCCGAGCGGACCACCGGCATGATCGAGCCGGGCATCCAGCCCTCGCGCCGCCGTTGCAGCGCCTTTTCCGGCGGATCGCCGATGAACTCGATCCCCTTGATCCAGTCGAGACGGTCGATGCCCAGCGTCTCGATCGCCGTCTCGGCCGGGGGCAGGCGCAGGCGCTCGATCAGGCGACTGTTGCGGGGTTCGCTCAGGAAGCGCTGCAGGTAGAGGCGGAAGCGGCGCAGCCGCGTCGCCCGCCCGATGCGCAGCGTCCGCACCGGCAGGGCCACGTCCGAGTTCCAGAACGCGTCGAACAGATCCGCCATCGAGCGCAGCACCGGCCCGGCCAGGATCACGTCCAGATCGTCGAAGGTGATCCCGGCGCCGCGCTGCGCGCCGAAATAAGGGTCGCCCACGTTCCGCCCGCCGGTGATGGCCAGCCGGTTGTCGGCCAGGAACATCTTGTTGTGCATGCGTCGGTTGTAGGGCAGCAGATTGACCAGCATTTCCAGCCCGCGCAGCAGGCTGCGGTCGCGGTTGCGGATCGGGTTGAAGAGCCGCACCTCGATCGAGGGGTGACGGTCGAGCGCCCGATAGGCCGGAACCCGGCGGATCAGGTTCACGTCGTCGATCAGCATGCGCACCCGCACGCCGCGGTCGGCAGCGGCCAGCACCTCGCCCGCCAGCATCCGGCCCGTCAGGTCGTCTTCCCAGATGTAATACATCAGATCGAGGCTGCGCTCGGCACCGCGCGCCAGCGACAGGCGCAGCGCCAGCGCCTCGCGTTCGCCAGGCACCAGCCGCATCCCGGAATGGCCGAGATGCTCGCGCTCCAGCGGTTCCAGCAGCCGGTCGTATTCCGTGTCCTCGCCCTGCGGCAGAACCGTCGAGGCCTTGCCGTGTCGATTCCTGGCGAAGCGCCCGGCCAGCCAGAGCCCCGCCACGGTCAGCACGACGAGGATCCCGAGCGCCCAGAGCGCCCCTTCAAGCCATGGATTCATGCATCGACCCTCACCCGCGCCCGGATCGGCAGATGATCCGAGGCGAGACGCGCCAGCGGCGAGACATGCGGCGCGAGGTCCAGAACCTCGGCCCTGGTGCAGCCGATGATCCGGTCGAGGGGCAGCATCGGGCGTCCGGCGGGAAAACTCGCCACCGTGGCCGCGCGCTCGACCGCATCGAGCCCCGTCTTCAGCGGCATCAGCGAACAGCCCGGCCCCTGCCGCCATTCGTTCAGATCGCCCATCATCAGCGTCGGCCGGTCGGGACTGATCTCGTCGGCCAGGCGCCGGGCCTGTTGCAGGCGGGAGTTCTTCAGAAGGCCCAGATGCGCGGCGATCACCCGAATGGGCAGGTCACCGAAGCGCAGATCGGCGACGATGGCGCCGCGCGGCTCCAGCCCCGGCAGGTCGATGACCCGCGCCTCCTCCAGATCGGCGCCACGAAAAAGCAGGAGGTTGCCGTGCCAGCCATGGGCCAGCGCCCCCTTGCGGCTGGTCAGCGGCACCGGCACCAGCCCGGTCGTGCGCTCCAGCTCGGCCAGATCCAGGATCCCGCGCCGGTCGCCGAAGCGGCGGTCGACCTCCTGCAGGGCGACCAGATCGGCCTCCAGCTCGCGGATCACCGCGATGGTGCGCTGCGGGTCGCGCCGCCGGTCGGTGCCGACGGCCTTGTGCACGTTGTACGAGCCGATGATCAGATCATTGCTGGAGGGCATCAGGGTCTTCCCGGGTTGCCCTGACTATATGGGGTGCCCCGCACGTCCGGCAATGGCGCGGAACATCAGGGCTGTAAGAGGCAGCGGCGGACGAAATCCGCGACCTCGGCCAGGACCGGGCCGGGCCGGGCATAGAGCAGCAGCTGCCCCTCGCCCTCGATTTCGACGACATGGGCGCGGGCCCGCGCCTGGGCGAATTCCCGCACCGAGCGCAGGCTGACCACCGGGTCCAGCTCGCCATGGATCAGGTGCAGGGGGCAATCCGACCCCGCGACCAGCGCCGACCAGTCGCGGGTCACGTGCCAGGCGTCGATCTGGAAGGCCTTCTGCCCCTGCGCCACGGTATAGCGATAGCCCTCAATGATCCGGTCGGCGACACCCGGGCGGTTGACCACCTCGCGGTCGCGCGAACCGGTCGGATAAAGGGGCGTCATGAATTTCTCGGCGCTGCTGGAATCGATCTGGGCAATGCCGGCGCGCAGCACCGCCGGCAGCAGCGCCGGGGCGAAACGCGCGGTATAGGCCACCGCGCGCTGCCGGGGCGTCATCGCGGCGAATTGCTCGATCGAGGTGATGGGCACGCAGCCCGCCACGCCCACGACCCCCGCGACCGTCCGCCCCAGCCGTCCCGCCGCCGCATAGGCATAGATCATCCCCGCCATATGCCCCAGCAGCACCACCCGCGGCAGGTTCAGCGCCTGCAGCACGATGCCGAGGTCGCGGGCGAAGAGGCCCGGCGCCTCGCGGATGCGGGGATCGGCGAAAGAGGCGCCGAAATTCGCCCGCATCGGCGCATAGAGCCGGATCCCCGCCGCCTGCAAGGCGGGACCCAGATGCGAGAGCGAGGCGAGCCCCTCGAGCATGCCATGAACGAAGATCACCGGCAGCCCGTCCGGCGGCCCATAGGCCAGGACCGGCATCAGCCGCCCGTCGCCGACATCGACGACGATCTCCTGCTCGCTGGCGGCGGGGGCAGCCTCGGGGCGGTTGTCGGCCTCGGGCCCGTGCAGGACCAGCGCCGCAACCAGCCGCATCAGCTCGGATTGCGCGCCGGTGCGGGTCTTGGCGAAGACCGATTTCAGCTGCGCCCTGAGGGTGTTGAGCGAGCGGCCCGTGCGCAGCGACACGGCCGGCAGATCGCCGCCGCGGGTCAGTTCGCGCACCAGTTCCACCTCGCGCGGGGTCAGGCGGAAACTCTCGACCAGAATGCCGGACAGGGCCGGGGTCCAGCCGACGCTCAGGGCCTTCAATTCGGTCACGAAACCCTCGCCCTCGGGTGCGCGGACCGTCACCGCCGCCACCAGCCCGCCGCCAGGCAGCGCCGCTTGCTCCGGGGCTTCGGCCAGCGACAGGACCGTGAAGCGGCCCGAGGCCGGGGCACGGTCGGCGGCGGTGAGATAGGCGGCAAGCCGGGCGGCGCTGTCGGGCTCCAGCGCGGTTCGGATCGCCTCGGCGGTGACCGGGCTGCCGAACAGCCTTTCGGCCTCGGGCCCGGCGCTCAGCACCGCGCCGCCCCGCCCCAGCCGGACCAGCGGCCCCCTTCCGTCCCCGGTTCCCGGCAAGACCGTCTCGCCCCGCCCCATCCGCTCGAACAGCGCGAAGGCCCGGCGGAAATGCGCCTCGATCACCGGATCCTCCAGCGTCCGGGCCGAGGGCTCGTCCGTCACCTGCATCTCGCCCAGCCGCCGCGCCACCTGATCGACGAAATCCGACCAATCGGCCATGAAACTGTCGAAATGCTCGGGGTTCAGCACGACTTCATAGATGCTGCCGATGAGGCGCGCGCGCCCGGGGTCCAGGGCCTCGGCCTGAGTCTGGGGCGGGCCGTCCACACCGGCGTCAGGCTGTTCGGCAGTCACGAAACCCTCGCGTCCCAGGATCATTCGGCATCTTCTCCCGGCCCAGAATGCATCAACTTCCAATCCTTGGCGAGCGTTTTAACCCGAATGGGTGAAGCGGAAAACGGCGAATCCCGTCATCCTGAGACTCGTTTCAGCACCCAGGATTTTTCATTCAATCCTTTTCCGTCGGGTTGTTTCAGGGAGGCCAGCGAACTGTCGCTGTCGGATGTGATCCTGCGGATCACGGGTCGGCGGCGGGGGTGATTTCTTCCGCGGTCCCGCGTCCTTGAACCCGTTGCCCGCCGGACCTTCAGGCCGGTGCCGTTACAGGCGTCGGCGATCGCTGCCCAGGCGATTCTCTGGCCGGCCCGGTTCCTGCTGACCGGGCCGGCCAAACCCCTCCTGCGCCATCGAAGGCTTTTCAATCGGTGCTCCGCACCGCATCCTGCCGGCCAAAGCCACAGGAGGATTCGATGCGCGATTTCCAGAGACCCGGCCGCTCGGCCGTCTATGCCGACAACGGGATGGTCGCCGCCTCGCATCCGCTGGCCTCGCAACTGGCGATCCGGCTCTTGCAGGAGGGGGGCAACGCCGTCGATGCCGCCATCGGCGCGGCCTTGTTGCAGGGCCTTCTCGAGCCGCAGATGACCGGCCTTGGCGGCGACCTTTTCGCGCTGGTGAAACCGGCGAGCGAGGAACAGGTCCACGCCCTGAACGGCTCGGGTCGGGCGCCAGCCGGGCTTTCCGCCGCGGCGATGCGCGAGCGGGGGCTGACCCAGGTGCCGGTGCACGGGATCGAATCGGTGACGCTGCCCGGCGCGGTCGATGGCTTCTGCCGCCTGCACGCGCAATGGGGCAGGCTCGACTTGGCGCAGATCCTGGCCCCGGTGATCGCCTATTTCGAGGCAGGCGTGCCGGTCGCGCCGCGTGTCGCGCATGACTGGGCGCAGGCCCGCCCGCTGCTGGGCGCCGCCGGGCGCCACTTTCTGCCGGGCGGCAAGGCGCCGGTGGCAGGCCAGCGCTTCGCCCTGCACGGCCAGGCCGAGGTCCTGCGCCGCATCGCCCGCGAGGGGCGCAAGGGCTTTTACGAGGGCGAAGTGGCCGAGGACATGCTCGCCGCGCTGCGCCAGCACGGCGGCTGCCACACGGCCGAGGATTTCGCGGCCGTCGAGGGGCATTCGGGCCAGCCGGTCAGCGGCAGCTACAAGGGCGTGGACCTGCTCGAACACGCGCCGAACGGCCAGGGCGCCACCGCGATCCTGATCCTCAACATCCTGTCGCATTTCGACCTGTCGCGGATGGACCCATTCGGCCTGGAGCGCACGCATGTCGAGGCCGAGGCGACGCGGCTGGCCTATGACGCGCGCAACCGCTTCCTGGCGGATGGCGATCATGTCACCCGGCTGGATCACATGCTGGCGCCCGAAACGGCGGCGAAACTGGCCGCGCTGATCGACCCCGACCGCGCCATGGCCGAACCCGCGCCGCTGACCGAGGCGGTGCACAAGGAGACAATCACCCTGTCAGTGGTGGATCGCGACCGCATGGCGGTGTCGCTGATCTATTCGATCTTCCACGATTTCGGCTCGGGCTTGGCGTCCGACCGGTTCGGGATCCTGTTCCAGAACCGCGGGGCGGGTTTCACGCTGGAGCCGGGCCATGCCAATGAAGCGGCGGGCGGCAAGCGGCCGATGCACACGATCATCCCGGCGATGCTCAGGAAGGGCGGCAAGGTGATGATGCCCTTCGGCGTGATGGGTGGCGCCTATCAGCCCTGCGGCCATGCCCGGCTGGTGTCGAACCTGGTGGATTACGGGATGGAGCTGCAGGCGGCGCTGGACGCGCCGCGGGCCTTCGCCGGGCTCTTTTCCGGCGTGGACGGGCTGGCGCTGGAGACGGGCTATGCCGCGCCGGTGGCCGAGGCCCTGGCGGCCAAGGGCCACAGAACCCGCTGGTCGCCCGAACCGCTGGGCGGCGCCCAGGCCATCGAGATCCGGGAGGATGGGGTTCTGGTCGGCGCCTCGGACCCGCGCAAGGATGGTTGCGCTTTGGGATACTGACGGGAGGACGGGCGCCGGGGGGCATCGAGCCCCCCGACGCCCGGTGGGTTGCCACCCGCCCCCACCCGGGGGAGGGTTTTCCACCCTCCCCGGACCCCTCCCGGAGGATATTTTCAGAGCAAAGATGAAAGAAGGGCGTGGCGCAGCCGCGCTCAGAACAGGATCGAAGCGCCCTCGGTGGCGTCGCTGGCCCCGAGGCGCAGCCGGGCGAAGAGTTCGCGGCCGACGCCGAAATCATTGGCGCTGAGGTCGGCGGTCACGGCGGCACGGTCGGCGAAACCCTCGGCAAGGACCTCCAGCCGGCCGTTCACCGCGTCGAGCCGTACCAGATCGCCGTCCCGCACCCGGGCGATGGGCCCGCCCGCCGCGGCCTCGGGCGCGACATGGATCGCCGCCGGCACCTTGCCCGAAGCGCCCGACATCCGCCCGTCGGTGACCAGCGCCACCTTCTGCCCGCGGTCCAGCAGCACCGACAGCACCGGGGTCAGCGAATGCAGCTCCGGCATGCCATTGGCCCGCGGCCCCTGGAAGCGGACCACCACCACCACATCGCCGGAAAATTCCCCCGCCTTGAAGGCCGCCTTCACCGCCTCCTGATCGTGGAAGACCCGGGCCGGGGCCTCGATCACATGGTTCTCGGGCTTCACGGCAGAGACCTTGATCGCCCCCTGCCCGAGGTTGCCGTTGAGCTGTTTCAGCCCGCCGGTCGGGGCGAAAGGATCGCGGGCCGGGCGCAGGATCCGGTCGTTGAGGCTTTCGCCCGGTCCCGCAACCCAGGACAGCGCGCCGTCGATCAGCTTCGGCTCCTGCGCGTAGCGGGCGAGGCCGGTGCCGGCGACGGTCTCGACATCCTCGTGCAGGAGGCCCGCGTCGAGGAGTTGGCCGATCAGATAGGCGAGGCCGCCGGCGGCGTGGAAATGGTTCACGTCGGCAAGGCCGTTGGGATAGACCTTGGCCAGGAGGGGCACCGCCCCCGCCACGGCGTCGAAATCCTCGAGCGTGAGGGTGATCCCCGCGGCTTTCGCCATGGCGGGCAGATGCAGGATCAGGTTGGTCGAGCCCCCCGTCGCCATCAGCCCGACCATGCCGTTGACAAAGGCGCGCTCGTCCAGGATCCGCCCGGCCGGGCGCCAGTCGTTGCCCAGATGGGTGATCGCCGCAGCCCGGGCCACCGCCGCGCGGGTCAGCGCCTCGCGCAGCCCGGTGCCGGGATTGACGAAGGCCGCGCCGGGCAGCATCAGGCCCATGATTTCCATCAGCATCTGGTTGGTATTGGCCGTGCCGTAGAAGGTGCAGGTCCCCGGCCCATGGTAGCTGGCCATTTCGGACGCCATCAGATCGGCGCGGCTGGCCTTGCCCTCGGCAAAGGCCACGCGGACCTTGGCCTTCTCGTCATTGGGCAGGCCCGAGGTCATCGGCCCGGCCGGCACGAAGACCGCCGGAACATGACCGAAGGTCGCCGCCGCCATCACCAGCCCCGGCACGATCTTGTCGCAGACCCCGAGCCAGAGCGCCGCATCGAAGCAATCGTGCGACATGGCCACGGCCGAGGCCAGCGCGATCGTGTCGCGTGACATCAGCGACAATTCCATCCCCGCCCGCCCCTGGGTCACCCCGTCGCACATCGCCGGAACCCCGCCCGCCACCTGCGCCGTGGCCCCCGCCGCCCGCGCCGCCTCACGGATCAGGGCGGGATAGGTTTCGAAGGGCTGGTGGGCCGAGAGCATGTCGTTATAGGCGGTGACGATGCCGAGATTGGGCAGCCGGTCGCCGGCCAGCGCCGCCTTGTCCTCGCCCATCGCCGCATAGGCATGGGCCGCATTCGAGCAGGACAGATGCGCCCGCGCCGGACCCTGCGCCGCCGCCTGTTCCAGCCGGGCCAGATAGGCCTCGCGCATGGGGCGCGAGCGCTCAATGATCCGGTCGGTGACGTCACGGATACGGGCATCGAGGGGCATGGCGGGCCTCGTCGGTTCGGAACGGGAGGGGTTCGCGCTCCCTATACGCCGTTATCGCTAACGTCGCAAGGGCGGCCAAGGCATGGCAGGAGCCTTGCACGCCGTGCAACCCGGCATTGCCGCATCGCCACTGGTAGATTGCTGCGTCGCGGCGTAACTTGGCTTCAGACAGAGAATAACGACGCCCCCGAGCAAAGGATGTCCCAGATGACCGCTTATCCCTATGAACTCAGCAAGATGGAAGACCTGGACCTGATCGCGCTGGAGCGCCAGGCGCGCGCCATGCAGGCGCAGGCGCTGGCCCAATCCTTCACCGCGCTGCGCCGCAGCATCGCCGGTCTCTTCGGCCGCGCTACCGCCGCGCATACCGCCTGATCCAGACCGCACGAAAGCCGGGGACCCTCGCCCCGCGCCGAGCAGCCGCCCCGCCCCGGAGATCCCGGGCGGGGCGGTGTCGCTTTGGCCTTCCGCCCCGGGCGCGGGAAAGCTATGGGTGGGGCAAGCCTTTCAGGATCGACCGATGACCTCGCTTCCCTTCAGCCGCCCCGTTGTCCGCCTGCGCCCCAAGGCCGAGGCCCGCGCCATCCGCCACGGCTTTCCCTGGGTCTATGCCGATGAGCTGGTGCTCGACCGACGCACCAATGCGCTGGAACCCGGCGCGCTGGCGGTGCTGGAGGATGGCGAGCGGCGGCCGATGGGGCTGGTCACCGTCAATCCCAAGTCGAAGATCGTGGCCCGGATGCTGGACCGCGACACCGGTGCCGCGCTGGACCGCGCCTGGTTCGAGGCGCGCTTCGCCCATGCGCTGGCGCTGCGCGAACGACTCTATACCGAACCCTTCTACCGGCTGGTCCATGCCGAGGCCGATGGCTTCCCGGGTGTGGTCATCGACCGCTTCGGCGAGGCGGCGGTGATCCAGCCGAATGCCGCCTGGGCCGAGGCGCATCTGGAGACGCTGGTGACGGCGCTGCAAAGCGTGACCGGGGTCACCACCGTGGTCAAGAACGGCATCGGCCGGGCCCGCGGTCTGGAAGGGCTGACCGAGGAAACGGCGGTCCTGACAGGCGCGCTCGACGGCCCGGTGCCGGTGCGGATGAACGGCGCCACCTATATGGCCGACCTGACCGGCGGGCAGAAGACCGGGCTCTTCTACGACCAGCGCGACAACCACGCCTTTGCGGCCAGGCTGGCCAGGGGCGGGCGCGTCCTCGATGTCTTCAGCCATGTCGGCGGCTTCGGCCTGGCGGCGCTGGCGGCGGGCGCGGAATCGGCGCTGGCAGTCGACGGGTCGGAACCGGCGCTGGCCCTGGCCGACCAGGGCGCGGCGGCGATGGGCATGGCCGCGCGCTTCGCCCGCCGCCAGGGCGATGCCTTCGACACGCTCGAGGCGCTGCGTAGCGAGGGCGAGAGCTTTGACCTGGTGGTCTGCGACCCGCCCGCCTTCGCCCCCCATCGGCAGGCGCTGGAGGCAGGGCTCAGGGCCTATGAACGCGTGGCCCGCCTCGCCGCGCCGCTGGTGGCGCCGGGCGGGTATCTGGTGCTCTGCTCCTGCTCGCATGCCGCGGATCTGGGCCAGTTCCGCGCCGCTTCGACCCGGGGCATCGGCAAGGGCGGCCGGCGGGGGCAGCTGATCCACACGGGCTTCGCCGGCCCCGATCATCCGATGCTGCCGCAACTGGCGGAAAGCGGCTATCTGAAGTCGCTCGCCTTCCGTCTTGACTAAAGCCTTCCTCGATACCTGCGTCCTCTACCCGCCGATCCTGCGCGACCTGCTGCTGGGACTGGCCGACGCGGGCCTCTACCGGCCGCTCTGGTCGGAAGGCGTGGCGGCGGAATGGCTGCACATGACGGCGCGCAAGGGCGAGGCGGGCGCGACCGAGGCGCTGAGGCGGATGCGCGCCCGCTGGCCCGGGGCCGAGGTCATGGGGGGCGAGGCGGGCTGGCTCGACCTCCCCGACCCCGGTGACCGCCACGTCCTGGCCGGCGCCATCGCCGGCGAGGCGGCGCTGCTGATCACGCTGAACCTGCGCGACTTCCCCCGCCGCAGCCTCGCCCCGCACGGGCTGCGCGCGATGTCGCCCGACGATTTCTGCATGGAGCTGTGGCTGGCTCAACGCGATGCGGTCGAGGCCGAGGTTGCCCGGGTCTGGCCCGGCCTCACCGCTCGCCCGCTCAGGAATGCGCTGAAAAAAGCCGAACTGCCGCGGTTGGGCCGCGCGCTGGAGACCTGACGGGAGGGGTTTCGCCCTCGTTGCCCGCCGCCGCGGGCGCCTCGGGCGACCAGCGGCGCCGCGTTCCGCGGCGCCGAAACAGAAAGGGGGGCCTTCTGCCCCCCTCTTGGCCTGAAGGCCAATTCACCCCCCGAGGATATTTGGAGCGCAAAGATTCAGGTTAAGGGGGCGCTAAGCCGCCTTCTTTGCGCTTCAAATATCCTCGGGGGTATCCAAAGGGGGTGGAAAACCCCCTTTGGCGGGGGGCGCGGGGGTGAGCGGCGTCTCGGAAACGCGCCAGTGGCGCGTTTCAGCCGCGAACGCCGCGCCCGTGGCGCGGCCGGACCTGGCCCCCGCCTCCGGCAGCCCTCAGAAAGCCGCCTTGAGGACCTCGGCGAGGTCGGTCTTCTCCCAGGAGAAACCGCCATCCGCCTCGGGCGCGCGGCCGAAATGGCCATAGGCCGAGGTCCGGGCGAAAATCGGCCGGTTCAGCCCCAGATGGGTGCGGATCCCGCGCGGGGTCAGGTCCATGCTGCGGGCCACCGCCGTCTCGATGGCCGCGTCGTCCACATTCCCCGTGCCATGCGTGTCGACATAGATCGACAGCGGCTTCGCCACGCCAATGGCATAGCTGAGCTGCAGGGTGCAACGCTTGGCCAGCCCTGCCGCGACCACGTTCTTCGCCAGATAGCGCGCGGCATAGGCGGCCGAGCGGTCGACCTTGGTCGGGTCCTTGCCGGAAAACGCCCCGCCGCCATGGGGCGCGGCGCCGCCATAGGTATCGACGATGATCTTGCGCCCGGTGAGCCCCGCATCCCCGTCGGGGCCCCCGATCACGAATTTGCCGGTCGGGTTCACGTGCCATTCGGTCGCCGCGTCGATCCAGCCCTCGGGCAGGGTCTGACGGATATAGGGCTCGACGATGGCCCGCACATCGGCCGAGCTCAGCGACGGATCCAGATGCTGGCTCGAAAGGACGATCGAGGTCACGCCCACCGGCTTGCCGCCGACATAGCGGATCGACAGCTGCGACTTGGCGTCCGGCCCCAGCTTCGGCTCGGTGCCGTTCTTGCGCACCTCGGCCAGGCGCTTGAGGATGGCATGGGCGTAGAGAATGGGCGCGGGCATCAGTTCCGGCGTCTCGTCCGTCGCATGGCCGAACATGATCCCCTGATCGCCCGCGCCCTCGTCCTTGGCCCCTGCGGCATCGACGCCCTGCGCGATATCGGCGGATTGGGCGTGCAGGTAGCTGTCGACCTTGAGGTTGGCCCAGTGGAACCCGTCCTGTTCATAGCCGATGTCGCGGACACACTCGCGGGCGATCTCCTCGACCCGGGCGATGACCGAGGCCGGGCCCCGCACTTCCCCGCCGATCACCACGCGGTCGGTGGTGGCGAAGGTCTCGCAGGCCACGCGGGAATAGGGATCCTCGGTCAGGAAGGCGTCGAGGATGGCGTCCGAGATCCGGTCGCAGACCTTGTCCGGGTGCCCCTCGGCCACGGATTCCGAGGTGAAGACGTAATTCTGTCGGCTCATGGGGATGTGCTCCATTGCATGTCGCCCGTCACGCCAGGAAGCCGTTGTGACAGGAGTATGATGGGGCTATCCCTCCTTGCAGGCAGCGTCAACCGCTTTGTCTGGCGCCTTTTCCGTCGCCCCGCCGACGGAAGGCGGCCCAGGCCAGCGCCAGCATTCCAAGGGCCAGAAGCCCGTGCCAGGGGCCGTCGCCCCAGCGCGCATAGGGCGTGGGCGGCAGCGCGCCCGGCAGCGCCGCGTCCAGTGCCCCGGTCACGTCCAGCGGCAGCGAGGCCAGCACCCGGCCCCGGGCATCCGTCACCGCCGAGATCCCGGTATTGGCCGCGCGCACCAGCGGCAAGCCGGTCTCGACGGCCCTGAGCCGGGCCTGCGCGAAATGCTGGTAGGGGCCGAGCCGATGCCCGAACCAGGCATCGTTCGTCGCCTGCAGCAGCCAGTCGGGACGCTCGGTGCCGCGCAGGTCGCGGGGGAAAACCGCCTCGTAGCAGATGAGCGGCAGCGCCCGCCCTGCCCCACCGAGGTCCAGCAGTTCCGGCCCCGGCCCCGGCGTGTAGCCGTCGAGCATCTGCTGGGCGAGCCCGCCCCAGCCCTGTGCCCGGGCCCATTCGCCGATCAGGGGGATGTATTCGCCGAAGGGCACCAGATGGTGCTTGTCATAAACCGCGCCGACGCTGCCGCCCTCGCCGATCACCGCCAGCGAATTGTAATAGCGGCTGATCCCGGCGGCGTCGCGCGCGCGCCGCTGGATGCCCATAACCAGGGGGGCGCCCGCGGCCTCGGCCGCCATCGTGAGCCCGGCACCGGGATTGTCCAGCAGGAAGGGCGCAGCGGTCTCGGGCCAGATCACCAGATCGACGGGGCTCTCTCCGGTCGACAGGTCAAGGTGGCGCTGGAAGAACATCTCGATCAGATCGCGCTGCCACTTCTGGTCCTGCGGCACATTGGCCTGCACGAGCCGCAGCGTCAGGCCCGGCCCCTCGGGCAGGGGCTGGGCCAGACGCGCCGTCCCCCAGCCCCAGGCGCCCGCCAGCGCCAGCGCGCCAAGCCCCAGGGCGATGCCCGCCAGTGCCTTGCGCCCGCCCTGCCAGCGCAAGGCGGCCACCGCCAGCGCCGCCGACAGCGAGAGGGTCAGCGCGCTGAGGAGCAGCGCTCCACCGAGCGAGGCCAGCTGGTCAGGCGGCGTGCCGATCCAGACATGGCCGCTCAGCGCCCAGGGAAAGCCGGTGAACAGGATGCCGCGCAGATCCTCGAAGGCCAGCAGCGCCAGCGCATAGCGCCAGACCCGTGCAGTCGGCCGTGAGGTGCCCGACACGGCAAGCCAGGCGGGCACGGCCCAGAAGAGCGCCATGCCCGCCGCCATCAGCGCCAGCGCGAAGGGCGCCATCCAGCCTGTGACCTCGGGCTCGACGAAGAAGGGTTCGACGATCCAGGCCATGACCGGCAGGAAATGCCCAAGCCCGGCCAGGAACGCCCGTCCGAACGCCCCCCGGGCCGAGGGCGCGCGCGCCACCAGCCAGAAGGCCCAGGCCAGCCCCAGAATCGTCAGCGGCCAAAGCCCCCAGGGCGCCTGTCCCGGCGCGGCCAGCGCCCCGGCGGCCAGCGCCGACAGGATCACCGGCCAGCGCCCGAACCGCCCGCCCGTCTCAGCCCGCATCCGGCACCGGCAGGGCCAGCACCTCGGGCGCGGCCCCGGCCTTGCGCAGGCGGACACGCTTCACGCGGCGGGGATCGGCGTCGATCACCTCGATCTCGTGCCCTGCGGGATGTTCGATCACCTCGCCCCGGGCCGGCACCCGGCCCAAAAGCAGATAGACCAGCCCGCCCATCGTATCGACATCCTCGTCCTCCAGCCCCTGGCGAAGGTCGAACCCCAGCGCGTCCTTCAGGTCGTCCAGCATGGCGCGGGCCTGGATCAGCCAGACCCCCTCGCCATCCTCGGACCAGAGATGCTCGTCCTCGGTGTCATGCTCGTCGTCGATCTGACCCACGACCTGCTCCAGCAGGTCCTCGATGGTGACCAGACCGTCCACGCCGCCGTATTCGTCGATCACCAGCGCCATATGCGTCCGCTCGGTCTGCATCTTCTGCAACAGCACCACCAGCGGCATCGACGGCGGCACATAGAGCAGAGGCCGCAGCATGGACGAGACGTCGATCTCGCCCCCCAGATCGAACCCCTGCTTCAGGACCAGATCCTTGAGCAGCAACAGGCCGATCGGCTTGTCGAGCGTCTCATTGTACACCGGCAGGCGCGAGAAGCCCGATTCGCGGAACACGGCGATCAGCCCGTCGCGGTCGATGTCCTTGGGGATGGCGACGATCTCGGCCTTGGGGATCGAGACATCGGCGACCCTGAGACGCCTCAGATTGGCCAGCCCCGGTAGTACCTGCCGCATCGAGGCGTTCAGCGCGCTTTCGGCTTCGCCCGCGTCCTGCGGGGCGATGGCGTCGAATAATCGTCCCAGCAATCCCCGTTCTCGGGTACTGCCGTCCGGACTCTGGTCCGCGCTGCCATCAGCCTCTGCCGAGGGCACCGAACCGGAAGTGAGGTCAGTCATGGGTCCTTTCCGGGGTCATCACAAAAAATCAATCCGCCCCGGCCACATCGGTGGCCGGATCCGACTCGTCCCCTGCATATGGATCCGCGATCCCCATGGTTGCAAGGATGGCAATCTCGGTTTTCTCCATCAAAGCCGCATCCGCATCGGTTTCGTGATCGTATCCCAGCAGATGCAACACCGAATGAACGATCAGATGCGTCACATGGTCCCCGAAGGGCTTGCCCTGTTCGGCCGCCTCGCGCTGGCAGGTCTCATAAGCCAGCGCGATGTCCCCCAGCGCTTCGGGCTCCTCGGCCGTACCCGTCTCGGGCGCGTCGGGCATGCCGCCAGCGGTCTCGGCCGACAGATCCCAGGCGGGCCAGGACAGAACGTTGGTCGGCTTGTCCTTGTCGCGAAAACCCGCGTTCAGACCTTGGATGCGGGCATCGTCACAGGCCAGCAGGCTGACCTCGAAACAGGCGGGATCGTGGCCCAGATGGGCGAGCGTCGCGTCAATGGCGGCGCGCGCCAGGGGGTCGAGATCCCCCCAGCGCGGCTCTTCCGCGTTGATGTCGAGTGACACGCTCATCGTTCGGGCGCCTCTCGCCCCTTTGACCTGAGCCCCTCAGACCTGAGAAGGCGACTGTCGATCATAGGCCTCGACGATCCGCGCCACCAGCGGGTGCCGCACCACGTCGACCGAGGTGAAATAGCTGAACCCGATGCCCTTGATCCCCTGCAGGATCCGCTCGGCCGCGGCCAGCCCCGAGGTCACGCCGCGCGGCAGGTCGACCTGGCTGCGGTCGCCGGTGATCGCCATGCGCGAACCCTCGCCCAGACGGGTCAGGAACATCTTCATCTGCAATTCGGTGGCGTTCTGCGCCTCGTCCAGCACCACGAAGGCCGAAGACAGTGTGCGCCCCCGCATGAAGGCCAGAGGCGCGATCTCGATGCGCTTTTCCTCCATGTATTTCTGCAAGGACTTGGCGGGCAGGAAGTCGTTCAGCGCGTCATAGAGCGGCTGCATGTAGGGATCGACCTTTTCCTTCATGTCGCCCGGCAGATAACCCAGCTTCTCGCCCGCCTCGACGGCCGGACGCGACAGGATGATCCGGTCCACATGCCCCTCGGTCAGGAAATGCACGGCGGCGGCGACGGCGATATAGGTCTTGCCGGTGCCCGCCGGGCCGATCCCGAAGTTCATCTCGTTCTCGAAGAGCGCGCGCGCGTAATCCTGCTGCGCCTTGGTGCGCGGCGCCACGTTCTTCTTGCGGGTGCGAATCTCGACCTGGCCGGTGCGGAACATCTCCAGTTGCCGCTCACCGGCCTCGCCCGCCGACAGGCGCACCGCGCCATCGACATCGCCAGGCTCCATCCCCTTGCCGTCCTTCAGCCTTGCATAGAGCGATTTCAGGGTTTCGGCCGCCCGCGCGCGGACATGCTCCTGACCCATGATGTGCAGCTGGTTCCCCCGGTGGATGATCTGGACGCCAAGTTCCGCTTCCAGCTTGACCAGGTTGCGGTCGTATTCGCCGCACAGGTCTACCAGCAATCTGTTGTCGGCGAACTCAAGCAGGGTCTGCATGCTGTCGCCGGCGGCGGGCGGGGGGGTCAGCGCACTTATGCCCAAGCGGGTCTCCTCTCTGGCGGTCTCTGCGGACGGGTCCGGCTGAGATATGTCCATGCTGCCCCTCAATTGCACCTGCGGCAAGTTACGTTCGCATGACATTTAAGCATGGAACGCGCCAAAGCCGAATCTTGTTCCGCAGCGATGCAGAAATGCGACATGTGGTGCACATGCCGCTTTCGACCGCTATCCGTGCTGCCCGGTCTTGACCGAAAACCCGCCCGGGTGTTGACTCCCGCCCGCGTCAGAGTACCCGCCCCGCCAGCGAATTGGGCGCCGAGCCGGTGATCCGCACCCGGATCAGCTCGCCGGGCGTCGCCGCGCAATCCGCGACATGCACCGCATGCAGATGGTCGGACTTGCCCACCATCTGCCCCGGCAGCCGGCCCGGTTTCTCGATCAGAACCCCCACCTCGCGCCCGACCATCGCCTCCTGCGCCGCGCGCTGCTGCTCGGCGATCAGCGCTTGCAGCCGGTGCAGCCGCGCATCCAGCACCGCGTCGGGCAGGACCGGACGCTCGGCGGCGGGCGTGCCCGGGCGGGCCGAATATTTGAAGGTGAAGGCCGAATGATACCGGACCGCCCGGACCAGCGCGAGCGTCTCCTCGAAGTCGGCCTCGGTCTCGCCCGGGAAGCCGACGATGAAATCCCCCGAGAGCGCCAGATCCGGCCGCACCCCCCTGAGCCGCTCGATCAGCCGCAGGTAATCCTCGGCCCGATGCTTGCGGTTCATCGCCTTCAGCACCTTGTCCGAGCCCGATTGCACCGGCAGATGCAGATAGGGCATCAGCTTCTCGACCTCACCATGCGCGGCGATCAGGTCATCCGACATGTCATTGGGATGGCTGGTGGTATAGCGGATGCGCCACAACCCCTCGATCCCCGCCAGCTCCCGCACCAGCCGCGCCAGCGACCAGACCGTGCCGTCCGGCCCCAAACCATGATAGCCGTTGACGTTCTGGCCCAGCAGCGTGATCTCCCGCACCCCGCGCTCGACCAGATCCCGCGCCTCGCGCAGCAGGCGCTCGGCCGGGCGGCTGACCTCGGCCCCCCTGGTATAGGGCACGACGCAGAAGGCGCAGAACTTGTCGCATCCCTCCTGCACCGTCAGGAAGGCGGTCGGCCCGCGCGAGGCCCGCGGCCCTTTCGGCAGCCGCTCGAACTTGTCTTCCTCGGGAAAATCGGTGTCCACCGGCCGCGCGCCGGCCCGCGCCGCCGCCTCCATCTCGGGCAGCCGGTGATAGGTCTGCGGCCCGACCACCAGATCGACCACCGGCGCCCGGCGCAGGATCTCCTCGCCCTCGGCCTGGGCGACGCAGCCGGCGATGCCGATCTTCAACTCGGGATTGGCCTCCTTCAAGGGCCGTAACCGCCCCAGTTCGGAATAGACCTTCTCGGCCGCCTTCTCGCGGATATGGCAGGTGTTGAGCAGGATCATGTCGGCGTCTTCCGCCCGATCCGTGGTCACATAGCCATTGGCGCCCATGGCCTCGGCCATGCGCTCGCTGTCATAGACATTCATCTGACAGCCATAGGTCTTGATGAACAGCTTCTTCGGCGCGGAAACGGAGGCGGTCATGCGGGCGATCCTGTCAACTCAACCCCGCCCCATACCGCAACCCGCGTCCCGCATCAACGCCGCGCCCCGCCCCATCTTTGCGCTGCAAATATCCACGGGGTTTCCAAAGGGGGGCGTGCCCCCCTTTGGCGAGGGGGCGCGGGGGGCGAGCAGCCCCCCGCCTTGGTCGCCCGAAGGCGCAGCCGAGGGCGAAACCCCTCAGCTCTCGCTCAAGGCGACCTTCATGTCCTTGACCTGATAGATCACCTCGCCATCGGCCTCGACGATCCCGTCCGCGACGCCCATGGTCAGCCGCCGGGTCTGGATCGCCTTGGTGAAATCCACCTTGTAAGTCAGCATCTTGCGGTCGGGCCGCACCATGCCGGTCAGCTTCACCTCGCCCACACCCAGGGCGTAGCCCCGCCCCTGCCAGCCGCGCCAGCCCAGGTTGAAGCCGGTCAGCTGCCAGAGCCCGTCCAGCCCCAGACAGCCCGGCATGATCGGATTGCCCGGAAAATGGCAGTCGAAGAACCACAGCTCCGGGGTGATGTCGAATTCCGCCACCACATGCCCCTTGCCATGCAGGCCGCCGTCGCCGGAAATCTCGGTGATCCGGTCCATCATCAGCATCGGCGGCGCGGGCAGCTGGGCATTGCCGGGACCGAACAGCTCGCCCCGGGCGCAGGCCAGCAGGGCTTCCTTGTCAAAGGACGAGGGATAGGACGACATGGCGGAAAGCTCCCTGGATACGGTCTCGAGGCGGATTTCCTCCTCTAGCATCCCGCTTTCCGCCCTGACAAGCCGCCGGGTCGGACGCCGCGCGCCAGCCCAGCCGGGCCAAACCCCGCCCAGGCCATTGAATCCTGCCGCGGCTCGGCCTAAAATGCAGGAATGATCCGCGAATTCGCTCCCCAGACCCAGGTAGCCCGCGCGCGTGCCTCCGACTGGCTTCTCCAGGCCGGGCTGCGCCCCACCCGTCAGCGCCTGGCGCTGGCCACGCTGGTCATGGGCGATGGCGAGAACCGGCATGTGACGGCCGAAAGCCTGTTCGCCGCCGCCGCCGAACGGGGCGAGAAAGTCTCGCTCGCCACCGTCTACAACACGCTGCGCGCCTTCTGCGAGGCAGGGCTTCTGAATGAGATCACGGTCGACGCCTCGCGCTCCTATTTCGACACGCGGACGGACGATCACCCGCATTACTTCTGGGAAGACAGCCAGAAGCTGACCGACGCGCCCTCGGACCAGCTGGAAATCCTGCGCCTGCCGGAAGCGCCCGAGGGCTGCGAAATCGCCCGGGTGGATGTGGTCATCCGCCTGCGCCGCCGCGACTGACGCCCCCCCTTTTTCACCCCGGCCTTCAGCGAAGGGGCAGCCCCGAATGCTCTCCTACCAGCATCTCTATCATGCCGGGAATCTGGCGGATGTGCACAAACACGCGCTTCTCGCCTGGACGCTCGACTATCTGACGCAGAAGGACAAACCCCTCACCTATCTCGAAAGCCACGCCGGCCGCGGGCTCTACGACCTCGCCGCGCCCGAAGCGCTGAAGACCGGCGAGGCGGCGCAGGGCATCGTGCGTCTGGAAACCCGCCTGCCCGCCGACCACCCCTACCGCCGCGTGCTGGCCGGGGTCCGGGCCGAGCACGGCCCGACCGCTTATCCCGGCTCGCCCCTGATCGCCGCGCGGCTTCTGCGTCCGGGCGACAGCGTGCATCTGGCCGAGAAACACCCGCAGGAACACGCGGCGCTGGCCGAGGCGATGATGCCCTACCCGGTGCGGGCGCATAAGGCCGACGGGCTGGCGAAGGTCCTGGAACTGACCCCGCCGCAACCCCGCCGCGGGATTCTGCTGGTCGATCCCTCGTTCGAGAGCCCGGCGGAATACGAGGCCATCCCCCGTTTCCTGGGCCAGGTGGCGCGGAAATGGAACGTGGGCGTGCTGGCGCTCTGGTATCCGCTGCTGCGCGAGCCGCGCCACGGGGTGATGCTGGCCGCGCTTGAAGCCGCCCACCCCGAAGCGCTGCGGCACGAAATCCGCTTTCCCCCCGCCCGTGAGGGGCACCGGATGACCGGCTCGGGCCTTTTCGTGGTGAATCCGCCCTGGGGTCTGGCCGGCGAAGCGGCCCGACTGTCGGCGATCTTCGCGTGAGACGAGGGGTTTCGCCCTCGTTGCCCGCGCCTTCGGCACGAGCGCCTCGGGCGACCAGCGGCGCGGCGTGCCGCCGCGCCGAAGAAAGGGGGCCCAAGGGTCCCCTTTGGCGGGGGGTGCGGGGGGCTGGCCCCCCGCCGCCCGCCGCGGCAACCCGCGCCCTTGCAAATAATCGGTAGCAATTTCGCCTCAGGATAGCTACATACCCACCGCCGGTGAAACCGGCTCCAGGAACAGGGAGATCTCATGCGCCGCGTCGTCATCACCGGGATCGGCATCATCTCGCCCATCGGGAATTCCGCCGCCGAGGTGGAAGCCAGCCTGCGCGCCGGCCGGTCGGGGATCGTCTTTGCCCCGGAATACGCCGAGCGGGGGTTCCGCAGCCAGGTCCATGGCATGCCGCAGATCGACCTGGCGGCCCATATCGACAAGCGCGACCTGCGCTTCATGGGGCCGGGAGCCGCCTACAACTTCCTCGCCATGCAGCAGGCCATCGCCGATGCGGGGCTGAGCGACGCCGAGGTCTCGAACGAGCGTTCGGGCCTGATCATGGGGTCGGGCGGGCCTTCGACCTCGAATTTCTTCGTGGCCCATAACACCGTCGTCGAGAAGGGCAGCCCCAAGCGCATGGGTCCCTTCATGGTCACACGCTGCATGTCGTCCACGAACTCGGCCTGCCTCGCCACCCCCTTCAAGATCAAGGGCGTCAACTATTCGATCACCTCGGCCTGCTCGACCAGCGCCCATTGCATCGGCAATGGAACGGAGCTGATCCAGATGGGCAAGCAGGACATCGTTTTCGCCGGCGGCGGGGAAGAGCTGGACTGGACCCTCTCCTGCCTCTTCGACGCCATGGGCGCCATGTCGTCCAAGTACAACGACACGCCCGAACTCGCCTCCCGCACCTTCGACGCCAGCCGTGACGGTTTCGTCATCGCCGGCGGTGGCGGGGTCGTGGTGCTGGAGGAGCTGGAGCACGCCCGCGCCCGCGGCGCCAAAATCTATGCCGAAGTCACCGGCTATGGCGCAACCTCGGACGGGCACGACATGGTGGCCCCTTCGGGCGAGGGCGGCGAGCGGTCGATGCGGCTGGCCATGGCCACCCTGCCCCAGGGCCGCAAGATCACCTATATCAACGCCCATGGCACCTCGACCCCCGCGGGCGACGTGACCGAGGTGAAAGCCGTGCGCCGCGTCTTCGGCGAGGGCAAGGTGCCGCCCATCGCCTCGACCAAGTCGATGACCGGGCACAGCCTGGGCGCCACCGGCGTGCATGAGGCGATCTATTCGCTTTTGATGATGCAGGGGAATTTCATTGCCCCCTCGATCAACGTCAAGGACCTGGACCCCGAGATCAGGCCCGAGGAAATCTGCACCGAGCTGCGCGAGGGCGTGGAGCACGATTCGGTCCTGTCCAACAGCTTCGGCTTCGGCGGCACCAACGCCACCCTCGTGATGTCGAAATTCCGGGAGTAACGCCGATGGCCGATCTGATGAAGGGCAAGCGCGGGCTGGTGATGGGCGTGGCCAATGAGCGGTCCATCGCCTGGGGCATCGCCTCGGCGCTGGCCGCCGAGGGGGCGGAGCTGGCCTTCAGCTATCAGGGCGAGGCTTTCGGCAAGCGGGTCGAGCCGCTCGCGGCCTCGGTCGGCTCGGACTTCCTGGTCGATGTCGATGTCACCAGCGACGAGAGCCTCGAGGCCGCCTTCGGCCAGATCAAGGAGCGGTGGGGGACCATCGACTTCCTGATCCATGCCATCGCCTATTCCGACAAATCGGAACTCGCGGGCCGCTTCATCCATACCTCGCGCGCCAATTTCAAGCATTCGCTCGACATTTCCTGTTTCTCGCTGATCGACGTCGCGCGCCGCGCCTCGGAGCTGATGCCCGAGGGCGGGTCCATCGTCACCCTGACCTATGGCGGGTCGAACCGGGTGACGCCCTTCTACAACGTCATGGGCGTGGCCAAGGCGGCGCTGGAAGCCAGCGTGCGCTACCTGGCCAATGACCTCGGGCCGCAGGCAATCCGGGTCAATGCCATCTCGCCCGGCCCGATGAAGACGCTCGCTGGCGCGGCCATCGGCGGCGCGCGCAAGACCTTCCGCCATACCGAGGCGAACGCGCCGCTGCGCCACAACGCCACGCTGGAATCGGTGGGCGGCGCGGCCGTGTTCCTCTGCTCGGATTACGGCAATTGCACCACGGGCGACGTGATCATGGTCGATTCGGGCTATCACGTGCTGGGGATGCCCCAGCCCGAGAACATCTGACCGCCATGCCGCCCCCCACGCCGCCGCGCTATCTGGTGCGGCGGGCGCTGGCCGCGCTTCTGGACCATACCGTCGCGCTGGTCCTGATCACGGCCGTCTTCCTGCCCTTTGCCGACCTCGGCCTGCGCCTGCCGCAGCCCATGGGGCAGTTGCGCACCGTCGCCTGCACCGATCTGGAAGCCGCGCCCGACTGGCTGCTGGCCGACTTGACCGAGCCCCGTTTCGGCGTGCTGAGGGTCTGCGAGAACGCCCTCTGGGGCCGGCCCAACGGGCAGGAGCTGATCGCCGCCTACAGCGATATCCAGACCGACGGCACCCGCATCACCGCGCTGACCCGCACGCCCGTGGACGCGGACCTCACCCCCACCGGCATCCCCGACCTCTCGGCTGCGGCCGTGCTGGTGCTGATGGCGCTGATCGCCGCGCTGCTGGGCGCCCGGGGCTGGCCCACACCCGGCAAGGCGCTGCTGCGGCTCAGGGTGACCGGGGCGCATCCCTGGCGGCGCGAGGCGCTACGCCTCGGCCCGCTGGTGCTGCTGACCGCGCTGCCCGCCCTCGTGCCGGTCGAGCCCCTGACCTGGCCCTTCGGCGCCATCCTGGGCGGGTCCGCGCTGATGGCGCTGGCGCTGACCTGGTATTACCTCTGGCCCTTCGCCCACTGGACCGGCCAGAGTCGCCACGACCGGCTGGCCGGCACGCGGGTCACCGCCGCCAGATCCGCGCCGGGATCATCGTGCTTCCGTCCGGGGTGAAGACCACCTCGGTATTGGGCTCGGGAAATTCCTGCACCAAGGCCCCGTCACCGATCCGATAGGCAAAGGCCCGGCCCATCCCGGTCCGCAGATACAACAGCTTCGAGCGCGGGATGAACCGCGCCTCGGCATACCAATCCCCGGGCTCATGGCGAAGGGCCAGCCGCTGCCCGCCGCTCGCCCCGTCCCAGAGCGTCACCGCGCCGCCCGTGGTCACCGCCAGCACCAGAGCGCCCCCGGCCGAGAATTCCACCCGGACCGGCGTCTCGCCCAGCGGTAGTTCCGCCAGCGGCAGGTCGGCGGGCGCCCAATCCGCCACATCCTGCCAGATCCTGACCGAGGGCACGGCCACCGCCCGGAACACCCCGTCCTGCTGCCCGGCCCGTGCCGGATCGACCGGCGGCAAGGTCGCGAAACGGCCGCTCACGGGGTCGATGGCGGCCAGTTCCTCATAGGGGCCATAGGCGCCCGGCAGCGCGGCATAGGCTGCGTCGCATTCCGCGCCGGCGCAGCCCTGCGGCAGGCCGTCCATGGGGGCGGTCAGGGTGAAGGCCTCGGAATCGACGACCAGCCGCGCGCCATCCTCGACCAGCCACATCTGCCGGTGCGGCCGCATCGCATCGGTCTCGATCCGGCCGCCCACCCGTCCGTCGCGGTCCAGCACCAGCAGCGGCCCCCTGTCCTGCGCCACCAGCAAGGTGTCGCGCCAGGGGTCATGGATCACGTCATTGATCCTGAGTTCCGCGTCAAACCGCAGATCCGCAAGCGACGCCGCGCCGGGCAGGTCCCACAGCCGCAGCCCTTCGCGGTCGAAGGAAAAGACCCGGCCGCCATCGGCGAAGCGAAAGATCGCATAGAGGGGAAAGCCGCCCTCCAGCCGCGCCTCCAGCTTGCCATCGGCCAGCCGCCAGATACCGCCGACAAAGGTGCCGTCGCGCAGCAGGGTCCCCGCCACCCGGTCACCCTCGGACGACAGGCTCAGCGCGCCGATCTCCGCGCCCGGGTCCAGCTGCAACTCCCCGACATGCCGCCAGGGGCCCTGTTGCGCCGCCACTGGCCCCGCCAGCGCCAGCAGCGCCGCAATCCCGATCCCTGCCCGTCTCCACGCCCGACCCATGCCAGCCTCCGCCACAGCCTTTCCCAAGGGAAACACCGCCCCCGAGTCGCGTCAACGCCGCTGCCGCGACCAGTACCCGGGACTCTCCGGCAGAACCGCTAACCAACGCGGGCAAGCCTTTGTTTCTCCTGACACGCCGCCCTTGTCCCAGGCGTGGGACACCCTGTCCCCTTGCCCCGCCCCGACCCCCTGCCTAGACTCCTCGTGCAGAGATCAGTCCGAAGGCCCCCCATGCTGCCCAATTACGGTTCGCGCCGTCGTTTCCGCGACCTCTCGGAACAGGAAATCCTCGCGCTGGCGATCTCCTCGGAAGAGGACGATTCCCGCATCTACCGGACCTATGCCGAACGGCTGCGCGCCGATTACCCCGCCTCGGCCGCCGTCTTCGACGGCATGGCCGAGGAAGAGGACCGCCACCGCCAGCGCCTGATCGCGCTGCACCGCATCCGCTTCGGCGAGGTGATCCCCCTGATCCGCCGCGAGCATGTCGCGGGCTTCTACGCCCGAAAGCCGGTCTGGCTGATGGACACGATGAGCCTCGACCAGATCCGCGGCGAGGCCGAGGCGATGGAACGGCAGGCCGAGCAATTCTACGTCGCCGCCGCGCAGCGCACCTCGGACGCCGAGACACGGCGCCTTCTGGGCGACCTCGCCGCCGCCGAGGCGTCGCACGAACACAACGCCCATCGGCTTGAGCAGAAGAACCTCGGGGACGACGCCCGGGGGTCCGAGGACGAAACCGCGCGCCGCCAGTTCCTGCTGACCTGGGTGCAGCCGGGGCTTGCCGGGCTGATGGACGGCTCGGTCTCGACGCTGGCGCCGATCTTCGCCACCGCCTTCGCCACGCAGAACACCCATACCACCTTCCTGGTGGGCCTCGCCGCCTCGGTCGGCGCCGGCATCTCGATGGGGTTCACCGAGGCCGCCTCGGACGACGGCCAGCTGTCGGGCCGCGGCTCGCCCCTCAAACGCGGCACCGCCGCCGGGGTGATGACGGCCATCGGCGGGCTCGGCCACGCGCTGCCCTATCTGATCCCGCATTTCTGGACGGCCACTGCGCTTGCCATGGTGGTGGTCTTCGTCGAACTCTGGGCCATCGTCTGGATCCAGAACCGCTTCATGCAGACCCCCTTCCTGCGCGCCACCTTCCAGGTGGTGCTGGGCGGCGCGCTGGTCTTCGCAGCCGGCGCCCTCATAGGCGGTGGCTGACCCCATCTTTGCGCTTCAAATATCCACGGGGATTTTCAAGGGGGGCGTGCCCCCCTTGAAGCAGGGGGTGCGGGGGGCGGCAGCCCCCCGCCTCTACCCGGTCCGCTTCGACTGCCGCATCAGCAGCAGCCCGGCGATGGTCACCGCCACCGCGACGATGACGATGATGATCGTGGCCAAAGCGTTCACGTCGGGGCTCACCCCCAGCCGCACCTTCGAGAAGATGACCATCGGCAGGGTCGAGGCCCCGGGGCCCGAGACGAAGCTGGCGATCACCAGATCGTCCAGCGACAGCGTGAAGGCCAGCAGCCAGCCCGAGACCAGCGCGGGCGCGATCACCGGCAGGGTGATGTCGAAGAACACCCTGACCGGCCCCGCGCCCAGATCGCGCGCGGCCTCTTCCAGGCTTTCGTCCATGTCGCGCAGCCGCGACTGGGCGATGACCGCGACATAGGCCGAGGTAAAGGTCGCATGGGCGATCACCACCGTGGTCAGCCCTCGTCCGGCGGGCCAGCCCAGAGCCAGCTCCATCGCCACGAACAGCAGCAGCAGCGACAGGCCGATGATCACCTCGGGCATGACCAGCGGCGCGGTCACCATGCCGGTCAGCAGCAATTTCCCTCGGAACTTGCCGAACCGCGTGAGCACGAAGGCGGCGAGCGTGCCGATCACCGTGGCGATGGTCGCGGCCAGCACGCCGACCTTGAGGCTGATCCAGGCCGCGGCCAGCATCTGCCCGTCGGCCAGCAACTCGCCATACCAGCGGGTCGAGAAACCGCCCCAGACCGTCACCAGCCGGCTCTCGTTGAACGAGAAGATGATCAGCGACGCGATGGGCGCGTAGAGGAAGCAGAAGCCCAGCGTGGCGACGATGGGCAGGAACCAGCCGCGTCTCATGGCCTGTCCTCCTGCCGGTTCTGCACGGATTGCAGCCACATCATCGGGATCACCACCAGGATCAGCATGATGATCGCCACCGCCGAGGCCACCGGCCAGTCCCGGGCCGAGAAGAACTCGTCCCAGAGCGTGCGGCCGATCATCAGCGTATCGGGCCCGCCCAGCAGCGCCGGGATCACGTATTCGCCGATGGCCGGGATGAAGACCAGCATGGACCCGGCGATCACCCCCGGCAGCGACAGCGGCAGGGTCACGGTGAAGAAGGTGACCATGGGCGAGGCGCCAAGGTCCGAGGCCGCCTCCAGCAGCGCGCCGTCCAGCTTCACCAGATTGGCGTAAAGCGGCAGGATCATGAAGGGCAGATAGGTGTAGACGATCCCGATATAGACCGCGAAATCGGTCTGCATCATCACCAGCGGCTCGTCGATCACCCCCAGCCAGGTCAGGATGTTGTTGATCACCCCGTCGCGTCTGAGGAAGCCGATCCAGGCGTAGACCCTCAGCAGGAACGAGGTCCAGAAGGGCAGCACCACCAGCAGCAGCAGGAACGAGCGGCGCGGCTCGGGCGAGCGGGCGATGTAATAGGCGATCGGATAGCCCAGCAGCAGGGCGAAGACAGTCGAGACCGCGGCAATCCTGATCGACGACAGATAGGCGTTGCGATAGAGCGCATCGCCCAGGATGAACCAGTAATTCTGCAGGCTGGCGATGATCTCGACATTGCCCTGCGCATCGGTTTCCCACAGCGGCGAATAGGGCGGCCGGGCGATCATCGTCTCCGACAGCGAGATGCGCCCCAGCACGAAGAAGGGCACCAGGAAGAAGATCCCCAGCCACAGAAGCGGCACGGCGATGACCATCCAGCGGTCGGACCAGCCCATGAAGCGGCTGAACAGGAAATAGAGGACCCCGCCCGCGACCAGCACCGACAGCAGCAGGGCGCTGGTCGCGCTGAGCGTCAGAAAACTGACCGCCACCGCCCCGCCGAGGCCTGCCAGCCCCAGGGCCAGGATCCGCAGCGGCAGGCCCGCGCGGCGCGGCTCGCTGGCCCCGCTCATTCGGTCAGCACCCGGAAATCCGCCGGCTCGAAGCTGACATGCACATTCTCGTCCCAGGAAATCGGGTTGTCGCGGCGCCCCTCGTTGGCCTGGGTCACGCGGACCAGACGGCCGGTTTCCAGCTTCACCATATACGAGGACATATGCCCGACATAGCCCATGTCCTGCACCACGCCCGGCACGCAATTGACCGATTCCGCCGGGCGCTCGCGCGTCAGCCAGGCGCGTTCCGGCCGCATCGCCAGCCAGACGGTCTGGCCCTGGGTCAGGCCCGCCACCGGCGGGGCGACGACCGGGCCCAGATCCTCGGTCTCGACGCGCATGAGGTCGGGCGCGGCCGGACCGACGCGGCCCTCGAACAGGTTCACGGAACCGATGAAATCGGCGACGAAGCGCGATTTCGGCGTCTCGTAGATCTCGCGCGGTTCGCCCACCTGCTCGATCACCCCCTCGGTCATGACGCCGATGCGGGTGGCCAGCGTCATCGCCTCGTCCTGGTCATGGGTCACGACGATGAAGGTCACGCCCAGCGTCTCCTGAATGCGGATCAGCTCGAACTGGGTTTCCTCGCGCAGTTTCTTGTCCAGCGCGCCCAGCGGCTCGTCCAACAGCAGCACCTTGGGTTGCTTGGCCAGGGCCCGGGCCAGCGCCACCCGCTGCCGCTGCCCGCCCGAGAGCTGATGCGGCTTGCGGCGGGCGAATTTCTCCAGCTGCACGAGCTTGAGCATCTCGGCCGCGTGGGCAAAGGCCTCGGCCTTGGATTTCCCTTCGCGCAGAAGTCCGTAGGCCACATTCTTCTCGACCGACATATGCGGGAAAAGGGCGTAGGACTGGAACATCATGTTGGTCGGGCGACGGTCCGGCGGGGTGCCCGCCAGATCCACGCCGTCGATCAGGATCTTGCCCTCGGTCGGCGTCTCGAACCCGGCCAGCATGCGCAAAAGCGTGGACTTGCCGCAGCCCGACCCGCCCAGCAGGCAGAACAATTCCCCGCGATAGATATCCAGCGACACATCGTTCACGGCGGTGAAATCGCCGAACCTCTTGGTCACGTTGCGGATCGAGATGAAGGGCTTGGCGGCGGGATCGCGCCAGGGCCGGGTGTTCGCGGCAATCGCCGGGTTGCTGGTCATCGAAACACCTTTTGCAAAAGGCCTGGGCAGAAAGGAAGCCCCGCCCGCAGGGGATACGGGCGGGGCAAGGGCTTACTGGCCGGTCCGCACGCGGGTCCACATCCGCGTGATCATCCGGTCGGTGCGGCTGTCATGCGGGCGCAGGGTCCAGAAATTGGCCTGCGTCTCGGCCGGCGGATAGATGGTCGGATCGCTCAGCACCGCCTCGTCGATAAATTCGTTCGAGGCCGCAACCGCGTTCGGATACTGGATGTAGTTGGTGTTGCGCGCCGCCACCTGGGCGTCGATCATGTAGTTGATGAAGGCATGCGCGGCCTCGGGGTTCGGCGCGTCGGTCGGGATCGCCATCATGTCGAACCACAGGTTCGCGCCCTCGTTCGGGATGGCATAGGCGATCTCGATGCCGTTGCCGACCTCTTCCGCCCGGGCGGCGGCCTGCAGGATATCGCCCGACCAGCCGACGGCCACGCAGATCTCGCCATTGGCGAGGTCCGAGATGTACTGCGACGAATGGAAATAGCGCAGCGAGGGCCGGATGGTTTCCAGCATCGCCACCGCCTGCTCCAGATCCGCCTCGGCGGTCGAGAGCGGGTCGAGGCCGAGATAGCGCAGCGCCGGCGGCAGGATCTCGGTGTGGTCATCGAGGAAGGCAATGCCGCAATCCGCGAATTTCGAGGCGATCTCGGGGTCGAAGACCAGCGCCCAACTGTCGACCACGTAATCGTCGCCCATCCGCTCGCGCACGGCCTCGACATTATAGCCGATGCCGGTGGTGCCCCACATGTAGACGACGGCATGTTCGTTGCCCTCGTCAAAGGCCGAGGCCAGCTCCATCAGATGCGGGTCGAGGTTCGACCAGTTCGGGATCAGGTCGCGGTTCAGCGGCTGATAGACACCCGCGGCGATCTGGCGTTGCAGGTAGTTGCCGGTCGGCACCACCACGTCGAAGCCCGAGGAACCGGCCAGCATCCGCGCTTCGAGCGTGTCGTTCGAATCGTAGACGTCGTAATTGACGGTGATGCCGGTCTGGGCGGTGAAGTCGGCGAGGTTCTCCTCGGCGATGTAATCCGACCAGTTGTAAACGTTTACCACGTTCTGGGCTTGGGCAAGGCCGCCAGTCGCGGCGGTGGCGACCAGCAGGGTCGTGCTCAGCAGTTTGCGCATGCGCTTTCACTCTCCGTTGGGCCCCTTCCGGGGGTCGTTTGGCTGGACTCTGAAGGTCCTTGACCAAAACTCTGCGAAAATATGATCAAGACCTCAAGCAAGGATTTTGCAACACGCGGGGGCCTGGTGCGAACAGCTGCCCCCGCCGAGAGCGAAAGTGCCCAAAGCTTAGCCAGCGCCCAAGGATGCGGCAAGCATCTCTCTGCGCAGGCGCACACCGGTCAGCGATTCGTCGAGCTCGACATCCGACATGCCCAGAATTTCACCTTTCCGGCGGTCGCAGCGCATCCGGACCCTGTGGGCCAGTCCGATGGGCAGCAATGCCCTGGCCGCCGAGACGCCGGCGGGGCAGGCCCTGCCCCAGACGGTATAGCCACCCTCGCCGTCCAGCATCTCGCCGGCTTTCAGGTCGCGCTTGGCCACGGCCACCGCGTCGCCCCGCCACGCGCGGCTCTGCCCCGTCGCCTCGCCCCGCAGCGCGGCGGAGAGTACGCTCACCGACAATTCCATGCCGATCAGATGGAAGGGTTTGTACATCGAGGCGTATTGCCCCGTCGAATCGGTCGGCAACCCGTATTGGCGGAAACAGCCCGCCGCGTAATCGTTCTGCGCCTTCAGCACGACATAGACGCCCCAGCGCAGATCGCGGAACACTGGCCGACCGTCGCGTTCGAGCGAGGACACCACCTCGACCATCCCGTCGCGGTCGAGGTGCCCGCCGATGGCCCGGGGCCGCAGCACCTGCGCCAGATCGTCCACGCCGCAGGGCGGGAAGGCCAGCCCCTGCTCCGGCACGTCAAGCCCGCAGGCATTGGCGATGGCCGACATCTCGATGGCGGATTTGGTGCCGTCGAGGAAGGAATTGAACATCTGCGGATTCATCCCCGCCTCGGCCGCCTGCTCGGGTGTCAGCCCGTAATGCGGCCAGACGCCCTCGGGCGTGACATCGTGATAGAGCGGCAGATATTTGGTGCCCTTGCCCGCCGCCGCTATCTGAAAACCGGTCGCCTGCGCCCAGTCCACCATTTCGGCCACCAGCGCCGGCTGGTCGCCATAGGCCATGGAATAGACCAGCCCGGATGCCCGTGCCTGCGCCGCCAGAACCGGCCCGGCCAGCACATCCGCCTCGACATTCACCATGACCACATGCTTGCCGGCATCGAGCGCGGCGCGGGCGTGGTTGAGCCCGGCCTCGGGCGCACCGGTGGCCTCGATCACCACCTCGACCGGGGTGCGGGCCACCGCCAGCCCGTCCTCCAGAAAGGTCGTGGCGGCGATGCGCTCGGCGCTCCAGCCGACAGCGCGGCAGGCGGCACGGGCACGGTCGGGGCTGAGGTCGGCGATATGCGTGACCGTCAGCCCGGCGATATGGGGCACCTGCGCCAGGAACATCGAGCCGAATTTCCCGGCGCCGATCAGGGCGACGCTGACGGGGCGGCCGGTTTCGGCACGGGCGCGGGCCAGGGCGGCAAGGTTCATGCAGGGCTCCTCTCGGCCTAGGGACGCAGCAGGATCAGGGCAACCAGGCTCAGGATCGCGGGCAGGGCAAAGACCATGCCCGGCAGGTCGATCACCGCGCCCGAGCCGGTGAAGGCAGCGAAGACCTGGGTATAGACGAAGGGCGCGGCGATCATCCCCATGGCGTGCAGCGAGGCCAGCGCGCCCTGCAATTCGCCCTGCTGGCTGGCCTCGACCCGGTCCGACATCTCGGCCCTGAGCGCAGGGTTGATCAGCCCCGACAGCGACGAGATCGGGATCAGCACCAGCGCCAGCATGCCGCTTTCCACCACCGTGAGAAAGGCGAAGGACACCAGCGCTGCCGCGGATCCTAGGATCATGGCGCCGCCGCGGCCCAGCCAGCGGATCGCGCCGCGCATCAGCACCCCCTGCACCAGCACCATCCCCAGCCCGTAATAGGCCAGCGACAGCCCGACCTGCCCCGCGCTCCAGCCAAAGCGCGCTGTGGCGAAATAGGCCCAGATGACGGGATAGACGGTGAAGGCGAATTCGAAGGCGAAATAGACGGTCAGAAAGCGCCCCAGCCCCGGCAGGCGGCCGATATTCTTGAAGGCGCCAAAGGGGTTGGCCCGCCGCCAGTCGAAGGCGCGGCGGTTCTCGGGCTTGAGCGATTCGCGCATGACGACAAGCCCGAAGAGCAGGTTCAGCGCGGCGACGCCCGCAGCAGCGAGGAAGGGCGCGCGGGTGCCGTATTCGCCCAGCATCCCGCCGACGGCCGGGCCCAGGATGAAGCCCGCGCCAAAGGCCGCGCCGATCAGACCGAAGCGCTGCGCCTTCTGTTGCGGGGTCGAGATATCGGCGATATAGGCGCTGGCGGTGCCATAGGTGGCCGAGGTCACGCCATTGACCAGCCGCGCCAGAAAGATCAGCCAGATGCTGCCCGCCAGCGCCAGCACCAGGTAATCCGCGGCCAGCATGCCCAGGGACAGCAGCAGCACCAGCTTCCTCCCGTAGCGGTCCGAGAGGTTGCCGATCACCGGGCCGAAGAGGAATTGCATGACCGCGAAACCGCCGGTCAGCAGCCCGCCCCAAAGCGCGGCATGCGACAGATCCTCGCCCGTGACCTCGCGGATCAGGTCGGGCATGACGGGCATGATCAGCCCATAGCCGATGGCATCGAGCATCAGCGTGATCAGGATGAAGACGACGGGCAGCGATTGGCGCATGGGTCAGCCGGCTTGGGGGTGTCGGGGCGGGCTCAGGCCGCCAGATGCCCGGTTTCGTGGATAAAGGCGGTCAGCGCCTCGGCATAGTCGGCCGGTTTGTCGACGCAGGGCAGATGGCCCGCGCCCCGGATCAGATGGAAGCGAGAGCCCGGCACCAGATCGGCGGTTTCGCGCACCAGATCGGGCGGGGTCGAGCCATCCTCGCTGCCAGCGATGGCCAGGACCGGCAGCCTGAGGCCGCTGGTCGGCGTGTAGAAATCGGTGCCCGCGATGGCATGGGCGCAGCCGACATAGCCGTTGACCGGCGTGCGGGTGACCATGTGACGCCAGGCGCGCGCCTCGTCCGACTGGCGAAAGGGCTTGGGAAACCAACGCTCCAGCGTGGCGTCGGCGATGGCCTCCAGCCCCTTCTCCTCGATCAGGGCGATGCGCTGGCGCCAGATCTCGGCCGTGCCGATCTTGGAGGCGGTGTTGGACAGGACCAGCCCCCGCACCAGATCCAGCCGCTTGACCGCCAGCCCCTGCGCCACCAGCCCGCCGATGGAAAGCCCCACGACCAAAGCCTCGCGCATGCCGACATGCTCCATCAGCCGCTCGGCATCGCGCACCAGCGTCCCCATCGGATAGGGCGGGTTCGGCGCGTCGGACAACCCATGCCCCCGCAGCGAATAGCGCAGCACCCGCAGGCCCCGGGGCAGCAGCGGCAGGATCTTGTCCCAGAGCCTCAGGTCGGTCCCCAGCGCATGAATCAGCAGCAGGGGCGGCCCCTCGGGATCGCCATGCAGCTGGTAGTTCAGGCGCACATCGCCCAGATCGGCCATCAGCATGGGCCACCCTCCCCTGTTCCGGGCTCAATGTCGCACTTTTCGCGCCCGCGGCAAGCGGCCTTGAAACTCGGGGGCAGAGTTGCGATCTGAGACGCCGGAGGTACCTGATGACTGATGCCAATCCGGTGATGGATTTTCTCCTCACCCGCCGCTCGAAACCCGCCGCCGCGCTGACCGCCCCCGCCCCCGAGGGCGCCGCGCTGGACCAGCTGCTGACCGCCGCTGCCCGCGTGCCCGATCACGGCGCGCTGGTGCCCTGGCGCTTTCTGGTGATCGAGGGGCCGGCCCGCCATCGCCTCGCCGGTCTGGTGCGCGAACGAGGCCCCGTCCTGGGCGTCGATGCCGCGAAGGTCGAAAAATCGGCGTCGCTGTGGGAAAAATCGCCGCTGGTCGTGGCGGTAATCGCCTCGCCCGTGCCCTCGGAAAAGGCGCCCGAGCTGGAACAGATCCTCTCGGCCGGCGCGGTCTGCGCGGCGCTGGTGAACGCGGCGCTGGCCTCGGGCTGGGGCGCCGCCTGGATCACCGGCTGGGCCGCCTTCGACCGCGATTTCATGAGCCGCGGCCTGAACCTTGCCCCGCAGGAACAGGTGGCGGGCTTCGTCCATCTGGGCAGCTGCGACACCGCCGTCGGCGACCGCCCGCGCCCGGACCTCTCGGCCATCGTCACGCGGGTGTCGGCATGATCCTGGGGGCGATCTTCGCCGCGCTGGGCCAGTTCGGCGACCCGCGGTTCCGCCGGGTCGTCTGGCTGGGGCTCGGCCTGTCGGTGGCGCTGCTCTTCGCGCTCTACTGGCTCTTGGTGCTGGTCATCCAGTTGCTGGTGCCCGACAGCGTGGGCCTGCCCTGGATCGGCCCGGTCGGCGGCCTCGACACGGCGCTGACCCTGGCCTCGATCCCGGTCATGCTGCTGCTCAGCGTCTTCCTGATGGTGCCGGTCGCCTCGGCCTTCAGCGGCTTCTTCCTTGACGAGGTGGCCGATGCCGTCGAGGCCGAGCATTACCCCCAGCTGCCCCCGGCCGACAGGGCGGGCTTCTGGGACTCGCTCAAGGACGCGCTGCGCTACACCGGGCTCTTCATCCTGCTGAACCTGATCGGGCTGATCATCGTGATCTTCACCGCGGGTCTGGGCTTCGTCGTGTTCTGGGCGATCAACGGCTATCTGCTGGCGCAGGAATATTTCACCACGGTGGCCCTGCGCCGCATGGGCCCGGCCGAGGCCGCGCGGATGCGCAGCGCCAATATGGGAACGCTCTGGATCGCGGGGGTACTGTTCGCCATCCCGCTCAGCGTGCCGGTGCTGAACCTCTTCGTGCCGGTGTTCGGCGTGGCGGCCTTCACCCACCTCTTCCACCGCATCGCGATGCGGTGAAAAAGGGCGCCCTTATGGGGCGCCCATCCAGCGGTGCAGGACGTCCACGTCCTCGATCGTTATCCAGCCCGAGACGATGATCCCCACCACCACGGCCCAGATCAGCGTCCCGGCGATGGTCGTAACCAGCATCTTGCGGCCGATCCTGGGGTCATGCGGCGCCGATTCCGGGGTGCCCGCGACGATCCGGCCCGCCTCGCCCTGCGTGGTCAGCCTGAGCGGCAGGACAACCAGCAAGGTCAGGAACCAGATGAAGGCGTAGAGGACGAAAGCGGAAAAAAGCGGGATCATCAGACCTGCTCCAGCTCGATCAGGCAGCCGTTGAAATCCTTGGGATGCAGGAAGAGCACGGGCTTGCCATGGGCGCCGATCTTCGGCTCGCCACTGCCCAGCACCCGCGCGCCCTCGGCCTTCAGCTTGTCACGGGCGGCAAGGATATCGTCCACTTCGAAACACATGTGGTGAATGCCGCCCGAGGGGTTCTTGTCCAGGAAACCCCGGATCGGGCTGTTTTCGCCCAGGGGATAGAGGAGTTCGACCTTGGTGTTCGGCAGGGTGATGAAGACCACGGTCACGCCATGGTCGGGCTCGTCCTGCGGCGGGCCGACCTCGGCCCCCAGCGTCATGCGGTACTGGGCCGCGGCGGCCTCGAGGTCCGGCACGGCGATGGCGACATGGTTCAGGCGTCCGATCATGATCTCTTCCTCTGCAGGTTCGGTGCCTGAATATAGGCCGGGGCGCGGAAAGCAAGCGACGCGAGGCCGCAGCTTAACCCCGCATGAACCATTCGCCGCCAGGATGGGCCGGTCAACCGGAGGTGCCCATGCCCAACGCGCCCTATGCGGCAGACCAGCCGCGCCCCCTGCCCGACCGTGCCGCCGTCGTGGCCTTCGCCATGCCGCCCCGCACCCTGCTGCTGGTCGAGGACAGCCGCCTCGCCGCCGAGGCGGTGCGCCTGATCTGCCGCCGCGCCGGGATCCGCCTCAGGCGCGCCGAGTCGCTGGCCTCGGCGACGCTGCATCTGCGGGTCTACCGGCCGGATATCGTGCTGGTCGACCTCGGCCTGCCGGACGGATCGGGCCTCGACCTGATCGCCGCGCTCGCCCCCTCGACCCTGCGGCCCCAGCGGCTGGTGGCGATCAGCGGCGACGCGGGGCTGGAGGGGGCGGCGATGGCGGCCGGCGCCGATGCCTTCCTCGCCAAACCGGTCAGCATCGCGCGCCATCTGGCGGTCCTGATCGGCGAGCCGGTCGGGGACGGGCTGCCCGACTGGCCGGTCCGGCTCGACGCGATGCGCGACCGCGGCGCGGGCGGCGACCCGATGGCGCTGCGCGACGACCTGCGCCGCGCGACCGACCTGCTGAACGGGCGCGGGGATTCGTCGCAACATCGCTACGCCGCCCAATTCCTCGCCTCGGTCGGCCAGACCCTGCGCGACCCCTCGCTCACCGACCTCGCCGAACGCGCCGCGCGGATGGGCGATTACGGCAGCCTCGCCGCCCTGGTGCGCGCCCGCGCCGCGGTGATCCCGACGATCTGAGGGGGGATGCGGCGGCCCGGCCGCTGCCACCTCCTCCCTGCCCTTCGCGGCAGCAGACGAGGTGAGGAGCCCCCCGGAGCCGGAGGTGTTTCGCCCTCGGCCGCACCGCGCCGAGGAAGGGCGCGGGCCTTCTGGTCCCCTCCCGGCCTGAAGGTCCGGCCCCGCGCTCGCGCGCCGGGCGTTCGGGCCTGACAAGGCATCCCTGGCGCCCCCTCCGGGCGACTCCGATCCCTGTTAGCCATACAAAGAACGACGATGACGAAGGCCCGGGTCCGACCGGGCGACACGCCGGTCTTATCACTTTGCCAAAAATACGCCGGGGGGTCCGGGGGGGCCGCCCCCCTGGGGCCGCAACCAGCGCCGACCCCTCCGCGGCGGGAGGCACGCGGGGAGGGCGGGTGGGAGCGTGCCTCCCGCCGCTTCGCGCAGGCAAGGGCAGCGGGGTCCCTCGGTCAGGCCTCCGCTTCCTGCTCCGAGCCGCCCCGGCGACCGGTTCGCCGTCCCAGGGAACCAGATGCCTTGCGGCCATGACCCCCCCCCCGAGTCGCACGAGCCTTGGAGATTTCCGTCGATGAAAGAAACCGGGTCCGGTCGTTCTGCCGAGCTTCGCCGGGTCAAAGGTCAGGGTCTTTGCCTCCGGTGGCCGTGACGCCCGGGTCACTCCGATGAAGGGCTTGCTCCCTCGCGCCAAGGCCGGGAAGACGCAGGCATTCACAGCCCGTCAACCAAACCGGGCAGACCTTGGGCACTCCCACCGCAGGCGCGACGCAGCGCTTCCCGACGCCCCGCGACCGGCCCGATCTCGCTATTCCCCCAGGACCCTCCGCCGGTCGTGACGGCGGATCTCGGCGCGGGCGAGCGCGCGGCCGGCCTCGGTAAGGGCGAGCCGTTCGCCCTCGCGCCGGATCACCCCGCGGTCGAGGGCGGCGGCCACCACCGCCTGCGCCTGCGCCGGGCGCCAGCCCAGATGCTCGACCAGCACGGCGGGACCGGATTCCTCGGCCTCGACCGCCGTCCCTTCGTGTGCGGCCAGATGGGCGATCAGCACCGCCACCAGCCCCTCTTCCCTCAGCGCCCGCCGCCGGACCCAGGCCGCCACCATCCCCGAGCGCGGCGAGGCCATCAGCGCCAGCACCAGCCCCAGCCCGGTGGCCAGCGCCATGCCGCCCCCCAGCGAGACATCGGCCCGGAAGGCGGCCGCATAGCCGATCCCGACCGCCGCAAGCCCTGAAACCAGCGCCACGGCCAACACCCCGCCCACCGAGGCGGCGACCAGCCGCCCGGTCACCGCGGGTACGATCAGGAAAGCCAGAAACAGCACCACCCCCACCGCGTCGAAGGCGGCGACAGCGGTGGCGGCGGTCAGCGCCAGCAGCAGGAAGCCCATGGCGCCGGGCCTCAGCCCCAGCGCTTCGGCCAGCCCGGGGTCGAAGGCGGCGATCTTCCACTCTTTCCACAGCAGGGCCACGACCCCGATATTGACCGCGCCGACGGCCGCCAGCGTCACCCCCGCCACCGGCCAGTCGATCCCGAAAATCGTCACCGTGTTCAGCCAGACGAAGCCGATTTCGCCCAATAGCACCGTGTCGATGTCCAGATGCAGGTTGCGGGCGTTGAGGTTGATCAGCAGCACCCCCAGCGCGAACATCGCCGGAAAGACGATCCCCGTCGCCGCGTCCTGGCCCAGCAGTTTGCTGCGCGCCAGCGCCTGCGCGCCGAAAACGGCGCCCACGCCCGCCAGGACCGCGCCCGCCACCGGCACCAGCCCGGCCCGCGCCCCGGTCAGCATCCAGGCCAGCACGATCCCCAGCACGATGGCATGGCTGATCGCGTCGCCCGACATCGATTCGCCCCTGAGCACCAGAAACGTCCCCAGCAGCGCGCCCGAGATCGCGACCAGCGCCCCGGTGCCCAGGATCATCAGCGCCACCGCGTCAAGCATCGGGGGCCTCCAACCGCTGCCGCCCGGCCTCGGTCAGTTCCCAGCGGCGGGCGCCGGTTTCGGGGGCCAGGCTGGCAGGGAGGACATAGCCCTGGCGCTGGAGCCGCGCCAGCACCGGCCCCGCATCGGTGCCGAGATAGGCGTCGAGCATCGCCTGGTCGCCGGCATAGCCCGGGTTTGCGTGATCGGCCCCCAGCCCCCCCAGCGCCGCCAGCACCTGCCGGCCACGCAGCGCCTTTTTCGCCTGCGCCTGCCGGTTTCGGCGGGCGAGGATCCCGCGTTCGGGCGCCAGCAGCAGCGAGAGTGCGGCCAGCCCGACCGCGGCCAGCACCATGACCGGCCCCGTCGCCACCCCCTGCCCGACGGCCGAGATGACGGCGCCCCCGGTCCCCGCCAGCGCGCCGAACAGCGCCGCCAGCCAGACCATCGGCGCCAGGCCCCGCACCCATTGCCGCGCCGCCACGGCGGGGGCGATCAGCAGCGCCACCATCAGCACCACGCCCGCCAGCGTCAGCCCCAGCACGATGGTCACGGCGATGAGCAGGGTGAGCAGAACCTCCAGCCGCGCCACCGGCAGGCCCTGCGCCCGCGCCCCCTCGGGGTCGAAGGCCAGGAACTGGAATTCCTTCCAGAAGAGGGCCAGCACGACCAGAACCCCGCCGCCCACCAGCGCCATCGGCAGCAGATCCGCCCGCAGGACCGAGGCCGCCTGCCCGAACAGGAACACCGTGAGCCCGGCCGAGCCGCCCCGGGTCTGCGCCAGCGTCAGCAGCACCACGCCCGCCGCGAAAAAAAGGCTCAGCACCACCCCCAGCGCCGCGTCGGGCTTGACACCCGCCCCGCGCCGCAGCGCCTGAACCGAGAGCCCCGCCAAGGCGCCCGCGATCAGCGCGCCCGCCAGGATCGCGAAAAACCCCCGCCCGCCCGAGATCAGGAAGGCCGCCACCACCCCGGGGAGCGAGGCATGGGCGATCACGTCGCCCAGCAGGCTCTGGCCCCTGAGCACCAGGAAGGACCCCAGCACCCCCGCCAGCGCACCGATCATCGCCGCCGCCAGCGCCACGGTAATCAGCGTCGGACTAAGCATCGTCGCCCAGCCTCAGCGCCCCGATCAACGCCAATTGCCCGCCATAGGCCGCGCGCAGATTGGCCTCGGTATAGACCTCGGCCACCGGGCCCTGGGCGATGATCCGCTGGTTCAGCATGACCAGCCAGTCGAAATAGCGCGCGACGGTCTGCAGATCGTGATGGACCACGACGACGGTGCGCCCGGCGTCCCGCTGCGCCTTCAGCAGCGCGACGATCGCCGCCTCGGTTACCGCATCGACCCCCGCCATGGGCTCGTCCAGGAACAGAAGATCCGCCTCCTGCACCAGCGCCCGGGCAATGAAGACCCGCTGCTGCTGGCCGCCCGACAGCTGACTGATCGGGCGTGCCGCGTAATCCTGCATGCCGACCTGTTCCAGCGCGGCCTGCGCCTTGGCCTTCTCGACCCGGCCCGGGCGGCGCAGCCAGCCGAGCTTGCCATAAAGCCCCATCAGCACCACGTCGCGCACCGTCGCCGGGAAATCCCAGTCGACCGACTGGCGCTGCGGCACATAGGCGATGCGGCGTCTTGCCTGGGCGACAGGCTGGCCGAAGACCCGGACATGGCCCGCGACCGGCGGCACCAGCCCGAGGATCGCCTTGATCAGCGTGGATTTCCCCGCGCCGTTGGGGCCGACCACGGCGGCCATCACCCCGGGCGGGATGTCGAGGTCGATGTCCCACAGCACCGGCCGCTCGCGGTAGCTGACGGTCAGATCCTCGACATGGCAGGCGATATGCGGTTCATGCAGCGTGTTCATGATCCGTAGCCTAGGCTACACTTTTTGCAAAGGGAAGCCTTTTTTCAGCCCGCCATCTGCTTCAGGACCTGCCCCGCCATCTGCACATCCGCCTCGGTGCAGGCGAAACTGCCGACCGAGAAGCGGACGACGATCCGCCCCTGCGTCCGGCCTTGGGTAACGTAGATGCGCCCGTCCTCGTTCACCCGGTTCACGAAGTCGATCATCGCCGCATCCTCGGCCCCTTTCAGGGCAAAGGTGAACAGCGACAGCACCGGCTCGGTCACGATCTCGAACCTGGCATCCGCGCGCAGCGACTGGGCCAGCGCCTGCGACCAGCGGACGTGATCGCGGATCACCGCGCGCAGCCCCTCCAGCCCGTAGGCCCGCAGCACAAACCAGAGTTTCAGCGCCCGGAACCGCCGGCCCAGCGGCACCGACCATTCGGAATAATTGAGGAATCCGTCCTTGCCGTGGGTCTTCAGATATTCGGGCTGGATGGCGAGGGTCTTCACCAGGGGCTCCGGGTCCTTCAGGTAATGGGCCGAGAAATCGAACTGCACGCCCATCCATTTATGCGGGTTCAGGACCAGCGAATCCGCGGCCTCGATCCCCTGCCACAGGTCCCGGAACTCAGGGCAGATCATCGCCGCCCCCGCCCAGGCGGCATCGACATGGGAATAAAGCCCCTCGTCCCGCGCCACGGCCAGAACGGCCCGCAGATCGTCGCAGGCGCCGGTCCCGGTGCCGCCGGTGCAGGCCACGACACCCGCGGGCAGGTAGCCCGCCGCACGATCCGCCGCGATCTGCGCCTTCAGCGCCACGGGGTCCATGGCCCTCAGCGGCCCCTGCGTCGGGATCCGCACCAGATTCTCGGCCCCGATCCCCGCCACCCAGATCGCCCGGTCGACCGAGGTGTGAACCTCGTCCGACGCATAGACGCGGAGCCGCTTCTGCCCCGGCAGGCCCTCGCGGTTGCCAGCCCAGCCGAGCGCGCGCTCGCGCATCACCAGGACGGCGGCCAAGGTCGCCGACGAGGCGCTGTCCTGGATGACCCCGTGGAACCCCTCGGGCAGGCCCAGCCCCTGCCGCAGCCAGTCCAGCATCAGGGTCTCGACCTCGGTCCCGGCAGGCGAGGTCTGCCAGAGCATGCATTGCTGCGCCAGGATCGAGGCGGCGAAGTCGGCCAGCATCGAGGCAGGCGTGGCATTGGCCGGGAAATAGGCGAAGAAGCGCGGATGCTGCCAATGGGTCAGGCCGGGGACGACCTTTTCGTCCAGTTCGGCCAGCACGCCGTCCAGCCCCTGCCCTTGTTCCGGCGGCGCCTTGGGAAAGCGCGCGGCGACCGCCCCGGGGGTCAGCGGCGCCCGCACCGGCCGGTCGGGCAGCGAGCGGTGATAGGCCGCGCCCCAGGCGGCGATCTCGGCGCCGAGGCGGGTGAATTCGTCCCAATCGAGGCGGGGCGTTTCGGTCATGCGTGTTCCTCCCGGATCATGGCCGGACCAAATCAGAAAATAATGAACAAAGCAATCATTCAGCGCTGCGGTGGCGCTGCACCTCAAGCCCGCGCCACATCAGCGCCGCGATGGGTTCGGGCGTGATCAGCTGCAGCCCGGCGCCGGGGTCGGCAACCGGCGCATAGCCCTCGAAGGACCAGCGCCACCAGCGCTCGAAGCCGCGCAGCAGCACCGCCTCGTCCCGCTGCACCATGGCCCCGGGCGGCACGTCCCGGGCCGTGACCGGCACCAGCCGCCGCCCGCCCCCGTGCCAGCGCGCCGCCTGCAACCGCTGGTCGATGGCGGCGGCGCCCGTCTCGCCGAATTGCTTGTCCCACAGGGCCTCGAACGCCTTGAAGGCGGGGCGGCGGCATTCGGCGCAGGGCCGGTGACCCGCGGCATAGGCCGTGGCCTCGTCCAGGAAAAACAGCTCGGTATAGCGCCCCGGCACCAGAAGCGGACGTTTGCGGGGCGGAAATTCGGTCAGGCAGCAGATCCAGCGCATGCCCTGATGATGGCGCCGGATTACCCCCGCCGCGTCATGCAGGCAGCCGCGATTGCCGAACCAGGCGCCGCGCGCGGGGGTCGCGTGCAGCTGGCCCAGGGGATCGACGCGGTTCTGAAGAGGCATCGGCTCAGCGCTCCGTGATCGGGACAGATGACCCCTTGCGCGAGACGCGGAAAAGGCGCTGGGTGGCCGGGTTCGACTCGCGCGGGGTTTCCCGATGATGGCGCAGATCCTGCGTCTTGTCCCCCTTCTGCTGCTGGTGCTGATGCTCTCGGCACCGGGCCGGAGTCCGTTGGCCCCGGTCAACGGCGCGATCCTGCCGCCCGTCACCGCCTTCGCGCCGACGCCCGAACCCCAGCATCCGCAGCCGCTGCCGCCGCTGCTTGCCGCGCTTGCCGCGCCTCCGCTGCGGCCGCTAGCGCCACACAAGGCCCGCCGCCGCACCCCTGCCCGGCACCGTGCCGCCCCCGGGCCGCGCCCCATGCGCCGCCGGGCGCAACCCCGCGCGCCGCCGCATCCTGTCCCGCAAACCCGTGATCCCATCATCACCCTTGCGAGGACATCATGTTCAGATATCCGACTCTCACGATCTTCGTGATCCTGATCCTGGCGTTCATGGTTTACGCCGTGGCCACCATGATCGTGCATCCGGGCTGAGGCTTGCGGGGCTGCCCCCCCGGGGCGCCCCCCTGCTCCGCTTGTTCCCCGTCCGGCCTGCCCCGCACCGCGCCCCTTTTGGCACGGCAACGGCAGTTCATTGCCCGCCGGGCAGCGCCGGACCTTCCGACAAATGAGGTTCCCATGTTCAAATCCACCAGCCGGGCGGTCTTTGTGATCCTGCTCGCCGTCTCGCTGCTCAACTCGGTCGCGGCAATGTTCGCCACCCATTTCTGAGGCCCCGCAGGGTGGGGTTTCACCCCACCGTCGGGCGCTCAAACCCAGGCCCGCCGCCGCAACCCCGGCAGCCGGGTCCGCAACGACGCGATCCGCGCCGCCACCTCGGCGCGGATCGGCCCCTCGCGCGGGGGGTCGGCCAGCGTCCGCGACCAATCGGCGGGCGGGTTCCGCCCGGCGGCCCGCCCCGGCCAGGCCAGCGCCTCCAGCACGCTTCGGGCCGCGCCCTCCAGCCGATCGGGCGCCTCGTGCCCGCCAAGCGCGCCCCAGACCCGGGTCCAGCAGCGCGCCACCGACCAGGGATTGTAGCCCCCGCCGCCCGTCACGATCAGCCGGTCCGTCTGCGCCCGGATCGCCAGCACCGCCGCCACATGCGCGTTGTTCGACAGCGCCAGCCGCGACAGCGGATCTTCCTCGACCGCATCGGCACCGCATTGCAGCAGCACCGCCTCGGGCTGAAAGGCCTCGAGCGCGGGCAGGATCACCCCGTCGCGCGCCGCCGCCATTTCGGTATCGTTGAAGCCCCGCGGCACCGGCAGGTTCAGATGCGTGCCGCCGCCCTCCTCGGACAGGGCGCCGGTGCGGGGCCAGCGCTCCTCTTCATGGACCGAGATCAGCAGCAGGTCCCGGTCCCCCTCGAACGCGGCCGAGACCCCGTCGCAATGATGCGCGTCGAGATCGACATAGGCCAGCCGCCGCAAGCCCAGCCGCCTGAGGTGCAAGAGCGCCAGCACCGGATCGTTGAGATAGCAGAACCCGCCCGCCCGGTCGGCGAAGGCGTGATGCGTCCCCGCCCCCGGCACCATGACGACACCCCCCGCCCGCACCATTTCCGCCGCCAGCAGCGCCCCGCCCGCGCTGGTCGCGGGGCGGCGGAACATCAGCCCGTGCACCGGGTTCGAGAGCGTCCCCAGCCCGTGCCGGATCCGCACCGCCTCGCTGACCGCGCCCTCGGCCTCGGCCGCCAGCAAGGCGGCGACATAATCGGCGGTGTGAAAGCTCGTCAGCGCCGCGGGCCGGGCGCGGGGCGAGGTGACATAGGCCCCGGCCGGCAGCCATCCCAAGGCCCGCGCCAGATCGGTCACGGTCGACACTCGCGGGATCGCCAGCGGGTGCCGCGGACCGAAAGGGCTGGCGCGGTAAATCTCGGAGCCGATGAAGCGCGGGGCGCTCAGCGCGGCAGCAGGGGCTCGATCAGATCGGTGATCCGCGCGCTGGTCGGCCGTGTCGTCGAGCCCCAGAAGCCCAGGAACTCGCCCCCCGGCCCGATCAGCGCCTTGTTGAAATTCCACGTCGGTTCGACCCCGTGTTGCTCGGCCAGCCAGCGGTAGAAGGGATGCGCATCGGCCCCCCGGACCGGGGTGATGCGGGTCAGCGGCACCTCGACGCCCAGTTCGACCCGGCAATATTGCTCGACCGCCTGATCGTCGTCCAGTTCCTGCCGGAAATCGTCCGAGGACACGGCCAGCACCACCAGCCCGCGGTCGGCGTATCGGTCGTGCAGGGCCTGAAGATCAGCGAACTGCGGCGTGAACCCGCAGAGCGAGGCGGTGTTGACCACCAGCACCGGCCGCCCGCGCCAATCGTCTAGATCGTAGGTCGCGCCATCGATGGCGGTAAAGGTGAAGGCCTCCGCGGGCAACGCCAGCAACAGAAAGATGATGACAGCCAACAGACGCATCGACCACTCCCCGGCCCCGATCCCGCCCGGCGATGGTAGCCCGCGCGGCCCGCCCGGCAAGGGCCCGCCCCCACGTCACGGCAGCGGCGCCAGTTCCCGACAGAAGGCCGCCTCGCCCTCGGGCGTGAAGCGCACGAGCCGCGCCTCGCCACGCCGGGCCCAGCCCTTCGCCTCGATCCTGGCCAGCAGCGCCCGGCCGAGAGACCCCGCCAGATGCGTCCGCCGCTCCGACCAATCCAGACAGGCCCGACAGAGCGGCGCCCGCCCCCGCGACAAATCCGCCACGTCGATCCCGAAAGCTGCCATCGCCGCCACGCCCGCGGGCGTCAGGACGAGGCTGTCGCCCTCGGCCCGGATCAGGTTCCGGGCGGCGAGGCTGTCGTAAAGCCGGGTGCCCAGATCGCCCGCCAGATGGTTGTAGCAGACCCGCGCCTTCCTCAGCTCCGCATCGCGCGGGCCCGGACGCGTGCGCAGATGGCCGGTTCCGGCGGCCAGACCCATCAGCGCCTCCAGCACCTGCGCCACCTCGTCGCCCGCCAGCGTCACGTATTTGTGCCGCCCCTGCCGGCGCTGACGCACGAGGCCGCCGGCCTCCAGCCGCGCCAGATGCGCACTGGCGGTGGGCGCGGCGATCCCGGCCTCGGCCGCAAGTTCGCTCGCCGTCAAGGCCTTGCCCGCCATCAGCGCGGCCAGCATGTTGGCGCGGGCCGGATCGCCGATCAGGGCGGCGAGGCGGGCGATATCGGGGCCGTCTTTCATGATCCGTCTTTCATACTTCGATGCTAAGCGAAGCATTCGCAGCCGGCAAGCGGCTATGAAACCCGGGTCATGAAAGGAAATCCCATGCTGACCTGCATCATCCGCTATCAGATCGACCCGACGCGCAAAGCCGCCTTCGAGGAATACGCCCGCGCCTGGAATGTGGCGATCCCGCGCGCCGGCGCCGGGCTTATCGGCTATTTCGCCCCGCATGAAGGCTCGGCGAGCCTGGCCTACGGGATCTACACCATCGACAACCTGGCCGCCTACGAGGCCTATCGCGCCCGGCTGTCCGAGGACCCGCTGGGGCGCGAGACTTACCTCTTCGCGCAACGCGAGCGCTTCATCCAGCGCGAGGACCGGACCTTTCTGAAACGCGTGACCGGCGGTCCCGGCGCCTGATCACCGGGGCGAACGGGGCCGCAGCCCGCAGCCCGCCGCAGGATGGGCGATCGTGCCCATCCTGCCGCCGCGCGCTCAGCCCGTCGCGGCCCTGCCGCGGTCGAGGAACAGGTCGGCGTGGCGCATACCGCCCAGGCCGATCGTCGCGAAAGCGTCGCGGCCCGCGTCCGGCAGCACGCCGATCCGCTCCAGCGCGTCATTGATCGCCGCCATCCCCTCGCGCGCCGGCATCGTCCGTTCCAGCCCGTGATAGACCGTCGCCCACTGCGTCCCCAGCCCGCCGACCAGTGCGCTCTGGATCAACGCGAAACGGTCGAAGCCCAGCTCGGCCGCGGCCCGCAGAGTCAGGGGACAATCGGCCCGCAGGTCGGAAAGGCGCCGGTGGTCCGGTCCGCCCGGCGCGCTCCCCTCCCCGGCCTCCGGCAGCGGCACGATGACGAAGGCGCCCGCCCCGACCAGCGTCAGCCCCAGCCGCCGCGCGGCCACCGCATTGCCCGGCCCGCGCGCGACGATGGCGGAGAGTTCGTGACCCATGGCGGGGCTCCCATCCGTTGCTGCTGACGCAATGCTGCGACGCAGCGACAGCGCCGGTCAAGCCCTCTTGCCATCGGCGCGCCCCAACCGGGGCCGGATTCCACGTCCTTGCCGCGGAATTAACCATCGTCCCGGGCCTTGATCAGCCTTCGGTTGCGGGCGCGGTGGTATATTCGGCCTCCGAGACCGGCTCCATCCAGGTCACGGCCGAGCCGTCCACCGCCTCATGCACGGCGATATGCGTCATGCCGGTGGCAGGTGCCGCCCCGTGCCAATGCTTCTCGCCCGGCGCGAACCAGACCACATCGCCCGGCCGGATCGCCTCGACCGGCCCGCCCGCGCGCTGCACCCGGCCGACGCCCTGGGTCACGATCAGCATCTGACCGGCGGGATGCGTGTGCCAGGCCGTGCGCGCGCCCGGTTCGAAGGTCACGGCGGCGGAACTCACCCGCCCCGTCGTTTCCGAGGCGATCAGCGGGTCGAGCCGCACGCGCCCGGTGAAATAGGCGGCATTGCCCTCGGCCGAGGGTTTGGTTCCGGCGCGAACGATCTGCATGGCAGGCTCCTGTCTGGACCGGGATCAAGCTAACCCGCCGCCGCTGCCCTTCAAGCGCCCCGGCCCGACCCCGGCTGGTCCGGCGCTCCATTCCGGCCCCGGCGCGACGGCTGATCGAACACGGCCCAGAACCGCAGCAACAGCAGCATTCCCAAGCCCAGGAACTGCGCATTCTGGGCATCAGCGCGATCTCCGCCCCTCACCGCCTTGAAGCGCCAGCGAAATCCCCCTCGGGCGCCCGATTTCGCCGTTGCCCCAAGCGCCGGGGCCGTGCCAAGGTTCAGGCACCGCAAGGTGACGGCATGGGTGCGAGTATGGACGATTTTCTCAATCCGGGCGAGGCTTCGGTCTATGCCGGTCCCGGCAGCGTCGCCGACAAGCTCGACCGCGCGCGCACCGAGCTTCTGGACCTCTCGGCCCGCAACCGGCTGCTCAACATGCCCAAATCGGGCAAGGCCGCCAAGACGATCGAGGTGGTGGACGAGATCAGCGCCGAGATCTTCCGCCTGCTGATCACCGAATCGAAGGCCTTCACCTTTCTGCCCGGCACCCCCTCGCGCAAGGCGGCCTCTCCGGACGATCCCCCGGCGGAAGGCGACGACAGCGCGGCCGAGGAAGACGGCGACATCATCCAGGAACTCGCCCTGCCCGAGGATGACGCGCTGGACGAACGCGGCATCGCCGGGCGGCATTCGGACACCAAGTTGCAGACGCGTTTCACCCCGGAAGGGCTGCAAAAGCGCCTGCTGGACCTCTATTACGACGCCAGGACACTCGAGGACGAACAGGGCGTCAACGTCCTTTACCTCACGCTCGGCGCGCTGCGCTGGGCCGATCCCACCGACAAGAAGAACATCCGCCGGGCGCCGCTGCTGCTGCTGCCCGTGTCGCTTGAACGCGGCTCGGCCGGCGAACGCTTCCGGCTGCGCGCCCGGCCCGAGGATTTCGCGACCAACCTCTCGCTCGAGACCTTCCTCGACCGGCTGCATGGCATCCGCCTGCCCGAGATCGACACCGAGGGCTTCGACCCCACCGCCTATTTCGAGATCGTAGCCCAATCCGTCGCGGGCAAGGAGGGCTGGGCGGTCGAACCCGACGTGATCCTGCTCGGCTTCTTTTCCTATGCGAAGTTCATGATGTACCGCGACCTCGACCCGGCCAATTGGCCCGTGGGCGCCTCGATTGCGGATAAACCCCTGCTGAGAAGCCTGCTCGCCGACGGGTTCGAGGCGGGCGAGGCGCTCTATCCCGACAATGTTTCCATCGACCCGATCATCGCACCCGCCGACCTGCACCACATCCTCGACAGCGACAGCTCGCAGAGCCTGGCGGTGCACGAGGTCCGGCGCGGGCGCAATCTGGTGATCCAGGGCCCGCCCGGCACCGGCAAAAGCCAGACCATCGCCAACCTGATCGCCGCCGCCATCGCCGATGGCAAGACCGTGCTCTTCGTCGCCGAAAAGATGGCGGCGCTGGAGGTGGTGAAGCGTCGCCTCGACGTCAGCGGGGTCGGCGCCGCCTGTCTGGAGCTGCACAGCCACAAGGCCAACAAGAAGGCCGTGCTCGAGGATATCCGCCGCACCTGGGAGAATGGCGCCCCCCGCACCGGCGATATCGGCTCGCTCAACGCCCGGCTGGGCGATCTGCGCGACGCATTGAACGGTCATGCCGCGCGCCTGCATGCGGTGCAGCAGCCCTCGGGCCTCACGCCCTATCAGGTGCAGGGCCAGCTTGTCCGCCTGCGCGCCCAGGGGGAAGACCCCAACGACATCGCGCTCGACGCGCCCGAAAGCTGGACGGCCGAAGCCTTTGCCGAGCGGCACGCGGTCCTGCAGGAACTGGCCGAACGGGTCGAGGAGATCGGCACCCCCGCCGCGCATCTGTGGCACGGGGTGCGGATCACCGGTATCACACCGATGGAGGGGGAACGCCTTGCCCGACGGCTGAGCGCCGCCGCCAGCGAAAGCGGCGCGCTGGACGAGGCCAAGGCGGCGCTTGCCGCCCTCCTGGGCACCGTCCCGCCCGAGACCCGCGCCGAGGCCGAGGCGCTGATCGCGACCGCGCGGCGGATCACTGCCGCCCCGCTGTCGCCCACGGCGCTTGCGACCCCGGACTGGTCCGAGGATCCCGCGCGCCTTCTGGTCATCGTCAGCGCCGGAGAGGCGCTGGCAGAGGCCCGCCAGAACCTTGAGGGAAGGGTCACCGCCGCCGCCTGGCAGAGGGAGACGGCGGCGCCTCACCAGACCCTCTCGGCCCTCCACGCCGCCACCAACGCGGCGGATTTCGCGGCCATCGCCGACCTTGCCGAGGCCCTGCCCGACGCGCTCGACGCCGGGCGCAGCCTTGCGGCGCTTCTGGGCGAGGACGCGCCGCGCAGCGTGGAGGCGCTCGCCACCCTGGCCGATGCCGCCACCGCGGTCATGGCCGCACCGCCCCTGGCGACGCAGGCCCTCGCCGCCCCGGTCTGGGACGAGCTGCCCGGCGCACCGGCCGATCTGGTCGCGGCGCTCGACCGGCTGCAGGGCGCGAAGACGGCGCTCGACGGCAAGCTCACGGAATCCGCGTGGGAGGCCGATCTCGGCGCCAGCCGTGCGACACTGGCGGCGCATGGGACCGGGATCTTCCGCTTCCTCAGCGGCGAATGGCGCCGCGCCAACCGGCTGGTGCGCTCCTATCTCTGCCAGCCCGATCAACCGCTGACCCAGACGCTGGCCCAGCTCGACCAGCTGCAAAAGGGCCGCGCTGCCCGGTCCGAGCTACAGCGCGACGACGCGCTGGGGCGCGAGGCCTTCGGTGCGTCCTGGCGCGGCGAGCGCTCGGACCTTGCGACGCTTTCGGCGGCCGTCGCCTGGGCGGAAGGACTGGGCCAGAACGGACGCCTCGTGCGCCGCATCGTCGCGGCCGAGCCCGACCGCGCCGCGCTCGCCCCCCTGTTGCCGCGGCTCGCCGCCACCCCTCGCCTGCGCGAGATCGACCGCAGGCTCAAGTCGCTTCTGGACCCGGCCGCGCGGGACAGGACGGCCGAGGAATGCGCCCGCCTCTCCGCCGCCCTGACCGCCAGCGAACGCGCGACCCGTCTGTTGCTGACCCCGCCGCCACCCACCCTGGGCGAGCGGCTGGCCCTGCTGACCACGCTGGAGCAAGGCCGCCGCGCCGCGCAACAGATCGCCGAGGGCCAGACCATTGCCACCGCCGGGTTCGGTGCCCTCTGGCAGGGCGATTCCTCGGACTGGTCCCGCCTGCGCGCTGCCGGCAATTGGGTCAGGGCCAATGCCGATATCCTCCCTCTTGCGGCCGCAATCACCGACCGCGACCGGCTGGGCGGGTTGGCGGAGAGCATCGAAAGCCGCTGGCCCGGCCTCGTCGTCGATATCCAGGCCCTTGCCGCCGACCTCGACCTCGATCTGGCGGCCCGCTTCGGCGCCCCGCTGGCGAACGTGCCGTCACAGCGTCTGACCGCCACCCTGCACGACTGGAGCCGGGGCGGGGAAAGCCTGTTCCGCTGGACCGCCTACCGCGACCGGGCGCAACGCGGCCGCGCCCTGGGCTGCGCCGATGTGGTCGACCGCCTGACCGACGGACGCCTCGCCCCCGCCCGCGTCGTCCCCGCCTTCGAGATGGCCTATTACGAAGCGCTGCACGACGCGCTGATCCGGCGCGAGCCCGAGATCGGACGCTTCGACGGCTCGCTCCATTCCCGCAAGGTCGCGGAATTCGCCGAACTCGACCTCCGCCGCATCCGCGCCTCGGCCGACGAAACGGTCAAGGCGCATTACAGCCGCGTCCCCCCGCGCGAGGGTGGCGCCATCGGCCCCCTCGGCACGCTGCGCACCGAATTGCAGAAGAAGCGTGGCCACATGCCGATCCGCAAGCTGATCGAACGCGCCGCGCCGGCGGTGCAGGCGCTGAAACCCGTCTTCATGATGAGCCCGTTGTCGGTCGCGCAGTTCCTGCCCGCCGGGCTGATCGACTTCGACCTTCTGGTGATGGACGAGGCCAGCCAGATCCAGCCGGTCGATGCACTGGGCGCCGTGGCCCGCACCCGTCAGGTTGTGGTGGTGGGCGACCCGCGCCAGCTGCCGCCCACCGCCTTCTTCTCGCGCCTGACCAGCGGCGGCGGCGGCGATGACGACGATGACGGCGCCAGCGTCGGCGACATCGAAAGCATCCTCGGCCTGTTTACCGCCCGGGGCCTGCCGATGGCCATGCTGCGCTGGCATTACCGCAGCCGCCACCAGTCGCTGATCGCCGTCAGCAACCGGCAATTCTATGAAAACAAGCTCTTCGTGGTGCCCAGCCCCTTTACCGCCGAGGCAGGGATGGGCCTGCGCTTTCACCATATCTCCAACGGCATCTTCGACACCGGCGGCAAGCGCTGCAACCTGGTCGAGGCGAAGATCGTCGCCCGCGCCATCATCGCCCATGCGCTCGAGTCGCCTGAGCTGTCACTGGGCGTCGCCACCTTTTCGGTCGCGCAGCGGCGGGCGATCCTGGACGAGCTGGAACTCCTGCGCCGCGCGCAACCTGAAACCGAGGGCTTCTTCCACGCCCATGCCGCCGAGCCCTTCTTCGTCAAGAACCTGGAGAACGTGCAGGGCGACGAGCGGGACGTCATCTTCATTTCCGTGGGCTATGGCCCCAGCATGCCGGGCGGGCGGGTGCCGATGCGTTTCGGTCCCCTCGGCTCGGATGGCGGCGAACGGCGGCTCAACGTGCTGATCAGCCGCGCCAAGCAGCGCTGCGAGGTCTTCGCCTCGATGACGGACGAGGATATCGAGCCCGATTTCGCCCAGACCCGCAAGGGCGTCTTCGCCTTCCGCCTGTTCCTGCAATTCGCCCGCACCGGCCATCTGACCATGGCCGAGGCCACCGGCCGCGACCATGACAGCGTGTTCGAGGAACAGGTCGCGAAGGCCCTGCAGGCGCGCGGCTATCGGGTGCACCGGCAGGTCGGGCTGGCGGGGTTCTTCATCGACCTGGCGGTCTCGGACCCCGAAAGGCCGGGGAAATACCTGCTGGGCATCGAATGCGACGGCGTGGCTTATCACGAGTCGCTCTCGGCCCGGGACCGCGACCGCCTGCGCCAATCGGTGCTGGAAAGCCACGGCTGGCACATCCACCGCCTGTGGAGCGCCGACTGGTTCCAGCGCCCGCAGCAGGAACTGGACCGCATCGTCACTGCCATCGAGGCCGCGCGGGCCGAGGAAACGGCCGAACCCGCGGCGAAGGGCAGCGCCGGGCTGCGCATCACCACGCAGGATGTGGGCGACTGGACGCTCTATGACATCGAGCCCGCGACCGGGGACGAACCGGCCGAAGCCACCCAGCCTGCGGGCGCCGTCACCCCCTATCGTGAGGCCAGCGTCGAGCGTCCGCCCCATGTGCAGGGTGATCTGCACGAGGCGCCGCGCGGCATCCTCGCCGATCTGGCCGAGCAGATCGTCACAATCGAGGGGCCGGTCCATCTGGACGAGGTGGTCACCCGGATCCGTCAGGCCTGGGGTCTGGCGCGGGCGGGCGGGCGGATCCGCGACGCTATCGCCGCCGGGGTCGATCTGGCGGCGCGCAAGGGCAGCATCCAGCGCGTCGGGGATTTCCTGACCATTGAAGGCCGCCTGCCCGACCTGCGCGACCGCTCCGCCGTCCTCTCAGCGAGCCTGCGCAAGCCCGAGATGCTGCCGCCGGACGAAATCGCCGCCGGGGCCGTCGTGCTGGTCCGCCAGAATTTCGGGGCCGAGCCCGACCAGCTTGTCACCGAGCTGGCCCGCGCCCTGGGCTTCAAGGCGACCAGCGAGGTCCTGCGCCTCAGGCTTCTGGCCGGGATTGATCTGGCCCGCGCCGACGGCCGTCTGGTCGAGCAGAACGGGCTCCTGCAGGCCGTTTCCTGACGGCGGCCTCAGCCCCCTGCCAACGAGGCCCGCTCGACGATCACCGGCCGGTGGCTGCTGGAGGTTTCGGCGCTGTCGGTCACGCCGGGCAGCGACACGAAGGCCGCCCTGGACCGCGCGAAGACCTCGCGCCGGATGTCGTACCAGAAGCTCGGCGGGTCGAAGGTCCCGCCGGCGATGCCCGTCAGGCCCGGAAAAACCTCAGGGTTCCAGAAAACCGTGGTGCCGCAAACCGGGCAGAAGCGCTGGCAGAAGGCCCGGTCGGATTCGGTGCGAAAGACATACTCGCTCAACTCGCCCGACAGCAGCTCGACCGCCGCATCCCGGAAATAGACCGAGACGCCAAACGCCGATCCGGTGCGCAGCTGGCAATAGCGGCAATGACAGACCGCTGCCTTTTCCGGCATCCCCCGCGTCCGGTAACGCACCGCGCCGCAGGCGCATCCCCCGTCGTGAACCTCGTCCATCCGTCCCTCCCTGTTGGCCGCACGCTGCCCTGCCGCCACGACCGGGGCAAGCCCTTGCCTGCGCCCCGCCGCCCGCCTAGCCTCGGCGCGGGGAAAGAAGGGACCGCATGTCGGACGCCGTGAAATCCATCCGCGCGCTGGCCCGCGGGCTTGACGTGCTGCAGCTCTTGCAGGCGCGCGGCTCGGCCACGCTGCACGCCCTGCACCAGGAGACGGGGCTGCCCAAGGCCACGCTGCTGCGGATCCTCAGGACCCTGCGCGAGGGGGGCATGATCTGGCAGCGGATGGCGGACGACGCCTATCTGCCCAGCTATTCGCTGGTGGAGCTGGCCGGGCGCATGAACCGGGAATTCGCCCTGGTCGAGGTCGCCTCGCCCCTCCTCGAACAGCTTTCGGCGCGGATCAAATGGCCCTCGGTCCTGGCCGTGCCCCGCCTCACCCATATGGAAGTGATCGAAACCAACGCCTCCCGCGCCTATTTCGACCAGATCCCGCTGGGGCCGGTCGGGTTCCGCGTCAGCATGCTGCGCTCGGCCTCGGGGCGGGCCTTCCTGACCTTCTGCGAGGCGCCGGTGCGCGAGGCGATCCTCGACAGCCTGCGCCGCTCGGATCATCCCGGCGACCGGGGCGCGCGCGATCCGGCCTATCTGGCGCGGCTGCTGCAGGAAACGGGTCAACAGGGCTATGGCCTGCGCGACCCCGACTTCGGCGGCGATTTCGACCGTGGCCGGGCCGAGATCGACGACGGGCGCGAATCCTTGGCGGTGCCGATCCGTGCGGGCGATCATGTGTTGGGGACGCTGAACATCACCTGGGCCCGGCGGGTGCACGGCCGCAAACGGGGCGCCGCGCTCTTTGCCGGCCCTGTGGCCGAGGCGGCGGCCGAGGTCGGCGCGAGGCTGGTTGCGCGGGTCTAGATTTCACAGCGTGAAATTCCGTGCGGTGCCGGATTGCCCGGGCCGGGCCGGGGGCGGCACACTCCGCCCAACTCGGGAGGGCACCATGGCAGAGCTGACGCGCGCCGATATCGACGAGATCCTGAAGCTGGTCGACGGCTCGGATTTCGATGAGCTGAAACTGGAAATGGGCGATCTGAAACTGGAGCTGCGCCGCCGCGGGGCCTCGGCCCCGGCAGCGGCTCCTGCCCCCGCCCCCGCTCCGGTGGCCAAGCCCGCCGAAGCCGTCGCCGCCCCGATCGTGGCCTCGGGCGGCGGGTCCGAGATCCCGGCGCCGCTGCTCGGCACCTTCTGGCATGCTCCCCGCCCGGGCGCGGCCCCTTTCGTCCGGCCCGGCGACGTGGTGCAGGCCGATACGATCGTCGGCATCATCGAGGTGATGAAGCTGATGAACTCGGTCCCCGCGGGAATTGCGGGAACCGTGCTGGAAATCACCGCCCCCAACGGCGAATTGGTCGAGCACGGCCAGACGCTGCTCCGCATCCAGCCGGCCTGATCCCATGCCGACAATCAAGCGCCTCTTCATCGCCAACCGGGGCGAGATCGCTCTGCGCATCATCCGCACCGCCCGCGCCCTGGGCATCGAGACGGTGCTGGGCGTGTCGCAGGCCGACCGCGACTCGCTGGGCGCAAAGCTCGCCACCCGCGCGGTGGTGCTGGGCCCGGCGCCATCGAAAGACAGCTACCTGCGCGTGGGCACAATCGTCGAGGCCGCCCGGGGCACCGGCTGCGACGCCCTGCATCCAGGCTATGGCTTCCTGTCGGAAAACCGCGACCTGGCGCAGGCCTGCGCCGACGAGGGGCTGATCTTCATCGGCCCCACACCCGACAACCTGACCGCCGTGGGCGACAAGCTGACCGCCCGCAGCCATGCGCTGGCGGCGGGGGTGCCGGTCGTCCCGGGCGGCACAGTGGAAACCGCCGAGGACGCAAGCGCGCTGGCCGAGACCATCGGCTTTCCGCTGCTGATCAAGGCGGTGGCCGGGGGCGGCGGCAAGGGCATGAAGCGGGTCGATGACGCCGCCTCGCTCCCCGCCCAGCTCGACCTGGCGATGGCCGAGGCCGAAGCGGCTTTCGGCGATGCCCGCGTCTACCTCGAACGCTTCGTCACCGTCGGCCGCCATGTCGAGGTGCAGATCCTCTCGGACGGCGCCACATTCCTGCATGCGGGCGAGCGCGATTGCTCGGTCCAGCGCCGCTATCAGAAACTGGTCGAGGAAGCCCCCGCGCACCATCTGCCCGGGGCCCTGCGCCAGGGCCTGCTGGAGGCGGCGGTGCGCTACGCCCGCCATATCGGTTACCGCTCGCTGGGCACGGTGGAATTTCTGGTCGATGTGCCCCGGGGCGAATTCTATTTCCTCGAAATGAACGCCCGCGTGCAGGTCGAGCACCCGGTGACCGAGGCGATCACCGGCCTCGACCTCATCGCCCTGCAGATCGCCGTCGCCGAGGGGCAGACGCTTCCCCTCACCCAGGACCAGATTCGCCTGACCGGCCATGCCATCGAATGCCGGCTGAATGCCGAGGACCCCACGCGGGACTTCCGGCCCTCGCCCGGGCGGGTGACACAGGCCTGGTTCCCCCCCGTGACGGGACTGCGCGTGGATACCCATATGCAGCCCGGCGCGATGATCCCGCCCTATTACGATTCGCTGGTGGCAAAGCTGATCACCTGGGGCGCCACGCGCGACGAGGCCATCGCCCGCATGCTGACCGCCCTTGATGTCTGCGTGCTGGAGGGAGTCACCACCAACGCCCCCCTGCACCGCGCCATCCTCACGGACCCCGCCTTCCGCGCGGGCGGCGTCGATACCAATTACCTCGGCGCGCTGCTGCCGACCTTGGGAGTGCCGACATGACCATCGAGATCGTCGATACCACGCTCAGGGACGGCAATCAGTCGAACTGGGGCGCCACCGGGCTCGATACCGGGATGATGCTGCAGATCGCCCCGGTGATCGAGCGCGCGGGCTTCCATGCCATCGACTTCCTCGCCTCGACCCATATGGGCGTGGCGGTGCGCTTCAAGAAAGAGGACCCTTGGGAGCGCCTGCGCCTGATGCGCGAGGCCTGCCCGACCACGCCCCTGCAATTCCTCACGACCGGCATGCGCTTCATCTCGTGGGAAGTGGCGTCCGACGAGATGATGGAATTCGCCTTCCGCCTGCTGGTGAAGAACGGCATCGACCGCTTCGCCATCATGGATCCGATGAACAACACCCCCGCCATGCTGCGGATGGCCGGGCTCACCCGGCGGGCGGGCGGCAGTACCATCGTCGCCGCGCTGACTTTCACCCTCTCGCCGCTTCATGACGACGCCCATTTCGCCGAGGCCGCGCGGGCGCTGTCCGCCAGCGGGCAATTCGACCGGCTCTATCTCAAGGACCCCGGCGGGCTGGTCACGCCGGAGCGCGCGCGCACTCTGATCCCGGCGCTGAAGGCGGTGATGGGCAGCGTGCCGCTCGAATTCCACTCGCATACCACCATCGGCCTTGCCCCCTTCAGCTATCTGGAGGCCGCGCCCCTGGGGGCCACGACGCTCCACACCTCGGCCCGGGGCGCCGCCAATGGCACCGGCCAGCCATGGACCGGCGCGGTCGTGTCGAACCTGCGCGACCTCGGCCTCTCGGTCGATGTGGATGACGAGGCGCTCGCCGAATACGACGCCTATATCGCGGCGCTGGTGCAGGCCGAGGGGCTGGTCCACGGCCAGCCCGGCGAATTCGACCGCGCCTATTTCCGCCACCAGATGCCGGGCGGCATGATGGGCACGATGAAGCGCCAACTGGCCGAGATCCGGCGGCTGGACCTGCTGCCCAAGGTGCTGGACGAGGTGGAACAGGTCCGCGCCGAGCTCGGCTATCCGATCATGGTCACGCCTTTCAGTCAGGTCGTCGGCACCATGGCCCTGATGAACGTCATGCAGGGCGAGCGCTACAAGACCATCCCCGACGAGGTGACGCGTTATGTGCTGGGCCGCTTCGGCCAGCCGACGATGCCGATGGACAGGGCGGTCGAGGCCCGGATCCGCGACACCAAGCGCGCGCGCGAGCTGGAGGACGAGCCGCATATGGCCTCGCTCGACGAATTGCGCGCCCGCATCGGCCGGGGCTATAGCGACGAGGAATTCCTGCTGCGCGCCGTCATGCCCGCCGATCAGGTTGATGCGATGAAAGCCGCCGGTCCCGCCCGGCGCGGCTACGATCCGAAGACCCGGCCGGTGATGGCGCTGATGCAGGAACTGACCGCCCGCAAGGGCCTCACCTCGATCAGGATCGAGAAGCCGGGCCTGAAACTGGAACTGAACGGAGGGCGCTGATGCATCCGCACAAGATCAAGGCCGTGGTCTTCGACATCGACGGCACGCTGGCAATGCTGGACAAGGAAACCGGCCGCTACACCGCGCTGCCCGGCGCAGTGCAGGCGCTGGCCGAGTGCCGGGCGCAGGGCCTGCCGGTCGTGGCCTATACCAACGGCACCTTCTTTCCGCCCGCGCATTACTACCCGATCCTGGCCGAGGCCGGCCTCACCCTGGACTCCGGCCATATCCTGACCCCCGCCGCCGTCGCCGCCAGGGCCTTGAAGGCGATGGGCTACACCCGGATCATGGTGATGGGGGCCGAAGGAACCACGGTTCCGGTCGCCGAAGCAGGGATCGAAATCATCGCCCCCACGAAACACGCGCCCAAGGTCGACGCGGTGCTGCTGGGCTGGTGCAAGGATTTCAACGCCGAACAGGTCGAGGCCGTGGTGCAGGCCGTCTGGGACGGCGCCAAACCCTATGCGGGCTCGGTCGCGCCCTATTTCGCCGGGGCGGGCGGCAAGCGGCTGTTGGGCATCTCGGGCGCCATCGCCGCGGCGCTGACCAATGCCACAGGCGTGCCGGTCACCGTCTTTGGCAAGCCCGAACCGGCGGGGCTCGGGATCGTCAGCGCCCTGACCGGCGCCCGGCCCGAGGAGATGGTCATCGTCGGCGACGACCCGAAACTCGAAATCCGCATGGGCCGCAAGGCGGGCGCGCTCTGCGTGGGCGTGACCACGGGCGTCGTCGATGCCGCGGGCTTCGCCAGCCAGCCCGAGGAGATCCGCGCGCAGCTCGTCCTGCCCTCGCTCGACGGGTTCGCCGCCCGCCTCCTGACACCCTGAGGGACCCGATCATGAGCCTCACCACCATCTTCTCCGTCGCGGGCAAGACCGCGCTCGTGACCGGCGCCGCCGCGGGTCTCGGCCGCGCCATGGCCGAGGCCTTGGCCGAGAACGGCGCCCGTGTCGTGCTTTTCGACCGCGAGGCCGGGGATCTGGCCGCCACGGCTGAGGATATGACCGCCGCCGGCATGCAAGTGCAGGCCATCCCCGGCGATGTGACCGACAGGGCCGCGGTCGAGCATGCCGTGGCGCAGGCTGTCGCCCGCTTCGGCGGGCTCGACATCTGCGTGGCCAATGCCGGGATCTCGGACCCGAACGGCGCAAGGCTGCACGAGATGGCCGAGGACAGCTGGCGCCGCACGCTGGAGGTGAACCTCACCGGCCTTTTCCACACCAATCGCGCCGCGCTGTCGGTGATGGTGCCCCGGGGCCGCGGCAAGATCATCAACGTCGCCTCGATGTGGGGCCATGTGGCGCCCGCGAACCTCTTCCCGCGTCCGGCCTATGCCGCGAGCAAGGGCGCGGTCGTCAACCTGACCCGCGAACTGGCGCTGGAATACGCAACGTCCGGCATTCAGGTGAACGCGCTCTGCCCGGGCTTCTTTCGCACCAAGGGCCGCCCACGGAGCGAAGAGGACGCCCGCCGCATGGCCGAGTACACGCCGATGAAGCGCCTGGCCGAGGCGCAGGAGATCAAGGGCAGCCTCCTCTATCTCGCCTCCTCGGCCTCGGATTTCGTGACCGGGGCGAGCCTGATCATCGACGGCGGGGTGACGGCGGGCTAACCGCCTGCCGCCAATGCTTGCCCCGACGGCAACGGCCAAGGCTTGCACGGCCCGCCCCCGGGGTCTATCAGGCGCCAACCCCGCCAGATCCGAAGGATTGCCGATGATCCCCCGCTATTCCCGCCCCGAGATGGTCGCCCTCTGGTCGCCCGAGACCAAGTTCAGGATCTGGTACGAGATCGAGGCCCATGCCTGCGACGCGCAAGCCGCGCTGGGCGTGATCCCCAAGGAAAACGCCGAGGCCGTCTGGAGAGCCAAGGATGTCGAGTTCGACGTCGCCCGCATCGACGAGATCGAGGCCGTCACCAAGCATGACGTTATCGCCTTCCTGACCCATCTGGCCGAGCATGTGGGATCCGAAGAGGCGCGTTTCGTGCATCAGGGCATGACCTCCTCGGACGTGCTCGACACCTGCCTCAACGTGCAGCTGGTGCGTGCGGCAGATATCCTGGAGGGCGGGATCCAGCGGGTGCTGGCCGCGCTGAAGACCCGCGCCGAAGAGCATAAATACACTGTCCGCGTCGGCCGTTCGCACGGGATCCATGCCGAGCCCACCACCATGGGCCTGACCTTCGCCCGCTTCTACGCCGAATTCGACCGCAACCTCGCCCGCCTGCGCGCGGCGCGGGACGAAGTGGCGACCGGCGCCATCTCGGGCGCGGTCGGCACCTTCGCCAATATCGACCCGGCGGTGGAAGAGCATGTCTGCAAGATGATGGGCCTGAAGCCGGAACCCATCTCGACCCAAGTCATCCCGCGCGACCGTCACGCGATGTTCTTCGCCACTTTGGGCGTCATTGCCTCCTCGATCGAGAATGTGGCGATCGAGATCCGCCATATGCAGCGGACCGAGGTGCTGGAGGGCGCGGAATTCTTCTCGATGGGCCAGAAGGGCTCGTCCGCGATGCCGCACAAGAAGAATCCGGTGCTGACCGAAAACCTGACCGGCCTTGCGCGCCTCGTGCGGATGACGGTCATTCCGGCGATGGAGAACGTGGCGCTTTGGCACGAGCGCGACATCTCGCATTCGTCCGTGGAACGCGGCATCGGCCCCGATGCCACCGTGACGCTGGATTTCGCGCTGCACCGGCTGGCGGGCGTGGTCGAGAAGATGCTGGTCTTCCCGCAGAACATGCTGGATAACATGAACAAATTCCCCGGGCTGGTCATGTCGCAGCGCGTGCTGCTGGCGCTGACCCAGGCCGGTGTCTCGCGCGAGGATGCCTATGTCATGGTCCAGCGCAACGCGCTGAAGGTCTGGGAAGAGCGGGTGGATTTCCAGGAACAGCTGCTGGCCGACCCCGATGTGGTGGCCGCGCTGGGCAAGGACGGGATCCGGTCGAAATTCGACATGGCGTATCACACCAAGCATGTCGACACGATCTTCCGGCGGGTGTTTGGGTAAGCCGCGTCTCGGAAACGCTCCGGTGGAGCGTTTCCGCGGCGAACGCCGCGCCCGTGGCGCGGCCGGCGGATGAGGCGGGGGGCGCCGCCCCGAGGGAACGCATAAGGCGGGGCGCCAGCCCCCCGCACCCCCCGCTCAAGGGGGTTTTCCACCCCCTTGAGAAACCCCCGAGGATATTGGGAGCGCAAAGAAGGCGGATTAACGGAAGGTTAGCGCGCTTTTCCAAGCCGTTGATCTTGTTGAAGGCGCCGGGGTGTCCCACGCGTGGGACCGGTCAGGCCCAGTCGGGTTTGCGTTTCTCGATGAAGGCGGCGATCCCCTCATCCGTGTCCCTGAGCAGCATGTTTTCCACCATCACGTCCCGGGTGTATTCATAGGCCCGGTCGAGCGGCATCCCGGCCTGGTCGTAGAAGGCCCGCTTGCCGATCCGTACCGCGGCACCCAGTTTGCCCGCGACGGTGTGGGCCAGTGTCAGCGTCTCCGCCTCCAGCTGGTCGGACGGCGCGATGCGGTTGATCAGGCCCAGGTCGCGGGCGCGCTCGGCCGGGATGAACTCGCCCGTGGTCAGCATCTCGAAGGCCTGCTTGCGGGGGATGTTGCGGGTCAGCGCCACCATCGGGGTCGAGCAGAAGAGCCCGATATTCACCCCGTTCACCCCGAACCGGGTATCCGAAGCCGCCACCGCCATGTCGCAGCTCGCCACCAGCTGGCAGCCCGCCGCCGTGGCGATGCCGTGCACCTGGGCGATGACCGGTTGCGGCATCGCGGGGATCAGCTGCATGAGCGCCCCGCAGCGGGTGAAGAGATCGGCGAAATAGGCGGCGCCCCCGTCCGGCGAGGCCCTGCCCGCCTGCATCTCCTTCAGGTCGTGTCCGGCGCAGAACGCCTTGCCCGCGCCCCTCAGCACCACGACACGCACCCCCGGATCGCCCGCCAGCGCGGTCAGGGTTTCGGTCAGCGCGGCCAGCAGCCCGTCCGACAGCGCATTCAGCGCCTGGGGGCGGTTCATCGTCACCGATGCCACCCGTTCCGCAACGTCACAGCGCACCAAGGCCTCGGTCATCTTGCCCTCCCCGTTCCTTTGCCCTGAGTCTATGCAGGTCAGCAGCGGGAGGAAAGCATGCAGACCCGGATGGACGCCCAGATGGACGCAACGTCCCTCAACGCCTTCATGCAGACCGAGTTTCCGCAGGTTGCCAGCCAGTTCCGCATCGAGCGCGTGGCACCGATGGAGGCCGATGTGCGGCTGCTGGTGGGCGAACAGCATCTGCGGCCCGGCGGCACGGTCAGCGGCCCCAGCATGTTCGCCCTGGCCGATCTGGCGATGTATGCCGTGCTTCTGGCGATGATCGGACCGGTAGCGCTGGCCGTCACCACCAATGCCTCGATCGATTTCATGCGCAAGCCCGAGGCCGGGCGCGACCTGATCGGCCGGGCGCGGCTGCACAAGCTGGGCCGGACGCTGGCCGTCGGCGATGTGCTGATCGTCAACGAGGGGTCGGAGGCGGTTCTGGCGCGCTCGGGCATGACCTATGCGATCCCGCCCCGGCGCTGAAACCAGAAGGACCGCAGCCTGGGGCTACGGTCCTGAATGGGGATGGTGGGCGATAACGGATTTGAACCGCTGACATCTTCGATGTGAACGAAGCGCTCTACCGCTGAGCTAATCGCCCGCCGTGCGCGGGTCTATAGCGGCTCGCGCGGGTGGGCTCAAGGGGGAAAGGCGCGATCTCGCGCAGCTTTTTTCCCCCGCGAAACAAAGATCGCAGATGCTGATTTTCCCATTCACGAAACCGTGAACCGTGCTAGGTTGCCGCCGGGGCGCGGCCCCTGACTCTGGGTGGGAGGACCCGATGAGCCTTTCCAAAAGCTTCCTGATCCTTGGTGCATTGTATCTGCTGGTCGGCCTGAGTTTCGGCATCTTCATGGGCGCGACGCAGGAATTCGACCTGGCGCCGGTCCATGCGCATATCAACCTTGTGGGCTTCACGCTGATGACGCTCTTCGGCATCGTCTACCGGATCATTCCGGGTCTGGCCGAGACGACGCTGGCGAAGGTGCATTTCTGGCTGTTCCAGATCGGCGCCTTCTTTCTTCTGGTCCTGCTCTTCGCCCTCCTGTCCCGGATGGGACCCGAGGCGACGCTGGGTCCGATCATGGCCGTGGCCGAAGTCGTGGTCCTGGCGTCGATCGTCGCCTTCCTGGTGAACCTCTGGCAAAAGGCCTGAGGGGGCGCGCAGCGAAAGGCCCGCCCCCGGGGGTCCGGGGACGGGCCGTCAGGCCATCAGGCCGGGTTCAATGCGCGGTGGCCGACGAGGGCGCGTCCTGCCGGGCGAGCTTTGCCGCCAGCGCCGCTTCCTCGGCCGCCTCGTCCCAGTCGATGGGCTGCGGCTGACGCACCAGCGCGTGTTTCAGCACCTCGCTGACGTGGCTGACGGGCACGATTTCCAGCCCTTCCTTCACGTTGTCGGGGATCTCGGGCAGATCCTTGGCGTTCTCGACCGGGATCAGCACCTTGGTGATGCCCCCGCGCAGAGCCGCCAGCAGTTTCTCCTTCAACCCGCCGATGGCGGACGCATTGCCGCGCAGCGTCACCTCGCCGGTCATGGCGATGTCCTTGCGGACCGGGATCCCGGTCAGGACCGAGACGATGGCCGTGACCATGGCCAGACCGGCCGAGGGGCCGTCCTTGGGCGTGGCGCCGTCCGGGACGTGGACGTGGATGTCCATCGTCTCGAACTTGGGCGGCTTGACGCCGATCTGCGGGCTGATCGAGCGCACATAGCTCGAGGCCGCGTCGATCGATTCCTTCATCACGTCGCCCAGCTTGCCCGTGGTCTTCATCCGGCCCTTGCCCGGCAGCTTCAGCGCCTCGATCTGCAACAGATCGCCGCCGACCTGCGTCCAGGCCAGACCCGTGACCACGCCGACCTGATCCTCCTTCTCGGCCAGGCCGAAACGGTGGCGCGGCACGCCGAGGTAATCGTCCAGGTTCTCGGCCGTGACCTCGACCCGCGTCGCCTGTTTGCGGACGATCTGGGTGACCGCCTTCCGCGCGATCTTGGACAGCTCACGCTCGAAGTTCCGCACGCCCGCCTCGCGGGTGTAATGCCGCAGCACCGCCGTCAGCGCGTCATCCGAAACCGAAAGCTCCGACTTCTTCAGCCCGTGGTTCTTGATCGCCTTAGGCAGGAGGTGCCGGCGGGCGATCTCGGCCTTCTCGTCCTCGGTATAGCCCGAGAGCGGGATGATCTCCATCCGGTCCAGCAGCGGCCCCGGCATGTTGTAGGAGTTGGCCGTGGTGATGAACATCACGTCCGAGAGGTCGTATTCCACCTCCAGGTAATGATCGACGAAGGTCGCGTTCTGTTCGGGATCAAGGACCTCCAGCATGGCGGACGCCGGGTCACCCCGGAAATCCTGCCCCATCTTGTCGATTTCATCGAGCAGGATCAGCGGGTTGGTGGTCTTGGCCTTTTTCAGCGCCTGGATGATCTTGCCGGGCATCGAGCCGATATAGGTCCGGCGGTGACCGCGGATCTCGCTTTCATCGCGCACGCCGCCCAGCGAAATGCGGATGAATTCGCGCCCCGTGGCCTTGGCCACCGAGCGGCCCAGCGAGGTCTTGCCCACGCCCGGAGGGCCGACGAGGCACAGGATCGGCCCCTTCAGCTTCGCGGACCGCGACTGCACGGCCAGGTACTCGACGATGCGCTCTTTCACCTTGTCGAGGCTGTAGTGATCCTCGTCCAGGATCCGCTGCGCCCGGTTCAGGTCCTTCTTGACGCGGCTTTTGACGCCCCAGGGCAGGGCCAGCAGCCAGTCGAGATAGTTGCGCACGACGGTCGCTTCGGCCGACATCGGGCTCATCGACTTCAGCTTCTTCAGCTCGGCCTCGGCCTTGTCGCGGGCCTCCTTGGAGAACTTGGTCGATTTGATGCGGTTCTCCAGCTCGGTCAGCTCGTTCTGGCCGTCCTCGCCTTCGCCCAGCTCCTTCTGAATGGCCTTCATCTGCTCATTCAGGTAATATTCGCGCTGGGTGCGCTCCATCTGCGACTTTACGCGCGACTTGATCTTGCGCTCGACCTGCAGGACGGAAATCTCGCCCTCCATCAGGCCATAGATCTTCTCCAGCCGCTCGGCCACGTCGAGCGTCTCCAGAAGTTCCTGCTTGCGCGCCACCTCGATGCCCAGATGCCCGGCGGCGAGGTCGGCCAGCCGCGCCGGCTCACCCGCATCGGCGATGGCGGACAGCGCTTCCTCGGGGATGTTGCGCTTGATCTTGGCGTAACGCTCGAAATCGTCGCTGACGGCGCGCGTCAGGGCTTCGACGGCCTCGGGGTCCCCCTCGGTCTCGTCGAGGATCACCGCCTCGGCCTCGAAATGCTTGTCATTCTCCAAGAAGCGCGTGACGCGCACCCGGCTCTTGCCCTCGACCAGCACCTTGACCGTGCCATCGGGCAGTTTCAGCAATTGCAGCACATTGGCCAGCACGCCCACGCCGAACATGCCGTCGGCATCGGGGTCCTCGGCCGCGTGGTCGATCTGGGTGACCAGCAGGATCTGCTTGTCATCGCGCATCACGGTTTCCAGCGCGCGCACCGATTTGTCCCGTCCCACGAAAAGCGGAACGATCATGTGCGGAAAAACGACCATGTCGCGCAGCGGCAGCACCGCATAGGCATTGTTTTGGTTCGGCATACCTGACCTCAACTCGTTTCTGTCGCGCTCCCCGGAATGACCCAGGTCTTGGGGGGGTACGCGCCCGTTCGACGACATATCTGGTACCAGCCGCCCGGGAATTCAACTCCACCCGGGCAGGGTCTGCCCCCAGTGTGGCACAAGTATGCACCGTTGGGGGCTCTTTTGCGAACTGGTGAAGAAAGCGTCACCCGTCTGTCACATCGCTGAAACGCGCGTCACCGGCCCCGGCGGCGGCGCCAGCGATGCATCAGATCCGCGCCCAGAGCCTCGCTCTCGGCCAGTTCCCACTCGGGCGCGCCGATCTCCGTGACCCCCAGCGCCGCCAGCCCCGCCGTCCCGTCCGAGCCGAAAAGCCGCCCGGCGGTGAAGACCACCAGCTCATCTGCCAGCCCCGCCTGCACCAGCGAGGCCGCAAGCCCGCCCCCGCCCTCGCAGAAGACCCGCGTCAGCCCGCGCGCGCCGAGCCGCTGCAGCGCATCGGCGATGTCGATCCGACCCAGCGCATCGGTCTCGCAGGGGATGAGTTCGGCGCCCCGCGCCGACCAGGCCATGCGCGCGGGCACCGGCGCCTGCGCGCCATGCAGCATCCAGACCGGCGCCTCCGTCGCGCTGCGTCCCAGCCGCGACTCCGCCGCCACGCCCAGCCGCGAATCGGCGACGATCCGCACCGGCTGCCGCGCGATCCCCAGCTCTCGCACCCTGAGGTCCGGGTCATCCGCCCGCGCCGTGCCCGATCCAACCAGCACCGCATCATGCGTGGCGCGCATCAGATGCACGCGGCGCCGCGCCTCGGGCCCGGTGATCCAGCGCGAGGCGCCGGTCACGGTGGCGATCCGCGCATCGAGCGTCAGCGCCAGTTTCAGCGTGACCAGCGGCCGCCCCTCGGTCACCCGCAGCAGGAAACCCAGATTGGCCCGCCGCGCCGCCTCACCCTCGACGCCCTCCGTGACCGTGATCCCGGCCGCGCGCAGCATGGCATGGCCGCGCCCGGCGACCCGCGGGTCGGGATCGGTCAGGGCCGTCACCACCCGCGCCACCCCCGCCGCGATCAGCGCCTCGGCGCAGGGCGGCGTCTTGCCGTGATGGGCGCAGGGCTCCAGCGTCACATAGGCCGTGGCGCCGCGCGCCGCCGCCCCCGCCTGGGCCAGCGCCCGCACCTCGGCATGGGGCCGGCCGCCCGGCTGGGTCCAGCCGCGCCCCAGCACCAGGCCGTCCCGGACGATGACGCAGCCCACCGCGGGATTGGGCCAGGTATTGCCCAGCCCGCGCGCCGCCAGCCCCAGCGCCAGACGCATGAACCGCCGATCGGAGTCGCTGACGCCCTGTGCCATCTTTGCGCTCTAAATATCCTCGGGGGGTGAATTGGCCGTCAGGCCAAGAGGGGGGCAGACGGCCCCCCTGCCCCGGTCACTCCTCGCTGGCCGCCGCGGGCCTCAGCTCGGACACGAATTTGTCGAAATCGCCCGCCGCCTGGAAGTTCTTGTAGACCGAGGCGAAGCGCACATAGGCCACGGTGTCGATCCGCGCCAGCGTCTCCATGACGATCTCGCCGATCACCCGGCTGGCGATATCCGTCTCGCCCATCGATTCCAGCCGCCGCACGATGCCCGAGATCATCTGCTCGATACGCTCGGGCTCGACGGGCCGTTTCTGCATGGCAATGCGGATCGAGCGTTCCAGCTTGTCGCGGTCGAAAGGCTCGCGCTTGCCCGAGGATTTGACCACCACCAGATCGCGCAGCTGCACGCGTTCATAGGTGGTGAAGCGCCCCCCGCAAGCGGGGCAGAAGCGGCGTCTGCGGATCGAGACGTGATCCTCGGCAGGGCGGGAATCCTTGACCTGGGTATCGACGTTTCCGCAGAACGGGCAGCGCATGTCCTCTCCCTCGGGGTGGGTTCTTGCAAATCCACAGGGACTATAGGCGAGCCTCCACCCCTTGGGTAGGTGAAAAAGCCCGCCCCCAGATCGGGGGGCGGGGCCTGTGGCTTCCAAGGCTCAGGGCGGGCCGATTGCCGCCCTAGTCGGTGACCACGACGCGCATGTTCTCCATTCCCTGCTCCTGCACCATGGCGAAGAGCAGCGAGGCATTCTCCTCGTCCAGCCGCACGCAGCCGGCCGAGGCCGGGCGGCCCAGGCGACTGACCGCATCGGTGGCATGGATCGCGTAATCGCCGTCATAGAAGATGGCGAAATACATCGGCGCGTTGTTGTAGCGGCTCGATCGGTGCCAGCGCGACAGCCATTGCGGCTGCCATTCGCCGCGCGGCGTGATCTTGCCAGCCCGCGCGGTCGAGACCGGCCATTCATAGCGCAGCATGCCGTCGACATAGAGGTAAAGCGTCTGCTCCGACACGCTGACGCGGGCGACAATCGCCTCGGCACCGGCCGATACGGGTGCGAGCAACAGGGCAGCCGCAACCGCGGCCCTGATCTTGGACTTCATTCCAACCCCCCGGTGGAAAAGGACTTTTACGAACGGACGTGGCAGCGCCCATCGGGTCCAGTTCCCCAAAGCGGGAGTGCGGAGTCAAGAAATCCGGCTGAAATCCGCCGATTCCGCCTCAACCTGTTGCGATTCTGCCCGCATCGAGCCGCAGGATGCGGTCCATTCGGGCAGCGAGGTCCAGGTTATGCGTGGCGATCAGCGCGGAAAGGCCGGTGTCGCGCACCAGATCCATCAAGACGCCAAACACCTGGTCCGAGGTTCCGGGGTCCAGGTTGCCGGTCGGCTCGTCGGCCAGCAGGATCCGCGGCTGGTTGGCCATGGCCCGGCAAAAGGCCACCCGCTGCTGCTCGCCCCCCGACAATTGCGCCGGCCGATGCCCGCCCCGGGGCGACAGCCCGACCTTCTGCAACAGCGCCTCGGCCCGGGCCTGGGCCTCGGAGCGCGAGACGCCATTGGCCAGCTGCGGCAGGACGATGTTCTCGGCCGCGGTGAATTCGGGCAGCAGATGGTGGAATTGATAGATGAAACCGACCTGCTGGCGGCGGGCGGCGGTGCGGGCGGCGTCGCCCATCCGCGTCATGTCCAGCCCGTCGATCACCACCTGCCCCTGGTCGGCCGTATCCAGCAGCCCCGCGATATGCAGCAGCGTCGATTTCCCCGCGCCCGAGGGGGCGACCAGCCCCACCACCTCGCCCCGCGCCAGTTCCAGCGAGGCACCGCGCAGCACCTCGACCGGCCCGGCGGTGCCGCCGCGATAGGTCTTGACGATCCCGTCCAGGATCAGGGCGGGATCACTCATAGCGCAGGGCCTCGACCGGGTTCATCCGCGCCGCGCGGCGGGCGGGAAAGAGGGTGACGATGAAGGACAGACCCAGCGACAACGACACGGCCTTGAGCACGTCCCACAGCCTGAGTTCGGCGGGCAGCGCATAGATCCCGCGGATCGAGGCATCCCAGACCCCGCCCCCGGCCACGTAATTCACGAACGCGAAAATCGGATCGATGTAGAGGGCGAACAGGCAGCCGGCGATCACCCCGATTCCCGTCCCCACCACCCCGATGAGCGAGCCGCAGAGGAAAAAGACCCGCAGGATCGACCCTTCCGACAGCCCCATGGTCCGCAGGATGCCGATATCGCGGCCCTTGTTCTTCACCAGCATGATCAGGCCCGAGATGATGTTCATCGCCGCGATCAGCACCAGGATCGACAGGATGATGAACATCACGTTGTCCTCGATGTCCAAGGCCCGCAGGAAGCTGCCGGCGCTGTCGCGCCAGCTCCAGATCATCGCCCGTTCACCGGCGGCGCGCAGCAGCGGGTAGGTCATGTCCTCGACATGCTCGGGATCGGTGAGCATCACCTCGATCTCGTCCGCCACTCCGTCGCGGTTGAAGAAGCTCTGCGCCTCGGTGAAGGGCAGATAGACCCTTGTGCGGTCGATGTCATAGCGTCCGGCGCTGAAGATATAGACCACCTCATAGGCGTTGACCCGGGGGCTGATGCCGAAGGCGGTCTGCACCCCCTCGGGCGAGATGATGCGGATCCGGTCGCCGACCTGAACCTGCAATTCGCGGGCCACGCCCTCGCCAATGGCGATCCCGTCTTCGAACCGCTCGATATCGCCGCGGGCGCGCTCGGACCGGGCGATCCGGGGAATGGCAAGAAGGTCCTCGGTACGGATACCGAAGACCTCGACCCCGGCGTTGCGTCCGCCGTTCGAGGCCATGACCTGCCCCTTGATCAGGGGTGCCGCGCTGATGACACCCGGCACCGCCGCCAGCCGCGCGGCCACCGCATCATAATCCTCGATCGTGTTCGACATCTGGCCGGTGGGGCTGACGGACGAGGTGTAATAGACCGTCGCGTGGGCATTGGCGCCGAGGATCGTATCCACGAACTCCGACCGGAAGCCCGAGCGTACCGCCAGCGTCGCGATCAGCGCAAAGACCGCCAGCGCCACGCCAATCAGCGAAATCAGCGTCATCACGCTGACGCCGCCCTCATGGCGACGGGCCCTGAGATAGCGCCAGGCGATCTGCCATTCAAAGGCGGCGAAGGGCGGGGTCTTGGCGGGCATGTCGGGGACGGTCCGGCGAGGGGCGCGCGGGAGCCCGCGCAAGGCGTGCGCAAGGTCGGGCGAAAGGCTGATGCGGTCAAGGGGGGTCTTGGTCACGCTGTCGTAGTGTATAGTATTCTTTACATTACGTCTGCTTTGCCATACATGGTGTCCAATCGAGTCGACCTTTGAGAGCCCGCCATGTCCTTTACCGAACGCAGCACGATTGCCGAGCTGGTCACCTCGCTCGCCGTGATCGCGCTTTTCACCTGGGTGATCGTCACCCGTCAGGCCGAGGGCGCCTTTTCGGGACCCGAGGGGTTGCAGACCTGGGCCCGGCAGATCCTCTGGATGATCCCGGTGGGGATCGGCCTGGGCATCGGCGTCAGCATCCTTCTGGCGCTGGCCTATCACGTCACCCTGCGCGAGGCCTTCGACGGGCTGGTCGATGAACGCGACCGGATCATCGTGCTTTTCGGCTGGAAGGTCACGGCGATCACCATCTCCACCGGTTTCGTCGCCGCTCTGGTGGCGCTGGCCTGGGGGGTGACGCCGCTGCTGGCGCTGAACCTGATGCTGGCGTCTTTCGCAGCGGGCGACCTTGCCGGAAATGCCGCGCGGCTCTGGCGTTACCGGCGGGGGTACTGAGCCCTTGCCCCAGATCACCAACTCGATCCGCCGCCTGCGTTTCGATGCGGGCGAAATGACCCAGAAGGATTTGGCGGCACGCGCGGGTGTCACGCGGCAGACGATCAACGCGCTCGAAGCCGGGAAATACGCCCCCACCCTGGACCTGGCGTTTCGCATCGCCCGGGTCTTCGGCAAACCCCTGGAGGAGGTCTTCCAGTATGACGAATGAGACGATGAAGGCCGCGACCGCGCGGCGCTATGGCGGACCCGAGGTCATGGCGATCGAGGATGTGCCCCGCCCGGTTCCCGGCCCCGGCCAGGTGCTGGTCAAGGTCGCGGCCTTCGGCGTGACGCGCGGCGATGCCCGGATCCGCGGGCTCGACGTGCCGCGCGGCATGGGGCCGATGGTGCGGGCCGTCTTCGGCTGGACCCGCCCCCGGCGTCCGGTTCCGGGGCGCGAGGTCGCCGGAGCCATCGCGGCGCTTGGCGCGGGTGTGAGCGGCTGGGACCTGGGCGAGCCGGTTCTTGGCATCACCGACGGCATGAGCATGGGCGCGGGCGCCGAATATTGCCTGATTACGGCGACGAAACTGCTGGCCCGCCGCCCCCCGACGCTGACCCCGGCCGAGGCCGCCGCCCTGCCCTTCGGCCTGATGACGGCGGCCGATTTCCTGATCGACCAGATGGGGCTGCAACGCGGCGAGCGGCTGCTTGTCAATGGTGGCAGCGGGGCCGTGGGCCTCGCCGCGCTCTGGCTCGGCGCGCATCTGGGGACCGAGGTGACGGGTGTCGCGTCCCCTGCCAACCATGCCGCCATGCTCGAGGCCGGGGCGCATAAGGTCGCCGATTACGCACAGACCCTGCCACCCGGCCCCTTCGACGCGATCCTCGACGTGGCCGGGACGCTGCCCTATGCCAAGGCCGCGCCGCTGCTGGCGCCGGGCGGACGGCTTGGCGTCGTCACCGCCGATCTGGCCGGGCAGATCGGGGCGGGGCTGCGGCCGAAGCGTGGCGCGCACCGGCTCTGCGCCGGGGTGATCAAGGAGACGCCAGCCGCCCTCGCCCGCGTCCTCGACCTGCACGCGCAGGGTTACCGGCCCGAAATCGCCGCCCTGCCGCTGGCCGAGATTCAAGAGGCGCATCGCCGCGCCTCCTCGGGCCACAAGCGCGGCAATGTGGTGGTGGTGCTATAGAATCCCGGGCAGCGAGAGCTGATGCTCGCGCGCGCAATCCAGCGCGATCTCATAGCCCGCGTCCGCATGGCGCATCACCCCGGTGGCAGGGTCGTTCCACAAGACGCGACCCAGCCGCTTGTCCGCGGCCTCGGTCCCGTCGCAGACGATGACCATCCCCGCATGCTGGCTGAAGCCCATGCCGACGCCGCCGCCGTGGTGCAGGCTGACCCAGGTCGCGCCCGAAGCGGTGTTCAGCAGCGCGTTCAGCAGCGGCCAGTCCGACACCGCGTCCGAGCCGTCCTGCATCGCCTCGGTCTCGCGGTTGGGGCTGGCGACCGAGCCGGAATCGAGGTGATCGCGCCCGATCACCACCGGTGCCTTCAACTCGCCCTTGCGCACCATCTCGTTGAACGCGAGCCCCGCCCGGTGCCGGTCGCCAAGGCCGATCCAGCAGATCCGCGCCGGCAGGCCCTGGAAGGCGATCCGCTCGGCGGCCATGTCCAGCCAACGGTGCAGATGCGCGTTCTCAGGGAAGAGTTCCTTCATCTTGGCGTCGGTCTTCGCAATATCCTCGGGGTCACCGGACAGCGCGCACCAGCGGAAGGGCCCGATCCCCTTGCAGAACAGGGGCCGGATGTAGGCCGGCACGAAACCCGGGAAAGCGAACGCGTTTTCAAGACCTTCGTCCAGCGCCACCTGCCGGATGTTGTTGCCGTAATCCAGCGTCGGCACGCCCGCGTTCCAGAAATCGACCATCGCCGCGACATGCGCCTTCATGCTGGCCCGCGCCGCCTTCTCCACCCCTTTCGGATCGCTCTCCTGCTTCGCGCGCCACTCGGCGACCGACCAGCCGAGGGGCAGGTATCCATGGACAGGATCGTGGGCCGAGGTCTGGTCGGTCACGATATCCGGCCGCACCTCGCCTGCCTTCATCCGCCGCACGAGTTCCGGGAAAACCTCGGCCGCGTTGCCGATCAAGGCCACGGATTTGGCCTCGCCCTTTGCGGTCCAGTCCGCGATCATGGCCAGCGCCTCGTCGAGCGTATGCGCCTTCGCGTCGCAATAGCGGGTGCGGATGCGGAAATCGGCCCGCGTCTCGTCGCATTCGACGGCCAGACAGCAGGCGCCTGCCATCACCGCCGCCAGCGGCTGCGCGCCGCCCATGCCGCCCAGACCCGCGGTCAGGATCCATTTGCCACGCAGGCTGCCGCCGTAATGCTGGCGCCCGGCCTCGGCAAAAGTCTCGTAGGTTCCCTGCACAATGCCTTGGGTTCCAATGTAAATCCAGGACCCGGCGGTCATCTGGCCATACATCATCAACCCGGCCTTATCGAGCTTGTTGAAATGATCCCAATTGGCCCAATGCGGCACCAGATTCGAGTTGGCAATCAGCACCCGGGGCGCATCGGCATGGGTCTGGAACACCCCGACCGGCTTGCCGGACTGCACCAGAAGAGTCTGGTCATCCTCCAGCGTTTTCAACGTGCTGACGATCAGATCGAAATCCTTCCAGGTCCGCGCTGCCCGGCCGATCCCGCCATAGACCACCAGTTCATGCGGGTTCTCGGCCACGTCGGGATGCAGGTTGTTCATCAGCATCCGCATCGCCGCCTCGGTCTGCCAGGATTTCGCGGTGCGGTTGGGACCGGTCGGCGGAAAGATGTCGCGGGTGTTGTGACGGGGATTGTTCATCGGATTTCCCTTTCAGGATCAGCGCGTTGAGGCGCGAAGTTGCGGGGCGAGAGCCACGAGGCCCTCGAGAATGGTCTTGAGATACACGCGCAAGGCCTCGGCCTTTGCCGGGTCGTAGGCGAAGGGTGGTTCCTCGGTCGTCAGATGCGTCGCTTGCGCCAGCTCCATCTGAAGCGCATGGACGCCGTTCCCGGGCTGGCCGTAGTGCCGCGTCGTCCAGCCACCCTTGAAACGACCGTTGAGGATCGCGCTGTAACCCTTTGCCTTGAAACAGATCTCGGCCACCAGCCGCTCGACCCGCGGATCGCAGGAGGCACCGCTCGCCGTGCCGATGTTGAAATCCGGTAGCACCCCCTCAAACAGGAAGGGAATGCGCGAGCGGATCGAATGGCAATCGTAGAGCACCGCCACACCCTGCGCCGCCCGAACCCGCGCCACCTGCTCAGCCAAGGCGGCATGATAGGGCTGGTGGAAGCGGCGGCGGCGGTCCTCGACCTCGGCGGCGTCAGGGGGCATCTCCCAGATCGGCACCCCGTCGAAATCGGTCAGCGGCACCAGCCCGGTGGTATTCTGCCCAGGGTAGAGGCTTTCCCCGTCCGGCGGGCGGTTGGCGTCGATGACATAGCGGTGGAACGTCGCCCGAACGATGGTCACATCGGGCAGCAAGTCCTTGTAGAGACGATCGATATGCCAATCCGTGTCAGCCAGTATCCGGCCGCGCGCATTGAGCCTTTCGACGATCTCGGGCGGCAGGAAGGTGCCGGTATGCGGCAGGCCCAGGATCAGCGGGCCCCCACCTTCGATGACCTCCACCGGGCTCACAGCGCGAACTCCAGCCCGGCGGCTCGCGCCAGCGTATCGGCGCGGATCAGGGCAGCGGCGCGCTCGATTTCCGGGGCCAGGTAGCGATCCTCGGCCAGCGGCGGCACCACCTGCCGAAGGGCCGAGACCGCATCGGCCAGCCGCGCCGCGGTCGCCAGCGGCGCACGGTAATGGATGCCCTGCGCCGCGCAGAGCGCCTCGACCCCCAGGATCACCGACAGGTTGGCGTTCATCCGCTGCAGGCGCCGCGCGCCATGAGCAGCCATGCTGACATGATCCTCCTGATTGGCCGAGGTCGGGGTGGAATCGGTCGAACAAGGATGGGCAAGGTGTTTGTTTTCGCTCATCAAAGCGGCGGTCGTCACCTCGGCGATCATATAGCCGGAATTGAGCCCGGGATCGGGCGTCAGGAAAGGCGGAAGGTCGTGGCTCAGCGTCGGATCGACCATCAGCGCCACCCGCCGCTGGGCGATGGCGCCGATCTCGGCCAGGGCCAGCGCGGTGATATCGGCAGCGAAAGCAACGGGTTCGGCGTGGAAGTTCCCGCCCGAGAAAATGCCATCCGCCGTCACCAGCGGGTTGTCGGTCACTGCGTTCGCCTCGACCTCCAGCGTGCCCGCCACCTGCCGCAGCAGATCCACCGCCGCGCCCAGCACCTGCGGCTGGCAGCGGATGCAATAGGGGTCCTGCACGCGGCTGTCGCCGTCGCGGTGGCTCTCGCGGATCTCGGATCCCGCCATCAGCCCGCGCATCGCCGCCGCCACCTCGATCTGCCCGCGATGACCGCGCAAGGTGTGGATCGCCGGTTGCAGGGGTGCCGTCGAGCCCATGATCGCATCGGTCGAGAGGCAGCCGGTCACCAGCGCCGCCCGGGCCAGACGCCAGCCGTCGAAGAGTCCGGTGAGGGCGAGCGCGGTGGAAAACTGGGTGCCGTTGATCAGCGCAAGCCCTTCCTTCGGGCCCAGCGTGATCGGCTGAATAGAAGCCTTTTCAAGGGCTTCCGCGCCACTCATGCGCTGATCCCCGACCAGCGCCTCGCCATGTCCCAGCATCACCGCCGTCATATGCGCAAGCGGCGCGAGGTCGCCCGAGGCCCCGACCGAGCCCTGCGCGGGCACCAGCGGCGTGACGCCCGCGGCGATCAGCGTCTCGATCTGGGCGATGACCTCCCACCGCACGCCCGAGGCGCCGCGGCCGAGGCTCAGCAGCTTCAGCGCCATCATCAGCCGGGTGGTGGCGGGGTCCAGCGCCTCGCCCACGCCGCAGCAATGGCTGAGGATCAGGTTGCGTTGCAAGGTGGCGGTGTCCTCGGCCGCGATCTTGACCGAGGCGAGCTTGCCGAAGCCGGTGTTGACGCCATAGACGGCGGCCCCGCCTTCGGCGGCCTGGCGGACGCGCGCGGCAGCGGCCTCGACGGCCGGACGGGCGGCGGGATCGAGCCGAAAGGCCGCGCCCTCGCGCCAGAGGGTTTCGAGCTGCGCAAGCGGGGTGGCACCGGGGGTGAGAATCAGCATTCCTGGCCTTCGAAATAACGGGTGTGAAGCGGGTTGAAACCGATGCGATAGGCCAGCTCGGCCGGATCCTCGACATCCCAGACGGCGAGATCGGCGCGCAGCCCCGGCGCGAGTCGCCCGCAATCGGTGACGCCGAGCGCGCGAGCGGCGTGTTCGGTCACGCCGCGCAGCGCCTCGTCCGGCGTCAGGCGGAAGAGCGTGCAGGCCATGTTCATCGCCAGCAGCAGCGAGGTCAGCGGCGAGGTGCCCGGGTTGGCATCCGTCGCCACCGCCATCGGCACGCCATGCGCGCGGAAGGCGGCGACCGGTGGCGCCTGCGTCTCGCGCAAAGCGTAGAAGGCGCCGGGCAGCAGGACGGCGACGGTGCCGGCGGCGGCCATCAGCCGCGCATCCTCGGCGGTCGCGTATTCGACATGGTCGGCGCTGAGCGCACCATAGCGGGCGGCGAGCGCGGTGCCGCCCAGATGCGAGAGCTGTTCGGCATGCAGCTTGACCGGCAGGTTCAGCACTTTCGCCGCATCGAAGACCCGGGCAATCTGTTCCGGCGAAAAGGCGATCCCCTCGCAGAACCCGTCCACCGCATCGACCAGCCCCTCGGCCACCGCGGCCTGCAGGGCGGGGATACATATGTCAGACAGATAAACGTCTGGCATTCCCTTGTGGCTTTCAGGCAGCGCATGGGCGCCCAAGAAGCTGGTCACTACCCGGATCCCCTGCCCCTGCCCCAAACGCCTGGCAACACGCAGTATTTTCAGCTCGGTCTCGATGTCGAGCCCATAGCCCGACTTGATTTCGACCAAGGCTACACCCTCGTTCCGCAGCGCTTTCAGCCGCGGCAGGGCCTGTTGATAAAGCTGCTCCTCGCTGGCCTCGCGGGTGGCGCGGACGGTCGAGACGATGCCGCCGCCGGCCCGGGCGATCTGCTCATAGGAGGCGCCTTCGAGCCGCAGCGCGAATTCGGCGGCGCGGTGGCCGCCATGCACCAGATGGGTGTGGCAATCGATGAGCGCGGGTGTGACCACCCGTCCGCCCAGGTCCCGCCGGGGGCCATCGTGGGTCAGCCCGGCCTCGGGCCCCGCATAGAGGATACGCCCCCCGCCGATGGCCAGGGCCCCGCGACCCGGGGCGAAACCCGGGGCCAGCCGGGCATTGGTCAGGATCAGATCAGCCGATTCCATCTTGTGCGCCTCCGTTCTTGGGCTAATATGTATATACTTATTTGACCCGTCAATACGGAGAATCCGATGACCCGCCTCTGGGCCGACCAAGCGCTGCTCGAAACCGGATGGGCCGAGGAGGTGCGCGTCACGCTGGACGGCCCGCGCATCGCCCGGGTGGAAACGGGTGTGCCCGCCGCGCCCGGCGACCAGCGGCTCAACCTGCTGCTGCCCGCCCCCGCCAACCTGCATTCGCATGCCTTTCAGCGCGCCATGGCCGGGATGACCGAACGGCGCGGCCCCTCGGCCAGCGACAGTTTCTGGACCTGGCGGCAGCTCATGTTCCGCTTCCTCGACCAGCTGACGCCCGAGGATGTGGAGGCGATCGCCGCCTATGTGCAGATGGAAATGCTGGAAGCGGGCTATGGCGCCTCGGTCGAGTTCCACTACCTGCACCACGCGCCGGGCGGACGCCCCTATGCCGACCCGGCCGAGATGTCGGCGCGGATCGTGGCCGGGGCGGCGCGGTCGGGGATCGGGCTGACGCTGCTGCCGGTGCTCTACATGCAGGGCGGGTGCGACGGGCGGGCACTGGGGCCGGGCCAGGTGCGGTTCGGCAATGATGTCAGCGGCTTTGCGCGCATTCTTGAGGGGGCGGAAACCGCGCTGCGGGCCTTGCCGGGGGACGCGCGCCTCGGCGTCGCTCCCCATTCGCTGCGGGCGGTGACGCCCGAGGCGCTGGCGGAAGCCGTCGCCCTCCGCCCCGACAGCCCCCTGCACATGCATCTCGCCGAACAGGTGGCCGAGGTCGAGGAGGTTCTGGCCTTCCACGGCGCCCGTCCGGTCGAATGGCTGCTGGCAAATGCCGAGGTCGAGAAGCGCTGGTGCCTGATCCATTGCACGCAGATGCAGCGGGCCGAGACGCTGGCGCTGGCCGCGACCGGCGCCGTGGCGGGGCTCTGCCCGATCACCGAAAGCTCGCTCGGCGACGGGATCTTCGACGGCGTGGCCTGGCTTCAGGCGCGCGGGCGCTTCGGCCTCGGCTCCGACAGTAACATCCGCATCGCGCTGACCGAAGAACTGCGGGTTCTGGAACATTCCCAGCGCCTGCGCGACCGGGGCCGGGCAATGCTGGCGACGGCGGAACATTCCACAGGTCGCGTGATCTATGAGGGGGCGGCGAAGGGCGGCGCGCAGGCCGCCGGGCGGCAGGCCGGGGTGATCGCGCCGGGGATGCTGGCCGATCTGGTGGCGCTGGACGCGGGTTCGGTCGATCTGGAGGGACGGCGGGGCGACGCGCTCCTTGACAGCTGGATCTTCGCGGGCGACGACCGGGCAGTGCGCGAGGTCTGGTCGGCCGGGCGGCATCTGGTCACGGGCGGGCAGCACCGCGACCATGCCGCGATCGAGGCGGCCTATCGCGCGGTGGTGCGGCGATTGAAGGCGGCGTGATGGCGATGGGCTGGCAGGAGGTGCGCGACGAGGCGCTGCGGCGCATCCGCGCCCGCGACTGGCCGCCCGGCGCGCGCATCCCCGACGAGGCGGCGCTGGCGGGCGAACTCGGCTGCACGCGGGTCACGGTGAACCGGGCGCTGCGCGATCTGGCCGAGGCGGGCCTGCTGGAACGCCGCCGCCGGGGCGGGACGCGGGTGCCGCTGACCCCGGTGCGCCGGGCCACGCTCAGCATCCCGATCATCCGCCAGGACATCGCCGAGCGCGGGCAGGAGCCGGGCTACCGCCTGCTCTCGGACCGGCTGGAACCGGGCGGCGCCGAGGCCCGGGCGGCGCTGGGGGACGGCCCGCTGCGCCATGTCCTGGCGCTGCACACCGCCGATGGCGCGCCCTATTGCCTCGAGGATCGCTGGCTCACGCCCGCGGTGGCCGAGGGGGTGGATTTCGCCGAGGTCAGCGCCAATGAATGGCTGGTCGGGCATGTCACCTATGCCGAAGCGCACCTCTCTTTCGGCGCCTTGACCGCGGATACGGCGCTGGCCGAGGCGCTGGATTGCCCCCCCGGCGCCGCGCTGCTTCTCCTGGAACGCAGCACCCGGGCCGAGACGCCGATCACCTGGGTGCGGCTGATCTACGCCCCGGGGCACCGGGTCGACGCGGGCCTCTGAGCCGGAACAGAAGAAAGAGAGGGGGGCCGTCTGCCCCCCTCTGCCCTGCGGGCATTCACCCCCCGAGGATATTTGCAGCGCAAAGAAGGCAACTTGACGCCCTCTGAATCTTCATCTTTGCGCTGCAAATATCCTCGGGGGTTTCTCAAGGGGGTGGAAAACCCCCTTGAGCGGGGGGTGCGGGGGGCTGGCCCCCCGCTTCCTCCGCCCCGGCCGATCAGCCCGGCGGATAGACCGCCGCCTCGTACAGCGCGCGCAGGCGGGCGGTCAGCGGGCCGGGGACGCCGCTGCCGATCACCCTTCCGTCGATCCGCGTCACCGGTGTCACCCCGCCCAGCGTGCCGGTCACAAAGCTTTCCTCGGCCGAATAGACCTGCGCCAGGGTCATGTCGGTCTCGCGCACCGTGATCCCAGCGGCGCGGGCGGCGGCGATCACCGCGGCCTGGGTGATGCCCTTGAAGGAATAGGCCGAGGTCGAGGTCCAGACCTCGCCTTTCCGTACCACGAAGAAATTCGTGGAATTGCAGGAGGCGACGAAGCCGCGCGGGTCCAGCATCAGCGCCTCGTCGGCGCCGGCGTTGATCGCCTGGATCAGCGCCTGGATCAGGTTCAGCCGGGAATGCGAGTTGAGATGCAGGTCGAAGACATCGGGGCCGGAGGTGCGGAAGGTCGAAGTAAAGAGCGTGAGGCCCTTGGCCTTCGCCTCGGGCCGCGGGGTCTTGTATTCGGCGGTGATCACGACGGTCGGGCCCGTCAGGATGAAGCGCGGGTCCTGGTTGGCTGTGGCCTTTACCCCCCGCGTCACCATCAGCCGCAGATGGGCGCCGTCCTCCATCCCGTTCGCCGCCAGCACCCCGTCGATGGCGGCGTTGATGCCGTCGCGGCCCTGCGGGATCTCCAGCGCGATACTTCGCGCGCCCTCGAACAGCCGGTCCAGATGCGCCTCGCGTTGCAGGATGCGGCCGCGGACCAGCCGCAGCCCTTCCCAGACCCCGTCGCCGAAACCGAAGCCCGCGTCGAAGACGCTGACCATCGCCTTGTCCTTGGGCACCAGGTCGCCATTGACCCAGACCAGGACATTTTCGTTACGGGGATCAGGCACGTAGCCCTGGGCGGCGGTGGCGGTATTCATCGGGGGACCCTTTGTCAGAGGCCCCGATCCGACCGCCCGCCGCCCGGAAAGTCAATCCAGCGAATAGCCGGCGCCGCGCACCGTGCGGATCGGATCGTCACCGCCCTTGGCCATCAGCGCCTTGCGCAAGCGGCCGATATGCACATCGACCGTGCGCGTATCGACATAGATGTCGCGGCCCCAGACCCGGTCGAGCAGCGCCTCGCGCGTCCAGACCCGGCCCGATTTCTCCATCAGGGCCGAGAGGAGGCGGAACTCGGTCGGCCCCAGGTGCAACTCCTGCCCGTTGCGGTGGACGCGATGCGCCTCGGGATCCAGCGTCAGGTCCTTGACCGCCAGCACTTGCCCCGCGCGGGCCGGGCGCACGCGGCGCAGATTGGCGCGGACCCGGGCCAGCAATTCGTTCACCGAATAGGGCTTGGTGATGTAATCGTCAGCGCCCGTCTCCAGCCCCCGCACCCGGTCGCTTTCGTCGGACCGGGCCGAGACCATGATGATCGCCGCATCCGCCCCGCCCTTCTGGGCCTTGAGCTGGCGGCAGACCTCGATGCCCGAGACGCGCGGCAGCATCCAGTCCAGCAGGATCACGTCGGGCGCCTCTTCGGCCGAGACCAGCAGGGCCTCCTCGCCGTCCGAGGCGGTCGCGACCCGAAAGCCCGCGGCCTCGAGGTTATAGGTGAGGAGCGCGCGCTGGGCCGGTTCGTCGTCGACGACCAGGACCAGCGGCGTATCGCTGCGGCTCATGAACATTCCTTAGTCCGGTTGCACGTCGATGGTGGCCGTCGACTCGCCCTTCGGCCGGTCGCCGAACCGCTCGCCGGTGGCGAGGAAGATGACCTGTTCCGCCCCGCCCGTCACCAGATCGCCCATCCGTTCGACGTTCTTGGCGATGAACGTGTAATGCAGGCAGGCCGAGATGTTGCGCGGATCTTCCATCATATGGGTGATGAATTCACGGAAGAGCGCATTGGTCATGTGATCGACCTCGATATCGCGGTTGATCACATCCTCGGCCAGCGCGGTGTCCAGCCGGGCGAAAGCATCCAGCATGTCCTTCAGCATCTGGCCCACCTGCCGCGCCTGGCGGCGGATCGCGGCGCCCGCGCCCTCGATCTGCGGGGCCGAGGACAGGACCGGCACGCGCTTGGCCATGTTCTTGGCGTAATCGCCCAGCCGCTCGATATCGGCGGCCATCTTCATCACCGCGATCACCGCGCGCAGATCCCCCGCCTGCGGCTGGCGCAGTGCCAGAAGCCGGACGACATGCTGGTCGATCTCTTCCTCCAGCGCGTCGATGGCATGATCGCCCTCGACCACCTGCTGCGCGAGATCCTCGTCGCGTTCTTCCAGCGCCCTTGCGCCGAGGGTGATGGCTTCCTCGACGCGCCCGCCCATGCCCAGCATCAGGTCACGGATACGCTCCAGGTCGTCGTCGAAGGCGGAATCGATATGCAGGCGGGTCATGCGCGTTCTCTGTTGTTTGGGCGCACCTTAGAGGTGCATTGTGACACTTCGGTGAAGCCCGGGCCTGCCAACACCATGCCTCAGGCCACGGGCAAGATCACGGCAAAGGTCGAGCCCTCGCCGCGGGTGGATCGGATCGACAGCCGCCCCCGATGCCGGTTGATGATATGCTTGACGATGGCGAGGCCCAACCCGGTGCCCCCCATGGTGCGCGAACGGTGGCCGTCCACACGATAGAAGCGTTCGGTCAGGCGCGGCAGATGCAGCGCGTCGATCCCGTCGCCGAAATCGCGGATCCGCACCTTCATCACCGGGCCGGGAAAGCCGGGCGATTGCTCCTGCCGCTCGATCTCGATCTCGATCCGGCCGCCCGAGGCGCCGTATTTCATCGCGTTCTCGACCAGGTTGTGAAAGACCTGTACCAGTTGGTCGCGGTCGCCCGGGATGGCGGGGGCGTCGGGCAGGTCGTGGAAATCGACACTGATCCCGGCCTCTTCGATCTGCGGGCGCAGCGCCGCCAGCGTTGCGCGCAACACCTCGCTGAGCGAAACCTGGGCCCGAGGCCGGACCCGCTCCTCCGCCTCGACCCGGCTGAGGGACAAAAGATCGCTCACCAGCCGGGACATGCGCTGCGCCTCGCGCTCCATGATGTCGAGGAAATTGGCCGTGGCCACCGGGTCGCCCTTGGCCGGCCCCTTCAGCGTCTCGATGAAACCCGCCAGCACGGTCAGCGGCGAGCGCATCTCGTGGCTGACATTGGCCACGAAGTCGCGGCGCTGTTCCTCGGCATGTTCGACCTGGCTGATGTCGCGCAGCGTCACCAGCACCGCGGCGAGCCCTCCGGGCGCCACGACCGGCGCCACGGTCACCCGCAGGATCGTCTCGCGCGTGGGGGTGGTCTGGATCATCCGCGCCTCGACCACGCAGGGGGCGCCCGACGGATCGGTCAGGGTCGCCAGCCCCTTTTCCAGCGCCGCGGCGGGTTCGGGCTGGCGGATGTAGCTCAGCGCCGAGGAACCGACCAAGGGTGCCGAGAACAGCTCGCGCGCGGGCGGGTTGGCCAGCAGGATGCGGCGGTCGGGGCCAACCAGCAGCGCGGGGTCAGGCAACGCGTCGAGCAGCGAGCCGCAATGGGTCAGGTCGGCGGTCATGGCAAGGCGCATTCTGGCTGGTCCGGGGTCGCTGGTCTTGTCGCAGCCCCTTGTAACAGAACCATGACGGCCCGGCACCCGGTCAGAGCCCGGGCAGATCCAGCACCAGCGCCGCGTGATCGCTGGCATGGGGCCTGTCATCCCCCACATCCTCGAGCCGCGGCTGAGCCCCTCCCGCGTTGCGGGCGAGGCCCGCGCGCATCGCTTGCGGCACGGCGCGCGGGAACCGCGCAGCCAGCGCGGGCGAGGCGATCATCGCATCCGGGCAGCCGCGCCTTTCCCCCTCGGCCCAGGTCCAGCGCTCGCCCTCGGGCATGCGCCGGGTCAGGTCGACGCCGAAGGGATCGAGGATCGGCGCGACCGCGCGGGTGCCCTCGGGCGGGTCGTTCAGGTCGCCCAGCACCAGCCAGAGCGCCAAAGCCGGGTCGTGAAAGCGCCGCTCGATCACCCGGCGCACCGCCTGCGCCTCCTGGTTGCGGCGGATCCAGGCGGCTTGGGGATCTGGCCAGGGCGCCTTGAAATGCACGACAAAAAGGGTGAGCGGGCCAAAATCCGCCGCCAGCAGGTCGCGGCTGAAGACCGGCAGATCCGCGCGCCCCTCCAGCCCCAGATCCCCCGGCAGGAGCCGGGCATGGCTCTGCGCGGCGAAGGGCCGGCGCGCCATCAGCGCTAGGTCGCGCCCTGCCCCGTCGTTGCCTTCCAGGCAGGCCCGCCAGGGCCAGGGTGCCGCCCCGGCCCCCCGCAACAGATGATCGTGGAAATAATCCAGCGAGTCGCGGTCGAAGACCTCCTGCAAGGCGCAGATATCGGCCTCGGCCCGCGCCAGCACCGCCGCGGTCAGCCGCCGGTCGGCGAAATCGAGCGCCCGATCCAGCGCGCTTTCCCCGTCCGAGCCGTCCCGCGCACCATCCAGCCGCTCGCGCCCGCCGGGCCGCCTGAGCCGCAGGTTCTGAACATTGAAGGTCAGAACCCGCATCGCCGTCAGCGGAACTTGGCCGCCAGAGCCCTCAGCGCATGGGCAAGGATCGTCACGTCGATCCCCACGGCGCAGAAATTGGCGCCCGCGGCGATCCATTCCCTTGCCTGTGCCTCGTCCGTGGCCAGGATCCCCGCCGCCTTGCCCGCCGCCCGGATCCGCCGGATCGCGTCCTGAATTGCCTGCTTCACCTCGGGCGCATCGGCCTTGCCGCGGAAGCCCATATCGGCCGACAGATCCGCCGGGCCGATGAACACGCCGTCCACCCCCTCGACCGCCAGAATGTCATCGAGCGCCGCCATCCCCGCCCGGTTCTCGACCTGGACCAGCAGGCAGACCTCGGCATCGGCGCGGTGGATGTAATCGGGGATGCCGGAAAAGCGCGAGGCTCGGGCCAGCCCCGCCCCCACGCCGCGAATCCCCTCGGGCGGGTAGCGCATCGCGCGGGCCAGTTCGGCGGCCTGCGCGCCCGATTCGACCATGGGAATGAGCAGCGTCTGCGCCCCGATATCGAGGGCCTGCTTGACCATCCAGACCTCGCCCACCGGCAGCCGGATCACCGGATGCGAGGCGGACCGCCCCAGCGCCGACAGTTGCCGGCGCATGGAACGGATGTCGTTGGGCGCGTGTTCGCCGTCGATCACCAGCCAGTCGAAACCCGCCTCGCCGGCGATTTCGGCCGCGTAATCGTCGGCCAGCCCGACCCAGCAGCCGATCTGCGTGCGGCCTTCCGCCAAAGCCGCCTTGAACCCGTTGCGCTGCATCGCCCTTCCCCCTGTGACTGCGCCGCCACCCTAGCGCGTGCCGCGACGCTCGACCAGACGGGCAAAGATGCTGGCACCGACCGGCAGGATGCGGTCGTCGAGGATGAAATGCGGGTTGTGGACCGGCACGCCCGAGCCATGGCCGAGGTTGAAGAAGGCGCCCGGCACCACGGCCAGGAAATCGGCCATGTCCTCGGAGCCCATGATCACCTCGGCATCGGCCGCAGCCTTTTCGCCCACCACGTCGCGGGCGGCCGCGATCAGGTGTTCCACGCTCTGAGGATCGTTGCGCAAGGGGCTGAAAACGCCCCGAATATCCACCTCGATGGCGACGCCGTGCGCCAGCGCCATCCCGGCGCAGATCTGCCGCATGCGCCGGTCGATCAGGTCCCGATCCTCGGGCCTGAGGAAGCGGAAGGTGCCCCGCAATTCGGCACGGTCGGGGATCACGTTATAGGCCTCGCCCGCCCGAAAGGCGGTGACCGAGACCACCACCGGATGCAGCGGATCGGCGTTGCGGGCGGTGATCTCCTGCAGTTCCTTCACCAGACCCGCGCCGATGGTCACCGGATCCTTGCCCAGATGCGGATAGGCGCCATGCGCACCCTGCCCCTGCACCCGGATATCGAAGAAACACGCCCCCGCCTGCGCCAGCCCCGGGCGCAGCGTGACCTGCCCCAGCGGGTGATAGGGCGAATTGTGCAGGCCATAGAGTTCGTCGCAGGGAAAGCGCTCGAAAAGTCCGTCCTCGATCATCGCCCGGGCGCCGCCCAGCCCCTCCTCGGCCGGCTGAAAGATGAAGATCGCCGTGCCGTCGAAATCCCGCGTCTCGGCCAGATAGCGGGCCGCGCCCAGCAGCATGGTGATATGCCCGTCATGGCCGCAGCCATGGAACACGCCCGACGTCTTCGAGGCATAGGGCAGATTCGTCAGCTCCTCCATCGGCAGGGCGTCCATATCGGCCCTGAGCCCGATTCGCCGTCCCGGCCCCCGCCCCTGCAGCACACCGACCAGCCCGGTCCCGCCGATGCCCCGCGTGACCTCGATGCCCCAGCTTTCCAGCAGTCCCGCGATGCGGGCCGAGGTCCGGTGCTCCTGAAACCCGAGTTCCGGATGGGCGTGGAAGTCATGGCGCAGCGCGGTCAGATCCTCGGCGAAGGCATCGATTCGGGGCAGGGATTGCATGGGATTTCCGGGGGTTGGGAGGTCTCGCGTGAGCGTGGCACTGCCCGGGGCCTTCGGCAAGGGCCAGAAATCGGCTGAAAAACCGGCAGCGATGCCCCTCGCGGCGGCAGTCGAAAAATCCGGCCTTCGCACATTGCAAAGACCGTTGACACGAATCGCTCGCTGTCAAATAGTTGCATTCAACGGAACTACGGTTCCATTTTTTGCAACTTCTGGAACGCCATGTCGATCCTCAATTCCGCCGCCGCCGTCCTGCGCTGTTTCGGAGCCGAATGCACCGAACTGACCGTCATGGATACGGTCGAGAAGCTGGGCATCCCCAAGAGCAACGCTTCGCGGCTGCTCAGGGCGATGCGCGACGCGGGCCTGTTGGAGACCATCGGAGAGACCAAGCGCTTTCGCCCCGGGGTTCTGGTGCTGGATGCGGCGATCAGCTACCGGCGCTCCTCGAGCCTCGTGGAGCGCGCGGCCGAGGCGGTGGCGAAGATCAGCACCGCGACCGGCCATACCGGCTATGTCAGCAAATTGATCGATACCGAGGTGGCGGCGGTGACCGACCATCCCGGCACCCATGCGCTGCGCGTCGTATCGAACATCGGCCGCAGGCTGACAGCGCATGGCAGTGGCACCGGGCGGGCGCTGCTGGCCCTTTACAGCGATGACGAGGTACGGGCGCTCTTCGCGGATGGCATCGTGCCGCCCTCGGACCTGTCGCCCCAGACCATCGACGAATTGCTGGAGCGGCTGGCCGAGGTGCGCGCGACCGGCATCTCCTTCTCGGCGCAGGAATCGACGCGGGGCGTCGATGCGCTGTCGGTCGCGGTGCGCGACCCTGAAACGGGCGAAGCGGTCGCCCTGTGCATCGTCTGGCCGGCGGCGCTGGCCACCGAGGACGACCGCAAATCCATCGAAACCATGTTGCTCGACGGCGCGGCCGAAGTCTCGGCCGCCCTGGGCGACAGGACCTCAAGGAAAAGGTGAGACAACATGAGCGGAGCAAGCGGCACCGGGCGCTGGAGGGTCGGGTTCGACATCGGCGGCACCTTCACCGACTTCATCCTCTACGATGGCGCGGAAGGCAGCGTGACGCTGCACAAGCGCCTGACCACGCCCCACGATCCGGCCGAGGCCGCGCTGAAGGGGCTGGAGGAACTGGTCGCGCTGCGCGGCATCGCGCTGTCGGACGTGTCCGAAATGGTGCATGGCACGACGCTGGTGACCAATGCGGTGATCGAGCGGAAGGGCGCGAAGCTGGGCCTGATCACCACCCAGGGTTTCCGTGACATCCTGGAGATGGGCACGGAGCAACGCTATGACATCTATGATCTTTTCGTCGAATTCCCCGTGCCGCTGGCAACCCGCGACCGGCGGATCGAGGTGGCTGAGCGCCTGAGCGCCGCGGGCGACGTCCTGACGCCCCTGGACGAAGCCGCCGTCACCCGCGCCGCCAAGGCGCTGGTTGCCCAGGGCTGCGAGGCGATCGCCGTCTCGTTCCTGCACGCCTATATCAACCCCGCGCATGAGCGCCGCGCGGCCGAGCTGATCCGCGCCGCGGCGCCGGGGATCGCGGTCTCGATCTCGTCCGATGTGGTGGCCGAGATGGGCGAATACCAGCGCACCGTCACCACCTGCGCCAATGCCTATGTGCAGCCGCTGATGGACCGCTATCTGAAGCGGCTGGAGGCGGAGTTGCGCAAGCGCGGTTTCCTCGGCTCGCTCAGGCTGATGCATTCGGCGGGCGGCCTTGTGTCGTTGGCGACCGCCCGCGAATTGCCGATCCGGCTGCTGGAATCGGGGCCTGCGGGCGGCGGGCTGGCCACCGCGCTTTTCGGCGAACTGGCGGGCCGGGCGGATGTCATTTCTTTCGACATGGGCGGCACCACGGCTAAGGCCTGCATGATCGAGGACAACCGCGCCGAGATCGCGCCGATGATGGAAGCCGCGCGCGTCCATCGCTTCACCAAGGGCTCGGGCCTGCCGATCAAGGCGCCGGTGATCGACATGATCGAGATCGGCGCCGGTGGCGGCTCCATCGCCGCGCTGGACGAGGTGGGCCTGCTGAAGGTCGGGCCCCATTCGGCGGCCTCGGACCCCGGCCCGGCCTGCTATGGGCTGGGCGGGCTGCAGCCGACCGTCACCGACGCGAACCTGGTGCTGGGCTATTACGACCCTGGCTTCTTCCTGGGCGGGCGCATGACGCTGGATCTGGAGGCCGCACGCCGGGCCATCGGCACGGTCGCCGCGCCCCTGGGCCTGGGGATCGAGGAAGCGGCGCTCGGCATCCACAAGGTGGTGGCCGAGAACATGGCGGCCTCGGCCCGGGTCCATCTGATCGAAAAGGGCAAGGACCCGCGCAATTATGCCATGGTCGCCTTCGGCGGCGCCGGTCCCGCGCATGCGGTGAACGTGGCGCGCGCCATGGGCGTGGCCGAAGTGATCATCCCGCCGGCCTCGGGCGCGGCCTCGGCGTTGGGCTTCCTGGTGGCGCCGCTCAGCTTCGAGGGGGTGCGCTCGCACCGCGTTGAACTGACGGGCGATTTAGACGCCGAACCGCTGAACGCCCTGCTTCAGGCGATGGAGGCCGAGGGCCGGGGGCATCTGACCGCGGCGGGTGTTAAAGACTCCGACATCACGGTCGAGGTCCACGCCGACATGCGCCTTGTGGGCCAGATGCACGACATCTCGGTCGCCCTACCCCATGGCCCGATCAGCGCGGACAGCCTGCCCGCGATCCGCGAGGCTTTCGCCAAGGCCTATGAAGTGCGCTACACCAAGGTCTTCGAGGGCGCGCGGATCGAGGCGGTGAACTTCCGCCTGCGCTGCGTCGGTCCTCAGCCCGCGATTTCCGTGACCGGCGCCGCCGGCGGCGCGGGCAGCGAGGGGCGCGTCAAGGGCACCCGCCGCGCCTGGTTCGCGGATGGCGCGTTCGAGGCGACGGTCTATGACCGTTATGCGCTGGTCCCGGGCGATACGTTCGACGGCCCCGCCATTGTCGAGGAGCGCGAGGCGACCACGATCATCGGCCCGCGCGACAGCGTGAAAGTGGATCAGGCGCTGAACCTCTGCATCAGCGTCGCCGCCACCCAGCAGGCCGAAACCCGCATCGGCGCCGGCATGAGCCGCGATGAGGCGGTGGCGCTGATCCAGGCCGATCCCATCGGGCTGGAGATCATGTGGAGCCGTCTCGTGAACGTGGCCGAGGAGATGTGGCAGACGGTCTGCCGCACCGCCTTCTCGCTGGTCATCTCGGAAGCGCAGGATTTCGCCTGCGAACTCCTGGACCCCTTGGGCGAAACGCTGGCCCACAGCCCGCGCGCCATGCCGGTCTTCAACCTGACCCTGCCCCGGGCGGTCAAGGCGCTGCTGGAGCGTTACCCGGCCGAGACGCTGCAACCGGGCGATGTGCTAATCACCAACGATCCCTGGCTTTGCGCCGGTCACCTCTTTGACCTCGCCATCGTCACGCCCGCCTTCCGCAACGGACGGCTGGTCGGGCTTCTGGGCACCGTGGGCCATGTCTCGGACATCGGCGGCACCAAGGATTCGCTGAAGGCGCGCGAGATCTACGAGGAAGGTCTGCAGATCCCGCCGATGAAGCTGTTCGAGGCGGGCAAGCCGAACGAGACCCTGTTCCGCATGATCGGCCAGAACGTCCGCAACGGCGAGCAGGTGATCGGCGACATCCAGTCCTTCGTCACCGCCAACGTGATCGGGGCCGAGCGGCTGGAGGCCTTCATGGCCGAATACGGGATGGAGGATCTGGGCGCGCTGGCGCAGGTGGTGCAGGACCTTTCCGAAGGGGCCATGCGCGACGCGGTGCGGGCCATCCCCGATGGCATCTACACCGGCACCATCACCAACAATCCGCTGGGCGAGGTGATGACCTATCCCGTCGCCATCAAGGTCGAGGGTGACGCCATGGTCATCGACTTTGACGGCGCCCCGCCGCAGCTGGCGCAGGGGGGCCTCAACTCGACGCTGAACTACACCGCGGCGCATGCGACCTATCCCTTGAAATGCATGCTGACGCCGAAGGTGCGGGGCAATGCGGGCTGTTACCGGCCCTTCACCGTCAAGGCGCCCGAAGGCTCGATCCTGAACTGCACCTATCCGGCCTCGGTCAATATCCGCACCCGGACCGGCTGGTATCTGGCGCCCAACATCTTCCAGGCGCTGGCCGGCGCCCGGCCCGAGGATGTGCAGGCCTTCACCGGGCTCGCCGTCGCCTCGACGGTCTACGGGCAGGATGCGAGCGGCGCCTTCTATTCCGACATGCTGTTCTGCGGCGGCGGACAGGGGGGCTCGGACCGGGGCGACGGGCATTCGGCGCTGTTGTGGCCGACCTCGGCCGCCAATACCTCCATCGAGCTGATGGAAAGCCGGGCGCCGATCCTGGTCGAGGAAAAGGCCTTCGTCGCCGATACCGGCGGCGCCGGGCGGCATCGCGGCGGGCTGGGGCAGCGGGTCGTCTTCCGCAAGCTCACCTTGGACGGGCGGACCACGCTGGCCTCGGTTTTCCCCGAGGGCGTCAACAATCCGATCCCGGGCCTCTTCGGCGGCCAGCCGGGCGGCATGGCGCGGGGGCGGGTGATCGGTCCCGAGGGCGCGCTGATCGAGGATTGCGGCACCGGCAAGCTGGTGGAACTGCGCACGCCCAGCGAGCGCGTGGAACTGATGCTGGGCGGGGGCGCCGGGTTCGGCGACCCGGCCGAGCGCGACCCGGCGCTGGTCGAGCGTGACCTGCAACTGGGCTACGTCACCCTCGATTACGTCCGCCGCTATCACCCTTCGGCCCTGACGGCGCGCGCAGAACTCGCCGCGACGGCCTGAGATCCGACCACCCCACCCGGTCGGCGCCGACCCGGCCGGACCCCAACACGGAGATGCGAATGTCCACCATCGACCTCAAGACCCTCTCGCGGCGCAGCTTCCTGGCGCTCAGCGGCGCCGGGCTCGCCGCCGCCAGCTTCCCGCAAGACCTCTTCGCCCAATCGGGCCGCAACATCCTGATCATCGCCTCGACTCAGGATATCCCGAACTACGACCCCCATACCGCGACCGGTTATTCCGCCAGCTTCTTCCTGCGCAACACCTATGAGCCGCTGGTCCGCGTCGCCGGCAACCCGCCGGAACCCGTGCCGGGTCTCGCCGAAAGCTGGGAGGTCAGCGAGGACGGCAAGACCTATACCTTCGCGTTGAACCCGGCGGCGGTCTTCCATGACGGCAGCCCGGTCACCGCCGAGGATGTGGTCTTCTCGTACCAGCGCGCGCTGCGTCTGGCCCGCGGCAACAGCTGGATGATCCGCGGCATCGTCGAGCCCGAGGGCGTCACCGCCGTCGACGCCCATACCGTGCGCTTCGATCTGGCCACCCCCTTCGCCGCCTTCCTGCAGGTGATCCCGTGGATCTTCATCGCCTCGAAAGCCATTGCCGAGGCCAATGAAGGCGGGGACGACAGCACCACCTATCTGCAGGCCAATGTCGCGGGCTCGGGCCCCTTCAAGCTGCGCCGCGCCGAAGCGGGCGCGCTCTATCAGCTGCAACGGGCCGACACCGCCTGGCAGACCGGCGGCGGCAACCTGGACGGGGTGATCTGGCAGATCGTGCGCGAAAGCTCGACCCAGCGGCTGATGCTGCAACGGGGCGAGGTGCATATCTCGGTCGACCTCACCTCGGAAGACATGGACGCGCTCGATGGCGCGCCGGGCGTGGTGCGGGTGATCGAGCCGGAATATCGCACCTTCTCGATCAAGATGAACACCGAACACGGCCCGATGGCCGACATCAACATGCGCAAGGCCGTGGCCTATGCCATGAACTACCAGGCCATGCGCGACGCCTCGGGCTATGCCGAGCTGATGACCGGCCCCCTGCCCAACGGTATCCTCGGCCATAACCCGGACCTGGAAGTCTACCGCACCGACCTCGACCGCGCACGCGAGCATCTGGCGATGACCGACACGCCCGAGGGCGGGATCACCCTGCGCATGGTGCATGTGAACGGGCTGGAACAGCAGCGCCGCTGGGCGCTGATCATGCTCGACAGCCTGCAGGCGCTGAACATCCAGCTGGACATCACGCCGATGAACTGGCCGGACATGGTCGCGGCGTGCCAATCGCCCGAGACCTTCCCCGACCTCTTTCCGGTCTATCAGACCGCGAATTACGGCGACCCCGACAATATCGCCTATGCCGCCTATCATTCCTCGCGCAATGGCGGCTGGCAGAACGCGGTCTATCACAACCCCGAGGCCGATGCGCTGATCGAGGCCGGCCGGACCGAGATCGACCCCGCCCGCCGGGTCGAGATCTATGGCCAGCTTCAGGAATTGCTGGTTGCGGATTGCCCCGACATCTTCGGCGTCCTTGAAAAGCGGCGCCTGGGGATGCGCGACGCGGTGCAGGGCTTTGCCTTCACCCCCGTCGCCTCGAACGCGATCGAGGCCTGGCCGCTGTCGCTGTAACCCTTCCGGGCGCGGGTTCGGACCCGCGCCCGCCCCTTCCCAACGCGAGGCCCCAAGGCAATGCTGCGGTTCATCCTGAGGCGGATCCTGCTAATCCTGCCGGTGCTGATCGGCATGACGATCATCATGTTCGTGATCGCCCGCGTGCTGCCGGGCGACCCGGTGGGCCTGGCCGCCGGTCCCAACGCCACCCGCGCCGAGATCGAGGCGCTGGCGCGCGAATTCGGCCTCGATCAGCCGCTGTGGGTGCAATACTGGACCTATCTCTCGGGGCTGGTTCAGGGCGATTTCGGCACCTCGCTGTTTTCCCGCCGGCCCGTCGCCACCGACCTTGCCGCCTATCTGCCGGCGACGCTGGAGCTGGTTTTCTCGGCCCTGTTGCTGGCCATCCTCGTCGGCATCCCGGCTGGCCTTATGGCCGCGGTCTGGCGCAACAAATGGCCGGATTACCTGTCGAACATCCTCTCGGTCGCCGCCATCTCGATGCCGCGCTTCTTCCTCGGCCTGCTGCTGCAGCTCTGCTTCGCCATGTGGCTGATGTGGCTGCCGCTGGGCGGGCGCTTCCCGATCATCTTCGACCCGCCGCCGGGTGTCACCGGCTTCTACACGATCGACTCGATCATCGCGGGCGACTGGGACTCCTTCTGGACCGCCCTGCGCTATCTGGCGCTGCCCGCCATCGCCATGTCGCTGTCGCCGCTGGCCACGATCCTGCGCATGATGCGCGCCTCGACCATCGAGGTGATGCACCAGGATTACGTCACCACCGCCCGCGCGCTGGGCCTCTCGCCCCGGCTGATCGTCTTCAAATACGTCCTGCGCAACGCGATCTCCTCGTCGCTGACCGTCATCGGCCTCTATTTCGGCTGGCTGCTGGGCGGGACGGTGCTGGTCGAAACCGTCTTCGACTGGCCGGGGATCGGGCTTTACGCCACCTCGGCCATCGTGTCGCAGGATTTCATGCCGGTGGTCAGCGTGGCGCTGGTCATCGGGGTCCTTTTCGTCACCGCCAATATCGTCATCGACGTGCTTTATGGCCTCATCAACCCGAAGGTCCGCTACCAATGACCGACGTGCCCCAGGACAGCCGCCGCAGTGCCCGGGCCGAGGCCTCGCGCCGCGCCTTCTACCGCTTCCGCCAGAGCCGCCTGTCCATGGTCGGCGCAACGATGGTGGCGGTGGTGGTGTTCTTCACGCTTTTCGGCAATCTCCTCGCCCCCTATCCCGAGCATGTGCGGGGCGGGCTGAACACCGCCGAGCGCTTCCAGGCCCCGTCCCTCGCCCATCCCTTCGGCACCAACGAGCTGGGACAGGACGTGTTGTCGCTGGTCATGGCCGGCACCCCCGTCTCGGTCGCGGCGGGCTTTGCCGTGGTGCTGATCGGCACGGTGCTGGGCGTGGTGGTCGGTGCGCTGGCCGGGTTCAACGGCGGCTGGATCGACGATGTGCTGATGCGGTTTTCCGACCTGATGCTGACCATCCCCAGCCTGATCCTGGCCATGGCCGTCGCCGCGGCCCTCGGCCCCGGCTTCGTCAACATGATCATCGCCATCGCCCTGTCGTGGTGGCCGGGCTACGCGCGGCTCGTGCGGGGCGAGGTGCTGCAGGCGCGGGAAGAGGTCTATGTCGCCGCCGCCCGTGCCATCGGCGCCAGCCCGGCGCGGGTCCTTTTCCGCCACATCCTGCCCAACATCGTCTCGCCGATCATCGTCAAGATGTCGCTCGACATGGGCTTCGCCATCCTGACCGTCGCGGCGCTGGGCTTCATCGGCATCGGCGTGCGCCCCCCCACCCCGGAATGGGGGACGCTTTTGTCCATCGCCCGCAATTACATGCCGGATTTCTGGTGGACCGCCGTCTTCCCCGGCATGGCCATGTTCCTGGCCGTCTTCGGCTTCAACCTTCTGGGCGACGGGCTGCGCGACGTGCTCGACCCCCGTGCGAGGCGCTGAGATGACCGCCCTTCTCGATATCCGCGACCTGCATCTGTCGATGCATTCCTTCGAGGGCGCCGCCAAGGTGCTGTCCGGCGTCAGCCTAAGCGTCGAAAAGCGGCAGATCTGGGGGCTGGTCGGCGAGACCGGCTGCGGCAAGTCGCTGACCGGGCTCTCGGTCTCGCGCCTGGTCCGCACGCCCCCCGCCGAATACACCGGTGGCCAGATCTTGCTGGACGGAACCGATGTTCTGGGGCTGAGCGAGCCGCAGATGCGGGCGCTCAGGGGCCGGCGGGTCGGCATGATCTTTCAGGACCCGACCACCAACCTTAACCCCGCCTTCCGCATCGGCACGCAACTCATGGACGTGGCGCTGGCGGCGGCGAAGCACGACCCCGCCATCCTCGGCCTGCAACCTGGCGCAGGTCGCCGGGCGCGCAAGCAGGCGGCGCGCAAGCTCGCCATCGCCATGCTGACCGAGGTGGGGATCCCGGCCGCGGAATCGCGGCTGGACGATTACCCGCACCAATTCTCGGGCGGGATGCGCCAACGGGTGCTGATCGCCATGGCGCTGATCGGCCGGCCCGATCTGCTGATCGCCGACGAACCGACCACCGCGCTCGATGTCTCGGTTCAGGCGCAGATCCTGACTCTGCTTAAACAGATGGTCGCGGCGCATGACATGGGCGTGGTGCTGATCACCCATAACCTGGGCGTCGTCGCCCAGACCTGCACGCATGTGGCGGTGATGTATGCCGGCACCATCGTGGAAAAGGGCCCGATCGAGGCGGTTCTGGCCGATCCTGCCCATCCCTATACGCAGGCGCTGCTGCGGGCGATCCCCGACCGCAGCGTCAAGCGCGGGCAATTGCAGGGACTGGCAGGCGCGGTCCCGAACCTGATCCACCCGCCCCCCGGCTGCCGTTTCGCGCCCCGCTGCGCTTTGGCCCGGCCGTCCTGTCTGGAGGGACCGCCGCCGGTCCATACCCGCGCCCCGGATCATGCCGTCGCCTGCCCGGTGGTCAAGGAGGTGCAGAATGCTTGAGATCGAGAATGTCTCGCGCGTCTTCGCAGAGCGGAAGGGCATGTTCGGCACCTCGCCCGGGGTGCGCGCGCTGCATGAAGTCAGCCTTTCCGTCAGGAAGGGTGAAAGCTTCGGGCTGGTCGGCGAAAGCGGCTCGGGCAAGACGACGCTGACCCGGCAGATCCTGCGGCTGGACACGCCGACCTCGGGCCGGATCCTGTTCGAGGGCGAGGATATGGCGCGCCTCAGCCCCGCCGCCCTGCGCGCGCTCCGCGCCAAGGTGCAGATCGTCTTTCAGGACCCCTATGCCTCGCTCAATCCGCGGATGTCGGTGCATGACATCGTGACCGAGCCGATGCTCATCCACCGCGGCATTCTGGGGCTGAACCGCCAGCAGCGCACCGACCGGGCGGCGGAATTGCTGGATCTGGTCGGGCTGGGGCCGCAGCACCTCTACCGTCATCCGCACGAGTTTTCCGGCGGGCAGCGGCAGCGGATCTGCATCGCCCGGGCGCTGGCCCCCGGACCGTCGCTGGTCCTGCTGGACGAGCCGACCTCGGCCCTCGATGTCTCGGTGCAGGCGCAGGTTCTGAACCTGCTGATCGAGCTGCAACAACGGCTGGGGCTGACCTATTTCTTCATCAGCCACGACCTCGGGGTGATCCGCTATCTCTGCGACCGGGTGGCGCTGATCTATCGCGGCGAGATCAAGGAGCAGGGCGAGACCCAGCGCCTGTTCGACGCGCCCGAAAGCGATTACACGCGCAGCCTGCTGGCGGCGATGCCGCCGGATGTGCGGCGCGTCGCGGGACGGTGAGGAGGATGGCGAAACGGAAGGTGGGGTGAAACCCCACCCTACGGGCGCCCTTGCCGTGACGATCACGCGACAAGGGCAGCGCCCGAACCGCCGGGGTGGGCGAGAAGCGCCCGCCCCGGGGGGCGGTGCGGCCGCTGCCCGGCGTGCCGCCGGGCGGGAGGCTACCGCCCCGCCGCGCGCATCCCCTCGTCATAGGCGCTGTAGGCCCGCTGGATCCCGATCTGGTCGGCGATGAAGCGCGCATCGTGCCAGACGCCCCAGATGAAGGACGATCCCCGCCGCGTCTGCCAGGGCAGCCCCACGAAATAGACCCCCGGTTCGCGCGAGACGCCGCGCGCGTGCAGGGGTCGGCCCTGCGCATCGAAGGTATCGACCTGCAACCAGCTGAAATCGAACCCGTATCCCGTGGCCCAGACAATCGTCGTGATCCCCTCGGCCGCCAGGTCCAGCGACAGGATCGGATCGCTCACGCAGGCCGGATCGGGCGGCAGCACCCGCGCCTCGGGCTCCTCGGGCAGCGCGAGCCCGTGCCGCGCCGCCCAGGCATCGGCTTCATCGAGGACCGAGAGGTAATTCTCGTCGCCCTTGCGGATGTTCTCGCGCAGGTCGGGGGCGAAGCGCATGACGCCGCCCTCGAACCCCTCGGCCCGGCCCAGCAACGTCATCCCCTGATGCGCCAGCGCCCGGAATTCGATGGTCTTGCCGCCCTGCGCGCCGCTCACCGCAATCGTCACATGCTCGGTCCCCGGCGCCGGCGTGTCGAGGTCCCATTTCCCCAGCACCCCCAGCCACCAGCAATAATCCCGGCCGCGATAGGCGCGCGGTGGCCGTCCATGCGGGCCGACCGAGAGGAAGACCCGCCGCCCCGCCTGCATCAGCTCATCCGCGATCTGCACGCCCGAGGACCCGCCCCCCACCACCAGCACCGCCCCCGGCGCCAGTTGGCCCGGGTTCCGGTAGTCGGCGGAATGGAGCTGGGAAAACCCGGCATTCTCCGGCACCAGGGGCGGGATGATCGGGCGCTGGAAGGGACCGGTCGCCGCAACGATATTGCGCGCCTCGAACACCCCGGCCGAGGTCTCGACCCGGAAGCGCCGCGTGCCCTCGATCCGCGTCGCGCGGGTGACGGTGACGCCCTCGCGCACCGGCGCGGCGATCTGGGCGGCGTAATCGGCGAAATATTGCGCGACGCTCTCCTTGTCGGGGAAGGCCTCGCCATCGCCGGGATGAACCCGGTTCGGGAAGCGGTCGTGCCAGGCGGGCCCGTTGGCGACCAGGGAATCCCAGCGCCCCGTTCGCCAGCGCTCGGCGATACGGCCGCGCTCCAGCACCAGATGGTCGATGCCCTGGTCGCGCAGATGTTCGCTCATGGCGATGCCCGCCTGTCCGCCGCCCACCACGATTGTATCGACCTTTTCCATGCCATTCCCTCGCGCGGCTGATCCATCCCTCAGACTAGGCGCCCTGCCCCCGCCCCGAAACACGGCATTGGTGAAGCCTTGCTTGGGCAGAGCCTAAGCCCTGTTAGGCAGATCCTCAGCAATGCTAAGCAACATCGTTGTGTTCGCCCCGCGCCCGCGCGATCATCCTGCCGAAAACCCTTCAAGGAGCCCGCCATGGCCCACCGGCGCATTCGCCCCTTCAACACCCGCGACACCTATCCCGAGCAGAGGCTCGACAATGACCTTTGTCAGGCGGTGGTGACGCGGGGCGGCAGCACGGTCTGGATGCGCGGCCAATGCCCGCAGAACCTGGACGACGCCAGAAGCATCGACAGCCACGATCCCGCCGAACAGACCCACAAGGTCATGCAGAACATCCGCCAGCTGATCGAGGAAGCGGGCGGCAGCATGGAGCATCTGGTCAAGGTGGTGGTCTATATCACCGATGTCCGCCACCGCGAGGCCGTCTACCGGACCATGGGCGAATACATCAAGGGCGTGTTCCCCGTTTCGACCGGGCTGGTCGTCACCGCACTCGCCCGGCCCGAATGGCTGGTCGAGATCGACGCCACCGCCGTGATACCGGACTGAGGCGATGACCTTCTCGCTGGTGGCCCGCTGCGCTGAAACGGGGATGTTCGGGATGGTGATCTCATCCTCCTCCCCCGCCGTCGCCGCCCGCTGCGCCCATGCCCGCGCGGGCGTCGGCGCGGTCGCCTCGCAGAATGTGACCGACCCGGCGCTGGGGCCGCAGGTCCTGGACCTGATGGCGGGCGGCATGTCGGCGGCCGAGGCGGTGGCCGAGGTCACGCGCCGCGCGCCCTTCATCGAGTACCGGCAGATCCTGGCGGTCGATGCGCAGGGCGGCGCGGCGGTGCATTCCGGCGCAAAGGCGCTGGGGATCTGGACCGAGGCCCGGGGCCGCGATTGCGCCGCCGGGGGCAATCTGTTGGCCCATGACGGCGTGCCCGCGGCGATGGTCGCGGCCTTCGAGGGCAGCGCGGGCCCGCTGGGCGACCGGTTGATTGCCACGCTTCGCGCCGGGCTTCGGGCCGGGGGCGAGGCCGGGCCGGTGCATTCCGCGGGCCTCCTGATGGTCGACCGGCAAAGCTGGCCGGTGGCGGATCTGCGCTGCGACTGGAGCGAGGATTGCCCCATCGAAGCCGTTGCAAAGGCTTGGGAAATCTATGCCCCGCAGATGCAGGCCTATGTCCAGCGCGCGCTCGATCCAAGTGCCGCACCCTCGTACGGCGTGCCGGGGGACGAATGAGCCGGGGCGCGCCGCCCCTGCGCTACACGCTGCGCCAGCTCGAATATTTCGTGGCCGTGGGCGAAGCGGGCAGCATCGCCAGGGCCGCGCAGCGGATCAACGTCTCCTCGCCCTCGATCTCGACCGCCATCGCCCAGCTGGAGCAGGAATTCGGCCTGCCGCTTTTCGTGCGGCAACACGCGCAGGGCCTTTCGCTGACCCAGGCCGGGCGCGAGATGCTGGATCAGGCGCGGGTCGTCCTGCGCGAGGCCGGGGCGCTGCGCGACATCGCCGGCGACATCTCGGGCAAGGTTCGGGGGCCGCTGTCGGTGGGCTGCCTGCTGACCTTCGCGCAGCTGGTCCTGCCCGCCATGCGCCGCGGCTTCGAGGAACGGTTTCCCGAGGTCCGCGTCCGCCAGCAGGAGCTTAACCAGGTCGAACTCTTCAGCGCGCTGCGCCGATCCGAGATCGACCTTGCGCTGACCTATGATCTGGACCTGCCCGCCGATCTCCAATTCACGCCCCTTCTGCATCTGCCGCCCATCGCGCTGATGGCGGCGGGGCATCCACTTGCCGATTGCCAGAGCGTCAGCATCGACCAGTTGAAGGATCATCCGATGGTGCTGCTCGACCTGCCGCTCAGCGCCGATTACTTCCTGTCCTTCTTCGAGGCGATCCACGCCCGCCCCCTGATCGCCGAACGGACCCGCGACATGGCAGTGATGCGCTCGATGGTGGCCAATGATTTCGGTTATTCCATCGTCAATGTCCGGCCGCTGAGCGATGTCTCGCCCGATGGCAACCCGGTCCGCGCCGTGCCGATCGAGGGGCCGGTCCGGGCGATGCGCATGGGGTTCCTGACCGCGCAGGACGCCGACCGCTCCAGCGCCGTGCGCGCCTTCATCGAGAACGGGATCGGGCTGGTGCGGGACGGAAAGCTGCGGCGGATCGGCGGGCTTCCGTTGGTCTGAAGCAATCTTAGGCCGGGGCTAAGTCAGGCGGCCCCGCTGGCCCGCGCTGGGCCCGCTTGCACCGGGATCATGTCGACCGCATGCCGGCTCGCCTGCCCGCCCGCACTGCGCAGCGCCCCCATGACCGGCGCCACATCGCCGTAATCGCGCCCGCGTGCGACGACCACATAGTCCTCGCCCGCCGGCTGGTTGTTGGTCGGGTCGAACTCGACCCAGCCCATGACCGGCCCGGCCCAGGCCCGGACCCAGGCATGCATCGCATCCGCCCCTTCCAGCCGGGGCTGGCCGGGCGGCGGCAGGGTACGCAGAAAGCCCGAGACATAGCCCGCCGGGACCCCCAGCGCGCGCAGCCCCGCGATCATCACATGCGCGAAATCCTGACAGACGCCGGATTTCTGCGCGAAGGCCTCCTCCGGCCCCGTCTCGACCGAGGTGGCGGCGCTGTCGAATCGCATCGCCTTGTGCAGCGCCCGCCCCAGCGCCTCGATGGCCTGACGGGCGGTCATCGACGGGCTCACCGCCTTGCGCGCGAAAGCGGCAATGGCAGGCACCGCCGGCACCCGGGCCGAGGCGCCGGTAAAATGATGGGGTGAATCGGGGCCGAGGTCGGCCAGCCCCGCCACCGTGCCGGGCAGGTCTGCCAGCAAGGGGGAAAGATCCGCCCCCTCGACCCGTGCCAACCGCTCGACCCGCAAGGCGAGGGTCAGGCGCAGGTTGGAAATCGGCTGGTGCCAGACCGCCGCGGTCGTCGCATTGCCGAAGAAATCCTGGCCCTCGCGCCGCTCGTCGGGACGCGGGAGGATGCCCAGGCGGCGGGAAATCACCCGCTGCTCGCCCGGCAGATCGCGCGGCAACAGCCGCATCAGCGTCCGCGAGCGGTCCGAGGTCGCCGCGTAATCATAGTCGATGGCAAGGGTGATGTCGTAGAGCATGCCCGCCTCTACCGAAGATAGGCGGCGGTGATCAGGTCGGAAATACCCGACAGCTGCGCCCTGAGCCGCAGCAGATGCGCCGGGCGGATCCGTTCAGGCGCGGTCACGCTGAGCAGCGCGTCGATGGGCACGATGGCCCGCGACAGCGGCGCAAGGCGGCCGTTCTCCATGGCGCCCGGCAGCGCCGCCGCCTGTTCGCGCAAGGCCCGGATCTGGAACAGGATCGAGCGCGGGTTGTCGGCGTCGAGCGCCAGCAGATCCACGACCGTGTTGCGCGAGGTTTCGACAGCATAGCGGCGGCGATGGGTGATCACGCTGTCCGCCACCTCGACGGCGAGGTCCAGCGCGCCTTCAGGCGCTTCGGTATCGGTCAACCCGTGCAGCAGCGCGGTCAGCGCATCCGCCCGCTCCAGCGCCCTTCCCATCGACAGGAAGCGCCAGCCCTGAAAGCGGTACATGTTGTCCTGTACCAGCCCGGAAAAGCCGGTAATCTTGCGCACCAGGATGCCCATCGCCCGGGCGGCATCATCGCCCGGCTCGATCTTGCTGAATGTGTTGCGCGCCGTGCGGTCCAGATCGGTGATCGCCGCCCAGCCATCGACGGAAAAGCGGTCGCGCACCTTGGCGGCGCACATCCGCGCCGCGCCGATGCGGTGCAGCAGCGCCTCGGGCATCGGGTCCGCCACGTCGATGTCATAGCCGCCGAGAAAGGCCCGAAGCCGCCGCAGCAACGGATCGGCGGCATTGTCGGTGGCCGCCAGCCGCAGATGATAGGCCCGGATCAGGCGGATCGCGTCCTCGGTCCGTTCGACATAGCGGCCCAGCCAATAGAGGTTGTCGGCGGCCCGCGCAGGCACTACGCCGGGGCTGGCGCGGCGGAAGGGTTCGTCCGGGCGCGGCGACATGGAGATCTGCGGGACCGGCCGGTCGGCGACGATCCAGACATCGGCGACCGAGCCGCCCTTCTGCATGGCCAGGGCCGAGGCATCGCCCGAATGGCCGATCCGCGCATAGCCGCCCTTCATGAAGCGCCAGCCCTGCGGCGTGCGGGCGGCGAAGACGCGGATCGTCATGGGGCGCGGCTGGATCCGCCCCTCGGCCAGTGTCTCGCCCGGGGCGGTGACCCAGGCGGGGGTGGTGGACAGTGCCACCGCCTCCTGCCCGACCAGCGCGCCCCCCTCGGCCTCGATCCAGGCGGCGGGGTCACGGGCGGGCTTCGTGCCGACCTGCGCCCCCACATCGAAGGGCAGGTCCGAGGATAGCGCCGGGCCGATCAGCATGCGCGCCGCGTTCTCGCGCACATAGGCCCGTTCGGAGGCGCCGCCGCACCACCAGGTCGCGATATTGGGCAGGGCCAGGGGCCGGCCGGTCAGCACCTCGCTGATGCGGGGCAGAAAGGCCATCATCGCCCGCATCTCCAGCACGCCCGATCCCAGCGCGTTGACCAGCGCGAGGTTCCCGGCCCGCACCGCCTCGACCAGGCCCGGTGTGCCGATGCGGCTGTCGGCGTTCAGTTCCAGGGGATCGGCGAAGGCCGCGTCGATCCGCCGCCAGAGAACGCCGATGGGCTGCGGCCCCTCAATGGTGCGGACCTTGGCCTCGCCATTCTCGACCAGCAGATCCTCGCCTTCCAGCAGCATGAGGCCCAGGTAGCGGGCGATATAGGTCTGCTCGTAATAGGTATCGTTCGAGGGGCCGGGCGTCAGGATCGCCGCCCGCGCCGCCGGATCCCCGCCCGCCTGCGCCAGCCCGCTCATCGCCGCCTTGAACTCGCCGAAGAAGCCCGCCAGCCGGTGGATATAGGCCCGGGGGAAGCGTTCGGGAAAGATCCGCCCGGTCGCCATGCGGTTTTCCAGCGCGAAGCCTGCGCCCGACGGCGCCTGCATCCGGTCGCCCAGCACCAGCCAGGACCCGTCGGGCGAGCGCCCGATCTCGAAAGCCAAGAGGTGCAGGTAATGGCCGCCCGGCGGCGCCACGCCGACCATGGGCCTCAGCCATTGGGGCGAGGCGGCGATCAGCGAGGCGGGCAGATGCCCCTCGCTCACCAGCCGCCCGGGCCCGTAGAGGTCGGCCATCACCGCCTCCAGCAGGTCCGCGCGCTGCGCGAGCCCGGCGCAGATCCGTTCCCATTCGCTGTCATGCAGGATCACCGGCAGATGCGAGAGCGGCCAGTCGCGCTCGGCCATCGGGTCGCCCGAGTATTGGCGGAAATAGACGCCGGCGTCGCGCAGATACTGGTTGCCGCGCTCGAACCGCGCCGCGATCTCGGCGGGTGTCAGCCGGGCGAAACGCTGCACGAAGCGCTGCCAGACCGGCCGCATCCGCCCCTCGCCGTCGAAGACCTCGTCGGCCACACCCGGCAAGCGGGCGTAGTCGGCGAAAAGATCCGGCTCGGGTCTGGGCAAGGCGGGCGGCATCGGGGTCTCCTGACGCTCACATCAGCCCCGGCGGGCGCCGAAGGTCAAGCGTCAAGGGAAACTCGGGATGCGCAACCTCGGGCGCCGGGCGATAGGCACCGACGCTGTGGCCATGCGGCTCGAACCGCGCCAGGCGCCGGGCCTCGGCCTCGTAGGCATTGACCGGGAAGGTGTCGTAATTGCGCCCGCCGGGATGGGCCACGTGATAGGTGCAGCCGGCAATCGCCCGGCCGGTCCAATCGTCGTAGATGTCGAAGACCAGCGGCGTGTTGACCGGCAGCACCGGATGCAGGCTTTCGGCCGGTTGCCAGGCCTTGAACCGCACCCCGCCCACGCTGACGCCTGAAGTACCCGTGCGCGCCATCGGCACCGGGCGGCGATTGACCATGACGCGGTAGCGGTCCTGGTGCAGCGTGGTCAGCTTCACCTGCAGGCGCTCGACCGAGCTGTCGGTGTAGCGCACCGTGCCGCCGATGGCCCCGGTCTCGCCCAGAACGTGCCAGGGCTCCAGCGCCTGTTTCAGCTCCAGATGCACGCCCCCGAATCCCGCGTCGGCCTCGATCTGGCCGCAGAAGGGGAAGCGGAATTCGGCCTGCGCCTCGAACCACACCGGGTCCATGTCGTAACCATGGAGGCGCAGGTCGGCGAGCAGGCTCAGCAGATCCTCCCACAGGAAATGCGGCAGCATGAAGCGGTCATGCAGCACCGTACCCCAGCGCACCGGGCGGCCCTGCACCGGCGCATTCCAGCAGCGGGCGATGATGGCGCGCAGCAGCAGTTGCTGGGCGAGCGACATGCGCGGATGCGGCGGCATCTCGAAGCCGCGGAACTCGACCAGCCCCAGCCGGCCGGTCGGGCCATCGGGGGAATAGAGCTTGTCGATGCAGATTTCGGACCGATGGGTGTTGCCCGTCACATCGGTCAGCATGTTCCTGAGCAGGCGGTCGATCAGCCAGGGCGGCGGCAGCGGCCCGCCGTTCACCGGATCGCCGATCTGGCCCAGCGCGATCTCCAGCTCATAGAGCGTGTCGTGCCGCGCCTCGTCGATGCGGGGCGCCTGGCTGGTCGGCCCGATGAAGAGGCCCGAGAAAAGGTAGCTCAGCGAGGGATGCCGCTGCCAGATCAGGATCAGCGATTTCAGCAGATCCGGGCGGCGCAGGAAGGGGCTGTCCAGCGTGGTGGCGCCGCCCACCACGACATGGTTGCCGCCTCCGGTGCCGGTGTGTCGCCCGTCGATCATGAACTTGTCGGCGCCGAGGCGGGAAAGCCGCGCTTCCTCGTAGATCGCCTCGGTGGTGGCGACGCAATCCTCCCAGCTGTGGGCGGGGTGGATGTTGACCTCGATCACGCCCGGATCGGGGGCCACGCGGATCACGTTGAGGCGGGGGTCATGCGGCGGGGCATAGCCCTCGATATGGATGGGCAGGTCGAGTTCGGCCGCCGTCACCTCGGCATTGGCGATCAGTTCGAGGTATTCCTCCAGCGTCTCGCAGGGCGGCATGAAAAGGCACAGCCGCCCGTCGCGGGGCTCCATGGCGATGGCGGTCCGCACCCAGCCGCCCGCCGGGTCCACCCCGTCGCCCAGATGCGCGTCCTGCGGCTGAAAGCGCTGGCGCTCGGCCTCCTTGGCGCCGGGGCGGAAGCCCTGCGCATGGCCGGGCGTCACCGGCGGCATCATCGCCGCCTGCTCGGCTTCTTCCTTGGCAATGCGCCACGCTTCCTCGGCGATGGCGCGGCGGCGGGCCTCCAGCCGGTCGTGGAAATCGGGCAGCGGCACCACCGGCACCGTGGGATCGGCGGGATAGGAATAGGGATAATGCGCGGGCGGGATATAGGGCAGCGAGCCCAGGGGCAGACGGAAGCCGACCGGGCTGTCGCCAGGGATGAGGAAGATCTTGCCCCGCCGCGGCTTCCAGAGTTCCGAACGCCATCTGGCGGGCTTGTCCGCCGCCTGCCACCAGCGCTGGATCGGCAGCACATAGCCCGCGGGCTCGGTCAGGCCCTGGTTGAAGACCCTTGCATAACGCGCGCGGTCCTCGGGGTTCTTCAGCCTGGAATTCTCGGGCGTGACATTGGGCGGCAGGTTGGCTTCCTTGAGGATCCATTCCGCCGGATCCTCATAGGCGGGCTGGGCAAAGCCCTGATCGAGGCCGAGGTTCCTGGCGAAAGCCGCCATGAAGCGCCCGGCATCGTCGGCGTTGGCCGGCGCGGCGGACGCTGCCTCGCGCGCCACCAGCGCGGGGTTCTTCCACACCGGCTGCCCGTCGCGCCGCCAGTAGAGCGAGAAGGTCCAGCGCGGCAGGCTTTCGCCCGGATACCATTTGCCCTGCCCGTAATGCAGGAAGCCGCCCGGCGCGAAGCGCTGGCGCAGGCGACGGATCAGATCGTCGGCAAGGCCGCGCTTCTTCGGCCCCACCGCGGCGGTGTTCCATTCGGCCGTCTCGAAATCGTCGATCGAGACGAAGGTCGGCTCGCCCCCCATGGTCAGGCGCACATCGCCCTCGGCCAGATCGGCATCGACCTTGCGGCCCAGCGCATTCAGACGCTCCCAGGCCTCGTCCGAGAAGGGTTTGGTGATGCGCGGATGTTCGGCCACCCGGCGGATCTGCATGTCGAAGGCGAAATCGGTCTTCGGCGTGCCCACCGCCGTGAACCCGCCCGAGATCGGCGCCGCGTTGCGGTAATGCGGCGTGGCGGCCAGCGGGATATGGCTTTCGCCGGTCAGCAGGCCCGAGGTCGGGTCCAGCCCGATCCAGCCGGCGCCGGGCAGGAAGACCTCGACCCAGGCGTGCAGGTCAGTGAAATCGTGGTCGGTGCCGGACGGGCCGTCCAGCGATTTCACATCGGGCGTCAGCTGGATCAGATAGCCCGAGACGAAGCGCGCGGCGAAACCCAGATGGCGCAGCACCTGCACCAGCAGCCAGGACGAATCCCGGCACGAGCCCGAGCCGATGCCCAGCGTCTCCTCGGGCGTCTGCACCCCGGGCTCCATGCGGATCGTGTAATTCACCGCCTGGGCGATGCGGGCGTTCAGCCCGACCAGCAGGTCCACCGTCCGCTGGCGGCTGAAATCGAGCCCGCCGATCAGCTGCGCCAGCAGCGGTCCCTCGGCCTCGGGCGTGCGGTAGATCGAGAGGTCGTCCTTCAGATCGGCGGGATACTCGAAGGGCCAATGCTCGGCCGATTCCTCGACGAAGAAGTCGAAAGGGTTGTAAACCGTCATGTCGGCCACAAGATCGACCTCGATCTTGAACTCGGTCACCGGGTCGGGGAAGACGAAGCGCGCCAGCCAGTTCCCGTAGGGGTCCTGCTGATGGTTCACGAAATGCCCGCCGGGGCTGACCTTCAGCGAATGCGAGATCACCCGCGTCCGGCTGTGCGGCGCGGGGCGCAGGCGGATGATCTGCGGGCCCAGCGTTACGGGGCGGTCGTAAGTGTAATGCGTCAGGTGATGGATCGAGGCGTAGATTGCCATTCGCAGGGGCCTTGTCGCGCGGATCGAGAGTCAGCCCCACCTTAGGCCCAGACGCGCCGCATGCCAGCGCGAAACGCGCCCGAGCGCCGGTGACAGCCGCTTTTCACGGCAGGCGCCGAAAAAATCGGCATTGCGACGCAAGGGCCCGGCGGAGGGCGCCGCCGGGCCCCGGGGGTCAGGGAATGAGCCGGGCGATGATCAGGTCGGCGGCCTCTTCCACGCTCATCGCCGTGGTGTCGATGCGCAGCTCCGGGGTCTCGGGCGCCTCATAGGGGCTGTCGATGCCGGTGAAGTTCTTCAACTGGCCCGAGCGCGCCTTGGCATAGAGCCCCTTCACGTCACGCCCCTCGGCCACGCTGAGCGGCGTATCCACGAAGACCTCGACGAACTCGCCCGGCTGCATCATGCCGCGCACCATGTCGCGTTCCGAGCGGAAGGGCGAGATGAAGGCGGTGATGACGATCAGCCCGGCATCGGTCATCAGCTTGGCCACCTCGCCCACCCGGCGGATGTTCTCCACCCGGTCGGCCTCGGTAAAGCCGAGGTCCTTGTTCAGCCCGTGCCGCACATTGTCGCCATCGAGCAGGAAGGTATGCCGGTTCATCCGCGCCAGCTTCTTCTCCAGCGCATTGGCGATGGTCGACTTGCCGGAGCCGGAAAGCCCCGTCAGCCAGACCACCGCCGGCTTCTGGTGCTTCATCGAGGCGTGATGCTCACGCGTGATGTCGGTTGCCTGCCAATGGATGTTCGACGCCCGGCGCAGCGAGAAATGCAGGATGCCCGCGCCCACCGTCCGGTTGGTCAGCTTGTCGATCAGGATGAACCCGCCCAGATCGCGGCTTTCGGCATAGGGCGCGAAGGGGATCTCGCGGTCCGTCGTCACCGTCGCCACGCCGATCGCGTTCAGGTCCAGCGTCTTGGCCGCCAGATGCTCCTGGGTGTTGACGTTGATCTCGTATTTCGGCGGGCTGAGCGTGGCGCTGACCGTCTGGGTGCCGATCTTCAGCCAATAGGCGCGGCCCGGCACCATCTCGACTTCGTCCATCCAGACCACGGCGGCCTCGAACTGGTCCGCGACTTCCAGCGGCGATTTGGCGGCGACGATCACCTGCCCGCGCGAGCAATCGATCTCGTCCGTCAGCGTGAGGGTCACGGATTCGCCCGCGACGGCCAGATCCCGGTCGCCTTCCAGCGCCACGATCCGCGCGACCGTCGAGGTCTTGCCCGAGGGCAGCACCCGCACCTCGTCGCCCGGCCGCACCACGCCCGAGGCGATCATCCCGGCGAAGCCCCGGAAATCGAGGTTGGGGCGGTTCACCCATTGCACCGGCAGGCGAAAGGGTTTCGCCTGATCGGCGCTGGCATCGACTTCGACGCTTTCCAGATGGGGCAACAGGGCCGGACCCATGTACCAGGGGGTATGGGCCGAAGGCGCGGTGATGTTGTCGCCCCTGAAGCCGGAAATCGGGATTGCAGTGAAGCCGGCGAGACCGATCTGGGCGGCGAAAGCGCTGTAATCGGCGACGATCCGGTCGAAGACTGCCTGATCATAGCCCACGAGGTCCATCTTGTTGACCGCCAGCACGATGTTCTTGATGCCCAGCAGGTTGACCAGATAGGAATGCCGCCGCGTCTGGGTCAGCACGCCCTTGCGCGCATCAATCAGGATCACCGCCAGATCGGCGGTCGAGGCGCCGGTGACCATGTTGCGGGTGTATTGCTCGTGCCCGGGGGTGTCGGCGACGATGAACTTGCGCTTTTCGGTGGCGAAGAAGCGATAGGCCACGTCGATGGTGATCCCCTGCTCGCGCTCGGCGGCGAGGCCGTCGACCAGCAGCGCGAAGTCGATCTCCTGCCCCTGCGTGCCGACGCGCTTGGAATCGGCTTCCAGCGCGGCGAGCTGATCCTCAAAGATCATCTTCGAATCGTAAAGCAGCCGCCCGATCAGCGTGGACTTGCCGTCATCCACCGACCCGCAGGTGATGAAGCGCAGCATGGTCTTGTGCTGGTGAGTTTCCAGATAGGCGTCGATGTCCTGGGCGATCAGCGCGTCGGTCTTGTAAACGGGATCGCTCATCAGAAATACCCTTCCTGCTTCTTCTTCTCCATCGAGGCGGCCTGATCGTGGTCGATGGCCCGCCCCTGCCGCTCGCTGGTGGTGGTCAGCAGCATTTCTTGAATGACCTCCGGCAGCGTCTGCGCCTCGCTCTCGACGGCGCCGGTGAGCGGGTAGCAGCCCAGCGTGCGGAAGCGGACCGAGCGCATCACCGGCTCTTCGCCCTCGCGAAGCGGGAAGCGGTCGTCGTCCACCATCAGGATCAGCCCGTCGCGTTTCACCGTCGGCCGGGGCGCGCTGAAGTAGAGCGGCACGATTTCAATGCCTTCGAGGTGGATGTATTGCCAGATGTCCAGTTCCGTCCAGTTCGAGATCGGGAACACCCGCATCGACTCGCCCCTGGCCTTACGGGCGTTGTAGAGCCGCCAGAGTTCCGGGCGCTGGTTCTTCGGGTCCCAGCGGTGATTGGCCGAGCGGAAGGAAAACACCCGCTCCTTGGCGCGGGATTTCTCTTCATCGCGCCGCGCGCCGCCGAAGGCCGCGTCGAAGCCATAGAGGTCGAGCGCCTGTTTCAGCCCCTCGGTCTTCCACATATCCGTGTGCAGCGACCCGTGGTCGAAGGGGTTGATGCCGCGCTCCTTGGCCTCGGGGTTCTGGTAGACCAGCAGCTCCATCCCCGCCTGCGCAGCGGCCTTGTCGCGCAGCTTGTACATGTCCTGGAATTTCCAGGTCGTATCGACATGCAGCAACGGGAAAGGCGGCGGCGCGGGGTAAAACGCCTTCTTGGCCAGATGCAGCATGACGGCGCTGTCCTTGCCGACGGAATAGAGCATGACGGGCTTTTCGGCCTCGGCCACCACCTCGCGCAGGATATGGATGCTCTCGGCCTCCAGCCGCTGCAGATGGGTCAGGGTTTTGACGGACATTCCCGCTTCCTTGTCTTTGTCGTTGACGGGCAGATAGCAGCGCGGCTAACTGCCATCACCCCCCAAATGGGGGGTCATTTCGCCAATCACCCCGAAGGATTGCCCGTCATGCTGGGAAGCAGCCCCGAGGCCGAGGTCCTGCGCCTGCTCTATGCCTCGGCCGCCGAGGCGGGGGTCGGAGCCTGGCAGCCCTTCCTGTCGGCGCTGACCGACCTGACCCGGGCCGGGGGTGCCCTGCTCAGGATCGAGGCCGCGGGCATCCACGAGGCCTCTGCCGGCAATCCCGGGCCCCTGCCCCCGCCCGAGGCGCTGCGCCCGCTTCGTCGCGACCGGGTCTATGCGCAGGAGGAACTGGGAATGCCCACGCCCACGCGCCTGATCCGCCTGTCGCCCCGGCCCGAGGTGCAGGCATGGCTCGCCCTCTCGCATCCCCTGCGGGATTTCCGGGCCGTGGACGGGGCGCAACTCGACCGGCTGTCGGTGCATCTGGCGCAGGCGGTAAGGACCTGGCTGACGCTGCAGCAGGACCGTGCCGCCGCCCGGGAATCCGCGCGGCTGGCCCGGGCGCTGGGCGCGGGCTGGCTCTGGTTCGAGGCGACCGGCCGGGTGGTCGAGGCCGATGCGACCGCCCGCGCCTTGCTCGGCCCCCGGCTGGCGGCGAACGGCCGCCTCGACCTCGCCGATCCGCTGCTGACCCGCGCCTTCCGCCGGGCGCTGGATCAGGCCGTCACCGGCACCGAGGCGCCCGGGATCCTGACCCTTTCCCGCAGCCCCCTGACCCAGCTTGTCCTCCACCCCGGCCTCCAAAGCCCTGCCCCGGGCCTCGACCCGCTGATCAGGGCCGGGATCCGTCAGGCCCCCGCCGCCGCGACGCTCGATGTGACCGCCCTCGCCCGCTCACTCGACCTCAACCGCAGCGAGACGGCGCTGGCGATCTTGCTCTGCGACGGGCTGACGCTGGCCGAGGCCGCGGAACGGCTTGGCTGGACGCTGGAAACCGCCCGCAGCGCCTCGAAACGCATCTTTGCCCGCTCGGGCACCAGCGGCCAGAGCGCGCTCATCCGCCGCATGCTGACCGGTGCCGACTGGCTCGCGCAGAGGTGATTGGCACGGTCCCCGGCCGGCCGCCATGGTGACGCCATGCTGACCGCGCATCTCCCTTCGGGCTATGTCCTCGCCCGCCATGCCCCGCCCGGGACCGGGGTCATCCCGGCTGCGCTGATCGGTGCGGTCCTGCCCGACATCGACATGCTGTGGTTTCACCTCATCGACCAGGGCCAGGTGAATCATCACCGCTACTGAACCCATGTGCCGCTGTTATGGGCGGCGATCGCCGCGCTGGTCCTGCCCCTGGTCTGGCGCAGTGCGGCACGCGCCCCGGCACTGGCGTTCTTTGCCGGCCTGTTGCTGCACCTGTTCCTGGACAGCATCAACGGCGGCATCCTGTGGGGCGCCCCGTTCAGCACGCAGCTTTTCCACCTGGTCACGGTGCCGCCGACCTATGGCCATTGGGTGATCAGCTTCCTGCTGCATTGGACCTTCGCCCTGGAACTGGCGATCTGGGTCTGGGCGGCATGGCTTTATCGCCGGTCCCGGCCGCTTTCCGCCCATCGCCCCCCGGTTTGATCCCGATCAAGGCGCGGGCCTTTCCGCCCCCTCACAACCGGCGCATCACTCATCGACGCCGGAGCGCCCCCATGATCAACCTTTTCATCGGCTACGACCCGCGCGAGGCGGTGGCCTATCACGTCTGCGCCAACAGCGTGATCCGCCATGCCTCGGTCCCCGTGGCCTTCACGCCCCTGGCGCTGAAAGGCCTTCAGGGCTATGCCGAGACGCATACCGACGGCTCGAACCAGTTCATCTACAGCCGGTTCCTGCTGCCGCATCTGATGGGGTACAAGGGCTGGGCGATCTTCGTTGACGGCGACATGCTGTTTCGCGACGACATCGCCAGGCTCTGGGCGCTCAGGGACGACAGCAAGGCCGTGATGTGCGTGCATCACGACTACAAGACGAAGATGGAAACCAAGTATCTGGGTGCGAAGAACCAGAATTATCCGCGCAAGAACTGGTCCTCGGTCGTGCTGTGGAATTGCGGGCATCCGGCCAATGCGGGGGTGACGCCCGAGTGCGTGATGGCCGCGACGGGGGCGCAATTGCACCGTTTCACCTGGCTGTCGGACGATCTGATCGGCGAGATCCCGAAGGTCTGGAACTGGCTGCCAGACGAGTTCGGTCCCAACAAGGAGGCAAAACTCCTGCACTGGACGCTCGGCACCCCCTGTTTCCACGAATTCGCCCATGCGCCGATGGCCGAGGAATGGCACCGCGAAAAGCTGCTGACCGATTATTCGCTGCAGCGGGTGATCGACGGACCCTTCGAGGGCGAAGAGGGTTATGAGGCCGCGCAGATGGCGGCGGAATAGGCCTCAGAGCCCGGCCAGCACCGCCCGCGTTTCGGGCATCCGGGCCAGCGAGGCCTCCAGCCGTTCCCGCCAGCGCGGCCCCACCCCGCGCGCGATCTCCAGCGCGCGGGACAGGTCGTCCGGCCGGTCCTCGGCCATGGCCTCGATCAGAAAAGCCGCCTGCTCGCGGTCCTTGGCCGCACGCAGGCTGCCTGCCCCGTCGCGCCGCCGGTCGGCGACGATCAGCTTGTGGATCGCATAGCGCTCGGGCCGCGGCACCTGCACCAGCACGCCCGCACGGTAGAGGGCGGCCGCCGGGATCGGCTCGGCGATCAGGAAATTCAGATAGTTGAGCGCCTGCGCACTGACCCCCAGCGCCGGCAGGTCGCGCAGCCCCTCAGCCCCGAAGGCCGGCGTCAGGAACTCGACCAATTGCCCGCTGCCGCCCTGCGCCCAGCGCCAGGTCCGCCCGGCATCGAGCGCGGGCAGCGGATCGAATTTCAGCGTGGTGAAGGTCTCGGCCAGGCCGGGATCGACCCGATCCTCCAGCGCGATGCTCAGTTTCTCGAACTGGGCGATGTCGATGTCGCCGGTATTCGCCATGCCCCCCAGTGGCAGGCGGATGCCCAGCTCGCCCTCGTAAAGGCGAAAGGCATTGGTGCCGACGATGGTGCCGCCCAGCCGGAAGACCCCCGCCGCCGCCATCGCCGACAGGATCGCGCCCGTCGCCCGATCCGTGGGCGTCATCCCCTCGGCCCGGAGGAGGCGCACGAGGCGCGAGCGTTCGGCCTGCCGGGCCTCGGCCGTGGCGCGCAATTCCTCGATCCGCCCGATCCGGGCGCGGGTCTCGGCATTGTCCTCGCCGATATAGAGGAAACGCGTCTCGGTCCCGACGCGACGGGCGGCATACCAATAGCCCCGGTCGCCGCGGGTCTTCAGGGTCGGCTTGCCCTCGACACCCGACAGCGCGTCATCCTTCAGAAGACGTACTAGGTCGGTATAGGCGCTGGTCGCAATGCTGCTGAGCGGGGTCATGCCAAGCACTTTCTTCTTTTGCTTGGCACATTATGCCTAACAAAATCCGATTTTGCTAGGCAGGTCGAAACCCCTCAGGCCAGACCCGCCTTCAGCAGCACATGCAGCCGCAGCAGACCCACCGGCCGCCCGTCTCCGTCCACCACCACCAGCGCCGTGACCTTGCGGTCGTTCATCACCGCCAGGGCCTCGGCCGCCAGCATCTCGGGCGGGACGGTCTTCGGCGTGCGCGTCGCCACCTCGCCGGCCGTCCTGGCCATCAGCCCGTCGATGTTGCGCCGGATGTCGCCGTCCGAGATCACGCCCGCCAGCCGCCCCTCGCCATCCACGACGCAGGCGAGGCCGAAGCCCTTGCCGGTCATGGCTAGCAGAACCTCCTGCATCGGCGTCGATCGCCCGACCAGCGGCAGTTCGTCCGCCTCGTGCATCAGCTGGTGGACCTGCGCCAGCCGCGCGCCCAGCTTGCCGCCAGGATGGAAGACGCGAAAATGCTCGTGCAGGAAGCCGCGCTGCTCCATCAGCGCCACGGCCAGCGCATCGCCAAGCGCCAGCGTCAGCGTGGTCGAGGTGGTGGGCGCCATGCCGATGGTGCAGGCCTCAGGCTCGTTCGGCAGCGTCAGCCGCAGATCGGCGGCACGCATCAGGGTGCTGTCGGGGTTTTTGGAAATGCCGATCAGCGGAATCGAGAAGCGCCGCGCATGCTGGATCAGATCGCCCAGTTCCGCCGTCTCGCCGGAATTGGAGATCAGGATGCAGACATCGGCATTGGTCACCATCCCCAGATCGCCGTGGCTCGCCTCGGCCGGATGAACGAATTGCGCGGGCGTGCCGGTCGAGGCCAGCGTCGCCGCGATCTTGCGCGCCACATGGCCCGATTTGCCGATGCCCGACAGGATCACCCGCCCGCGGCAGGCCAGCATCGCCTCCACCGCGGCGAAGAAATCCCCGGGCAGGTTCTCGGCCATCCGCAGGACGGCCTCGCCCTCGGTCCTGAGAACCCGTTGTCCGGCGGCCAGAACCGCCTCTCGTCTGAGTCGTGTCTCTTGCATGCGGTCTGAATACGCCGTTTGCGGCGCGTGTAAACAGGGCAGCGCGGTAATCGGCCGCCCGCGGCCCTGCCCCCTCGAAAGATGCCGCCCCAGCCGCTATAAGGCGGCAAGCGACCCGCAGGACGCGGGCAAGCCAGTCCCCTGACGGTTGAAGAGACACCGATGACCCAGACCCTGAAGATCTATGTCGGCTACGATTCGCGCGAGGATATCGCCTGGCAGGTGGCGCGCCATTCGACGCTGCGCCACGCCACGCGGCCGGTCGAGATCTATCCGCTGAAACAGCCCGCGCTGCGCGAGCTGGGCCTCTATACCCGCGGCGTCGATACCGCGACGACCGAATTCTCGCTCACCCGGTTCCTGACGCCCTATCTGGCTGCGCATGATGGCTGGTCGATCTTCATGGACTGCGATTTCCTGGTGACCCGCGACATCACCGAGATCCTGTCCCTGCTGGACCCGGCCAAGGCGCTCTATTGCGTGCAGCACGATTACACGCCGGCCAACATGGTGAAGATGGACGGCAAGGCGCAAACGGTCTATCCGCGCAAGAATTGGTCCTCGTTCATGGCCTTCAACGGCGCCCATCCCGGCGTGAAGGCGCTGACGCCCGGCGTGGTGAACGCCGAGACGCCGCAATACCTGCACCGCTTCTCGTGGCTGGACGATGCCGACATCGGCGCGCTGGACCGCGAGTGGAACTTCCTCGAAGGCGAATACGCCAAGCCCGAGGCCCTGCCGATGTGCGTGCATTACACCAATGGCGGGCCCTGGTTCGAGGATTGGCAGAATGTCGATTTCGGCGACGAATGGCGGGCCGAGCGCGACCTCTATCTGGCGCGGGCGGCCGAATAGCCTACAGGAGATGCGATGCTCTATTGCGGCGTGGACATGGGCGGTACGGCCAGCCGCTGGGCCCTGGTCGACGCCGGGGGCGCGCTGGTCGCCCGGGGCGAGAGCCCGGGCGCCACGGGGCTGATCTTCACGCCTGAGGCGCGGGCGGCGTTCATCGCCGCCTTGGCCCCTGCCCGGGAGAAGGGCCCGCTCGCCGCGGCCTATATCGGCGCGACCGGCGCGGGGTTCGACGCGGACCCCCGCCTGCGTGCCGCCGCGGCCGAAGGGCTGCAGATCAAGCCGGAAAACGTGAGCGTCGTCAATGACATGGTGTTGGCCTGGCGGGCGGTCTGGCCCGAAGGTGGCGGGCATGTGGTGACGGCGGGCACCGGCTCGGTCGGCTTCTCGCTGGCCTCGGGCACAGCCACGCTGGTCGGCGGGCGCGGGCTGATGCTGGACGATGCGGGCTCGGGCGGCTGGATCGGCCTGCAGGCGGTCCGCGCGCTCTGGCGGCATATCGAGGAGACGGGCGGCACCCGCGGCGCCGGGGCGCTGGCCGAGGCGCTTTTCACCACGATAGGCGGCAGCAACTGGGACGCGACGCGGCGCTACGTCTATGGCGCCGACCGCGGCGCGCTGGCGGCGCTGGCCCGCCCGGTGTCCGAGGCCGCCGCCCAGGGCGACCCGCTGGCGCTGGCCCTGATGGCGCAGGCCGGGACCGAGATTGCCCGCCTCTGCCGCCTGATCGTGGCCCGGGCCGGTCCCGGGCCGGTCGCGGTCTTCGGCGGCGCGCTGGGCCTGCATCCCTCGATCAAGACGGAGATCCTTCAGGGCACCCCGGACCTCACGCTGACCTTTCCCACCCCCGACGCGGCCCTCGCCGCCGCCCGCATCGCCGTGACGGAGGCCCGATGAGCTCGACCGAACAGGCCGCCGCCCGCTTTGCCGGGATCGAGGGCTGGCCCACCCGTGACCTTGCCGCGGCGCTTCTGGAAACCCAGCTTGCCGCCGCCGCCGCCGCCGCCGGAACCCTGCCGATGCTGGCCCGCGCCATCGACGCCTGCGCCGAAAGGCTGGAGCGCGGCGGGCGGCTGATCTATTTGGGCGCCGGCACCTCGGGGCGGCTCGCGGTGCTGGACGCCGCCGAATTGCCGCCCACCTTCGACTGGCCCGCTGACCGGGCCGTTGCCCTGATGGCGGGCGGCCCGGGGGCGCTGCTGACGGCGGTCGAGGGGGCCGAGGACAGCCTGACCGAGGCGCCGCAAGCGCTGGCAGCTCTGGGGCTGGGCGCCACCGATGTGGTGATCGGCGTCGCGGCTTCGGGTCGGACGCCCTTTGTTCGGGCGGGGCTCAGGGCCGCGCGGGAGGTCGGCGCCCTGACGCTGGCGATCCTCAACGCACCGGAGGCGCCGCTGGCGGCGGAGGCCGAGATCGCGCTGGTGGCAGAGACGGGGGCGGAGATCATCGCGGGGTCCACCCGGATGAAGGCGGGGACGGCACAGAAGGTGCTGCTGAACTGCCTCTCGACCGGGGTGATGATCCGCCTCGGCTATGTCTACCGCGGCCGCATGGTCGAGATGCGGCCGACCAACGACAAGCTGACGGCACGGGCGGTGGCGATGGTCGCCGATCTGACCGACGCCGGGCCGGAGGCCGCGGCGCAGGCACTGGCCGAGGGCGGCACGATCAAGGTGGCGGTGGTGATGCTGACGCTGGGGCTGAGTGTGGCCGAGGCCAAGGCGCGGCTGGCGGCAGCGGGCGGGAGGTTGGCGGCGGCGCTGCGGGGGTGAGGCGGGCCGATTTTGGCAAGGGCGGTTGCGGAAGATGCGTGCGAACACGCCCCCTACAGCGGTTGGGTTGTGGCGGCTGGTTGCTTCCTCCCGGCCTCGCTAGGTGGGATGAAATCCCACCCTACCGGGCCGAGACGATGCGATCCGGGCATTGCCTCGGCGATCGTTCGACGCCCCTTAGGGTGCGTGCTCGCACGCACCTCCCGCGACCGACACCGCGAGGTGGGATGAAATCTCACCCGACCGGGTCTTCCCAACCCTGTGTGCCCGCACCGGCGTCCCGTAGGGTGGGATTTCATCCCACCCGGCGCAACCGCTCAGACCAGCACACCCTCGGCCGAAATCCGCGTCTTGCCGCCCAGCCAGGGATGCAGCGCCTTGGGCAGCTCGACCGAACCGTCCGCCTGCTGCCCGTTCTCCAGAACCGCGATGAGGCAGCGCCCCACCGCCAGACCGGACCCGTTGAGCGAAGCCAGATATTCCGGCTTGCCGCCACCCTCGGGCCGGAAGCGGCCATTCATGCGCCGGGCCTGGAAGGTGCCGCAGGTCGAGCACGAGGAAATCTCGCGGTATTTCCCCTGACCCGGCAGCCAGACCTCGATGTCATGCGTCTTCTGCGACCCGAAGCCCATGTCGCCGGTACAGAGCACCACGGTCCGGTACGGCAGTTCCAGCTTTTCCAGGATCGCCTGGGCGCAGGCGGTCATGCGGTCATGCTCGGCCAGCGCCTCGTCGGGGTGGCAGAGGGTGACCATCTCCACCTTCTCGAACTGGTGCTGGCGCAGGATGCCGGTCGTGTCCTTGCCCGCCGACCCGGCTTCCGAGCGGAAACAATGGGTGTGCGCCGTCATCCGCACCGGCAGGCTGGCGCCGTCCAGGATCTCGCCGGCGGCGAAATTGGTCATGGTGACTTCCGAGGTCGGGATCAACCACCAGCCATTCGTCGTCTCATAGCTGTCCTCGGCGAATTTGGGCAGGTTGCCGGTGCCGTACATCGCCTCGGGCTTGACCAGCACCGGGGTCCAGCATTCTTCCAGCCCGTGCTCGGTCGTATGCGTGTCGATCATGAATTGCGCCAGCGCCCGGTGAACGCGGGCCACGGCGCCCTTCAACACCATGAAGCGCGCACCCGAGAGTTTCGCGGCGAGACCCAGATCGAGCCCGGGCTTCACGCCCGGGATGTCGAAATGCTCGACCGGGGTGAAATCCAGCGCCTTCGGCGCGCCCCAGCGGCGGATTTCCACGTTGTCGTTTTCATCGGCGCCATCGGGCACCTCGGCCAGCGGCAGGTTCGGGATCACCTCCAGCGCCGCGGTCAGCGCCGCATCCTCGGCCGCGGCCTCGGCGGTCAGCGCCGCGATCTCGGCCTTCTTCTCGGCCACCAGCGCGCGCAGGCGCTCGAACTCGGCGTCATCGCCCCGGGCCTTGGCGGCGCCCACTTCCTTCGACGCGCGGTTCTGCTCGGCCTGCGCCGTCTCGGCGGCGAGGATCTTGGCCCGGCGCCCCTCGTCCAGCGCCAGAAGCGCGGCCGATTGCGGCGCCAGACCCCGGCGGGCCAGGGCGGCGTCGAAAGCGGCGGGATTCTCGCGGATGGCGCGGATGTCGTGCATGATCGTCCTCGAATTCGGTTTGGCGCAGGTATGCACCAAAGCGGGACGCGGGAAAAGACGGAGTTAAAATTCACCGCCACGATGAACCGAAGGCCCCCGGATCGGCACCTTGAGGCAAAGGGCAAGGAAAAGGCCATGGCCGGAACCGACAAACGCAGGGCGCTCATCGCCTATCATGCCGCGGGCGCCCGGCTGGGACGCGAACGGGATTTCGCGGCGCTGGTGAGCCTGTGCGACGGGCGGCTGCGTGCCCATGCCCGGCGGCTGACGGATGACGCCGAAACGGCGGGCGACGTGGTGCAGGAAAGCTGGCTGGCCATTGCCCGGGCGCTGCCGGGGCTCAGGGACGAGGGCGCCTTTCTGGCCTTCGCACTACGGATCGTGACCCGGGCCGCCGCGCGGGACCTCGGCCGCAAGCAGCGCCGCCGCGCCGCCGATCAGGGCTTTGGCGAGGCGCAGCCCGATCACGTCCCGCCGCCCGATACCGCGCCCGCCGCGCCCGATCTGCAGGCGGCCATCGCCGCCCTGCCGCCGGCCCACCGGGCGGCGCTGGAACTCTTTTACCTTGAAGGGCTATCCGTGGCCGAAGTCGCCCATGCCCTCGACATCCCGCCGGGCACCGTCAAGTCCCGGCTCATGACCGCCCGCGCCCGGCTCAGGGCGCATCTGGAAGGAGAAACCGATGGACAATCTTGACCGCATGATCGCCGAGGCCCTGGCCGAGGATGACAAGGCTCTGCCCGACCCCGGCTATTTCTCGCTCGCCACCAGCATATTTCACGGCCGCAGCAGCTGGACCAACTGGGTGGTGATGGCGGTGCAGATCGTGCTCTTCCTGGCCGCTGTCTGGGCAGGCTGGCATTTCTACACCGCCACCGAGGCCGTGGCGGCCGTCAAATGGGGGATCAGCGCGGCGACGCTGGCCATCGTCGCCACCCAGCTGAAGATGGCGCTGATGCCGGTCATGCAGGCCAACCGCGTGCTGCTGGCGATCCGGCGGCTGGAATTGCGGCTGGCGGGGGGGCGGTGAGCCCCCTCAATTCTGCTGTTGCAGCAGCAGCTCGAACGAGACACGGCACCCGGGCGTCCCCGCGAAATTGCGGATATCGCCCCAGATGCGCACCGTCTCGGCCGTCTCGGCCCCGATCAGGGCCGGATACATCGAGCGGAAGCGCACCTGCGTCGGCCGCCGCTCCCTCGCCGAGGAAAAATAGGCGTCGTCGAGGATCTGGTACAGCTCGACCGGCTGGAAGACGGTGGTGAAGTTCCCGTCCACCTGCAGGGCAAAGGCCCGGTCCATGGCGAAAAAGGCCAGGAGGCTGCGGTCGGGGTTGTAGCCGATGTTGGCGGGCTCGAACCGGACCATGAAGGCGGCCGAATTCTCGATCCAGCCGGCATTCACGCATTCCTCGGAAAAAAGGTTGATGGTGCCCCCGCCCTGAAACCGGCCGTTGAAAGCGACTGCCGGGGCGGGCAGCAGCGACGAGGCAAGGACCGAGGCGAAAAGGAAAAGGCGCAGCATGACAGGGCTCCGAAGCCGAACGACACAGCGCCCGTCTACCCCTTCTCCGTGTCAGGATTGCGGCGATTCCCGTGCAGGTTGTGGAATTTCTCGCCATGACCGTCCGGCCCGTGCCAGCCCCAGATCGTCAAGGATCGCATAGAGCGCGGGCAGAACCACCAGCACCAGAAGCGTCGAGGCCATCATACCGAAGACCACGCTCACCACCAGCGGCTTCAGGACCTGCGCCTGAAGCGAGGTTTCGGCCAGCAGCGGCACCATGCCGATGACCGTGGTGCCCACGGTGATGACGATGGGGCGGAACCGCGCCCGCACCGCCGCCCCTGCCCCCGCCGCCAGTGTCAGCCCCTCCCCCACCCGCGCCTTTGTGACCTCGACCAGCAGGATGGCATTGTTCACCACGATCCCCGCCAGCGAGGCCGCCCCCATCATCGAGGGCATGGAAATGTCGTAGCCCGTGGCCCAATGCCCCCAGACCACGCCCAGAAAGGCCAGCGGTATGGTCAGCATGACGATCACCGGCTCGGCATAGCTGCGGAACTGGAAGGAGAGCACCAGATAGATCCCCAGAAGCCCGATCAGGAAGCCCCGGACGATGGAGCCCGAGGTCTCGGCGAGGTTCGCCGCCTGCCCCTCGACATGGACCCTGAGGCCCGGCACCTCGGCTTCGATCTGCGGCAGCAGCGTCGACCGTAGCGCGGCGGTGATGGCATCGGCATTGCCCAGCCGCTGGTCGACATCCGCCTGAACCGTAACGCCCCGCTGGCCGTCGACCTGGGTGATCGTGCCCCAGCCTCGGGCCTCCTCGACCCGGACCACCGTCTCGAAGGGGACGCTGCGCCCGTCGGCCAGCAGGAAGCGGAAATCCTCCAGATCGGCCAGCGCGTCGCGGTCGGTATCGGTCAGGATCAGCTCGACCTCATGGGCGATGGTGCCGCGGCGCACGTCCTCCAGCGGCGCCCCCAGAAAGGCCGCGCGCAGCTGGTTCGCCACCTCGGCCGCGGTCAGGCCCAGCGCCGGGGCGCCCTCGGTCAGCGTCAGCCGCAATTCCGGCTTGCCCGGGCGAAGGTCGATCATCGCGTTGCGGATGCCCGCATAGCTCTGCAGTTCGGCCAGAACCCGCGCGGCTTGCCGGTGCAGCACGTCAAGGTCGGGATGGGTGAGCCGGATCTCGATGGCCACGCCCTGCGGACCGATCCCCGGTTCGGCGATGATCAGGGACGAGGCGCCGGGCAAGGGGCCGATCTCGGCCCGCCAGGCCTCGGCGATACTGTCCAGCGGCGTGGCGCGGACCTCGGCGCTGAGCAGATCGGCGCCGACCGTCGCCACATGCGCCCCTGCCTCGCCGGCCGAGACGTTGCGGTTCGTCCGCGTGATCCGCCGCACGACCAGCGGCTGGCCCCCGGGCTGGTCCGGCGAGAGCCGCGCGTTGACCCGGGCCAGCGCCGCCTCGACCTGCGCCACCGCTTCCGAGGTCCGCGCCAGCGGCGTGCCCTGCGGCATGAGGATCCGTGCCTCCAGCACGTCGCCGTCGATATCGGGCAGCGCCTCGCGCTTCACCAGACCCGAGCCCACAGCGCCCAGGGTCAGGATCAGCCCGGCCAGCGCCAGCCCCACGGTCAGATAGCGCGCCCGGATCGCCAGATCGGCCAGCCTGCCCATCCCCTCGCGCAGATAATCGAACCCCCGGTCGAAACCGCGGCGGAACCGCCCCTCGGGCCTGCCCGCGCGGTCGCCCTCGTGGCGCAGATGGTGGGGCAGGATCAGGAAGGCCTCGATCAGGCTGGCCGCCAGCGCCGCGATCAGCACCAAGGGTAGGACCTGTAGGACCTTGCCCAATTGCCCGGCAAGAAAGGACAGCGGGCCGAAGACGGCGATGGTCGTCAGGAACGAAGCCATGACCCCCGGCGCCACCGCCATCACGCCGCGCACCACGCCCGTCAGACCGTCGCCCCGCGCGGCTTCGACGGCGATGGAATCCGACAGCACGATGGAATCGTCCATGACGATGCCGATGGCCATGAGCAGCGCCACCAGCGTGATCATGTTCAGCGTCAGCCCCGTCAGCGCCATCATCGCCAGCGCCCCGGCCATCGCCACCGGCAGCCCCATCGCCGCCCAGAGCGCGAGGCCCGGCCGGAAGAAGAGGCTCATCACGATCACCACCAGCACCAGCCCGGCGGCGCCGTTGCGGATCAGCATGGCCAGACGGTCGCGCACGATCGAGGTCGTGTCCTGCACCACCTCGACGCTCAGCGCCGGCGGCAGATGCGCCGTCTCGGCGCCAATCTGCCCGCGCAGGGCCTCCAGCGCGCGGAGGGCGTCGGTGCCCCGGGGCTTGTGGATCTCCAGCAGGATCGTGGGCACGCCGTCGACATAGGCGCGTTCCTCGAAAGGCGCATGGATCTCGCTCACCCGGGCAACATCGCCCAGGACCAGCCGGGCGCCATTATCCTCGACCAGCACGGGCAGCGCTTCCAGCTCTTCGATGCTGCGCCGTTCCTCGGTCAGCCTGAGGCGCAGGTCGGCGGCCGCTGTCTCCAGCGTGCCCGCGGGCTGGTCGAGGCTCTGCGACCCCAGCACATTGGCCAACCCCGCCGGCGTCAGCCCGTGCTGGGCCAGAACCGCGCGGTCGGCCTCGATGCGGAATTGCCGGGTGCCGAGGCCCGAGCGGTTGACCAACGCAATCTCGGGCAGCGCCGCCAGCCGGTCCGCCAGACCGTCGGCGTAAAGGTCGAGGTCGCGCAGCGGCAGATCGCCCGAAACGGCGACCGAGGCCACGACATCGGTGCGGTGCAATTCGCGCACCTGCGGCGCCTCGGCCCGCGAGGGCAGCGTGTCCAGCGCGCCGACCTCGGTCCGCAGCGCGTTGACGAAGCGGATGGCGTCGCCCCCCTGCGCCATGGTGGCCACGGCGCGGGCGCGGTTGTCCTGCGCCGTGCAGCGCAGTTCCTTCAGCGCCTCGACCCCCTGCACCGCATCCCAGAGCGGCCGGCAGATCGCCTCCTCGACCTCGGCCGCGGTGGCGCCGCGATAGGTCACGGCGATCTCGACCTCGGTATCGCGGAAATCGGGAAAGGTCTCGCGCACCAGTGTCGGCAGCGACAGCGCGCCAACGGCAAGGAAAAGGATCAGCAGCAGATTGGCCGCCGTCGGATGGCCCGCGAACCAGCGGATCACGGCGAAACCGCCGTCAGCGCCATGCCCGGGATGGCCGGGGCGATGTCATCGAGCACCAGCCGCTCCCCGGCCGACAGCCCCTCGGCGATCACCGCGCGGTCGCCCTGTCGGAAGGCCACCGTCACCGCGCGCAACTCCAGCCGCCCGTCCGCGTCCATCAGATAGACGGTGCCGCCATGCACCGCCCCCGCCGGGATGGCAATCACCTCGGGCAGTCCCGGGCCGGTCATCGTCACCTGCACCTGCAAATTGCCGACCAGCGGGATGCGTTCGGGCGGATGCGCGCCCTCGTAGGGATCGGCGATCTCGATCACCGCCTGCACCGTTCGCGCCCGCGGGTCCAGCGCCGGTTCCACCCGGGTCAGGCGCCCCGGCCAGATCTGGCCGGGATTGCTGACCGGCTCCACCGCGACCGTGACCAGCCCCTCGCGTTGCTGCTCGACGATATCGAGGATGCTGCCCGCGATCTCCACCCCGCTCATCAGGCGCTGAAAAGCGGCGATGGGCACCTGAGCCAGAACCTCGGCCCGCGACAGCCCCTCGCCCGAGACCAGCACCTGCCCCACCGACACGACCTGATAAAGCTCGGCCGGGGCGGCGGTGATCCGCAGATCGAAGGGGGCGGTGATCTCGGTATGCGACAGATCCCGCCGCGCCCGGGCCAGCGCCGCCTCGGTCCGCGCCCGCTGCGCGGCGTTGCGATCCTGCCGCGAGGGGATCAGCGCCAGCGCGTTCTGCAGTTCGACCACCGTGCGCCGCGCCGCCAGCAAGGCGCGCTCGGCCTCGTCGCGGCGGGCGGCGGCGGCGGTGCCCTGCGCCACCAACTCGCGGGTCCGCGCCGCGTCCGCCTCGCTCAGCGCCAGCCGCGCCTCCTCCAGCGCCAGCACCCGGCGGGTATTCTCGGCCTCGGCCGCGATCTGCGCCGCCTCGGCATTGAGCGACGCCAGATCCGCCTCGGCCTGGGCGATGGCCAGTTGGTAGTCGGCCGGGTCGATCCTGAGCAGCACCGCGCCTTCGCGCACCAGGCGCCCGCTGGCCAGATCCGGGTCGCGCCACAGGACCGATCCCCGGACCTCGCTCACGGCGGTCCAGGTATCGGCCGCGCGCACATTGCCCCAGCCCTGCGCCACCGGCACCAGGGGCGCGGCCGTCACCGCCTCGACCCGGACGGCAAGCCCGGACTCGGCGCCCTGCACCCGCCCCGGCCCCGGCGCCTCGGCCACCAGCCGCGCCGTTCCCAGCGCCGCCAGCGCGACCGGCACCAGTACCATCAACAAGGCCATGAGCCGCCGCATGCCAAACCCCCTAAGTGACTGCTGACACGCTAGACCCGGCCCCTTCCGTCGGCAAGCCGCGCCGCCGCGCTTGCACCCATTCGCCCCTGCGGCTAAACCGCTCGCCATCCCAGTGGAGAATGCCATGTCCACCATCGACACCGAAACCGCACGCCGCGTGGCCAAGCTCGCCCGCATCCGCGTTCCCGACGAGAATCTGCCCCAGCTGGCCGAACAACTCTCGGGCATCCTGAGCTTCATGGAGCAGTTGAACGAGGTCGATGTCACCGGCGTCGACCCGATGACCTCGGTCACGCCCATGCGGCTCAAGCGTCGCCCGGATGGCGTGACCGATGGCAATATCCAGGACCGGATCCTGAAGAACGCTCCCGACGCCCGCGAGGGCTTCTTTGCCGTGCCGAAGGTGGTGGAATGAGCCTGAATACCCTGACCATCGCCGCCGCCCGCGACGCGCTGAAAAAACGCGAGGTGACCTCGGTCGAGCTGACCGAAGCCTGCCTGAGCGCGATTGACGCCGCCGATGCGCTGAACGCCTTCGTCCACAAGACACCCGAGATCGCGCTGGAACGCGCCAAGGCGGCGGATGCGCGGATCGCGGCCGGCGATGCCCCCGCCATGTGCGGCATCCCGGTCGGCATCAAGGACCTTTTCTGCACCGAGGGCGTGCCCTCGCAGGCGGCCTCCAACATCCTGAAGGGCTTCCGCCCCGAGTATGAATCGACCGTCAGCGCCCAGCTGCGCGACGCGGGCGCGGTCATGCTGGGCAAGCTCAACATGGACGAATTCGCCATGGGGTCCTCGAACGAGACCTCGTGCTACGGCAATGCCGTGAACCCCTGGCGGCGCGGCAACGACGCCACGCCGCTCACGCCGGGCGGGTCCTCGGGCGGCTCGGCCTCGGCCGTGGCGGCCGACCTCTGCCTGGGCGCCACCGGCACCGATACCGGCGGCTCGATCCGCCAGCCCGCCGCCTTCACCGGCACCGTGGGGATCAAGCCGACCTACGGCCGTTGCTCGCGCTGGGGGATCGTGGCCTTCGCCTCGTCGCTGGATCAGGCCGGCCCGATGACCAAGACCGTGCGCGACGCGGCCATCATGCTGGGCGCCATGGTCGGCCATGACCCGAAGGATTCGACCTCGGCCGACATTCCGGTGCCGGATTTCGAGGCCGCGCTCACCGGCGACATCCGCGGCAAGACCATCGGCATTCCCCGCGAATACCGCATGGACGGCATGCCCGAGGAGATCGAGAAACTCTGGTCCGACGGCACGGCGATGCTGAAAGACGCGGGCGCGAAGATCACCGACATCTCGCTGCCGCATACGAAATACGCGCTGCCCGCCTATTACGTCATCGCCCCGGCCGAGGCGTCCTCGAACCTCGCCCGCTATGACGGCGTGCGCTATGGCCACCGGGCGAAGCTGGCGCCGGGCGACGGCATCACCGAGATGTACGAAAAGACCCGGGCCGAGGGCTTCGGCCCCGAGGTCCAGCGCCGCGTCATGGTCGGCACCTATGTACTGTCCGCGGGCTTCTACGACGCCTATTACAACCGCGCCCGCCGGGTCCGCGCCCTGATCAAGCGCGACTTCGACGAGGCTTTCGCGGCCGGCGTCGATGCGATCCTGACCCCCGCGACGCCCTCCTCGGCCTTCGGTCTGGGCGAGATGGCGGATGCGGATCCGGTGGCGATGTATCTCAACGACGTCTTCACCGTGACCGTGAACCTGGCCGGCCTGCCGGGGATCGCGGTGCCCACCGGCCTCGACAGCCGCGGCCTGCCGCTAGGCCTGCAGCTGATCGGCAAGCCCTGGGGCGAGGCGGAGCTGCTGAACACGGCGCAGGTGCTGGAGACGGCGGCCGGTTTTGTTTCCAAACCGCAAAAATGGTGGTAATCTGCTCGAAAAATATAATCGAGCAGAGGCAGACATGCGCATCTTGGCACTGGCGGCACCGCTGGCCCTTCTGGGCATGGCGGGCTGCGCCCCGGGACCGGACAACCTGGCGACCATGACCAACAGCGGGGTCGGCTTCGGCGACTATCAGCGCTATCTGCGCGACCGCAGCACGACGCCAGCCCCCACCCGGTCGTCCATCCCCTATTCGGTGCCGCCCGAGACCCGAACCGCCACGATCCTGCCCCCGGCCAGCATGCCCGCCACGGCGCCGACGACGCTGGACGCGATTCCGCAGCGCGAGCGCGCGCCGCTCACCGCCATGGCCGGCACGCTGCCGCCGGTCCAGCCCGCTGCCGCCTCCGCCGCCCCCATCGCCACCCAGACCCTGGCGCCCGCCGCCAGCAGCCCGGCGCCGACCTATGCTGCCGCGCCGGCGGCCAGCGCCACCGCCCCCCGGGGCGGCGTGCAGGACCAGCAGGTCTATCACGCGGGCGAGGCCCAGCGCATCACGCCCCAGGGCGCCGCGCCGCAGCAGGCCCCGATCGTCACCGCCTCGATCCCCGCCCCCTCCGAGCATGGCGGACCGAACCTGATGGCCTATGCGCTGGCGCAAACCCAGGCCGTAGGGACCGAGACCTATCGCCGCATCAACCCGCTGCGCTGGTCGCGCTGGGAAAACGCCTGCCTGCAATACCGCAACCAGGACGCGGCCCAGCAGGCGTTTCTCGAGGATGGCGGGCCCGAGCGCGACCGCCGCAACCTCGACCCCGATGGCGACGGCTTCGCCTGCTGGTGGGACCCGACGCCCCTGCGCCAGGCCCTCGCCCGGCGCTGACATGCCGATCCCCGGCGCGCTCTGGCATCCCTCGCCCAACCAGGGGCCGCGCCGCGACGGGCTGCGCCCCGAGCTGGTGGTGATCCATTATACCGAGATGATCTCGGCCGAGGCCGCGCTGGCCCGACTCTGCGATCCGGGGGCCGAGGTTTCGGCCCATTACCTGATTGGCCGCGACGGCCGCCTCTGGCAATTGGTCGAGGAAGAGGCCCGCGCCTGGCACGCCGGGGCCGGCGAATGGCTGGGGCGCGGCGATGTGAATTCCCGCTCCATCGGCATCGAGCTGGACAATGACGGCAAGAGCCCCTTCGCCGCGCCGCTGATGGACCGGCTTGAAGCGCTCCTGCGCGGCATCCTCGCCCGCTGGTCGATCCCGGCCGCGGGTGTCATCGCCCATTCCGACATGGCCCCCGCCCGCAAGGTCGATCCCGGTCCCCGCTTCGACTGGCAACGCCTCGCGCGGAAGGGCCTCGCCCTCTGGCCCGAGTCCCCGGGCGACGCGGAGACCCCGCTTCAGGCCTCGCTCGACGCCTTGGGCTATCCCGACGTCGCCCCCGACCTCCGCCTCGCCGCCTTCCGGCTCCGGTTCCGCCCAAGGCACGAAGGCCCCGAAGACGCGACCGACCGCGCACTGGCAAAGGCGCTCACCCGGCAAGGGTGAAGCGGGGGGCCAGCCCCCCGCACCCCCCGCCAAAGGGGGTTTCCACCCCCTTTGGGAACCCCCGAGGATATTTTCAGCGCAAAGAAGGCGGCTTAGCGCCCTCTCAATCTTCATCTTTGCGCGTCAAATATCCTCGGGGGGTGAATTGGCCCTCGGGCCAAGAGGGGGGCAGAAGGCCCCCCTTCTTCGGCGCGGCGACACGCCGCGCCGCTGGTCGCCCGAGGCGCTCGTGCCGAAGGCGCGGGCAACGAGGGCGAAACCCCTCCCCCCTCAGTGCAGCCGCGCCCGGATCCGCCGCAGCGCCAGCCAGACGCCCAGCACCACCAGCGGCGTCAGCAAGGCCGCCACCCCGGTCTTGCCCATCCCGAAGGGCTCCACCAGCGGCGCCGCTACGTTCGACGCGAGCCCCACCGCGTAATAGCTGATCGCCACGACCGAGAGCCCCTCGACCGTGTGTTGCAGCCGCAAGGCCAGATCGGCGCGGCGGTCCATCGAGCGCAGCACCTCCTGGTTCTGCGCCGAGCGCGCCACCTCGACCTGCGTCGACAGAAGCCGCCCGGCCCGCATCGCCCGCTCGCTCAGCAGCGCCAACCGCGCCTCGGCCGCCTTCACCGTCCGCATCGCCGGGTCCCAGCGGCGGCGCATGAACTCGGCCAGCGTCTGGCGCCCCTCGAACCGCGCCTCGCGCAGCACCGAAATCCGGTCGTGCACGATCGCCTCATAAGCCCGTGTCGCGCCGAAGCGGAACGACGAGGCCATGTCCAGCCGCTCCAGCTCTGCCGAAACGGTCATCAGCGCGTCGAGCACCGTTTCGGCCTGGCTGGCGCCGCCCGCCATCCGCGCCTGAAGATCGGCGAGCCGGCGGTCCAGCGCCCCCATCTCGGCCGAGACGGCGCGGGCCCGGGCCAGGCCCAGCATCGACATGGCGCGGTACATCTCGATCTCGCAGAGCCGCTGCACCACGCGGCCGATCCGCCGGGCGCCGGTATCGGGCCGCGCGAAGACCGCCATGCGCACATGCCCCGCCGGGTCGATGCGGAAATCCGAGGCGACCACCGCCGCCCCGTCCAGCACGCTGACCGCGGCGAGGCTTTCGGCCACGAACCAATCGTCGAGCTTGCGCCTGAGCGCCTCGCCGTCGCAGGCCCCGCCCGACAGCGGCATCTCCTCGATGCGGAACAGGATCGAGGTGACCCGCACCCCCGGCGCCGCCGCCTGCCAATCGGCGGGGAAGACGTCGAACGAGGCAGGGTCGAAGGGCCGCCCGGTCAATCCCTCGGCATGGGCCATCCAGGTGGTGAATTCGGTGTGGTTTTCCCATTTCAGCCCGTGCCGCCCGGCCTCGGCCGCGTGATGCGTGGCCTCGGGCGCGGGATAGGGCGCGCCGTGCCGGTCGAGCAGGTCCAGCAGATGCGCCCGGTCCTGCCCCCGGTCGCGCGCCACCGCATCCTGCGCCGGTTTCAGCGCCAGGAACACGGCGGTCGAGGGCACGGCGATCACCGGCGAGGGCCGGGCGTGCAATTCGTTGGTCAGCGCATAGCGCAGCGGGTGGTCCTGAAGGGGCGGCATGGGACGGGCCTGCTGGGAACGGGATTTCCTCCGCATAGCCCCTTGCGCGGGTTGGCGAAACGGCGGCGCGTCTGGGCGGGCAGTATGCAAAGGTGTTCTTGCATCGCTGCAACAATTCGGGCCTCAGCCCCGGTCGAAAAGCCCTTTCAGCGCCGTTGCCGTGACGGCGCTGACCCCGGGCTTGCGGCCCATGCGGAAGGGCAGTGGCCGGCAGAGTTCCATCGCCGCCAGCCCGACCCGAGCGGTCAGCGCGCCGTTCACCACCCCCTCGCCGAAGCGGCGCGAGAGTTTGGACAAGAGGCCACCGCCCGCCACCGAATGGATCACGTCATCGGTGACCGCGACCAGCCCCGTCGCCATCAGATGCACCGCGACCGAGCGCGCCAGCCGCCAGTTGCCGAAGGCCCCGGGCCGGCCGCCATAGATCTCGGCAATCCGCCGGATCATTCGCAGATTGGCGCTGAGCGCGGCGGCCACATCGGCAAAGGCCAGGGGGATGATCGCCGTCGCCAGCGCCACCGCCCGCGCCGCCGTCTGGATCTCCACCTCGACCCGCGCGTCGAGCGCGATCAGCAGATGCGCCTCCGCCCCTTCGATCACCGCTTCGGCGTCCAGCGCCTCCAGCGTCCGGTCCTCGGCCCCATAGAGTCCTGCGACCGCCGCCGCCACCGCCCGCGCCTCGGTCAGATCGCCCGCGACCAGCGCGGCCGAGGCCCGCGCCCGCAGCCGGTCCAGCCGGGCGACACGGGCATAGCCCAGCGCCTCCTTCCCGGCCCAGAGGACCAGCGCCAGCGCCAGCACCCCGGCCAGAACCGCCGCCAGCCAGCCCAGCAGCGGCGCCCGCTCGATCAGCCGTGCGGCGAAATCCCAGGCGGCGACGCTGACCGCCAGCGAGACCAGCGCGCCCCCTGCCGCCAGCGCCCAACTGCCCGGTCCCCCGCCGCGCTTCCGCGCCATGCTGCCCAGCGCGGCCTGCATCGCCGCCCCCTCGGGCGCATCGACTTCCGGCGCTGCGGCGACATCGGCCGGGGCCTCGGCGGCGTCGAGTTCAATCAGGATCGGTCCGCGGTTTTCCATCTCACACCAGCCTGTCGCCAATCAGGAATTCCGCCGCCGAATCGAGCCTGATATGCGGCAGCCCCTGCCCCGGCACCCGGCTCAGCACCGGCGGTGCAAACTGCATCACGCCGTAATCGCCCTGCAGCCAGCGCTCCGCCCCCTCCCGCGCGGGCAGCAGCAGGCGCGAGGGATCCTCGGGCAACTCGCCCGCATTGACCGCCACCTGCCGCCCGTCCGACAGCCGCCCGCGCACCAGATCGACCTCACGCCCGCCGTGGCTGCGCTGTTCCTCGATCGTCGAGCGCAGGGCCGCGATCGACATCGCCGCCGTCTCGGCGCCGGAAAAGCGCGCCCGGTCCCGCGCCTCGCGCAGCAGCGCCTCGGCCAGCGCGGTCAGGCGGGGGTGTTGCGTGTGGTGCAGATGGTCGGCCTTGGTGGCGGCGAAGAGGATCTTCTCCACCCGCCGCCCCCGCAGCATCGAGGTAAAGAAGCCGTTCGCCCCGGGGCGGAAGGCCGCCAGCACCTCGGCCATGGCCCGGCGCTGATCCTCCAGCGCCGCGGGGCCGCGATGCACCGCCTCCAGCACGTCGATCAGCACCACCTGCCGGTCCAGCCTGGCGAAATGCGTCTCGAAGAAGGGGCGGATCACCTGCGCCTTGTAGGCATCGAAGCGCCGCGCCATCTCGCGCCAGAGCGAGCCGCGCTTGCCCTCGCTGCCGGGCAGGGGTGCGAAGGTCAGAACGGGCGAGCCCGCCATCTCGCCGGGCAGCAGAAAGCGGCCCGGCGTGCAATCGGACCAGCCAGCCTCGCGCGCGGCGACCAGATAGGCAGTGAACTCGCGGGCCAGGGATTGCGCCACGCTTTCCTCATGCCGGGCCTGCGGGTCGATGTTCAGCAGCACCTCGCGGAACACCTCGGCTTGCGGACGCTTGGGCAGGCGCGCCAGAACCTCGGCCGACCAGCTGGCATAGGACTTGCCCATCAGGCCCAGATCCAGGAGCCATTCCCCCGGATAATCGACAATATCGAGATGCAGCTTCCTGGGTCCGGTCAGCCCGCCGAAGAGCCCCGTCGGCGCCAGCCGGAACGACAGGCGCAGCTCGCTCACCGCCCGCGTCCCCTGGGGCCAGCGCGGTGCCTCGCCCGTCAACGAGGCCAGATGCGCCTCATAGTCGAATCGCGGCAGGGTCATGTCGGGCTGCGGCTGCAACCAGGCGCCGCGGATCAGCCCCTGCTGCACGGCCCGCATCCGCTGCATCCGGCCCGGTTCCATCAGGTTGTGCACCAGCGCGGTGATGAACACCGTCTTGCCCGCGCGGCTGAGGCCGGTGACACCGAGCCGCACCACCGGCTCGAAAAACGCCTCCGACACCGTGTCGCTGACGGCGTCGATCGAATGGGTGATGAGGCCGGTCAGCGAGGAAATCACGGGCAAACTCCGTCTTGCTTCCCAAGAATAGGCATTGGCGACAAGGTTTTGAAGCCCACCCCCTTGCCCCGGCCCCGCCCCCGGCCTTAGCTGCGCTGCATGAAGACGCTCCTCTCCCTCGGCCACGGGTTTTCCGGTCAGGCCACCGAAGCCGCCCTCGGCCCCGAGTGGCAGGTGCTCGGCACCTCGCGCAAGCCGGGCGCCGCGATCCTCTGGCCGGATCAGGCGGCCGAGGCGCTGGCCCGGGCCACGCATCTCATCGCCTGGGCGCCGCCCGGCGCCGAGGGCGATCCGATGCTGCCCTTCCTCGCCACCCTGCCCGCGCCGAACCTGCGCTGGATCGGCTATGCCTCGGCCAGCAGCCTCTACGGCGACCACGGCGGCGCCTGGATCGACGAGGGCACGCCCGACGCCCCCGCCACCGGCCGCGGCCTCGCCCGGGCGCAGGCGGAACACGATTGGCAGGCCTTCGCCGAAGCCCGGCGCCTGCCGCTGGCGCTGTTCCGCATCGCCGGGATCTATGGCCCCGGCCGCTCGGCGCTGGACGCGCTGCGCCAGGGCCGAGCGCATCGGGTCTGGAAGGAGGGCCAGGTCTTCAACCGAATCCATGTCGCCGACCTCGGCCGGATCGCCGCCGCCGCGGCCGAGGCCGAACTCGCCGGCCCCCTGATCTGCGCCGATGGCGAACCGGCGCCGATGGCCGACGTCACGCTCTTCGCCGCCCGGCTTCTGGGCGTCGAGCCGCCGCCGCTCGTCCCTTACAAGGAGGCTGATCTCTCGCCCATGGCCCGCAGCTTCTACGAGGACAACAAGCGCCTGCGCTCGCGCCGCCTCGGGCCGGAACTCGGCCTCAGCCTGACCTATCCCGACTACCGCGCGGGCCTTACTGCGATCCACGAAGCGGGCTTCTGACCCCTTCTTTGCGCCTCAAATATCCCGGGGGGTCCGGGGGGCTGGCCCCCCGGTTCCCCGCCCGCCACCGGAGCAAGCGATGCCCCGCTACGCCTTTCGCCTCGAGTATCTCGGCGCCCCCTTCAGCGGTTGGCAGCGCCAGGACGGCCAACCCTCGGTCCAGCAATCGGTGGAGGAGGCGCTGGCCCGCGTCGAACCGCAGGAGCCCCGCCTCGCCGCCGCGGGCCGCACCGACACCGGCGTGCATGCCACCGGCCAGGTCGCGCATGCCGATCTGATCCGCGACTGGGCGCCCGAGCGGCTGATGGAGGCCGTGAACCATCACCTCAAGCCCCTTCCCGTCGCGATCACCGCCTGTGCGCGGGTGTCCGAGGATTTCCACGCCCGTTTCTCGGCCATCGAGCGGCGCTATACCTTCCGGCTGGTGGCCCGCCGGGCGCCGGTGGTGCAGGACCGGGGCCTCGTCTGGCAGGTGCGCCACCCGCTCGACCTGGCCACGATGCAGGAGGCGGCGCAGGCGCTCATCGGCACCCATGATTTCACCACCTTTCGCGCCAGCCTCTGTCAGGCGAAATCGCCGGTGAAATCGCTGGACGAGATTCGCATCGAAGCATCGCCCTATCCCGCCGGCGAGGAATTCCGCATCCATCTGCGCGCCCGCAGCTTCCTGCACAACCAGGTCCGTTCCATCGTCGGCACGCTGGAGCGGATCGGCGCCGGGGCCTGGCCGCCCGGCCGGATGGCCGAGGCGCTAGAGGCCCGCGACCGCGCCGCCTGCGGCCCGGTCTGTCCGCCGCAGGGCCTGACGCTGACCGGCGTCGGCTACCCGCAGGACCCGTTCGGCGCCTGAGACCTCAGAACGACCGCGGCAGGCCGAGGACATGCTCGGCAACATAGGACAGGATCAGGTTGGTCGAGATCGGCGCCACCTGATAGAGCCGCGTCTCACGGAACTTGCGCTCGATGTCGTATTCGCAGGCGAAGCCGAAGCCGCCGTGGAATTGCAGGCAGGCATTCGCCGCCTCCCAACTGGCCTTGGCGGCCAGGTATTTCGCCATATTGGCCTCGGTGCCGCAGGGCTGGCCCGCGTCATAGAGCGCGCAGGCCCGGTAGCGCATGAGGTTCGCCGCCTCGATCTCGATGAAGGCCTCGGCGATGGGGAATTGCACGCCCTGGTTCTGGCCGATGGGCCGGCCGAAAACTCTCCTCTCGGACACGTATGTCGTCACCCGGTCGGTGAACCAATAGCCGTCGCCGATGCATTCCGCGGCGATCAGGGCGCGCTCGGCGTTGAGCCCGGTCAGGATGTAGCGGAACCCCTGCCCCTCGTCACCGATCAGGTTCTCGGCCGGAATTTCCAGATTGTCGAAGAACAGCTCGTTGGTTTCGTGGTTGACCATGTTGGGGATCGGCCGGACCTCCATCCCCGCGCCCATCGCCGCCTTGATGTCCACGAGGAAGATGGACAGCCCCTCGGATTTCTTCGCCACCTCGGCCAGGGGCGTGGTGCGGGCCAGCAAGATCATCAGGTCGGAATGCTGCACCCGGCTGATCCAGACCTTCTGCCCGTTGATCACATAGCGGTCGCCCTTGCGCACCGCCGTGGTTTTCAACTGCGTCGTGTCGGTGCCGGTCGTGGGTTCGGTCACGCCCATGCTCTGCAGCCGCAGCTCACCTGAAGCGATCCTCGGCAGATAGCGGCGGCGCTGGTCCTCGGACCCGTGGCGGATCAGCGTGTTCATGTTGTACATCTGCCCGTGGCAGGCGCCGGAATTGCCGCCCGAGCGGTTGATTTCCTCCATGATGACCGAGGCTTCGGTCAGCCCCAGCCCCGAGCCGCCGTATTCCTCGGGGATCAGCGCCGCCATCCAGCCCGCCCGGGTCAGGGCCTCGACAAAATCCTCGGGATAGGCCCGTTCGGCGTCGATCCGGCGGTGGTATTCATCGGGGAATTGTGAACAAAGCGCCCGAACGGCGTCGCGGATCTCGGGATAATCGGCGGCTGAGGCGAGGGTCATCGGCGGCTCCGGGCTGTGACGGATCGGGGTCATCCCGATGTGCCAGACCGGGGCCTCCGGGACAATCGCAGATGGCGCCTCAGCCCCGGCCGAATTCCCGGCGCAGGGCCTCGGTCGCCGTGCCCAGCCCCGGCACCGGACCCGGCGCGAATTCCGCGCCCCGCCCCGCCGGTCGCGGCATGGAAACGACGTGCCCGTCGGCCAGCGGCACCGCCATCTGCCGCAGGGCCGGATGCGCCGCCAGATCGGCGAGCGTGCTGTAGCGGCTCCAGGCGATGCCCGCGGCCTCCAGACGCCCGATTGCCTCGGCCGTGGTCAGCGCGGCGAAGCAGGGCTCGACCTCGGCATCGAGGGCGGCGCGATTCTCCACCCGCAGCGCGTTCGTGGCATAGGCCGGGGCTTCGGCCAGATCGGGCCGCCGCAGCACGCCCCGGCAAAGCCGTGCCCATTCGGCATTGGTCTGCGTCGCCACGATCAGGCTGCCATCGGCACAGGCAAAGGGCCGGTAGGGATAGATCGAGGCATGCGAGAGGCCGTGCCGCCCGGTCTCGCGCCCGCCATGGGTCAGATGGAGCAGCGGCACGCTCATCCACTCGGCCATGCCGTCGAACATGGCAATCTCGATGTGGGCGCCCCGCCCGGTCTGCCCGCGGGCGATCAGCGCCTCCAGAATCGCGGCATGGGCATTCATGCCGGTGGCGATATCCGCCGCCGAGACCCCTATCTTCGAGGGTGTCTCGGGCGTGCCCGTCACGGCGCAGATCCCGCTTTCGGCCTGCACCAGCATGTCATAGGCGCGCATCGCGGCATAAGGCGTGTCCTGCCCATAACCGTTGATCGAAACGGCGACCAGGCGCGGATAGTCTCGGGCGATGACCTCGGGCGACAGGCCCATCCGCGCCAGCGCCCCGGGGACGAGGTTCTGCACCAGCACATCGGCCCGCGCCAGAAGCGCGCGGAGGAGGGCCAGATCGCCCTCGGCCTTCAGATCCAGCACCGCGCTTTCCTTGCCCCGGTTCAGCCAGGCGAAATAGGCCGAGGTTCCCTGCACGGCGGCATCGTAATGACGCGCCGTCTCGCCGCCCGCGCGTTCGATCTTGATGACCCGGGCGCCGGCATCCGCCAGCCGGACGGTACACAGCGGCGCGGCCACCGCCTGCTCAAGGGCGATGACCAAGAGGCCCGACAACGGCTTACCGGACATTGCGCAATCCTGCGCGGGCGATCTGGTCAGGCATGGAAACGCTCCTCCATTCGGCGGGCCCGACGGTCGCGACCGCCCGCCGGGTGCTTTGCCTGCCCGGTTGTGCGGCAGGGGCGCGCTGGCGGCAAGGAAAAGGCGGCGGCCCCGCCAACGCATCGCTGTTTTCAGGCAGGCACAGAGCATTGCGCTGCTGCCTGAGCCATCAATGAGGCGACCCCGCCGCCGGCGACCGGTGCCCCGCCAGCGCCAGGAACACCACCGCCGCAAGCGCCAGGACGATCCCGGCTGAGGTGCTCAGCAGCACCGCATGGGTCTGGGTGAAAGCGGCCTTCCCCGCCTCGATCAGCGCCGCGCCCTCGGCGCCGCCCAGCCGACCCGCCACGATATAGGCGTCGCCGATGGTGCGGCTGGCTTCGAGCGCCAGATCCTCGGGGAGGTTCGCGGGCAGCTCCATCGCGCGGCCGAAGACGGCCGACATGAAGACGCCGAAAAAGGTGATGCCCAGCCCGGTGCCCAGTTCATAGCCTGTCGCCTCGAGCGAGCCCGCGGCACCGCCCTTGCTGGCCTCGACCGCGCCCATGATGGCAATGGACGAGGCGGTCAGGCCGATGCTGAGCGTCAGGCCCAGCACGGCCAGCGCCACCGGCACCGCGACGCCCGGCGCGTGGAAATCGCTCCGCGCCAGCATCAGCAGCGAGGCCGCGGCGATCAGCAGCGACAGGCTCGCCACCCGGCGCAGCCCGAAGCGGTTGGACAGGAAACCCGCGACCGGGCCGCCGATGGCCGCCGCCGCCATGATCGGCACCATGAAGAGCCCCGCCTGCAATGGTGTCTTGCCCAGCACATATTGCAGCTCCTGCGCCAGTGTCAGTTCCACCCCCGCCAGGGCGCCCGCCGCGACCACCGCCATCAGCAAACCCGCGACGATGGCCGGATGCGACAGCAGCGACAGGTCCAGCATCGGCTCGGCCGCGCGCAATTGCTGGCGCACGAAGACGGTCAGCGCGGCAATCCCGAAGACCAGCACCGGCCCGGCGACGGACCAGGGCTGCTTGCCGCCGAATCCGGCCTTGACGGCATAGACCAGTGTGATCATGCCAAGGATGAGCAGCAGCGCCTGCCCGATGCGCCAGGTGCCCGGCGTCACGGCCTCGACGCGCGGCAACAGCACCCAGCAGGCCGGCGCCACCACCAGCATGACCGGCACGTTGATCAGAAAGACCGAGCCCCACCAGAAATGTTCGAGCAGTGCGCCGCCGACCAGCGGCCCGACCGCCGCCCCCGCCGCCCCGACCGTGCCCCAAAGGCCCAGGGCGATGGCGCGCTCGCCGTCGTGCTCAAAGGTCTTGCGGATCAGGCCCAGGACGCAGGGCATGATCATGGAGCCCCCCAGCGCCAGGAAGACCCGCGCCGCGATCAGCGCGCCCGCACTCTGCGCGAAAGCGGCCCAGACCGAGGCGGCGGCGAAAATCGCCAGACCCGTCAACAGGATCCGCCGGTTGCCCACCCGGTCGGACAAGGTGCCCATCGGCACCAGCAGCCCCGCCATCAGCAAGGGATAGATGTCGATGATCCAGAGGACCTCGGAGCCCGAGGCATTCAGCGCCTGCGTCAGCCGCGGGACCGCGACATGCAGGATGGTCATGTCCAGCACCACCGGCAGGAAGGCCAGCATCACCGCGACCAGCACGAGCCAGCGTTTCGGATCGAGGGTTCGGGCAGACATGGGACACCTGACGATGCGATTGCAGGCGCTCCTATAAATACATACGTATGGATTTAAATCGGAATGTGAGGGACCATGGGACGGACACCGACAATCAGCCGTGAGACCTTGCTGGATCTGGCCGAAACGATCGTGCGCCAGGGGGGCGGCGCCGCGCTGACCATCGGGGCGCTGGCCCAGGCGGCCGGTATCTCGAAGGGCGGCGTGCAATATTCCTTCGCCAGCAAGGATGCGCTGGTGCGGGCGCTGATCGACCGCTGGACGGATCGGTTCGACGCCCTGCTCGGCGACCCCGCGCCAGAGGACCCGGTCGATTTCGCCTTGCGCTACATCGAGGCCACCCGGATCTCGCAACAGGCGATGAACGCCAAGATGGCGGCGCTGCTGGTCAGCTATCTGGAGGATCCGGCCAATCTGCAGGCCACCCGCGACTGGTATCGCGCGCTCGTCGCCCGCCTCGGCGGGGCCACGCCCGAGGCGCAAGCCGCGCGCGTGGCCTTCCTGGCTGTCGAGGGGCTGTTCCTGATGCGGATCAACGGCATCGACGCAGACGGCGGCTGGACCGGCCTTCTGGACGATGTGGAAGCGATCCTGCGGCGGCTGGGGCGTCCCGCAGCGGCCTGACGCGGCCGCGCAAGACGGGCTCAGCCCACGCCCAGTTCGGTGATCCGCCCGTCCCTGAGCCCGAAGGTGAAGGTCAGCACCGCCGGGCTCCCGGGAAAATCGCCGGTGACCCGGGCGCGGACCACGGTCTTGCCGCCAACCTCGCGCGCCTCCAGCGGCTCGGCCCTGTGCCGATACCGGGCCTTGGCGGCCAGCCACCAGTCGCGGATCGCCGGACCACCCTGGTGGGTCTGCCCCTCGTCATGGACGACGGCATCGGGCGCGAAAGCGGCGGCAAAGGCCTCGCCGTCCTGCGGCTCGCGGGCGGTGAAATAGGTGCTGACAGCGGCGGGAAGGTGCATGAGATATCCTTTCGAATCTGGCATTGCGCAAGATAGGGCTGGATCAGCGCCGCAATAATCGGGATAAATCGGCATGAATTGATGTCAGAAACAGGATGATCATGGAGACCGGGCTGAAAGGGCTTGAGGCGGTGCTGGCCATCGCCCGGCGGGGGTCCTTCCGCGCGGCGGCGCTGGACCTCGGGATGTCGACCACCGCGCTGTCGCATGCCATCGGGCGGCTGGAGGCCAGTCTGGGCGTGCGGCTCTTCAACCGGACGACGCGCAGCGTCTCGCTGAGCGACGCGGGACAGGCCTTTGTCGCGCGGATCGGCCCCGCCTTGGCCGAGATCCGCTGCGCGATGGAGAGCGCACAATCCCTGCGCCATACCCCCTCGGGCCTGTTGCGGATCAATGCCTCGGTCCAGGCCGGGCGCGCGATCGCCCCGCTGGTGGTGGATTTCCTGCGCCGCTATCCCGAGATGCAGGTCGATCTGGTGACCGAGGGACGGCTGGTCGATATCGTGGCCGAAGGCTTCGACCTGGGCATCCGCCCCGCCGATCTGGTGCCGCGCGACATGATCGCCCTGCCGCTGGGCACGCCGCAGCGCTATGCCGTCGTGGCCTCCCCCGGCTGGATCGCCGATCACCCCCTGCCCCGGACGCCCGCCGATCTGCGCCCCGACGACTGCCTGCGCGTGCGCCTGCCGAACGGCGCCCTTTTCCCCTGGCAGTTCCAGCACCGCGGCGAGGCCGTGCAGGTCGAGGCCAGGGGACGCCTGACCCTCGACGAACCCGCCATCGCCCGGACGGCGGTTCTGCAGGGCGCCGGGATCGGCTTTTTCATCGAGCAGGACGTGGCCGAGGAGATTGCCGCGGGCCGCCTGATCCGCCTGCTGGAAGACTGGACGCCGCCCCGTCCCGGTTTCAGCCTCTACTACCCCGGCAGACGGCACCCCACGGCCGGTTTCACCGCCTTCCTGACGCTGGTGCGCGAGGCTGCGGCGCGTCCCGCGGCCGCGCCCGCCTGACCGGCGGCCGTCAGCGCGGGTAATGCATGGTGTTGTGAAACCGCGACGGCGTGGCCAGCGGGTTGCGATAGCCATGCGGCTGGTCGGCGTTGAATCGCAAGGCCTGACCACAGGCGACGCGCATCCATGCCCCCTCCAGCAGAATCTCCACCGCGCCCTCGACCACAAAGACATCCTCGATCACCCCGGCACCATGCGCGGCCGAGAGATGCTGCCAATGCGGGGCAAGGTCGTGCAGGAAGACCTCGCATCCGGTCTTCGGATCGAAGGGAAAGAGCGTGCGGAAGACCGGGCCGTCCTTGACCGGCGCCTGCCCCTCGGACGGGCCGAGCGCCGAAGGCGTCGCCACAGGGCCGATCAGCGCCGTCAGCGGCAGTTGCAGCCCCTTGCAGAGCTTCCACAGAACCGCGAGTGTCGGGCTGCTTTCGCCGCGCTCGATCTGGCCCAGCATCGCCTTGCTGACCCCGGTCAGCTCGGCCGTCTGAGACAGGCTTAGCCCTGCCTGCCCGCGCGCCTTCCGCAGATTGGCGCCAACCAGATCGCAGCCGCGGGTTTCTGTCATCTCTCTGCGGCCTCCGCTGATGTGACCCCTTGTGCGTTATAGCGCACGCAGCTACACGAGAGCGACCGCAATAACGCACGCTCCCCGCTTAGAGGCTGCCTTGCTCCCGTTCAAGCTTTCGCATGTCGCGGCCGGCTTCATCGCCGTCCTGGTGGGTTACACCAGCTCGGTCGCCATCATCTTCCAGGCCATCGACCGGCTAGGCGCGACCGATGCGCAGGCCAACAGCTGGATGCTGGTGCTGGGGCTGGGCATGGGGCTGTCGACCCTGGTCCTGTCGCTGGGAAACCGGATGCCGGTGCTGACCGCCTGGTCGACCCCGGGCGCGGCGCTGATCGCACTCAGCAGCGGCCTCACCCTGCCCCAGGCCACCGGTGCCTTCATCCTCTGCGCGCTGCTCCTGATCGCCACCGGCCTCAGCGGCTGGTTCGACAAGCTCACGCGGCTCATTCCCGACAGCCTGGCCAATGCGATGCTGGCGGGGATCCTGTTTTCCTTCGGCATGAAGATCTTCGACGCGCTCGACACCGACCGAACGCTGGTGCTGCTGATGGGCGCGGCCTATCTCGCGCTCAGGCGCCTTGCGCCGCGCTATGCGATTGCCGGGGTCTTCTTCGCGGGCCTGGCCTATGTCGGCGCCACGGGCGGCTTCGACGGGGCCAGCCTGCCGCTGGCCCTGGCCCGGCCGGAATTCGTCATGCCCGAAATCTCGCTGCCCGCCCTGATCGGCCTGGGCCTGCCGATGTTCCTGGTGACGATGAGTTCGCAAAACATGCCGGGCGTGGTGACGCTGCGGGCCGATGGCTATGCGCCCGACATCGGCCGGGCCATCACCGTGACCGGCCTCTTCAGCCTGGTGCTGGCCCCCTTTGGCGGCTACGCCTTCAACCTTGCCGCCATCACCGCGGCGATCTGCACCGGGCCGGACGCTGACGACAATCCCCGCACCCGCTACAAGGCCGCGCTGTTCGCCGGCAGCTTCTACGTCGTCATCGGCTTGATGGGCGCCACGGTGATCGGCCTTTTCCTCATCCTCCCCGGCGCGCTGGTCCTGACCATCGCTGCGCTGGCCCTCTTGGGATCCATCGGCAACAGCCTGTCGGCCGCCATGGGACCGAAGGACGAGCGTGAGGCCGCCCTCCTCACCTTCATGGCCACGGCGAGCGGATTCAGCCTGTTCGGGATCGGCGCGCCGTTTTGGGCGCTGCTTCTGGGGCTGGTGGTGCGGTTCAGCCTGCGCCGGACGCGCTGAACGCCGGTCAGTTGCACGCAAAAGGCGCCCGAAGGGCGCCTTGCCACAGGGATTTCAGGACCGCCGACCCAACCGGGCCGCCCCAGGTTTCCGTCAATGCGTCCAGACCTGCTTGCGGTTGGTCGCGAAATTCTCGCCATAGCCCTGCGGCCGGATGTTGGCCGCGCGTTCCTTCGGCTGCTGCACCACATAATCGATGCCGTTCGCCTTGGCATAGGCCTCGGCCTCGGCCTGGGTCGCGAACCGCAGCCGAACCTGCGACTGGGTATCGCCCGAGCCCGTCCAGCCCATCAGCGGATCCTGTTCGCGCGCCTGGCTCGGCGCGAAGTCGAGGATCCAGTTCTTCGTACGGGCCATACCCGATTGCATGGCGTTGCGGGCGGGGCGATAGATACGGGCGCGCATGGAAGTCTCCGTCTGACTTGCCGCCTTATCCGAAATTCGGCCCCCCCTGACAAGCCTTTCCGACACGGCTTTTGCGCGGCTTTCCACAGGCAGCCCCGCGCTTTGCCGCGCCTCCCCTTGCACCGGAACAAAATAGGCACAATTCTAGGCACGAAGCCAAAGGTCCGCCCGATGCACAACAACCGCCCCGATGTCCTGAACGAAATGCCGATGATGGCCGCCCCCCGGCGCGAAAAGCTGGAGGGGGGCAAGCGGTTCATCCTGAAAACCCCGTTCCAGCCCGCGGGCGATCAGCCCACCGCCATCGCCGAACTGGCCGGCGGGTTGCGGGAGGGCGAGCGCAACCAGGTGCTGCTGGGCGCCACCGGCACCGGCAAGACCTTCACCATGGCCAAGATCATCGAGGAGACGCAGCGCCCGGCGATCATTCTCGCGCCGAACAAGACGCTGGCCGCGCAATTGTACGGGGAATTCAAGGGCTTCTTTCCCGACAATGCCGTTGAGTATTTCGTCAGCTATTACGATTACTACCAGCCCGAGGCCTATGTCGCCCGCACCGACACCTATATCGAGAAGGAATCCCAGATCAACGAGGCCATCGACCGCATGCGCCACTCGGCGACGCGGGCGCTGCTGGAACGGGACGATGTGATCATCGTCGCCTCGGTCAGCTGCATCTATGGCATCGGTTCGGTCGAGACCTATTCGGCCATGACCCAGGACCTGAAGGCCGGGCAGATCTACGATCCGCGCGGCTTCATCGCCGAGCTGGTGGCGCAGCAATACCGCCGCAACGACGCGGGCTTCCAGCGCGGCTCGTTCCGGGTGCGCGGCGATGTCGTCGAGGTCTGGCCGGCCCACCTGGAAGACCGCGCCTGGCGCTTCAGCTTCTTCGGGGAAGAGCTTGAAGCGATTACCGAATTCGACCCCCTGACCGGCAAGAAGACCGATGCGTTCGAGCAGATCCGCATCTATGCCAACAGCCATTACGTGACGCCCCGGCCGACGCTGCAACAGGCGATCAAGGGTATCAAGGAAGAGCTGTTCCACCGGTTGAAGCAGCTCAACGCCGAGGGGAAATTGCTGGAAGCGCAGCGGCTGGAGCAGCGCACCAATTTCGACCTAGAGATGCTGGAAGCCACCGGCGTCTGCAACGGGATCGAAAACTATTCCCGCTATCTGACCGGCCGCGCGCCCGGCGAGCCGCCGCCCACGCTCTTCGAGTTCATCCCGGACCAGGCCATTGTTTTCGCCGACGAATCCCATGTCACCGTACCGCAGATCGGCGGCATGTACCGGGGCGACTTCCGGCGCAAGTCGGTGTTGGCCGAACACGGATTCCGGCTGCCGTCCTGCATGGACAACCGGCCCCTGAAGTTCGAGGAATGGGACGCGATGCGCCCGCAATCGGTCTTCGTCAGCGCCACCCCGGCCGCCTGGGAGATGGATCAGGCCGGCGGCGTCTTTGCCGAACAGGTCATCCGGCCCACCGGCCTGCTGGACCCGGTGGTCGAAATCCGCCCTGTTTCCATGCAGGTGGACGATCTTCTTGACGAAATCCGCAAGGTCGCGTCCGACGGACTGCGGGTGCTGGTCACCACGCTGACCAAGCGCATGGCCGAGGATCTGACCGAATACCTGCACGAACAGGGGATCCGGGTGCGCTACATGCATTCCGACATCGACACGATTGAAAGGATCGAGATTCTCCGCGATCTCCGGCTCGGCGCCTTCGACGTGCTGGTCGGCATCAACCTGCTGCGCGAGGGGCTCGACATCCCCGAATGCGGGCTGGTGGCGATCCTCGACGCCGACAAGGAGGGCTTCCTGCGCTCGGAAACCTCGCTGATCCAGACCATCGGCCGCGCCGCGCGCAACGCCGACGGACGGGTGATCATGTATGCCGATCACATCACCGGCTCGATGCAGCGCGCCATCGACGAGACCAACCGCCGCCGCGCCAAGCAGATGGCCTATAATGAAGAACACGGCATAACCCCCCAGACTGTCAGGAAAAACGTCGATGACGTGCTGAGCGGCCTGTGGCAGGGCGACACCGATCAGTCGCGGATCACGACCAAGGTGGCGAAGCCCATGGTCGGCGCCAACCTTGCCGCGCATCTGGACGGGCTGCGCACTGACATGCGCAAGGCGGCCGAAAATCTGGAATTCGAGGAAGCCGCGCGCCTCAGGGACGAGATCAAGCGCCTGGAAGCGGTCGAACTCGCCATCGCCGACGACCCGCTGGCCCGCCAGGCCGCCGTGGACGAGGCGGTCGAGGAAGCCGTCAAGACCCGCGGCCGCTCGACCGCGGGCAAGGCCGGATCCAACGCCAAGCAGGCGGCGAAAAGCAAGGGGCGGCGGCGGTAGCCCGCTTGTCGGACAGGACTCTCCCCGTTGCGCTCGTCCTCGGCGCTGCCGTCTGGCCCGGGGGCGAGCCCTCGCCGACGCTGGCGCGTCGGACGGCGCATGCCGTAGCGCTCTACCGGACGGGTCTGGTCGGGCGGATCATGGGCTGTGGCGGGCTGGGGCGCCATCCACCAACGGAGGCCAGCCTCATTGCCCGGCTCTGCCGAGAGGCGGGCGTGCCCGACGACCGGATCATGGAGGAAGACCGCTCCACCTCCACACGGGAAAATCTGATCAACGCCAAGGCCTTGCTGCCCGATGCTGCGCCGGTGGTGATCGTCACCGATCCCTATCACGCGCCCCGCGCCCGGCTGATCGCCTGGCAGATCGGCCTCAGGGCCACCACCGCAACCCCCGGCTGGGACCAGATCGGGCCGAAGCAACGCCGCCGCCATGTCCCGCGAGAGGCGCTGGCGCTGGCGGCGACGCTGCTGAGGCTGCGTTAGCGGATCAGATGCACGGCGCAGGTCGCGTGCCGGGCGATCCGTGTCGCGGTCGAGCCGATCAGCGCCGTGTCGCTGCGGTGCGAGGCCAGGACGATGCAATCCGCCCCTTCGGCCTGGGCGAAATCGAGGATGGCGCGGCCCGGGTCGCCCTCCAGCACCGCGACGCCCGCCTGGGTCAGCCCCGCCGCCTGCTTGGCCAGATCGGCGCGGATCGCCTCGCGCAGTTCGTCCTGCCAGCCCGCGGGCATGTAGTCGATGGCGTAAAACGGCGCCTTTTCCATGACATGCACCAGCATGACCAGCGCGCCATGCGCGGACAGCGCCCGGGCGATCTGCAATTCGCGGCCGATGTCTACCCCCGGCTCATAGGCGACGGGAACGAGGATTCTGGCGTACATGGCATTTCCTTTCGCGTGGATCAGGACGGACCGACCCCGCCCCTATAGGCGGGACAGGTCCCGGACTCAGTTCTGCGGCACCAGCACCGAGAGGCCCAGCATCCGCCAGACCTGCATCCCGCCGCGGTAATAGCGGATGTGATCGGCCGGGAAGCCCGCCTCGATCATGCGGCGGATGGCGGTGGGCGACTGGCCGCACCAGGGGCCGTTGCAGAATAGCAGCACGTGTTTGGGGTCGTCGCAGGTGAAACCGTCGATATCGACCTCACACCCCACCTCGCCCAGCCGGTCGGCCATTTCCGTATAGGGAATGTGGATCGCGCCGGGAATGGTGCCGCCGCGGTAATCGGCCTGCACGCGGCTGTCGATGACCAGCACGTCGGAATCCTGCAACGCCGCGATCACCTCCAGCTCGCCCACGGTGGTGACGCCCTCTGCCGGGCTCATCGGCTGGATGCAGAAATTCGGGCATGGGCGCGAGGTCATCGCCCATTCGCCGGTCACGACATTCTCGTTGTCCTGAATGCGCGAGATTTCGGCCGGGCCCGCATCGGTCTCGACCGTGACCGAGGCCATGTCGGGCGTGATGTTGACAGGATCGGCCAGAACGGGCGTCGCGGCCAGCGCCAGCAGCGCCAGAGGGGTGAGAAGTTTCATCGGGTCCTCCCAGACTGGATTGCACACAGGTTTCCGCCGGAAAGGTAGCATGCCGGACGGGATTGTCTGCCCCCGGCATTGCACCCGCGGGTGGCGGTGGGCTATAAGGCGGACAACAAAATCTAGCGCCCTGACCCAGACGAGGCCCCGGTGAGCGACGACACGGAAATCCCTGACGAAGCCGAGAAAAAACCCGCCCAGCCGGGGGTCTCGATCGTACAGGAAATGCGGACCGCCTATCTCGATTACGCGATGAGCGTCATCGTGTCGCGGGCGATTCCGGACCTGCGGGACGGGTTGAAGCCGGTTCACCGGCGGATCCTCTATGCCATGCACGAGGTCGGCAACACGTTCGACAAGCCCTATCGGAAGTCCTCGCGCCCCGTGGCGGATGCGATGGGCAAGTACCACCCGCATGGCGACAGCGCGATCTATGACGCCCTGGTGCGGATGGCGCAGGGCTTTTCGATGTCGCTGCCGCTGCTGGACGGTCAGGGCAACTTCGGCTCGATGGACGGGGACAAGGCCGCGGCCTTCCGCTACACCGAGGTGCGGATGGCCAAATCCGCCAATTACATGCTGGCCGATATCGACAAGGATACGGTCGATTTTCAGGACAATTACGACGGCAAGGACCAGGAACCGACCGTCCTGCCTGCGCGCTTCCCCAACATGCTGGTCAATGGCGCGGGCGGTATCGCCGTCGGCATGGCCACCAACATCCCGCCCCATAACCTGGGCGAGGTGATCGACGCGACCAAGGCCCTGATCGAGAACCCGGATCTGACCTCCGAGGATCTGATGGCCTATGTGCCGGGCCCCGATTTCCCGACCGGCGCGCAGATGATGGGCCGCGCAGGCGCGCGCAAGGCCTATCTGGAGGGGCGCGGCTCGGTCATCGTGCGGGCCAAGACCCATGTCGAGGAGATCCGCAAGGACCGCTTCGCCATCGTCGTGGACGAGATCCCCTATCAGGTGAACAAGGCCCTGATGGTCGAGAAGATCGCCGAGGCGGTGCGCGACAAGCGGATCGAGGGGATTGCCCATGTCGCCGACGAATCCGACCGGATCGGCGTGCGGGTGGTGATCGAACTGAAGCGCGACGCCACGCCCGATGTGGTGCTGAACCAGCTGTTCCGTTTCACCACCATGCAGATCAGCTTCGGCTGCAACATGCTGGCCTTGAACGGCGGCCGGCCCGAGCAGCTGACGCTTCGCGATTTCCTCTATCATTTCATTACCTTCCGCGAGGAAGTTGTCACCCGCCGCACGGCCTTCGAGCTGAACAAGGCCCGGGAGCGCAGCCATATCCTCTGCGGTCTGGCTGTTGCCGTTTCCAACGTCGATGAGGTCGTGGCGACGATCCGCGCCTCGGCCGATCCGGCGGATGCGCGCGAAAAGCTGATGACCCGCCGCTGGCCCGCGCATGAGATCGCGGGCTATATCCGCCTGATCGACGACCCCAGCCATACGATCAACGAGGACGGGACCTATAACCTCTCCGAGATCCAGGCCCGCGCCATCCTGGAACTGCGGCTGCAGCGCCTGACCGCCCTCGGCGTCAAGGAAGTCACCGACGAGTTGGAAGAACTGGCCGGCAAGATCAAGGATTACCTCGATATTCTGCGCTCGCGCTCGCGGATCCTGTCGATCATCACCGCCGAACTCGACGAGGTGCGCGAGCTTTTCGCCGTGCCCCGCCGGACCGAGATCATCGATTGGGCCGGCGACCTCGAGGATGAGGACCTGATCGAGCGCGAGGATATGGTCGTGACCGTCACCTCGGGCGGCTACATCAAGCGCACGCCGCTTGCCGAATTCCGCGCCCAGAACCGCGGCGGCAAGGGTCTGGCCTCGATGCAGACCAAGGAAGACGATGTGGTGACCACGCTGTTCGTGGCCAACACGCATACCCATCTTCTGTTCTTCACCACCGACGGCATGGTCTATCAGCTGAAATGCTGGCGTCTGCCGCTGGCCGGGCGGTCCGCGCGCGGCAAGGCGATCATCAACATCCTGCCGATCCCGCAGGGTGTCTCGATCGCCGCGCTGATGCCCATCGACGAGCCCGAGGACGAATGGGAAAACCTGCAGGTGGTCTTCGCCACCTCCGAGGGCGATGTCCGCCGTAACGCCTTGTCGGACTTCACGAATATCCTGCGCAACGGCAAGATCGCCATGAAGCTGCCCGAGGGGGTGTCGCTGGTCAGCGCCCGCGTCGCCGACGAGGATGACGATGTGATGCTGGTCACCGCCATGGGCCGTGCCATCCGCTTCCCGACCACCGACGTCCGCGTCTTCAAGGGCCGCGATTCGACCGGGGTGCGCGGCATCCGTCTGGCCGAGGGCGACAGCGTCGTCTCCATGTCGGTGATCCGCCATTTCGAAGCCGATCCGCAGGAACGCGCCGCCTATCTCAAGCAGCGCCGCCTGATGGCCGGTGCCCCCGACGAGGCGGAGGCGGACGACGAGGAAACCGTCGAGGCGGGCCAGCTCAGCACCGAGCGCTATGCCGAGATGTCGGCACTGGAGGATCTGATCCTCACCGTCACCTCGGGCGGGGCGGGCAAGCTGTCGTCCTCGCACGATTATCCGGTGCGCGGGCGCGGCGGCCAGGGCGTCATGGCCATGGACAAGGCGATGCGCGGCGGCGCGCTGGTCGCGTCCTTCCCGGTGGAACCCGGCGACCAGATCATGCTGGCCACCTCGACCGGCCAGTCGATCCGCGTGCCGGTCGATCAGATCAGCTTCCGCTCGCGCTCGGCCGGCGGGGTTCGGGTCTTCAACACCGCCAAGGGCGAGGAAGTCGTCTCGGTCGCCCGCATCGTCGAACAGGGCGAGGAAGAGTAACCGATTCTTCAGCCCCGCGTGGTTGGATGGCCGGGTCTCCACAGGGGCCCGGCCATGAACGTCTACCACTGCATGATCGACCTGAAACCCGGCGCCAAGGCGCTGGTCTTCGCCCATGCGCTGGATGTCTGGCTCTCGCTCCTGCAGCGGGAGGGGCGGATCGAAGGCTGGCGGCTGATGCGGCTGAAACTGAAATTCGGCGGCGACGAATGCTCAGATTTCCTGGTCGAGATCGAGGTGAAGGATCTCTCGCAGCTCGACCATGCCTTCCATTACCTCGGTCAGGGGGATGAGGAGGCGGCCGAACTCCACGACCAGATGCGCCAGCATATCCAGCACGTCAATGTCGGGCTCTACCGCCCCTTCCCCGATCCAGAGCGGGTGGAACGCATGACCCTGATCTGAGGCCACCGATTGCGGAACCTCCGGCCCCCTGCGGCGTTGGTTCTGAAAGGAGGTTTTCCATGACCGCACCCCATACCAATGTCGAGCGTGAGGCGAAGCGCCACAGCCCCGCCCTGACCGGCATCACCATCGCCCTGCTGGCCTCCGTGCTGGCCTTCGTCGTCTTCACCCTCTGGCCCAACCCCGAGGATGCGACGCCCAGCCCCAGCGCCGTGCAGGATACCGGCGCCCAGGTCGAGGGCACGACGCCCGCCCCGGCACCGGTGCCGGGCGAGTAACCATCCGCTTACCCTCCCCGATTGGGGGCGCCCGCCCGGCGCCCCCTTTTCTTTGCATCCCGGCGCGGCTATCTCCGCCCCATGACACAGGAACTCCACATCGTCGGCGGCGGCATGGCCGGATCCGAGGCCGCCTGGCAGGCCGCGCAAACGGGCGTGCCCGTCGTGCTTCATGAAATGCGGCCCCAGGTCGGCACTTTCGCCCATCAGACCGGCAATTTCGCCGAGATGGTCTGCTCGAATTCCTTCCGCTCGGACGATGACGAGCAGAACGCCGTGGGCCTCCTGCATTGGGAGATGCGCGCGGCGGGCGGCCTGTTGATGGCGATGGCCGACCGCCACTCCCTGCCCGCGGGCGGCGCCCTGGCCGTCGACCGCGAGGCCTTTTCGCAGGCGGTGACCGAGCGGCTGCTGGCCCATCCGCTGATCCGCAGCGAACCCGGTGAAATCAGGGACTTGCCGGGCGAGGGTCACTGGATCTTCGCCACCGGCCCCCTGACCTCGGACGCGCTGGCGCAGGCGATCCGCGCCGCGACCGACACCCAGTCGCTGGCCTTTTTCGACGCCATCGCGCCCATCGTCCATTTCGACACCATCGACCTGTCGAAGGCCTGGTTCCAGTCGCGCTATGACAAGGGCGAGACCGAGGAAGAGCGCAAGGCCTATCTCAATTGCCCGATGACCAAGGTCCAGTACGAGGCCTTCATCGACGCCATTCTCGCCGCGCCCAAGGCCGAGTTCCACGAGGGCGAAACCGCCGGCTATTTCGACGGCTGCCTGCCGATCGAGGTCATGGCCGAGCGCGGCCGCGACACCCTGCGCCACGGTCCCATGAAGCCGGTCGGCCTGACCAACGCCAACGATCCCGCCAACAAGCCCTATGCCGTCGTTCAGCTTCGGCGCGATAATGCCTTGGGCACGCTCTATAATATCGTCGGCTTCCAGACCAAGATGAAGCACGGTGCCCAGGTCGAGGTGTTCCGCATGATCCCCGGTCTGGAAGAGGCCGGATTCGCGCGCCTCGGCGGGATTCACCGGAATACGTTCCTGAACTCCCCGACCCTTCTGGACAATCAGATGCGGCTGCGCGTCCGCCCGCATCTGCGTTTCGCCGGTCAGATCACCGGGGTCGAGGGTTATGTCGAATCCGCGGCCATGGGCCTTGTCGCTGGTCGCCTCGCCGCAGCCGAGATCCAGGGCCGCGCCCTGCCGCCGCCCCCGCGTGAGACGGCGATGGGCGCGCTCATCGCCCATATCACCGGCGATGCGGACGCCAAGACCTTCCAGCCGATGAACGTCAATTTCGGCCTGTTCCCACCGATCGACGCCAAGGGTGGCCGCCGCGGCCGCAAGGACCGCTACAAGGCCTATACCGACCGCGCGAAAGAGGCGTTCCAGGCGTGGTTGGGTTGACGTGGCCGGGCTGATCACCCGCTTCGCCCCCTCACCCACCGGGCCCCTGCATCTGGGGCACGCTTTTTCCGCCCTGACCGCCTGGGACCTCGCCCGCGCCGAAGGGGGGCAGTGCCTGCTGCGGATCGAGGATATCGACACCGCCCGCAGCAAACCCGCCTTCGAGGCGCAGATCCAGGACGATCTGCACTGGCTGGGCCTCTCCTGGCCCGAGCCGGTGATGCGCCAGTCCACCCGCCGCGCCGCGCATGACGCCGCCCTCGCCCGGCTTCAGGCCCTGGGCGTCACCTACCGCTGCACCTGCACCCGCGGCGATATCCGCGCCGCCCTTTCCGCCCCGCAGGAGGGCGCGCCGCTGATCGGCCCCGACGGCCCCGTCTATCCCGGCACCTGCCGCCACGCGGGCCATGACGATCCCACCGCCGCCATCCGCCTCGACATGGCCCGCGCCACGGCCCTGACGGGGACGATCCGCTTCACCGAGACCGGACCGCTGCATCCCGGTCCACATCAGTTTGCGCCCGATTTCTTAACGACTCATGTCGGCGACATCGTTCTGGCCCGGCGCGATATCGGCACCTCCTACCATCTGGCCGTGACCGTGGATGACGCCGCCCAAGGCGTGACGCTGGTCACGCGCGGCGCCGACCTCTTCGAGGCGACCGCCATCCATGTGCTGCTGCAGCGGCTCCTGGCCCTGCCGACGCCCGCCTATCACCATCACCGCCTGATCCGCGACGAGGCGGGCAAGCGTCTGGCCAAGCGCGACGAATCCCGCGCGCTGTCCCTTTACCGGGCCGAGGGCGCCACCCCCGCCGATATCCGCCGGATGGTCGGGCTTTAGGGCTCGGGCCGCATCAACTCGACCTCGGCCCCGTCCCGCACCGCCGTGTAGAAACAGCTACGCCGATTGGTGTGGCAGGCAGGACCCGTCTGGTCGACCATCACCAGCAGACAGTCACGGTCACAATCCAGGCGGAAATCCACCAGTTTCTGCGCGTGACCCGAGGTCTCGCCCTTCACCCAGAAGGCCTGGCGCGAGCGTGACCAATAGGTCACCTTGCCCGTCTCCAGCGTCCGCGCCACCGAATCGGCGTTCATCCAGGCCATCATCAGCACCTCGCCCGTGCGATGATCCTGCGCGATCGCCGGAATGAGACCTTGGTCGTCATAGCGCAGGGATTGCGGATCGAAGGGCATGGCTTATATCCTCTGGCGACTGGGAGCCCTGACGTGTCTGAAACCTCCGATCTGATCAAGCTCTATTCGACGCGAATCCTCGCGCTGGCGGCCGAAATCCCGCATCTCGGCCGGCTGGAGGCGCCGCAGGCCAGCGTCAAGAAGCGCTCTCCCCTCTGCGGATCGACCGTGACCGTCGATCTGTCGCTGACGGACGGCCGCGTCGCCGACTTCGCGCAGGAGGTCAAGGCCTGCGCCCTGGGTCAGGCCTCGGCTGCGGTGCTGGGCGCGGCGGTGATCGGTCGCACGCCCGAAGAACTCGAGGCCGCGGCAAGCGCCCTCGAATCGATGTTGAAGCAGGACGGTCCGGTGCCGCCCGCGCCCTTCGACGGATACGAGGCCCTGCTGCCCGCGCGCGAATTCAAGAATCGCCACGCCTCGATCCTGCTGTCGGTCCAGGCCGCGGCCGAGGCCGCCCGACAGGCCGCAGCCTGACACCCATCCCTTAAGACCGCGTAAAAAAAAACCGCCGCGACAAGGCGCGGCGGTCAGTGGCGTGTCTGGTTGGGTCAAGGGCGACGGGACAGTCGGCGCCTCTCCAGACCGCAGGCAGGAAGCAGGTCAGGTCATCAGGGGGGCGTAAAGCGCCGCCGCAAACAGGACAAACAGGGCAAGCGCGCCCACCGCATCCCCCAGCATCGCCAGGCGTTCATTGCGAGGGTCATGGATCTGGCGAAGGATGCGGCGCATGGCGAACTCCCGTGTTGTTAGCACTTTGTTCTCATATTCGCGCGATCATTGCAAGAACATTTGTGAACAAAAGGGGATCTATCCGATTCGCATCAGCCGTATCGCCTTGTCCTGTTCCATCAGCCACAACAGCACACGCGCCGCCTGCCCGCGGGGCGATTGCAGGCTGGGGTCATCGTGGAGCAGCTTGCGCGCATCCGATTGGGCGATCTGCATCAAGGACGTCTGACGCTCCACATCCGCCAGCCGGAACCTCGGCAGGCCCGATTGCGCCGTGCCGATCACATCCCCCGCCCCGCGGATCGCCAGATCCTCGTCGCTGATGCGAAACCCGTCCTCGGTGTCGCGCATCAGCTTCAGCCGCCGCGCCGCCGTCTCGCCCAGCGGCGGATCGTAGAGCAGCAGGCAGGTCGAGGCGCCACTGCCGCGCCCGACCCGTCCGCGCAGCTGGTGCAGTTGCGCCAGGCCGAAGGATTCGGCGCGCTCGATCACCATGATCGTGGCGTTCGGTACGTTCACGCCCACCTCGATCACCGTGGTGGCCACCAGAACGCGGGTCTCGCCGGCCACGAAACGCGCCATGGCCGCGTCCTTGTCCGCCGGCAGAAGCTGGCCATGGACCAGCCCTACGGCCTCGCCCAGCCGGGCGCGGAGATAATCGAACCGCGCCTGGGCCGCGGTCAGGCTGACGGTCTCGCTCTCTTCGACCAGCGGGCAGACCCAATAGGCCTGCCGCCCCTCGGACACCGCGCGCCGCAGATGCTCCACCACCTCGTCCAGCCGCTCGGTCGAGGCGAGCGAGGTCACCACCGGTTGCCGCCCCGGCGGCTTTTCATCGAGGAGGGACAGATCCATGTCGCCATATTGCGCCAGCGCCAGCGACCGCGGGATCGGCGTGGCGGTCATCACCAGAACATCGACCGCGGCGCCCTTCTCCCCCAGCGCCATCCGCTGGGCGACACCGAACCGGTGCTGCTCGTCGATCACCGCCAGCCGCAGGTCGCGAAACGCGACGTCGCGCTGAAAGAGCGCATGAGTCCCGATCAGGATATCGATCATCCCGCCCGCCAGGTCGGCCAGTTTCCGGGCCCGCTCGCGCCCCTTGTCGCGGCCGGTCAGCAACTCGACCCGGACCCCGGCGCTGGCCGCCAACGGGGCGAGCGCCTCCAGATGCTGCCGTGCCAGGATCTCGGTCGGCGCCATCAGGGCGCCCTGCCCTCCGGCTTCGACCGCGATCAGCAGCGCGGCCATGGCGACCAGCGTCTTGCCGGCGCCCACATCGCCCTGCAGGAGACGGTTCATCCGCGCCTCGGACCCCATATCCGCGGCGATCTCGTCAATCGAGCGTTTCTGCGCGCCCGTCGGCGCATAAGGCAGCGATTCCAGTACCTTGCGAACCAGCCGCCCGTCGCCGCGCGTCGCCACGCCCGCCTGCTTGCGCGCCGTCGCCCGGGCGATGGCGAGGGTCAGCTGATGGGCGAAAAGCTCGTCATAGGCCAGCCGCTGCCGGGGGGCCGCGCTCGGCGCCAGATCGGCGCCCGAGGCCGGGGCATGCGCCGCGCGCAGGGCATCCGCCCAATCCGGCCAGCCCATCCGCGCCTTCTGCGCCGGATCGATCCACTCGGCCAGCGCCGGGGCCCGGGCCAGCGCATCCGCCATGGCCCGCTGCACCATCCGCTGCGTGACCCCCGCGGTCAGCGGATAGACCGGTTCCCAGAGAGGCAGGGTCGCGGCCTCGTCCGCGCGCAGCGCGTGATCGGGATGGGCCATCTGATACACGCCGTCGAAAGTCTCGACCCGGCCCGAGACCAGCCGCCGTTGCCCGCTGGGCAGCAATTTCTGCAGGTAATCGCCCCGCGCATGGAAGAAGACCAGCTGAAATTCCTGCTGCGCGTCGCGGACCAGGACGCGATAGGGGCGCCCTTTCTGCCGGGGCGGCAGGTGGTTACCGACCTCTACCTCGACCGTCGCAACCTCGGGCGGGACCACGTCGCGGACGCTGGCGCGCAGGCGGCGGTCGATACCGGAATGGGGCAGAACGAACAGCAGATCGCGCGGCGTCTCAACGCCCAAGCCCTTGAACAGTTTCGCCGTTTTCGGACCGATCCCGTCGAGCCCCTCAAGCGCGCCAAACAGCGGAAACAGGATCTCGGGCCGCCCCGTCATCCGCCGATCATCGCCAGCCACGCATCTTCGTCGATCACCGTGACGCCCAGGGCTTCGGCCTTGGCCGCCTTCGACCCGGCAGCTTCGCCCGCGATCAGGATATCCGTCTTGGCCGAGACCGAGCCTGCGACCTTGGCCCCCAGCGCCTCGGCCCGGGCCTTGGCCTCGGCCCGCGTCATCCGGGTCAGGGTGCCGGTGAAGACCAGAATCTTGCCGGCGATGGCGCTGTTTGTGGCCCGGGCCTCGGGCGGTACGATCTCCTGCAATTCGGCGATCAGCCGCTCGATCGAGGCCCGTTCGCGCGGCTGCGTCAGGGTCGTGACCAACGAGACCGCCAGGACCGCACCGACCCCCTCGATGCCGATCAGATCCTCCCAGGCGGCGCGCGCACCGTCCGGCAGCGGCGGGTCGTCCCAGATCGCCTCGCGGGTCTTCTTCACCTCCGCCCGGCGGCCCTCGTCGGCGGCGCGCGCGCGTTCGGCGTGTTCCGCCTCGTCGGCGGCGAGCGCGCGGGCCGCGGCCGGGGCGGCGCGATCCACCGTCTCGATCAGCGCGGACCAGCTGCCGAAATGGCGGGCCAGATCGGCGGCGGCGACCTCGCCCAGATGCCGGATACCAAGGCCGAAAAGGAGCCGCGCCAGCGGGATGCGCCGCCGCTCCTCGATCGCCTCGAAGAGTTTCCCGGCCGAGCGTTCCCCAAAGCCGTCACGGTTCTTCAGCTTGGCCAGATTGGCCGCATCGCGGCTCCGCAGGGTGAAGATATCCGCCGGTTCGCGGATCGGCAGCAGGTCGTCGGCGAAGAACATCTCGATCTGCTTGGCACCCAGCCCGTCGATGTCGAAAGCGTCGCGGCTGACGAAATGTTTCAGCTTTTCAACGGCCTGCGCCGGGCAGATCAGACCACCCGTGCAGCGGTGGGTGGAATCGCCGGGCTCGCGCACCGCGGCCGAGCCGCATTCAGGACAGGTCTGGGGGAAGACATAGGGCCCGGCCCCGGCCGGGCGGCGGTCAAGGTCGACATCGGCGACCTTGGGGATCACATCCCCCGCCCGGTAAACCTGCACCCAATCGCCTTCACGAATGTCGCGACCGCCGCGGATCGGCTCGCCATGGGAATCGCGTCCGGCGATGTAATCCTCGTTGTGGAGCGTCGCGTTCGAGACCAGGACCCCGCCCACGTTCACCGGCGCAAGCCGGGCAACCGGGCTGAGCGCCCCGGTCCTGCCGACCTGGATGCTGATCGATTCGAGGCGCGTCCAGGCGGTCTCGGCCGGGAACTTATGCGCGATGGCCCAGCGGGGGGTGGTGGCGCGAAAGCCGAGCCGGGTTTGCAGCGCCAGATCGTCAACCTTGTAGACCACGCCGTCGATGTCATAGCCAAGGTCCGGGCGCAGCGCCTCGATCCGGCGGTAATGATCCAGCAATTCCGCGGGCGAGGTGCAGAGCCGGGTGAGGGGATTGACCTGAAAACCAAGCGTTTCCAGGCGCTTGATCGCGCCCCACTGGGTTTCGGCCAGGGGATCGGACAGCGCGCCCCAGGCATAGGCGAAGAAGCTCAGCGGCCGGGCGCGGGTAATCTCGGGGTCGAGCTGGCGCAGCGACCCGGCGGCGGCGTTGCGCGGATTGGCGAAGGTGCGGCCGCCCTGGGCGTTCAGCGCGGCAAAATCGGCATGCGTCATATAGACCTCGCCCCGCACCTCCAGCAGGTCGGGGGCGCCGGTCAGCTGTTGCGGGATCTGGGCGATGGTGCGGGCATTCGCCGTCACGTCCTCGCCCGTCTCGCCATCCCCCCGTGTCGCGGCATGGACCAGCCGCCCCGCTTCATAGCGCAGGGACAGCGACAGCCCGTCGATCTTGGGCTCGGCGGTATAGACCAGCGGCGCGTCCGGCCCGAGGTTCAGATACCGGCGGATGCGCGCGTCGAAATCGTCGACATCGCCCGGGTCGAAGGCATTGGCCAGCGACAGCATGCGGATTGTGTGACGGATCTTGCCGAAACCCTCGGCCGGGGCTGCGCCGACGGTATCGCTGGGGCTGTCGGCGCGTTTCAGCGCGGGAAAGCGGGCCTCGATCTCGCGGTTGCGCCGTTTCAGCGCGTCATACTCGGCGTCGCTGATCTCGGGCGCGTCATTCTGGTGATAGGCCGCATCGGCGCGGAGAATCGCGTCGGCGAGACGTGCCAGTTCGCTGGCCGCCTCGGCCTCGGTCAGAGCGTCAACCGCGCGCACATCGGACATGGGTCCCTCCTGCCTTGTTCCCCCGTGATAGGGGCGCAGCGGAGGATTTTCCAGATGTTACGCGTTCGCCGCCCGCGGCGAACGCGCCGCGCCCCGGGTGGGATCGCGCAGCACATAGCCCCGGCCCCAGACCGTCTCGATGTAATTCTCGCCGCCCGTTGCCTCGGCCAGTTTCTTGCGCAACTTGCAGATGAAGACGTCGATGATCTTCAGCTCGGGCTCGTCCATCCCGCCGTAAAGGTGGTTAAGGAACATCTCCTTGGTCAGGGTCGTGCCCTTCCGCAGGCTCAGGAGTTCCAACATCTGGTATTCCTTGCCCGTCAGATGCACCGAGGTCCCGTCCACATCGACCGTCTTGGCGTCAAGGTTAACCGAGATTCGCCCGGTATGGATGATCGCTTGCGCGTGCCCCTGGCTGCGGCGGATGATGGCATGGATCCGCGCCACCAGCTCGTCCCGGTGGAAGGGCTTGGTCATGTAATCATCCGCGCCCTGACCGAAACCCTTGAGCTTGATGTCGGTACTGTCCTCTCCGGTCAGAATCAGGATCGGCGTGTTGACCCGCGCCAGACGGATCTGGCGCAGGACCTCCAGCCCGGCCATGTCGGGAAGGTTAAGATCCAGCAGGATCAGGTCGTAGTCATAGAGCTTTCCCAGCTCGACCGCTTCCTCGCCCAGGTCCGTGCAGTAGACATTGAAATTGGCGTGCGTGAGCATCAATTCGATGCTCCGCGAGGTCGCCGGATCGTCTTCAACCAAAAGCACGCGCATGTTGCTGTCCCTGCATTAACCTAAACTGAACTCACCCTGACAAATAATCGTTAACGGCCGGTTACCGGCAGAGACAGTCAACCATACTCTACCTAAAGTTGTCTATACTTTTGAAGCGCCGTGACCTTCAAAGCGTCGATTCCATGCGTTTCGACCGCATTGTGCCACGAGTCGAACTCTTCATCGGAGAGGGCATAGCGATCCAGCGCCTCCTCCCGGTCGATCAACCCGTGGGCGACGGCCTTCACCACGATGGCTTTCCGGCTGGCCACCCAGCGTCGCGTGCTGGCTGGCGGCAGGTCCGCCCGGCTGATGACGCTGCCGTCGGGCAGCGTGACTGCCCGGGGTCCGTCGATCTTTTTCAAGAACATGAGTCACACCCTTTCCTTCATCCCGAGGCGAAGCCTGACGAAAGAAGCTTAAGGAGAAATAAAGGACACCGACCCGCAGGGCTTGAGAGTACCGCCAATTTTACTATATCTCGCCGAAACCTCCTCGACCCTCCGCAGACTGACGGGATGATCATGGCACGCGACATCGGCGTGAACTCGCTGGGCTTTGCAAAACCGCCGTCGGAAACGCGGGTCGTCGTGGCCATGTCGGGCGGCGTCGACAGTTCGGTCGTGGCCGCCGAATTGAAGGCGCAGGGCTATGACGTGATCGGCGTCACGCTGCAACTCTATGACCATGGCGCGGCGCTGGCCAAGGCGGGGGCCTGCTGCGCGGGGCGGGACATCCACGACGCGCGGCGGGTCGCCGAGACCCTGGGCTTCCCGCATTACGTGCTGGATTACGAAAACACCTTCCGCGAATCGGTGATCGAGGAATTCGCCGAAAGCTACCTCGCCGGCGCCACGCCCGTGCCCTGCATCCGCTGCAACGAACGGGTCAAGTTCCGCGACCTGCTGGAAACTGCCCGCGATCTCGAGGCCGATTGCATGGCCACCGGCCATTACATCCAGCGCGCCCAGGGCCCTGCCAAGGCCGAGCTGCACATGGCCGCGGATCCGGCGCGCGACCAATCCTATTTCCTCTTCTCGACGACGCAGGAACAGCTCGACTACCTGCGGTTCCCGCTGGGGCACCTGCCGTCGAAGGCGGAAACCCGGGCGCTGGCCGCCAAGCACGGCCTCGCCGTCGCCGACAAGCCGGACAGCCAGGACATCTGCTTCGTGCCGAACGGCAATTACGCGGCGGTGATCGAGAAATTGCGCCCCGGCGCGGCCGATCCGGGCGAGATCGTCGATACCGAGGGGCGGGTCCTGGGCCAGCACCGCGGGGTGATTCACTATACAATCGGCCAGCGCAAGGGGCTCGGCATCGGCGGGCTCGGTGCGCCGCTCTATGTGATCCGCCTCGATCCCGACAAGCGCCATGTCGTGGTCGGCCCCAAGGAGGCGCTGGCGACGAAGACCGTCCCCGTGCGTGAGATCAACTGGCTGGGCGACGAGCCCTTCGAAAGCCGCGCGGAATGGCCGATGCGGGTGCGCATCCGCTCGACCAAACCGCCGGCCGAGGCGATCCTGCGGCCGACCGGCCCGACCACCGCCTTCGTCGAGCTGCTGACGCCCGAGGATGGCGTCTCGCCCGGCCAGGCCTGCGTCTTCTACGCGCCCGAGGGCAGCCGCGTCTTCGGCGGCGGCTGGATCTGGCGCGGCTATTGACCTCTAGGAGCGGCGCCGCGCCAAGGCATCGAGGGCCCGGGCCAGCAGCAAGGCCCCGCCGCCGAGCATCAGCGAGCGGCCGATCGAATCGGTGACATTGCCCGGCGCGAACACCGACACCCCGTCGCGCGCCCCGGCCGCGAGCCGCCGCAGCCCCGGCCCCTGCTCTTCTGACAACCGCGGATCCGGCACCTCGCCGATCCGCGGCTTCGCCAGCAGCAGGATCGCCCCCAGGGCCAGCATCCCCATGCCATAAGCGCCGGGCGTCGGACGGTTGCGCGGCATGGGCAGATCGGTCGACTCGGAACGGGACATGAAGGGCCTCCTTTCCTCACCAACGCCGTCATGGACCCCGGGGTTCCACCCGGCGCGGGCCCTGCCCCTCTTCGTTCGGCAAATATCCTGCGGGCCCGGGGGTGAAACCCCGGGGTCGCCGCCCAGACCCGGACCCTTGCGAAGCCCCCCGCCGGCCACGGACGACGGGAGGCGGCACCCCTCCCCGGGCGCGAGGGGGGTCAATCCCCCCGAGCGCCCGGCCCCCCGAGATAGCCGAGCACCGAGCGCGCCGCCCGCAAGCCCGGGGCCTCGCCGCCGCGCCCCAGCCGGTCCATGGTCAGGGCCATGGCCGCCTCCTGCGCCGCGCGCGACGGCCCGCCCGCCAAAAGCGCCTGCACCGCCGGCGCGATCACCTCGGCGCGGCAGGCGGGGCCGATGAATTCCGGCACCGCCCGCGTCTCGCTCACCAGATTGACCAGAGTCACCGTGTCGATCTTCAGCATCCGGCCGATGATCGCCTGGCTGAGCGCCGCCATCCGGTAGGCGATGACCATCGGCGTGCCCGCCGCCGCCAGTTCCAGCGAGACCGTGCCCGAGGCGGCCAGCGCCGCGTCCGCCGCGCCGAAGGCCGCGCGTTTCACCGCGACGGGCACCTCGGCCGCGTCCAGCACCACCGGCGCGCCCGGCCAATCCGCCACCAGCGCCCGCACCTGCCCCGCCCGTGAGGCTACCGTGGGCACCACCAGCCGCAGCCCAGGCACCGACAGCCCCCTCAGGACCTCGCCGAACACCGGCCCCAGCCGCTCGATCTCGCCCCGGCGCGAGCCCGGCAGGACCAGCAGCAGCGGCGCGCCCTCCAGCCCGTATTCGGCCCGGAAGGCCGCCACCTCGGCCTCTGAGGCCACCGGCTCCGCCGCGACCGGATGCCCGACGAAATCGCAGCTCATCCCGGCCGCCTGCATATGGGGCGGCTCGAACGGGAGCAGCGCCAGCACATGATCGACGTAGCGCGCCATCTTCATGGCCCGTCCCGGCCGCCAGGCCCAGACCGAGGGCGCGACGTAATGCACCGTCTTCAGGCCCGGATCGGCGGCCCGGGCCAAGGCCAGCACCCGCAGGCAGAAATCCGGGCTGTCGATGGTGATCACGGCCGCCGGCTGGGCCCGGGCAATCGCCTCGGCCGTCTCGCGGATCCGGCGCTTGAGGGGGAAATACTTCGGCAGGATCTCGGCCAACCCCATGATGGAGAGTTCCTCCATCGGGAACAGGCTCTCCATCCCCTCGGCCGCCATCAGCGGACCGCCCACGCCCTCGAAGGCCACGCCCGGCACCAGTGCTTTCAGCCCCGCCATCAGCGCCGCACCCAGGGCATCGCCCGAAGGCTCGCCCGCGATCAGGAACAGCCTCATGGCTCGGCCCAGAGCGCGATCCGCGCCGCATCGGCCGCGGCCTGCACGCCCTTGCGCTCCAGCACAACGACGCGACCGGCCTGCAGCGCGATCCCGGTCAGCCCGGCCCTCGCCGCGGCCAGCACCGTTCCCGGCCCGATGGTCGGCAGATCGGCCCGCAGATCCTGCCCCACCTTGGCGCGCTTGACGAAAACGCCGCCCGCCTGCGGTTCGCGCTCGGCCCGGTGGCGGGTCACATCATCCAGCATCGCATCGGTGCCATAGAGCGTCTCGACCCCCAGGCAGAGGCCCGAGGCCACGACGCAGCCCTGCCCCACATCGACCGCATCCAGCGCCGCCAGCACCGCGCGGCCGCGCTCGGCATCGGCGCGCTCGGCCTCGGTCGGCGCGCGGGCGCCCAGCACGCCCTCCCCGGCAAGGAGCTCCGGCGCCATCTCGGCCAGCCCCGCCACCCGCAGGTCGTATTCCTCGATCAGGGCGATGATCCAGCGCAGCGCGGCATCGTCACCGCCCCGCATCGCCGCCAAGAGGTCGGGCACCAATGCCGCCGTCTCGCGGTCGAAGAGCGCGGGATCCAGCCGCGGCCGGTGGATGGCGCCCGCCAGGACCACCGTGTCGATCCCCCGATCACCGAGCGAGCGCAGGAAGGGCGAGAGGCGTTCGAAATGGAACACCTGATCGACGGCCAGCCCGGCCGGCTGCACGCCGGTCGGTGCGCAGATCAGGGGTGCCTCCAACCGGGCGGCCAGTTCGGCCGGCAGGCTGCCGGCCCCGGCGATGAGCGCGATGCGGCTCATTTCGGTGTCAGGAACGAGCGGTCCGAGGCGCCGAGGATGAAATCCGTGATCTCGCGCACATGGCGGCTGTCGGTTTCCTCGGCCAGCCGGCGGGCACGGTCCAGGAAGGTCCCCTCGCCCTGCGCCAGCATCTGATAGGCAGCGCGCAGCGCGGTGATCTCGGCTCGCTCCACCCCCCGGCGCTTCAAGCCCACCAGGTTCAGCCCGTCCAGCTCACCCCGCGGCGCCTGCACCAGCCCGTAGGGCATCACGTCATTGGTGACCATGGTGACGGCGCCGATGATCGCGCCCTTGCCGATACGGACGAATTGATGCACGCCTGAAAGTCCGCCGACGATCACATCGTCGCCGATCACGCAATGCCCGGCGATGGCCACGTTGTTGACCAGCACCACCCGGTCGCCGATCTGCGCATCGTGGCCGACATGGGCGCCGGTCATGATCAGGCAATCGTCGCCGACCCGGGTCACGCCGCCGCCGCCTTCGGTCCCGGTGTTGAGGGTCGCACCCTCACGAATGCGGGTCCGCTTGCCGACCACCAGTCGGGTCCGCTCGCCCCTGAATTTCAGGTCCTGCGGGATCTCGCCCACGCTGGCGAAGGGAAAGATGGTGCTGTCGTCGCCGATCTCGGTCCAGCCGGTGACCACGGCATGCGACTTGACCACCACGCCGCGACCCAGCACCACCTCGGGCCCGATCACGGCGAAGGGGCCGATCTGGCAGTCAGGGCCGATGACAGCGCCGTCCTCGATCACCGCCGAGGCATGGACCCGCGCCGAAGGATCGACCGCCACGGCTCAGCCCCGCCCCGACAGGTCGATCATCGCCATGAACTCGGCCTCGGCCGCCATCTCGCCGTCGACGGTCGCCGTGCCCTGGAACTTCCAGATCTTGGTCGAACCGCGCAACACCTCGACCTTCAGCTCCAGCACGTCGCCGGGGACCACCTTGCGGCGGAACTTGGCCTTGTCGATCGACATGAAATAGACCAGCGGATTCTTGTCCACGAGGTCCAGTGTCAGCCCCACCAGCACGGCCGAGGTCTGCGCCAGCGCCTCGATGATGGTGACGCCCGGCATGATCGGCGCCCCCGGGAAATGGCCCTGAAAATGCGGCTCGTTGAAGGTGACGTTCTTGACGCCGGTCGCCTCTTTGCCAACCGCGATCCCCTTCACCTTGTCGATCAGCAGGAACGGGTAGCGATGCGGAATGATGCGCATGATGAGCGACAGATCCGCCTGGGTGGTGGTGGACCAGTCGCGGGTCTCAAGAGGGTCGGACATCTGTGCACTCCGCTGGAATTCGCCTCAAGGCCCGGGGCCTTGTCCGCAGCACTAACAACTTAGCCCCCTGCCGACAAGGCAGAGCGCCGGGTCAGGGCTGCGTCTGGGCGGGCGCAGGCTCAGCCGGTGCGGTCTCCGGGGCTGCGGGAATGGCTGGCGCGGGATCGGGGGGCGGGGTCTGACCCTGTTCGACCAGGTTGCCCCCGGCGATGGCCGCGTCCAGCCGGGCTATGGCCGTATCGGTCACGTCCAGCCAGTCCGACCCCAGGATCATCACATCGGGCTTCAGCAGCGCCAGCAGCCCCTCTTCGTTCATCATCTGCACCAAAACCGGCAGCGCGGTGTCGAAGAATTGCTGCGCCTGCTGCTCGGACCAGAGCGTCAGCGCCTGGCTGGCCGCGGCGCGCTCGGCGCGGATTGCCTCGACCCTGGTGTCGAAGGCATCGGCCCGGCGGCGGAATTCCTCGGCGCTGAGCCCGGCGCGGGCATCGGTCAGGGCCTGCTCTTCTTCGGCCAGCTGGTCGAAAAGGCGCTGGTTCTCGGCCGCGAGCCGTCCCTCGGCCTCGCGGATCCGGCCCAGGATCTGCTGCCCCAGCGCAGAGCCGCGAAGCAGCCGGTCCTGGTCGAGGATGCGGAACGGCACGCTCGACAGGCCCTCGGGCGGCGGGGCCAGCACCTGCGGCGAGACCGAGGGCGCGCTCTGCGCCGCCACGAAAACGGGGGCGCCCGAAAGCGCCCCCGCCAGAAGGATCACGGCAAGGCGATTCATCAGAACCGGGTGGCCAGCGACAGGTCGAAGCGACGGGTCTCGTCGTAGTCCTCGCTCATCACCGGCACCGAGAAGTTGAAGCGCAGCGGCCCCATCGGCGAATCCCAGAAGAGCGAGACACCGGCCGTTGCCCTGAGCGTGCGGTCATCGACGACGCAGCTGGTGGTCACACCCGGCGGGCAGATGGTGCCCGGATTATCGATACCCCAGACCGAGCCGACATCCATGAACAGGCCGCCATGCATGTTGTATTCGGCGGGCAGGCCGATCGGGAATTCCGCTTCCAGACGGGCGACGGCGAAGAAATTGCCGCCCAGACCGTTGCGCGTTCCATTGGCGCTGTAGGCCACCGGCCCCATGCCATAGGCCGAGAAGCCGCGGAATTGTTCCGAGGTCAGCACGAAACGCTCGTTGATCCGGCTGGCGCCCGACCGATGGGCAATCGCCCCGGCCTCGAACTCGGCGCGCAGGGTCACGTCGCCGTTGAAGACGCGGCGCTCGTAGCCCGCCATCACCGTGCTGCGCAGCCAGCGGCGGTCGCCGCCCAGCCCGGCCAGATCCTGACCGAAGCGGAAGACGAAGCCGCGGTCGGGATCGCGCCCGTTGCGCCGTGTGTCGAAGCTGTAGCTATAGCCGACCGACGAGGTCATGGCGCTGCCCGCGTCCTGCCGGATGCGGTCGGCGATGGTGTCGTCGGCGGGAATCGCCGGAACCGCCGCCACCGTCAGCTCATCGCGCGAGATCGAGGCGCGCACCGAAAGCCGCCCGAACTCGCTGACCGGGAAGGTGAGCGAGGGCGAGAACTGCATGCGCTGCGTGCCGAACTGCGCCGTATCGCTCGCCGTGGTCGAGGACAGGCCGACAGCGATGCCAAAGGCCAGGTCGCGGCCCAGAAGCGCCGGTTCGGTGAAGTTGAACGACAGGCTGCGCGCGCTCGACACCGTCGAGACCTGAACGCTCAGCCGCTGACCGCGGCCGAGGAAATTGCTCTCGTTATAGGTGATGCTGCCGCCGATGCCGTCATCCGCGCCATAGCTCAGACCGAAGCCCAGCGAGCCGGTCGGCTGTTCCTCGACCTGCACATCGACCACGGCCTGCTCGGGCGAGGAGCCCGCCACCGGGTTGACCTGCACGTCCGAGAAATAGCCGAGCGCCTGGATCCGCGCCGCCGCTTCGCGGATCTCGCGCGGGTTCAGGGGATCGCCTTCTGCCACGTCGAACTGACGGCGGATCACGTTGTCCTGGGTGACGACGTTGCCCTGGATGTCGATCCGTTCGATGAAGACGCGTTCGCCGCGCACCAGCGCCAGCTCCACATCGATGGTGCCGTCACGCTCGTTGCGCACCAGGCGCGGCTCGGCCCGGACGAAGCGCTGGCCGGACTCGTAGCCGACGCGCTCGGCCTGCTGGATCAGCGATTCCACCATGGTCGGGGTGAACAGCATCCCCGTGCGGTCGGTCAGCGCCGCCTGATAGGGCGCCGCATCGATGCCACCGATTTCGGACACGACGGTCACGCGGCCGATGCGGTATTGCTGACCCTCGCGGATGGTGAAGGTCACATAGGCGCCGTCCCGCTCGCGGGTCAGTTCCGTCACGCCCGACAAGACCTGCACATCGACGAAACCGCGCGACAGGTAGAAATCCTGCAGCGCCTGACGGTCGCGCGCGACCCGGGCCTCGTTGTAGTTGTCGGCGCGGAACAGCGTCGACAGCCGACCGGCCTGAACCGTGGCCAGCGCACCGCGCAGGCGGCGCTCGCTGAACGACCGGTTGCCCACGAAGGACACGCGCTCGACCTCGACAACCGCGCCTTCCTCGATCTCGAAGGCCAGATCGACGCGGCCATTCGCGCGTTCGATCAGGCGCGGCGTGACCCGGGCCGACAGGCGACCCGCCTCGGCATAGGCGGCGGCGATGGCATTGGCGTCGGCCTCGGCGGTGGCGGGCGAATAGACGCCGCCCGAGCGCGAGGTGACCACGGCGCCCAGACGCTCGTCATTCAGCCGGCGATTGCCCTCGAAGGCGACGCGGCTGATCAGCGGATATTCCTGAACCGTGATCACCAGCGTGTTGCCGCGGGGCGTGAAATCCACCTGGCGGAAAAAGCCGGTTCCGGCCACGCGCTGATAGGCCGCGTTCAGGTCCGCCCCGCTCATGCTGCGGTTGCGAACGATTCTCGCAAAGGCAACGACCTGATCGTCGTCGATCAGCGTGTTGCCTTGAACGTCGATGCTGGAAAAACGATAGGCCTGCGCTGCAGCCCCACCTGCCGCCGCGATTGAAATCGCAGAGGAAACGAGAAGAACTGCCGCCAAGCCCCGCACCGGGCGCATGACCCCCGCGAGGGCACGCGCATGCAGGTTCACATTTGTGCCGCGCATCCAAAAGCCCCGTTATTACCGCCGTTTGTTTTGAGTCTTGCTAGCGAGGCAGGGCAGGATTGTCAAAGAGTTGCGTACATCCAGAGTCGATTTCGCAGCATGTGGGGATTCGCGGCATCGCCGGGCAAAGGAAACCCGCCACACCGGAACCGGCGGGCGGGACGATTCGTCCGGCACGGGCGCGCGCCCGGTTTCAGAAGCCCAGCAACTCGATCGGCGGGCTGTCTTGCAGCAGCAGGATCTCGACCAGTTCGCCAGCCACCGCCAGCCCGATCACCGTGGCCAGAAGGAACCACAGACGGTCCGACGACAGGGCATAGAGGTTCCGCAGGCTGCGCGTGGCGGGAAGGACCAGAGGCATGACGGGGCTCCGAAATCAGGCGGGACGCCGAGGGGATTTCCCCCGGTATCCCGCCGAATCGTGGCGCAAATGGGGCCAAGCCATGTCCGCCTGAGGACAGGGTTAACCGCCCCTCAGCAGAACAGGTCGTTCCCCAGCGCAAAGAGCATCATCGCCCCCAGCAGCACCAGCCCCGTGGTCATCAGCGCGCCCATCACCCGATCGCTCGGCGGCTTGCCGCGGATCGCCTCGTAGGCGTGGAAGACCAGATGCCCGCCGTCCAGAATCGGGATCGGGAACAGGTTCAGCAGACCCACCGCCGTGGACAGCACGGCGATGAACCAGATGAAGCTTGCCAGCCCGTCCGAAGCCATCGCGCCCGAGGTCTCGGCAATGCCCACAGGGCCCGACAGGTTGCAGGTGCTGATCGCGCCCGTCACCATGTGATAGAGGCCGGAAATCGAATTGGTGACGATGGTGACGATCTGGCCCACCGCCAGCGGCAACGCCTCGGTCAGGCCCACATTCCGCACCGGATGCTCGAAGAACGTGCCCGATTGCAGCCCGATCAGCCAGCGCGTCTCGAACCCGCCATCGGCCAGCGGCAGGTCGGTGCGGCGCGGCGTCAGCGACAGGTCGAGAATCTCGCCCGCGCGCCAGATCTCCAGCGCCACCGGCTCGCCCCCGGCGGCGGCGACCAGCGGCGGAAGCTGCGAGAAGGCATGGACCGGCGCGCCATCGACCGACAGCACCACATCGCCCGTCTGCATGCCCGCATCCCGCGCCGCCGATGCCAGCGCGATTCCCGCCGCCCGGGCCGGGATCGGATGCGGCCCCTCGACGGTCAGGACCGTGCCGTCACGCTCGACCGTGTAGAGGACCGTGGCGGCCGGTTCGATCTCACCGGCGAGGGTGTAGAAGTCGCTCAGCTCGGGCGTGGCGCGGCCGTCGACGGCGGTGATCAGATCGCCCTCCTCCAGCCCCACGGCCTGCGGCAGGGGATAGATCTCGCCCACGCGGGGCTGATCGGCCGGCAGGCCCTGCACGGCGATGAAACCGGCGAAGACCGCGATAGAGAAGATGAAATTGAAGGCCGGCCCGGCAAAGATCGTCGCCGCCCGCGCCCAGAGCGGCGCGCCATGCATCGTGTGCCGCCGCTGTCCGGCGTCGAGATGCGACATCACCGCCTCGTCCGCCCCGGCCGAGGCGGCATTGGCGTCGCCCAGGAACTTGACGTAACCGCCAAAGGGCAAGGCCGCGATCTGCCATTGCGTGCCGCGCTTGTCGGTGCGCTTGAACAGCACCGGTCCGAAACCGACCGAAAAGACCTCGGCATGGATGCCGGACCAGCGGCCGACGATGTAATGGCCGTATTCATGCACCGTCACGATGATCGACAGCGCGACGATGAAGGCGCCGACGGTGAAGAGCAGATTGCCGAAATCGGGCAGAAGACCCATGCGTTTTCCTTTTCCTCAGACCGCCTTGGCGCGACGGGCCTGGGCCGCGGTTCCCGCCAGCGCGCGGGCCTCGGCATCAATGGTCAGAACCTCGGCCAGGCTCTCGGGCCGGCGGCTGATGGGACTGCGGGCGGCGAAGGCCGCCAGCGTGGCCTCCACCACCGGCGCCATGTCGAGAAAGCCGATGTTTCGGGCGATAAAATGGTCGAGCGCGATCTCTTTGGCGGCATTGAACACCGCGCCCGAGGCACCCCCGGTTTCCATCACCTGCCGCGCCAGGTCCAGCGCCGGATAGCGGCGGTGGTCGGGTTCGGCGAAATCGAGCCGGCCGGCGCGCGCCAGGTTCAGCCGCTCGACCGGCAGATCGCCGCGCGCGGGCCAGTTCAGTGCATAGCCGATCGGGTGGCGCATGTCGGGCGCGCCCAGATGGGCCATCACCGCCCCGTCGCGGAAGGCGACCAGCGCATGAACCAGCGATTGCGGATGAATGAGGACCTGCACCTGCTCAGGCGCGAGGCCGAAGAATTCATGCGCCTCGATGACTTCCATCGCCTTGTTGAACATCGAGGCCGAATCGATGGTGATGCGCTGCCCCATATCCCAATTGGGATGCCGGCCCGCTTCGTCCGGCGTGGCCTGCGCCAGCCGCTCCAGCGGCCAGTCGCGCAAGCCCCCGCCCGAGGCGGTCAGCGTCACCGTCTCGACCGCGCCGATCTCTTCGCCGGTCAGCGCCTGGAAGACGGCCGAATGCTCGCTGTCCACCGGCAGGATCGTCGCGCCATGCGCGCGGGCCTCGGCCAGCAGCAGGGGCCCGGCGGTCACCAGCGATTCCTTGTTGGCCAGCGCCAGAATCTTGCCCTGGCTCAGGGCGGCAAAGCCCGGCGCCAGACCCGCCGCGCCGACGATGGCCGACATGACCCAATCGGCCGGGCGATAGCCCGCTTCGACCACCGCGCCGGGGCCGCCCGCAACCTCGATCCCGGTGCCAGCCAGCGCCTCTTTCAGCGGGCGGTAGCATTCCTCATGGGCGGTGACGGCGAGCCGGGCCTTGTGCCGGATCGCCTGCTGCGCCAGCAGGGCCACGTTCTGCCCGCCGGTCAGAACCTCGACCGCGACATCGGCGCGCCGCCCCAGCAGATCCAGCGTGCTGACCCCGACCGAGCCCGTCGCCCCGAAGACCGAAACCCGCCGCATCAGGCCGTGAGCCCGGCGAAGGCGCCGGCCAGCGCCAGCAGCAGCGCCAGCGCCGCCACGGCGATGATCGCGTCGAATCGGTCCAGAAAACCACCATGGCCGGGGATCAGATTGGAGGAATCCTTGACGCCCATCCGTCGCTTGATCGCGCTTTCGGCGATGTCCCCCAGCTGTCCGGCGAAGGCCAGCACGGCCGAGATCGGCACCACGGCCCAGGGCATCCCCGTCCAAAGGACGAAGGCCAGGCCCACCAGCGCCGCCAGAACCCAGCCCGCCACGGTGCCAGACCAGGTTTTCTTGGGGCTGAAACGCGGCCAGAATTTCGGCCCGCCCAGAATGCGCCCGGCGAAATACCCCGCCACATCCGAGGCGATGACGATCAGCAGCAGCCACAGCACGAAGGTGAAGCCCATCCCGTCCCGCAGCAGGATCAACCCATGCGCGGCCCAGAGGATCAGCCCGTAATAGACGCCATAAAGGCCCCGGTCGCGCGGCATCCGCCAGGCCATGACCGCCGCCCCCAGCGCCAGCCCGGCCAGGCCGATCCACCCCGGCTGATACCAGGTGAAGACCCCGACCAGCAGCGCCGCGACCAGACCCGCGGCCTCGGCCCGGCCGTCGGGGCCGGCAGGCGCCATCATCCGGGTCAGTTCCCACCCCATCAGCGCCGCCAGCACCAGCCCCAGAACGCCGAAGGCCCAGCCCCCGAGCCAGAGCGCGCCCAGCCCCACCACGGCCATCGCCAGACCCGAGATCACCCGCGCCCTGAGATCGGAGAAATCGCTCACGGCTTCACCCCGCCGAACCGCCGGTCCCGTCCCGAGAAGCGGCGCAGGATATCGCCCAGAACCTCGGGCGTGAAATCGGGCCACAGGACCGGGGTGAATTCATATTCGGCATAGGCCGCCTGCCAGAGTAGGAAATTCGACACCCGCGTCTCGCCCGAGGTGCGGATCACCAGATCCGGCTCGGGCAGGAAGGCCGTGTCCAGCTCGGCCTCCAGCCGCGAATCGTCGATGGCCGCGGGGTCCAGTTCCCCCGCCGCCACCTGCCGCGCCAGCCGCCGCGCCGCGCGCACCAGCTCGTCGCGGCCCCCGTAATTGATGGCGATGGTGAAGGTCAGCTTGGTATTGGCCTCGGTCCGCTTCTCGATCCAGGCCATCAGCTCCTGCAGCTTGGGATCCAGCCGCCGCCGGTCGCCGATGAAGCACATCCGCACATTCTCGCGGCTCAGCGCCTCGGCCTCGCGCTGGATATAGCGCGCGAACAGCTTCATCAGCCCCAACACCTCCTCGGTCGAGCGTTTCCAGTTCTCGGTCGAGAAGGCGTAGACGGTCAGATGCGTGATGCCCAGATCCGGCGCCGCGCGCACGATCTCCTTGACGCGCTCGGCCCCCTTGCGATGGCCGACCAGCCGGGGCCAGCCCTTCTGCGTTGCCCAGCGGCCATTGCCATCCATGATGATGGCAACATGACAAGGCGTGCCGGACGGTACGGGCATGGGAACTCCGGGTCAAAAATACGATGGCGCGGCCCCGAAAATACGGGGAGGGGCCGTCACACCTGCATGATTTCTTCCTGCTTCGACTCGAGCGCCTTGTCGATCAGGCCAATATGCTTGTTGGTCAGTTCCTGCACCTCGGATTCCCAGAATTTCTGGTCGTCCTCGGACATGCCGTCGCCCTTGGCCTTCTTGATCTGGTCCATGCCGTCGCGGCGCACGTTGCGCACGGCGACGCGGGCATGTTCGGCGTATTGGCCCGCCACCTTGGTCAATTCGCGCCGACGTTCCTCGTTCAGCTCGGGGATCGGCAGCATGATGATCGTGCCATTGAGCTGCGGGTTGATGCCCAGACCGGATTCCCGGATCGCCTTTTCCACCTTGTTGACCATCGCCTTGTCCCAGACGTTGATCGTGACCATCCGGGGCTCGGGCACGTTGACCGTGCCCAGCTGGTTGATCGGTGTCATCTGACCGTAAGCCTCGACCTGGATCGGCTCCAGCATCGAGCCCGAGGCGCGGCCGGTCCTCAGCGAGGCGAATTCGGTCCGCAGCGCGGTGATCGCCCCCTCCATCCGACGCCCGAGGTCGTCAATATCAATCTCGATGTCGTCGGCCATGGCGCGCGCTTCTCCGTCAGGCAGTTAATCACGTCGAGGCGTTTTAGGGCCTCCTCGCGACTTTGTATAGCGCGCTGACCGGGAAGTGAAGCAAACCCGGCGCTTACCGCGCCCGCCAGATTGCCCAGAGACCCGGCAGCGTGAGCGCGGCGACCGTTGCCATCCACAGGCCCAGACCCAGCGCCCAGGGCCAGCGCGGCAGCGGACCCGGGTCGCCGGGACAGGCGCAGCGGTCGATCAGCGGCACCGGATAGGCGCCCAGCATGCCCGGCAGGATGCCGAGGAGCAGAACACTCAGCACGCCCAGCCCCCAACGCAGGCCGAACCCGGTCCACGGCCAATGCACGGGTCCGCCCCGCACCCCGCTGTCCACGTAGCGCCCCAGGCGCAGGCTGGCCGCGTAAGAGGCGGGCGTGTCCAGATGTTCCGGAAAGCTGTTGGCGGCGAGAAGGCGGCGGGCACGGTCTGACAGAGCGCCCAGAATCGCCAGCGAGGTCATGGTCAGCCTCGGCAGCCCCGGCACGGGATCGGGCGGTGGCGCCACAACGCCCATCGCCTCCAGATCAACGCCCAGATCCCCGGCCGCAAGCTCCCACAGATCGGCCTCGCAATCCTCGTCAGGAAGCCAATGACGCAGCGGTGCGCCGGGATCGATACGCTCGCGGGGAACCTCGGCCATCTCGGCCAGCCTGTCCAGCACCGCGTCCAGATAGCGGTCGCCCGCCCCTTCCTGCCCCTTGTCCGGCATTCTGCCCCCATCGCGCCCCATAAGCCGGGGCGTCTAGCGACAGAATCGGGCGGGAATTGGACCCGGGCGCAAGACTGCTACCCTTGGACGCGGGTATAGGTCCCTTCGCCCGCCAGGATCGAGCGGAAGCCGCCCGGGGCATCCAGCGAGAAGACGATGATCGGCAGCTGGTTGTCCCGCGCCAGCGCGATGGCGGTCGCATCCATCACGCCGAGGTTCTTCTCCAGCGCCTCGTCATAGCTCACCACGTCATAGCGCACCGCATCGGCGTGTTTCTTGGGGTCCTTGTCATAGACGCCATCCACCTTCGTGCCCTTGAAGACCCCCTCGCAGCCCATTTCGCTGGCCCGGAGCGTCGCGGCTGTATCGGTGGTGAAATAGGGGTTGCCGGTGCCCGCCGCGAAGATGCAGACGCGCTTTTTCTCCAGGTGGCGGACGGCGCGGCGGCGGATATACGGCTCGCAGACCTGATCCATCGGGATGGCGCTGATCACGCGGGTATGGATCCCCAGCGCCTCCAGCTGCGACTGCATGCCCAGCGCGTTCATCACCGTCGCCAGCATCCCCATGTAATCGGCCGTGGTCCGCTCCATCCCCTGCGCCGAACCGGCGAGGCCGCGGAAGATGTTGCCGCCGCCGATCACCATGCAGATCTCGACGCCGAGGTCGTGCACCGCCTTCACCTCCTGGGCGATGCGCGCGACGGTCGGCGGGTGCAGCCCGTAGCCCTGGTCGCCCATCAGGGCCTCGCCCGAGATCTTCAGCATGACGCGGCGATAGGCGGGGGGATTGCGATCCATCGGGGGGCCTTTCCTGGCAGCACGCGGCCCCTGCACGACGGCAGGGCCTGGGGCGTTGGAGGGGGGTGGTTTCATTCGCGCGCAAAATGTCGGAAAACCCCGGCAGGATCAACGCCTCAATCCGGCCCCTTGCCCGTTCATGTTCGCCGACCTGCCCCTGCCCGACCCCGCGCGCCCCGTGCTGATCGCCGGCCCCACCGCCAGCGGCAAATCGGCGCTGGCGCTGCGCCTCGCCCGGGCGCAGGGACGGGCTGTGGTCAACGCCGACGCGCTTCAAGTCCACGACAGCTGGCGCGTGCTGACCGCCCGGCCCGATGCAACGGACGAGGCCGAGGTCCCCCACCGCCTTTATGGCCATGTCCCGAAGGGGGCGGCCTATTCCGTCGGCCATTGGCTGCGCGAGGTCACGCCATTGCTGCCGGAAAACCCGGTGATCGTCGGCGGCACCGGTCTCTATTTTCTGGCCCTGACCGAAGGGCTGGCCGAGATCCCGCCGACCCCGCCCGAGATCCGGGCCGAAGCCGACGCCCGCCTTGCCAAGCAGGGCCTCGGGGCGCTTCTCGACGACCTCGACCCCGAAAGCCGCGCGCGGTTGGACCCGCAGAACCCGGCCCGGGTGCAACGCGCCTGGGAGGTGCTGCGCGCCACCGGTCGCGGCATCGCCGCCTGGCAGGCCGAGACCGGCGCGCCGCTTCTGCCGCTGTCGGGGGCCACCGGGCTGGTGCTGGTGCCGCGAATCGACTGGCTGAACGCGCGAATCGATGCCCGTTTCGAGACAATGCTCACCCAGGGTGCGCTGGACGAGGCGCGGGCCGCCCTGCCCCACTGGCCCGGGGATTTCGCCGCGCCGACCGCCCCCCTGTGGACAAAGGCCATCGGCGCGCCCGAGCTCATCGCCCATCTCAAAGGCCAGATCTCGTTGGCCGAGGCCAGGGATTCCGCAACATTGGCCACGCGCCAATATGCCAAGCGCCAGCGCAGCTGGTTCAGGAAGCGCATGGCCGACTGGTATCCCGTACTTATCCCCTGACTTGTCCAGAGTCACATTCCTGCAACGGAATGATTCGGAATCGGGCCCGGCTCACGGATCCGTGTGATTCCCCTTCCTGTGTGTCGTCACGGTTTCCTAGGCTGGAGGTCCGCTGCCACGGAACAACCATGACGATCATTCCCGATACCCCTTCGCGCCTGCGCCTGACGCCGATCTCGCGGCTGGCCGCCGGCGGCCGCTGGCGGGTCGAGGCGATGCGCTCGCTGCGTGAGCCGGTGCTCCTGTTCTTCACCCAAGGGCAGGGGCGCATCACCATCGCCGGCTCAACCCGCGCCTATGGGCCGAACAACACGATCTTCATTCCGCCGGGCGTCATGCACGGCTTCGATTTCGCGCCCCGCGTGCAGGGCTCGGTCGTGTTCTTCGGCCGCAACCACGGGCTCGACCTGCCCACCACGCCGCAATTCCTGCGCCCGCGCGATCCGGTCAGCCAGAAGGAACTGGCCGGGATCCTGGAGGCGATCCAGCGCGAGCTGGAAAGCCACCGTTCGGGCTCGCAGAAGGCGGCGCAGCACCATCTGGGGCTGCTGGGCGTCTGGATCGACCGGCAATTGGAGCGCGACCGCGCGCTGGAAACGATGCCGCAGCGCCCTGGCGCCGCGCAACGCCTCGCCGCGCGCTATGCCGCGCTGCTGGAGCGCGATTTCCGCTCGAACCGGGCGGTGGCGGATTACGCCGAGGCGCTGGGAGTCACGCCGACCCACCTGACCCGCGTCTGCCGCGCCACCTCGGGCAAGGGCGCGCATCAGATCCTGGAGGACCGGATCCTGTTCGAGGCCCGGCGCCTGCTGAGCGAGACGCGGCTGCCGGTCAAGGATGTGGCCGAGATGTTGGGCTTCAATTCCCCGGGCTATTTCACCCGCGCCTTCCAGAAGAACGCCGGCGTAACGCCGTCGGGGTTCCGCAAGAAACCGCAGGCGCCGGTGGTGCCGCGGGACTGAGGCGCCGAAGGCAGGGTGCTGCCGCCTCGGAAGAGGGAAAAAGGCCGGGGCGCCTCGGAAGAGGGAAAAAGGCCGGGGGGCTGCCGCCCCCCGTGCCCCCCGCTTCAAGGGGGGCACGCCCCCCTTGAAAATCCCCGTGGATATTTGCGGCGCAAAGAAGGGCCGGTCAGCCCGAGCCGAGGATGACCTGCACGTAATTGGTCGTCTCGGCGAAGGGGGGCACGCCGTTGTGCCGCTCGACCGCACCCGGGCCCGCGTTATAGGCGGCGAGCGCCAGACGCCAGCTGCCGAAACGGTCGTACATCATCCGCAGGAAGCGCGCGCCGCCCTCCAGGTTCTGATGCGGGTCGTCGATGTTGACACCCAGCAGCGTCGCCGTCTCGGGCATCAGTTGCGCCAAGCCCCGGGCGCCGGCGGGCGAGACCGCGCCGGGGTTCCAGCGGCTCTCCTGGTTGACAAGGCGCAGGAACAATTCCTCGGGCACGCCGTGGCGGCTGGCGGCGGCGCGCGCCACGCCGATGAACTCGCCCCGGTAGCTGCCCTGATAGGTCACCGCGGGTGCCGAACCCTGCGGCGCCGATGCCGAATATTGGCGCGACAACCGCGTATCCATCAGCCGCGTCTGCGCGCGGAACGTATCGGCCCGCGACACCGGCGCGGTTCCCGCCCCCGCCAGCCGCAACCCGCTGGCATCGGCTCCGGTCGCAGCAACCAAAAGCCCTGCCGTCAGCAGCACCTTGAGCATCTCATGCCCCTTCACGATCCCCTAGTGCGCCCGATCATAGCTGCGAATCGATCCGCCGCCAAGCGGGCGGCCCCGGGGGCGGCGGATCGGCGTTATCCATTTCCTTACCCAGATCATGTGGTGTACCCATGCACGACACAGATTCGGCAAGACGCGGGGCGACACATCATGGCAGGTTCGGTCAACAAGGTGATCCTGATCGGCAATCTGGGCCGCGATCCCGAGGTCCGCAGCTTCCAGAACGGCGGCAAGGTGGTGAACCTGCGCATCGCCACCTCGGAAACCTGGCGCGACCGCAATTCGGGCGAGCGGCGGGAAAAGACCGAATGGCATTCGGTGGCCATCTTCAACGAGGGGCTGGCCCGGATCGCCGAGCAATATCTGCGCAAGGGCTCGAAGGTCTATATCGAGGGCGCGCTGGAAACCCGCAAATGGCAGGATCAATCGGGGCAGGACCGCTATTCCACCGAAGTGGTGCTGCGCAACTTCAACAGCACGCTGACGCTGCTGGATGGGCGGGGTGAAGGCGGCGGCAGTGGCGGCCCCTCCTATGACGATTCGATGGGCGGCGGCTCTTATGGCGGTGCGCCCGCCTCGGGCGGCGGCAGCCGGGGTGGCGGCAGTTACGGCGGTGGCAGCGGTGGCGCGGGCGGCGGCAGCCGCGGCGGCTCGGGCTTCGGGGGTGGCTCGGACATGGATGACGAGATCCCGTTCTGATCCCAGGGCCCGGCACGCGCCGGGCCTTTCGCTTCCTGCCCTGGCCCGGCCCCAGCCGGACCTTTCGCCTCGCGCCTTGCCGCCCGCCGCCAGGCCTTTCGCCCGGCCCCCTTGCCCCGCGACAACGCCGCCTTTCCGCCCCTTGACGCTGCCGCATGCGCCCGGTAGATCCCCTGTCAGCGCGGGTATGATGTAATGGTAGCCTGTCAGCTTCCCAAGCTGAACGCGCGGGTTCGATTCCCGCTACCCGCTCCAGCCTCTTCCAGAAAGATCACCCTGTTGCACCGCCCTCTTGCGCGGGCCTCAGGCGAAAAGCGGCGCCATTGACCGGGCGAAGGCGTCGGATTTCAGCCAATCGTGCAGCAGCGTGAAGGCGGATTGCGCGATCCGCCGACGCAGGGCCTCGTCGGCGCAGAGCCGCCGCACGACCTCTTCGAAATCCGATAGGTCCCAGGCCAGCGGCACATAGGTCTCCCAGGGCTGGAAGATGTCGGGCGCGGTCTCGATATGGCTCATGTCGGGTTTCAGCAGAACCGCCCCCGCCATCACCGATTCGTAGTCGCGCCAGCAGACCTCGCCATAGCCGAAGGGCGAGAAGCCGAGTTTCGAGCGCGCCATCTCGACCATGAAGCGCGGCAGCGGCACCCCCTCGCCCTTCACCACGTTCAGATCCGCCACCAGATCCAGCGCCGCCTCGGCCTCGCCGCGCATGCCCTGATACCAGGGCGTGCCGCCGACCGCGAAACGGGCGTGCAGGTCGATGGGCCGGGCGCCCCCGGGCATCCGGCCCAGAAGCGCGGGCAGGATATTGGGCGCGGTGGCGAAGGAGGGACCGAGCACCAGCTTGTCCCAGAAGCCGGGCGGGATGGGGAAGACCTGCTCGGGCTCGGCGATGCCATAGCGGCGGTTGTAGAAATCGGTGAGGTTGGTGTCGCCCAGCGTCGGCCGGCCATAGGCCGAGCGATCCCGCAGCAGGTGCTTCTTCACATAGAGGTCGACCAGCGGGTCCATCCGCGCGGCATTGCGCAGATCGGTGGGCGCGAACCAGTCGAGGCAGACGATCCGCGCGCCGGGGTTCTGTGCGCGCAGCAGGGCGACCAGCCGCTCTAGATCCGCATCGGCGATGTCGAAGGGCGTCTGGAAGGCCACGACCGTTGCACCACTCGCCGCCGGCTTGTCACCGCGCAGCACCGCCCAGGTATCGGCCTCGCGGACCTCCGCCCCATAAAGGCGTTTCAGGTCGTCCGCGTAATGGTGGAACGGGTAGATCTGCGATTGCGGGATCCGCTCGGGCTGGGTGACCAGCAAGAGTCGCTCGCCCGCGCCCTGGGAAAACCCGGTCGCCATGGCCGCCGCCCGCGCCTTTTCGGCGCGCTTGCGGCGGGCATAGAGCCGCAGCCGGTTTGCCAGAACCTCACCCGCCATGGATCTCGCTCACCAGCCTGTCCCCCTTGGGCGCGGCCCGCCTGAGCCGCGCCTCCAGCGCCAGCAGCCGCCGTGCCTCGGCCGCGTTCATTCCTGTAACCATGTCCCGATGCATCCGCAGCACGTCCGAGGGCGCGCGTTTCAGCGGCGTCGGCGCCAGCGCCGCCTGCATGTTCGTCAGTGCCCCGCCCTGCCCGGCCATCGCGGCGATCCTCAGCGAATCCAGCGCGTTGGTCAGCCGGTGTGCCCTGACCCGCGGCAAGGGCTGGCTGCGGAAGCCCGCGGCGAAGGGGATGTCCTTGAACGCCGGATACGCGCGGAAAATGGCGTCGTCGTGCAGCTTCTGGTCGCAGGTGACAGACCAGGGCAGCGAGAGGCCGAACTCCACGAAATCGGGATCCAGATAGGGGCAGAAGACCATCGCCGCGCCGCCCATCACGGCGGTCGAGACGAAGGAAATCTCGCGCCGAGTCCGGTGATAGAACCAGAAGGCCTGATACGGATCGGGCGCCGCATCATAGGCGCGGACCTCCTCGGCGATGCGGGCGATGGCCGCATCCTCCAGCCCGGGCGAGAGCCAGGCGCCGGCCCCGCCGCGATGCCCGTCGCGGCTGATCACGCCGCCGTGCCCCTCGGCCATGCCCCGCGCGATCCCCTCGTAATCGCCGCGCCGCGCACGCTCCATGAAGCCCGCCGCCCAATCGTCGGGGTTGGTCAGGATGTCGCCGCCGATCCCGTCGACCGCGGCGTAGTCCGATCCGCTGAGGAAATCGTGCATCGGCATCATCTGCGCGTGTTCATCGGCGCAAAGCTGCGTCATCAAGAGCGCCCGGAGCGCGTCGCGCAGCCGGTAGCGCGGATGGCCCAGGATCGAATGCCGCACGCCGACCCGTTCGGCCACCGCGCGGGCTGCCTGAACCTCGGCATTCTGCACGCGGCCGCCGTGGTGGAAGGTCACGCAAGTGTCGGGCAACCGCCCCTGATGCGCCATCTCCAGCAGGATATGCCGCGAATCCCGCCCGCCCGAGAGGGGCAGCGCGATAGGCCCGTCCCAGTCTTGCAGGAAGCGGCGGATGGCGGCGCGGGGGAGCTCGATGAAGCCCTCGACCGCCTGCGCGCGGCTGACATCCAGCGTCTTCGGCGCGGCCGGCCCGCCCGAGATCCGCCCCTGCCCCGCCTGCCAGTCGAGCCGTCCGTCGGGCGGCAGGACCTTGATATGCTTGAAGGGCGTATCGCCACCGACGAAGAAACCGACGCGGTGAAAGACGGCCATCGCGACCGGATCGACCTCGGCATCCGCGCCCGCTGCCAGGAGCTGGAAAATCGAGGGCGAAACGCCGACCTGCCCGCCCTTCTGGTACACAAAGAGCGTAAAATAACCCAGCGCATCGACCCGCGCCGTCAGCCGGTCGCCATCCCAGGCCCATTCGCCCCAGAGCCCCCTCGGCCTGAGGTCCCCCGGCACCCGCATCCGGTGGCCGACGAGGGCCGAGGCGGTGCCCGAAACCCGCGTCTCCCCCTCCCGGTGGTCCAGGAACAGATAGGGCACCGCCGCCCCGGCATCGATCCAGGGTTTCGACTCGACCAGCGCCGCGCCGGGCACAGAAGCGTCACGTATCATGCTGTCTTTCACTGCCCGATCCCGGATCTGGGGCGCCCCTCGCGCCGCCCGGGTGCCGCGCAAGGCTAGGGCCCGCGCCGCCTCCGGGCAAGCTGTGTCAGGCGCCGAAACCGCCGTAATTGCCGCGATGGAAGACCAGCGGCAGGCCCCGCCGGTGCCGCGCGGCCAGAACCCGGCCGACGACGATGGCATGATCGCCCCCCTCGTGCACCGCCTCGCGCGCGCATTCGAAGACCGCCAAGCAGCCCGGCAACACCGGCACGCCCTGCGCGTTGACGGCCACGCCCGGCAGGTCGAAATCGTGCCCCTGCCGGGCGAAATGACGGCCCAGTTCGAATTGTTCGGCGGCCAGCACATGGATCGCGAAATGCTCGGCCTCGACAAAAGCGTCGAAGCGGCGCGAGAAACGGCCGGGCGACCACAGCACCAGCGGCGGCGCCATCGAGAGCGAGGCAAAGGAATTCGCCGTGATGCCCAGGGGACCGATGGAAGATTGCGCCGTGATCACCGTCACGCCGGTCGCGAATGCGCCCAGGGCATCGCGGAATTCGCGTTCGGTACCCGGGCCGGGGACGAAACTGGGGGGCTCGGTCGGGTCGCTCATCCGCTCCGCGCGTGCATAAGTCATCGGGGTGTTCCTAGCCTGTCCTGCCCCCTGATTACCAGTCAAAGAGGGCCAATTTACGGCAAGATAATCCGCCCGGCGCCCGGGTCGAGGCGGGTCGGGCCGCAGCGCTCGACAAGACCTGACCATTTGGTTAAAAGGGGGGCTTGCTTTTCACGGACACTCGGCTTTGCAACTCGGGGTTGCCGCCCCGACCATGGCGCTTTCACTCACGGACCTTTTTTCATGCCTCGCAAGATCATCATCGACACCGACCCCGGCCAGGACGACGCCGTGGCGATCCTGCTGGCCCTGGCCTCGCCCGAGCTGGAGGTTCTGGGCCTGACCTGCGTCGCGGGCAACGTGCCGCTTTCGCGCACCCAGCGCAACGCGCGGGTGGTCTGCGAACTGGCCGGCCGCACCGGGGTGAAGGTCTTTGCCGGCTGCGACCGTCCCCTGGTCCGGCCGCTGGTCACTGCCGAGCATGTGCACGGCAAGAGCGGCCTCGACGGCGCCGACCTGCCTGAGCCGGTCATGCCGCTGCAAGACGGCCACGCGGTCGATTTCATCATCGAGACGGCACGCGCCCGGGACGGTATCACGCTGGTGGCCATCGGCCCCCTGACCAATATCGCCACCGCCCTGCAAAAAGCCCCCGACATCGCCGCCAGGATCGACGAGATCGTCATCATGGGCGGCGCCTATTTCGAGGTCGGCAACATCACCCCCGCGGCCGAGTTCAACGTCTTCGTCGACCCCGAGGCCGCGGCCATCGTTTTCGCCTCGGGCGTCCGGCTGACGGTGATGCCGCTCGACGTGACGCACAAGGTGCTGGCGACAAGACCCCGGATCGAGGCCCTGCGCGCGCTGGGTCCGGTGGGCGAGGTGGTCGCCGCCTGGACCGATTTCTTCGAACGGTTCGACAGGGAGAAATACGGCTCGGACGGCGCGCCCCTGCACGACCCCTGCACCATCGCCTGGCTGATCAGGCCCGAGCTCTTCTCGGGCCGCCAGATCAATGTCGAAATCGAGACGCAATCGCCCCTCACGCTGGGCATGACGGTGGCCGATTGGTGGGGAATCACCGACCGGCCGAAGAATGCGTTCTTCGTCGGCAGCTGCGACGCGGACGGCTTCTATGCGCTGCTGACCGAGCGGTTGGGGCGACTCTGACCCGCCTGGTGCCTGCGAGCGCGCAGCCTAGGAGGGTCTTCGCGTGGGGATGTGTCCTGCGGTGGCGCGTGTGAGCACGCCCCCTGCTGGATGGTGGTTTGTCCCGGGTTGGTGGGATGAAATCCCATCCTACGGGGACGGGCGCCGATCCGTAGGGTGGGGTTTCACCCCACCGTCGCGGAACCTGTAGGGTGCGTGCTCACATGCGTCAAAACCGACCGCCCCCAAAACACCTCCGCGGGTGGGGTTTCACCCCCCTCACCGCCGGTTGATCAACACCAGCCCCGCCACCAGCAGGACCAGCGCCACCGGCGTGACCCAGGTCACCGCCTCGCCCAGCACCAGCCAGCCCAGCAGCGCGCTCAGCACCGGGGTCAGGAAACTGAAACTCGCGACAGTCGAGGCATAGTATTTCCCGATCAGCCAGAACCAGGTGACGAAGCCCAGGCAGACCACGCCCACCGCCTGCACCACCAGCATGACCGCCTGAGTCAGATCGAACTCCCTGACCAGCGGCAGGCCGAACAGCGGCGCCGTCGCGGTCAGCAGCACGGCGGAGACCAGCACCTGCCAGAAAATCTGCGCCTCGGCCGAGGCGGTGCCGAACCGGGTCTTGCGCGACACGACCACCACGCCGGCCCAGCACATGCCCGCCACGATGGCCGCCAGATCGCCCAGGATCCCCCCCTCGCCCGCGCCGCCGCGCCCGGCCACCGTCAGCACCACGCCCGAGAAGCCGAGCGCGAAGCCCAAGGCCCGCTTCGGCGTCAGCCGCTCGCCCGGAAACAGGAAATGCGCCGCCAGCGCCAGCCAGATCGGCATCGCGTAGAAAAGGGACGAGGCCCGCACCACGCTGGTGTGATCCAGCGCCAGGAACAGGAACAGGAACTCGCCTGAAAAAAGCAGCCCCGCCAGAAGCCCCACGCCCCAGAGCTCCAGCCGCGGCGAGAGCCTCCGCAACCGCATCCAGAGCAGCAGGAACCCCAGCGCCACGATGGAGCGCACGCCGGCGAAGAAGGCCGGCTGCAACCCCTCGTTTCCCAGCTTGATCATCAGGTTGTTGGCGCCAAACAACATGGCCAGCCCCAGCATGAGCCAGAAGCCCTGCGTGTCGAGCGGTCGGCGAGTGGGGATTGTCATGATTTCCTGCACAGGTTAAGGGCGCACAGGTAAGCCCCCGTGCCCGATGGGGTCAAGCCCCCAAGCCCCGGCAGGAGAACGCCATGTCCACCCTTCGCGGCCCGCTTCTGATGGTCGCCGCCATGGCCGGTTTCGCGGTTCAGGATGCGATCATGAAGGATCTCGTGACCCGCATTCCGCCCGGCATGGTGGCGCTCTGGCTCGGCATCGGGGGGGCGCTGGCCTTTTCGCTGGCGCTCTGGCGCAAGGGCGAGGCGCTCTTCGACCGGCGGGCGCTGAAGGGAGCGGCGCTGCTCAGGAACGCCTGCGAGATGGGCGCCGCCATGTCCATGCTGCTGGCCGTGGCGCTGGTGCCGCTGACCATCCTGTCGTCGATCCTGCAGGCGATGCCGCTCGCCGTGACGCTGGGCGCGGCGCTGTTTCTGGGCGAAAAGACCGGCTGGCGGCGCTGGACGGCGATCATGGTGGGCTTCATGGGCGTCATGCTGATCCTGCGCCCGGGAACCGAAGGCTTCGACGCCGCCGCCCTCGTGCCGCTGGTGGCGGTCTTCTTCCTCTCGACCCGCGATCTGGCCACCAAGCGCGTCGAACCCGGCATCTCGTCCCTGCAGGTCTCGGCCTGGGGCTTCGCCTCGGTGATCCCCGGCGGCCTTCTGCTGCTGGCGATCCGGGGCGAGGCGCCGGTCCTGCCCTCGGCGGGCGACGCCGCGCTGCTCACGCTCAACGTGGCGGTGGGCATGACCGCCTATGTCATGCTGGTCCTCTCGACCCGCACGGGCAATATCGCCACCACCACACCCTTCCGCTACGCGCGGCTGGTCTTCTCCATGGGCCTTGGCGTCATCCTCTTCGGCGAGCGCCCGGATATCTGGACCCTGACGGGATCGGTGGTGATCGTCGCTGCCGGGCTGTACACCCTGATACGCGAAATGCGCCTCGGCCGCCGCCCGGCGCCGACCGCCGAAACCCCGACGCTGCCCTGAGGCTTTGGCCCGAGACTTTGGCCTGAGCGTTAACGGCAGCGGTAACGGCCGGACGGCGCCCTTTCAACGTCCCCGGCCCTGCCGTATAGAGGCGCCAGCAATCACCAAGGGGCCCGCCATGACCACCATTCTCGACATCATCGGCCGCGAGATCCTCGACAGCCGGGGCAACCCGACGGTCGAGGTCGACGTGATCCTCGAAGACGGCTCGATGGGCCGCGCGGCGGTGCCCTCGGGCGCCTCGACCGGGGCGCATGAGGCCAACGAGCGCCGCGATGGCGACAAGGCCCGCTACCTGGGCAAGGGCGTGCTGCACGCCGTGGCCGCGGTCAATGGCGAGATCGCCGAGATGCTGGTCGGCACCGATGTCACCGAACAGGTTGGCATCGACCGGGCGATGATCGAACTGGACGGCACGCCGAACAAGGCCCGCCTCGGCGCCAACGCCATCCTCGGCGTCTCGCTCGCCTGCGCCCGCGCCGCGGCCGATGCCTGCGCCCAGCCCCTCTTCCGCTATGTCGGCGGCACCTCGGCCCGCGTCCTGCCGGTGCCGATGATGAACATCATCAACGGCGGCGAACACGCCGACAACCCGATCGACATCCAGGAATTCATGATCATGCCGGTCAGCGCGGAGAATATCCGCGAGGCCGTGCGCATGGGCTCCGAGGTCTTCCACACGCTGAAGAAGGAACTGACTGCCGCCGGCCTCTCGACCGGCCTCGGCGACGAGGGCGGCTTTGCCCCGAACCTCTCCAGCACCAACGCCGCACTGGACCTGATCCTGAAATCCATCGAGAAGGCGGGCTACAAGCCCGGCGAGGATATCTACCTCGCCCTCGACTGCGCCTCGACCGAGTATTTCAAGGGCGGCAAATACGAGATGAAGGGCGAGGGTCTGTCGCTTTCGTCCGAGGAAAACGCCGAGTATCTGGCGAAGCTCTGCGCGCAATACCCGATCATCTCGATTGAAGACGGCATGGCCGAGGATGATTGGGACGGCTGGAAGATCCTGACCGACAAGCTGGGCGGCAAGGTGCAACTGGTGGGCGACGACCTCTTCGTCACCAACCCGCGCCGTCTGGCCGAGGGGATCAAGGCCGGCGTCGCCAATTCCATGCTGGTCAAGGTCAACCAGATCGGCACCCTGACCGAGACGCTGCAGGCGGTCGAGATGGCGCATCGCGCGCGCTATACCAATGTCATGTCGCACCGCTCGGGCGAGACCGAGGATTCGACCATCGCCGACCTCGCCGTCTCCACCAATTGCGGGCAGATCAAGACCGGCTCGCTCGCGCGCTCGGACCGGCTGGCGAAGTATAACCAGCTGATCCGTATCGAGGAAATGCTGGGCGACGTGGCCGAATACGCTGGCCGCTCGATCCTCAAGGCCTGAGATCCCGCAGGGCTCTCGAACGGCGGCGCGGTTCCCCCGGGACCGCGCCGTCTGCGTTGCGGGGACGGGCCGAGCCCCGGAAGGGCGCAGCGATCCCTGCCGCGCCGGGCCATTTTTCCTGACAATTTGACGGGTTAAACGGGAATTAACGCCGCGATGCCTAGGCTGGAAGGGCAATCAGACCAGAGGACCCTTTCCATCAGAGGATTATCCAGAGGTTCATCATGACCAGCGTCCTGTCTCCTGTTGCCCCGCCCGGGGCCTTCGCGCGCGACGCTCTGACCACCCTGCTCAGCGCCGTGCCCCGCACCGCGGCCCCCGTCGCCAAGGTGGAAAGTGCCCGCGCCGTCAAACCGGTCGACGTTGCCCCCCGCAGCGAAAGGCTGCGCAACCCGGCCGAGCGCGAGCGCCCCGTGGGTCCGCCCCCCTCGTTCGAGATCAACGTGCTGCAGGACATTCGCACGCGGCTGGCCGAACCGCCGCTGGCCCTCGCCCCCGAAAACGACGCGCCGGTCCTTCCCGACGCCCGCAGCGACCAGCTCGAGGGCCCGGAACCGGCCGAGCCGCCGACCCGCCCCACCGGCGCCGAGGCCGAGCCGGCGCATCTGCTCGACCGGAAGGTCTGAGGGAACACGCCAGCGCCCGACCGGCAGACCGATGCCCGGTGAGCGCCCGTTGGCGTCCCGACGCTGCCCCCCAACGGCGAAGCACCGGGGGCACCGGCCACCCAGATCGATCCCCACGCCGCCCGCCAGTGCGGCACGCGGTGACCAGCACCGCAACGCTGCTTGCACAGCGACTCGGTCAGGCCAGCCTCCTGGACACGACGATCCCTCGACCGGAAACGGTCAGGACGGCGCCCGCAGAAGGGGCAATACCATCCTACGCAATGCCCCGCGCAAAAGGACCGGCGCGTCGGGAGGGACCGCGCCGGTCGCAGGTGGGGAAGCCCCCCAAGGGCCACCCGGTTTATTCCGTCACCCTGCGTCCCGGGGGGCTTATTCCGCCGCCCGTGCCATCGGGTTGTTCGGATGCACCGTCCAGTCGCCATGGTCGGCCGGGACGATCTTGCCCGTGCGCTGGTCCAACGCCCCCGGCGCCACCTTCTCCATGGTGATGCAATCCTCGACCGGGCAGACATTGACGCAGAGGTTGCAGGCCACGCATTCGGCGTCATTCACCTCGAACACCCGCCCCGGCTTCATCCAGATCGCCTGATGCGAGGTATCCTCGCAAGCCGCATAGCAGCGCCCGCAGGAGATGCACTTGTCCTGGTCGATCTTCGCCTTGGTCACGTAATTCAGGTTCAGATATTGCCAGTCGGTCACATTCGGCACCGCCCGGCCCACCACCTCCTCGATCGAGGAGAGGCCCTTGCGGTCCATCCACAGGGACAGGCCGGCCGTCATCTCCTTGATGATCCCGAAGCCATAGGTCATGGTCGCGGTGCAGACCTGCACATTCCCCGCGCCCAGGGACAGGAATTCCGCCGCATCGCGCCAGGTCGTCACCCCGCCGATGCCGCTGATCGGCAGGCCGCGGGTTTCGGCATCCCGCGCGATCTCGGCCACCATGTTCAACGCGATGGGCTTCACCGCCGGGCCGCAATAGCCGCCATGCGTGCCCTTTCCGTCAATGGTCGGCTCCGGCGCGAAATCGTCCAGATCCACCGAGGTGATGGAATTGATCGTATTGATCAGGCTGACCGCATCCGCCCCGCCCCTGAGCGCCGCCCGCGCGGGCAGGCGGACATCGGTGATATTGGGCGTCAGCTTCACGATCACCGGCATCCGCGTGTTCTGCTTGCACCAGCGGGTGATCATCTCGATCAGATCGGGGTTTTGCCCCACTGCCGCGCCCATGCCGCGCTCGGACATGCCATGCGGACAGCCGCAGTTCAGCTCGATCCCGTCGGCACCGGTTTCCTCGACCAGGGGCAGGATCGCCTTCCAGGCCTCCTCGACGCAGGGCACCATCAGCGAGGCGATCAGCGCCCGGTCGGGGTAATCGCGCTTCACCGCCTTCATCTCGCGCAGGTTCACCTCGAGCGGCCGGTCGGTGATCAGCTCGATGTTGTTCAACCCCAAAAGCCGCCGGTCGGCGCCCCAGATCGCGCCATAGCGGGGCCCGTTCACGTTGACCACCGGCGGCCCCGCCTCGCCCAGGGTCTTCCACACCACCCCGCCCCACCCGGCCTCGAAGGCACGGCGGACGTTGTATTCCTTGTCGGTCGGCGGCGCCGAGGCCAGCCAGAACGGGTTCGGCGATTTGATGCCGACAAAGGTCGAAGTCAGGTTGGCCATCTCAGCTCTCCTGTGACGCGATCAGCGTTGCGTATTCCGCCAAGAGCGGGCCGAAGGCCTCGTCCGGCGGGAAACTCTCGTATTTGTGGGGCGCCGGGGTTTCGGCCCAGGGCAGACGCTCGGCGGTGCAGGTCTCGACGAAGGGCACGAAGCCCGAAGGGTCGTCCAGCATCACCGCCCGGACATTGAGGAAGGGCGCGCCCTCGATCCGGGTGAAGACCCAGCTCAGACACTCGGCGCAATGCATGTGTTGCAGCGCCGGGTTCTTCATGCCGCCCACGACCGGCGCGCCCGCCAGAACCTCGAACCCCTCGCCCGGGACCATGAGCGTGGTGGAAAAGGCGCTGCCCGACATGCGCTGACAGCCCCGGCAATGGCAGGCGGCGGTGGCGATGGGCTGGGCTGTCACCCGAAACCGCAGCGCGCCACAACGGCACCCCCCTTCGGCCGGCAAGGCATAGGGACGAAAGAGCGCGACGCCGCTCATGGGCAAAGCGCCCGATGGATGTCCATGGCCGCATCGCGCCCCTGGGCCACGGCGGTGACGGTCAGATCTTCGCCGCCGGTCGCGCAATCGCCCCCCGCCCAGACCCCGGGGAGCGAGGTGCGTCCGCCCGCGTCCACGGCGATCTTGCCGCCCTCCAGCGCCAGCCCCTCGGGCTGACCCGAAAGCGTCTGGCCGATGGCCTTGAACACCTGATCGGCCTTCAGGGTGAAGGTCTCGCCGGTCTTCTCCAGCCCCGCCGCCCCGCTGCGGGTATAGGCGAAGGTCACGCCCTCGGCCGTGACCGCCACCGGCATGGCATTGGTGAGGATGCTGACCCCTTCGGTCGCGGCATGGTCGAGTTCGTAATCCGAGGCCGACATGGCCGCGCGGTCGCGGCGATAGACGATCGAGACATGCTCGGCCCCCAGCAGCCGCGATTGCACCGCCGCATCGACGGCCGTCATGCCGCCGCCGATGACCACCACATTGCGCCCGATCGGCAGGCGCGACTTGTCCTCGATCTGCCGCAATTCCTCGATGAAATCGACTGCATCGCGCACGAAGGGCAGATCCTCGCCCGCGACCCGCAGCGCGTTCACGCCCTGCAGGCCGATCCCCAGGAACAGCGCGTCGTACTGGGCCTTGAGCCCGTCCAGCGTCAGCCCGGCGCCCAGCGCCTGCCCGGTCTTCACCGTGATCCCGCCGATCCGCAGCAGCCAGTCGACCTCGGCCTGGGCGATGCCATTCGCGGCCTTGTAGGCGGCGATCCCGTATTCGTTGAGGCCCCCGGCCCTGGGCCGCGTGTCATAGAGCGTCACCGCATGGCCCAGCATCGCCAGCCGATGCGCCGCGGACAGGCCCGCGGGACCGGCGCCAACCACGGCAACCGACTTGCCGGTCGCGGGCGCGCGGGTGAAAGGATGCTCATTGGCCAGCAGCAGGCCATCCGTCGCATAGCGCTGCAGCCGGCCGATCTCGACCGGGTTGCCCTCGGCCTCGTTCCTGACGCAGGCGCCTTCGCAGAGCGTCTCGGTCGGGCAGACCCGGGCGCACATCGCGCCAAGGATGTTCTGCGACAGGATGGTGCGCGCCGCGCCCTCGGGCTGGCCCGCCTGGATCTGCCGGATGAAGAGCGGAATGTCGATCGCCGTGGGACAGGCGGTCACACAGGGCGCGTCATGGCAGAAATAGCAACGATCGGCGGCCACGCGGGCCTCGTGATCGTCGAGGATCGGATAGAGATCGTCGAAATGCGCGGCCAGCGTCGCATCGTCCAGACGCCCGGCCACGATGCCGTCGGTCTGCGGGGAATTCGTCACGGGCTACCTCCCGGGTTGGCTGTGCGAAGGTCCCCAGCTTGCCACGGTTCAAAATTTTATCAACGGGTAAAATTTTGAAATCGCGCGAGCGACGCGATTTGCCCAAATTGCAGGCAATCGGACCGCGTGTTGGGATGAAATCCCACCCTACCCGTCGTCGCCGTAGGGTGGGATTTCATCCCACCAAGCACACCCCAAGCCAGTGCCGCCCCGTAGGGTGGGATTCATCCCACCACCCCGCCCCGTCAGGCCAGAGCCTCGTCCAAGAGCCGCTCCAGCGCCGCGCGCGGCACATCGCCGGTCACGAAGGCCTCGCCGATCCCCCGCGCCAGGATGAAGCGCATCCGCCCATCCTGCACCTTCTTGTCTTGCGCCATCAGGTCGATCAGCCCCTCGCGCCCCGGCAACTCGCCCGGAATGTCCGACAGCTTCCGCTTCATCCCCATCCGCGCCAGATGCTCGGCCACCCGCTCGGGCGCCTCCTGCGAACAGAGCCCCAGCCTCGCCGACAGGTCAAAGGCCAGCAGGCAGCCGATCGCCACCCCTTCCCCATGCAGCAGCCGGTCGGAATAGCCCGTCGCCGCCTCCAGCGCATGGCCGAACGTATGGCCCAGGTTCAACAGCGCCCGATCCCCCTGCTCGGTCTCGTCGCGCTCGACCAGATCGGCCTTCATGCGCACCGCATGGCGCACCGCCTCCTGCCGCAGGTCCTTGTCACCCGCGGCCATGGCCGGGGCATTCGCCTCAAGCCATTGAAAAAAGGCGGCATCCCCCAGCAGCCCGTATTTCACCACCTCGCCATAGCCGGCCAGGAAATCCCGCCCGGGCAGACTGTCCAGCGCGTCGATGTCGCACAAGACCAGCGAGGGCTGGTGGAACGCCCCCACCAGATTCTTGCCCAGCGGCGAGTTGATCCCGGTCTTGCCGCCCACGGAACTGTCCACCTGCGCCAGAAGCGATGTCGGCACCTGCACGAAGCGCACGCCCCGGCGCAGCACGGCGGCGGCAAAACCCACCAGATCGCCGATCACCCCGCCGCCCAGCGCCACCACCATATCGCCGCGCTCGACCTTCTGGCCGATCAGCCATTCCACGACTTGTTCCAGAAAGCGCCAGCTTTTCGTCCCCTCGCCCGGCGGCAGGATCAGCGCCGCCATCGCGACGCCCCCGGCCTCGAGCCCCGCACGAAGCCGCGAAAGCTGGGCGGCGGCGACCGTCTCCTCGGTCACCACGGCGACCCGGGGACGGCGCAGCAGCGGCAGGATCTCGGCCCCCGCGCGCTCCATCAGCCCGCGGCCGACCTGCACGGTATAGGAGCGCGCGCCCAGATTCACCCGCACGTCGTCGATATTGCTCATGGCTTTCCCGGCAGATCTGGGACCGACAGGACATCGGGACGCGAGGCCAGCGTCTCGACCACCTTTTCGGCCGTTGTTTCAATGGCATACTCGGCGGTTGTCGGCACGATCAGATCGGCCTCGGCATAGGCGGGCTCGCGCGCCGCCATCAGTTCGGCCAGCGTCCGGTAGGGATTGGCGGTCTTCAGCAAGGGCCGCGTATCCTTGCGCCGCACCCGGGCCCAGAGCGTGTCCAGATCCGCCTTCAACCAGACCGAGACACCGTAGTCGCTGATCCGCCGCCGCGTCTCGGCCCGCAGGAACGCGCCGCCCCCCACCGACAACACGCAGGGTTCGCCATCCAGCAGCCGCGCGATCACCTGCGCCTCCTTGTCGCGAAAGAAGGCCTCGCCGTCGCGGGCGAAGATCTCGGCGATGGTGGCATTGGCGGCGCGCTCGATCTCGGCATCGGAATCGAGGAAGGGCACGCCCAGCACGGCCGCCAGCTCCTTGCCGACAGCGGATTTGCCGGCGCCCATCATGCCGACCATCACGACAGTCTTCTTCAGCCTCGGCTTCATCGGCGATTCCCTGCCGCCCTCCCCCGGGACGGATCACAAGCTGGCGATTTTTCGCTGCGCGCCCCTGAATGGCGTGAACTCGCGCCGAGTTCCAGTTATAAATCACCGTGAACGGCCGCGGTACGTCAGCGCAGCCGAGGAAACAAAGAGACGAGGACCGAGCCCCATGCCCCGATACGACGACGGCCCCGGATTTTTTGGTTACCTGTTCCGCCTGGTGGTGGTTCTGGTGCTGGTCGGCGGCGTCGGCTTTGTCGCCTTCGCCTATTTCGGCGACCTGAGCCATCCGCCGGAACCGCGCAGCCTGCCCGTCGACCTGCAGCTGGGCTGAGCCATCATGCGCAGGCGCCCTCTTCCCGGAACCGAATCACCCCGCCGGACGGATCGGGGGTTCGGGGCGTGGCTGGCGCTGGCCCTGATGCTGGCCGGTCCCCTCGCCGCGCAGGAGGTGACGCCGCTCTCCGCCATCGACTGGCTGCGCCGTGGCCATGAGGCCGGCGGACCCGGGGCCTATCCGGTGACGCCGCCCCTTACCGCGCGCGATGTGGCGATCTCGGTCCGCGCGCTTGATGCCTTGCGACCCGAGGCCGTGGGCCTGTTCCCCGCCGCGCGCGTGGGCCTTCCGGCGACGCTCTGGGGGCCGACGCCCGCCCGCGCCCTCGCCGATCTGATCAACGACCTGCCCGCCGACATGCTGCCGGCGCTGCGCGATCTGTCGCACCGGCTGCTTCTGGCCGAGTTCAACGCCCCCCTGCCCGACACAACCCCCGCGGCCGCCCCCGATTTCCTGCTGGCCCGGATCGACAAGCTGGTCGAGTTCGGCGCCCTCGATCAGGCGGCGGCACTGCTCGACACGCTCGATTCGCCGGTCCCGGTGCTGCGGCTCAGGCGCTTCGACATCGCGCTTCTCCTGGGCGACGAGGACCGCGCCTGCACCACGATCACCGGCAACGAGCCGCCGATCGAGGATGACGCGGCGCTGATCTTCTGCCTTGCCCGCGCCGGCGATTGGGACGGGGCCGTGGCGCGCCTCGACGCGACCCTCGCCGAGCATCGCATGTCCCCCTATCTGGCCGAACTGCTCACGCAATTCCTCCATGACGAGGAAACGCTGGAAGGCTCGCCCACGCTCCTGCCGCCGCCGCCGGGCACGCCCGACCCCCTGACCTGGCGCCTGCGCGAGGCGGTGGGCGATGCCCAGCCCTCGCTGGGAATGCCGGTGGCCTATGCCCATGCCGATCTGCGCGGGCTTCAGGGCTGGCGCAGCCAGATCGAGGCGGCCGAGCGGCTGACCCGCGTCGGCGCCCTCTCGCCCAACCGCCTGCTGGGACTTTATACCGAGCGCCGCGCGGCCGCGTCGGGCGGGATCTGGGAGCGCGTGAGCGCCATCCAGCGCCTCGACACCGCGCTGCGCGACGCCGATGCCGAGGCCGCGGGTCCTGCGCTTCTGGCCGCCTGGCCGCTGGTTCAGGCGGGCGAACTGGAGGTGGCGATGGCCGCGCTCTTTGCCCAGCCGCTCAGCCAGCTGCCCCTGACCGGCGAGGCGCAGGCGCTGGCCTTCCGCATCGGGCTGTTGTCGCCCGATTACGAGACCGTCGCCCTCGGCCTCGACACGGCGACGGCCGATCCCGCCAGCCGCTTCCTCGCCGCCATCGCCCGCGGCCTCGACCCGGCCGACAGCCGCGGCGCCCTGCCCGGCGAACTCGCGGGTGCCGTGGCGCTGGCCTTCGGCCCCGAGCCGCCGCTGCCGCCCGAGATGGCCGAGCGTCTGGCCCAGGGTCGCCTGGGCGAGGAAATCCTGCGCATTCTCAACGCGCTCGGCGGCCCCGGCGATCCGCGCCTGCTGGCCGAGGGGCTGAGCGCGCTGCGCGCTCTGGGGCTCGAGGATATCGCGCGGCGCACCGCGCTCGAAAGCCTGCTCCTCGAACGGAACGGCTGATGGCCTGCCCGCCCGACCCGCGCGCGATCTCGACCTTCCTCGAGGCCATCGCCGCCGAAAACGGCGCCGCGCGCAACACGCTGCTCGCCTATGGCCGGGACCTGATGCATGCGAGCGCCTGGTTCGCCGGGCAATCCTCAAGTCTCGCCGGAGCCGACCGCGAGGGGGTCGAGGGCTATCTCGTCGCCCTAGACGCCGAGGGCCTGTCCCGCTCCACCCGCGCCCGCCGCCTCTCGGCCCTCAAGCAATTCTACCGCTTCGCCTATGACGAGGGCTGGCGCGCCGACAATCCGACCCTGCGCATCGACGGCCCGGGCCGCAGCCAGCGCCTGCCCGGCACGCTGAGCGAGGCCGAGGTCACGCGCCTGCTGGACGCGGCCCGCGACCATGGGCCCGATGCCGCGACAAGGGCCCGCAACGCCTGCCTTTTCGAGTTGCTCTATGCCACCGGCCTCCGGGTCAGCGAGTTGGTCGGCCTGCCCGATGCCGCGCTGCGCGGCGCGCCCGAAATGATCATGGTCCGTGGCAAGGGCGGCAAGGACCGGCTGGTGCCGCTGTCTGACCCCGCCCGTGCCGCGACCGCCATCTGGCTCGATCACCGCGACCGGGCCGAGGCCGCGGCCCGCAAGCGCGGCCAGCCGCCCTCGCGCTTCCTCTTCCCGGCCAAGGGGGCCGAGGGGCATCTCAGCCGCATCCGCTTTCACGGGCTGGTCAAGGAGATCGCGCTCAAGGCCGGGCTCGACCCCGCGCGGGTCAGCCCGCATGTGCTGCGCCACGCCTTCGCCACCCATCTGCTGGCGGGCGGCGCCGACCTCAGGGTGATCCAGACGCTGCTGGGCCACGCCGACCTCGGCACGACCGAGATCTATACGCATGTCCTGGACGAACGCCTGCGCCAACTGGTGATGGAGCATCATCCACTGGCCAGAGAGTGACGGCCCGGACCCAAGGGGCTGACAAAGATGCGGTCTCGCATGCATCGCTCCCGTCACCCTGTAGGGTGGGATTTCATCCCACCCCGAGCGCCCTCTACGGCAGGAACACCATCTCCCGCTGCAGAAGCGCCCGATAGATCGCCTCGAACCCGCGGTTCACCGCCAGCCCCGCCCTGCTTTCCGCAACCGGCCCGGTCACCACCAGCCGCAGCAGCGCCAGCCCCTCGGGGCCGGGCTGGGCCTCCACCTCGGCGAGGCTGCCCAGCATCGCCCCGAAACTCGCGCCCGAAGCCGTCGCAACCTCCTGCCAGCGCCGCGCCACCGCCTCGGCCAGAGGCTCCAGCGCCTCGCCCTCAGGCCAGCCCAGGCTCAGGACCAGCACCGCCGTCGCCTCCACCCCGGTCGAGAAATCCGCCAGCAACAGGCTGCGCCAGCCCTGGCCCGAGCCCCCGGGCGCCCGCCCGGTCACTGCCGCCAGCGGGTCGCCCACCGCGATCCCCGAGGCATCGGGCAAGAGATAGGCCCTGAGCAGCACGCCCCGGTCCAGCCCCTCCAGCATCCCGACCATCGCCGCCATCGCCGGATCGTCGCGGGCCGACGCCGCCTCGGCCCGTTGCAAGGCGCCGAGGATCGGCCAGGTGCTGCCATGCCGCAGCACCGCCCCCTCGACCTGCACCCGCGCCGACCGGCCCAGCATCCCCCGGAACGGATCCCCCGGGGCGCGGGCGGTCAGATCGATCTGCCCCTCCTCGCCCGCCGCCAGCGCCGTCACCCCGCCTTCCGTGACCCGTGCATAGCCCCGCGCCTGCAGCGCTGCGGGCACCCCGGCCGCCGCCGCGGGATCCAGCCGATACACCCCACCCCAAAGGGGCGGCGCGGCGAACAGGATCATCTGCTCGATATCGGCAGGGGCGAAGCCGACCTGTTCTCGCCATTGCCCGGCGGGAATGCCGATCGCCTCGGCCAGCGGCCCGGGCGGCACGGCCCGCGCCGCGCTCTGCACCTCGGCGGGCAGCCGACTGCTGACAATGGGCGCGGGCAGGCTTCGCGCCGCGGCCAGATCGCCAAAGCCGATCTCGGCCCGGGCCATGCCGGGGGTTACCATCAGTGCCGGAATCCGGTGCAGCATGGCGCGAAACGCTGCCGTGTCCGAGCGGGCGAAGAAACCGGGCGCGGCATCTTCCGCCCCGGCCGAGAGCGGCAACAGCAGAACCACGGTCAGAAGGGCCGAGAAAAGGCGCATGAAGAACCTCTTGAAGCCATGAAAGCCTCAAGCCTGCCAAACCGGGCGCCTGCGGGCAAGCGGCCTCAGGCCCGGCGCAGCGCCGCCGTCATCACCCCCATGCCGACCAACGCCACGCCTCCGGCCCGCGACAGGCCGGCGATGACCCCGGGCCGACCGATCCGCACCCGCATCCGGTCGGCGAGCAGCGCATAGGCCAGCGTGTTGAGCCCGGCGAGGCCCACGAACGTGGCGATCAGGATGGCGAATTGCGGCAGCAGCGGCGACGAGGGATCGACGAATTGCGGCACGAAGGCCACGAAGAAGGCGATGCTCTTGGGGTTCAGCGCCGTGACCAGCGCCGCATGGCCGAAGACGGCGCGGGCCGGCAGGGCCCCGGTCTCGGCCAGCGCGCCCAGCGCCGCGCCGCTGCCTGCACTCCGCCAGAGCTGCACGCCCAGATAGACCAGATAGACCGCGCCCACCCATTTCAGCACGGTGAAGAGCGTGGCCGAGGCCAGCACCAGCGCCCCCAGCCCCATGAGCGAGGCGCTCATCGCCAGGAAATCACCCAGCGTGACGCCAGCCACCGTGGCCAGCGCCACCCGGCGGCCCTGGCTCAAGGCATAGCTGAGGATCAACAGGACCGTCGGCCCCGGAATCAGCAGAAGGACGACCGAAGCGGCGACGAAGGCAAACCAGAGATGCAGATCCATGAGCGGGCTCCTGTTCAGGGCCCCAGCAAAGACAGATTGCCCAGGTCCCCGCAAGAGGTCGCGCGACAGGCCCGCAGGTCCCGCGGCGACTCCTGTCCGCAACCCCATCGTGTCCCCCGGATCCCGCGCCGGCCACCCCCGGCAACCTCCCCCGCCGGACCCGGCGCTTTGGCCGCCTCCCCGCCCCGGCATGGGACAGTCTTGCGATTTCCTTAATACGCGGGGCCAAGCCCTTGAAAAGGCAGTGACAGGCAGGGTGTCCCATGCGTGGGACAGGCACGGGCCCGGCGCAAGAATCGGGTTCCCAGCCCGCCCGCCCCGCGCTATCACCCGGCCATGGCCAAGCTCTATTTCCACTATTCGACGATGAACGCCGGCAAGTCGACGATCCTCCTGCAGGCGGCCTATAATTACCGCGAGCGGGGGATGGAGCCCTATCTCGTCACCGCCCGTTTCGACAACCGGGCGGGTGAGGGAAGGATCGGCTCGCGGATCGGAATCGCCTCGCCCGCCGACACGTTCGAGCCGGGCGAGGATCTCTATGCCAAGATCGCGGCCCGGCTGCAGAAGGGTCCCTGCGCCTGTATCTTCATCGACGAGGCGCAGTTCCTGTCGAAAGAGCAGGTCTGGGACCTGGCCCGCACCGTGGACGACCTCGGCGTGCCGGTGATGTGCTACGGGCTGAGGGTCGATTTCCAGGGCCAGCTCTTCCCCGGCTCCGCCGCGCTGCTGGCGCTGGCCGACGAGATGCGCGAGGTTCGCACCATCTGCCATTGCGGCCGCAAGGCTACGATGGTGATCCGCCAGGACGCTCAGGGCCGCGCCATCAGGGAAGGCGCCCAGGTCCAGATCGGCGGCAACGAAACCTATGTCTCGCTCTGCCGCAAGCACTGGCGCGAGGCGATGGGCGCCTGATCCGCGCCCGCAGCGGCGCAAGCGGGGGGCCAGCCCCCCGCCCTTTGCGTTCTCTGGGTGCAGCGGCCCCCCGGCTCCGGTCGCCCGAAGGAACTGAGGGCGAAACCCCTCTCCGGTCAGGCGTTGAACAGGAAATGCAGGACGTCGCCGTCCTTGACCTCGTAGGTCTTGCCCTCGACGCGGAACTTGCCGGCTTCCTTGGCGCCGGCCTCGCCCTTGCCCGCCACGTAATCGGCATAGGCAATGGTTTCCGCCCGGATGAAGCCCTTCTCGAAATCGCCATGGATCACCCCGGCCGCAGCGGGCGCCAACGTCCCCTTGTGGATGGTCCAGGCGCGGGCCTCTTTCGGGCCCACGGTGAAATAGGTCTGCAGGCCCAAGAGGTCGTAACCCGCGCGGATCAGCCGGTCGAGGCCCGCTTCCTCCAGCCCCATCTCCGAGAGGAACATCTCGGCCTCCTCGGCGTCGAGCTGGCTGATCTCCTCCTCGATCCGGGCCGAGATCACCACGACGCCCGCGCCCTGCCCCTTGGCCATCGCCTCGACCCGCGCGGTCTGGGCATTGCCGCTGGCGGCCGAGCTTTCCTCGACGTTGCAGACATAGAGCACCGGTTTCGAGGTCAGAAGCTGCAGCATCCGCCAGGCCTTCTGGTCGTCCTCTGACACCGTGACCGACCGCGCGGGCTTGCCGTCCTCCAGCACCTTCTGGGCCAGCGCCAGCAGGCGGTCCTGATCGGCGGCTTCCTTGTCGTTGCCCTTCAGCTTGCGGGCGAGGTTCGCCCGGCGCCGCTCGATCGATTCCAGATCGGCCAGCATCAGCTCGGTCTCGATGGTCTCGGCATCCGCCACCGGGTCGATGCGGCCCTCGACATGGGTGATGTCGCCATCCTCGAAGCAGCGCAGCACATGGGCGATGGCGTCGCATTCGCGGATATTGGCCAGGAACTGGTTGCCCAGCCCCTCGCCCTTGGACGCGCCGCGCACCAGGCCTGCGATATCGACGAAGGTCATCCGCGTCGGAATGATCTGTTTGGAGCCGGCAATCGCCGCCAGCGTCTCCAGCCGCGCGTCGGGCACTGCCACCTCGCCCACATTGGGCTCGATGGTGCAGAAGGGGAAGTTCGCGGCCTGCGCCGCCGCCGTCCTGGTCAGCGCGTTGAAGAGGGTCGACTTGCCGACATTCGGCAGACCCACGATGCCCATCTTGAAGCCCATCATTCCCTCCGGCGCCACATTCGCGCCGCTTCTAGGGCGAAGGCGCCCGGCGGGCAAGCCTCAGAAGGGTTTCACCACCACGACCCAGAGGATGGCGATGACGCCGATCACGCTGACCTCGTTGAAGATGCGCAGGAAGCGGTCGCTTTCGCGGAATTCGCCACGGCGCGCGCGGGCCAGCATCCGGCCGGTCCAGACGTAATGCGCGGCCAGCAGCAGGACGAGGGTGATCTTCAGATGCGTCCAGGGCGCGAAGCTCCAGACCGACCAGGCGAGCCACAGCCCGGTCAGCGCGGCGATGACGCCCAGACCCGAGGAAAAGCGGTAAAGCCGGAAGGTCAACTCGCCGATCTGGGTCGGCGCCCCCTCGGCCGCCGCCCGCTTCCAGTAGATCAGCGCGCGCGGCACGGCGAAGATGGAGGTCATCCAGCCCATGACGCAGAGAATGTGGATGATCTTGACCCAGTCCATGCGCCCCTGATGCCCCGTTGCGCCTCCCGGTGCAAGGGGGTCAGCGCGGGGTGAAGATGGACCAGCCGGTGCGCTCGGCCAGCCGTTCCAGCGCCCGCGAGGCCAGCAGCGAATTGCCCACCGCGTTCAGCCCCGGCGACCAGCAGGCGACCGAGGCCTGACCCGGCGCCACGGCGAGAATGCCGCCCCCCACCCCGCTTTTCCCCGGCAACCCCACCCGGAAGGCGAATTCACCCGACCCGTCGTAATGCCCGCAGGTCAGCATCAGGGCGTTGATCTGCCGCGCCATGCGCGAGGAGACGGCGCGCGGCCCATGCGGCGAGAGGCGCCCGTCGAAGGCCAGGAAGCGCCCGGCCCGGGCCAATTGCCGCACCGTCATAGCTATGGCGCAATGGTGGAAATAAACGCCCAGCACCTTCGCCGGCTCGCCGCTGAGGACGCCGTAGCCGCGCATGAAATTGGCCAGCGCCACGTTGCGAAAGCCCGTCTCCTGTTCGGACCGCGCCACCGCCGGGTCGATGGCGATGTCGTCGTCGCCCGCCAGGTATTGCAGGAAGCGCAGGATCTCGCCCAGGGCCTCGCGCGGGGCATAGGAGGACAGCAGCGCATCGGTCACGGCGATGGCGCCGGCGTTGATGAAGGGGTTCCGGGGCCGACCCTTCTCGTATTCCAGCTGGACGATGGAATTGAAGGGATCGCCCGAGGGCTCGCGCCCCACCCTGTCCCAGACCTTTTCGCCGTGCCGCCCCAGCGCCAGTGCCAGGGTAAAGACCTTGGACACGCTCTGGATCGAAAACGGCACTTCGGTATCGCCCGCCGCGATCACCCGCCCATCGGGCAGCGCCAGTGCCAGGCCGAACTGGCCGGGGTCCATGCGGGCCAGTTCGGGGATGTAATCAGCGACCTGGCCGCGCTCGGTCTCGGCGGCCAGTTCGGCGGCGATTTCGGTCACGATCATCGGCAGGTCAAGCTCGGTCATCCGGCGGTGATACGCCAGCGGGGCGGCGCTGGCCACGGGATTCCCTTGCCAGCCGCCCCGCCCCGCCGCAGGCTGGCCGAAAAGCCGGAGGATTCGATGCCCCTACATCCTTACATCCATTTCCAGGGCACCTGCGCCGAAGCGCTGGCCTTCTATGCCGAGGTCTTCGGCGCCCCTCCCGCCAAGGCGATGCGCTACAGCGAAGTCCCCGGCGCCGGGTTCGACAGCCAGCGGATCATTCACGCGCAGCTGGAGATCGCGGGCCGCACGCTGATGGCCTCGGATTTCCCCGAAGGTGTCGAGGGCGATCCGCAAAAGGCGGTGACCATCACCGCGACGCTGCCCAGCGTCGAGGAAGCCCGCGCTCGGTACGATGCGCTGATGGCGGGCGGCGATGTGATCCACCCTTTCGGGCCCAGCTTCTTCTCCGAAGGATTCGGCATGCTGCGTGACCGCTTCGGGACCCATTGGATCCTGATGAAGGAGAGCGCGGGCCTGCGCTGAGGCCTTGATTTCCCCCCATCCGCCGTGCGAGGCCTGTCACGCAATTCACGGGGGGCCCGATGACCAGGATCGACGACACTTTCGCCCGTCTCAAGGCCGAGGGGAAAAAGGCCTTCGTGGCCTATATGATGGGCGGCGACCCTGACGAGGCCACCTCGCTGGCCATCATGCAGGGCCTGCCGGGCGCCGGTGTCGATGTCATCGAGCTGGGCATGCCCTTCACCGACCCGATGGCCGACGGGCCGACCATCCAGCGGGCCGGCCAACGCGCCCTCGACGGCGGCATAACCATGGACAAGGTGCTGGCCATGGTCCGCGCCTTCCGCCAGGGCGACGCGACGACGCCCATCGTTCTCATGGGCTATTACAACCCGATCTATGCCCGGGGCGTGGACCGCTTCCTGTCCGAGGCGGTCGAGGCCGGGATCGACGGGCTGATCGTGGTGGACCTGCCACCCGAGGAAGACAGCGAACTCTGCCTGCCCGCCCAGGCGGCGGGAATGAATTTCATCCGCCTCGCCACCCCCACCACCGATGACAAGCGCCTGCCGAAGGTCCTGCAGAATACCTCGGGCTTCGTCTATTACGTCTCGATCACCGGGATCACCGGGGCAGCCGCGGCGCAGGCGGGCGATGTGGGGCCGGAAGTGGCGCGCATCAAGGCGGCGTCCGACCTGCCGGTGATCGTGGGCTTCGGCATCACCACGCCCGCGCAGGCACAGGCCATCGCCGGCGTCGCCGATGGCTGCGTCGTGGGCTCGGCCATCGTCAAGGAAATCGGCGAGGGCAAGCCCGTGGCCGAGGTCCTGTCCTTCGTCGCCTCGCTGGCCGAGGGGGCGCATCGGGGCTGACCCCCGGCGTTTTCGCCCGTCCCTGGCGCGCAAAATCGACCCGCCCGGCCCCAGATCCGGCGGCCGGGCCGGTGCCGTTTTCCCCGCCCGGGGATCGCGCGCTTGCTTTCTTGACGAAATACTGTACACCAGAGGGGCTAGTTACGCCGACCCGCACCCTGTCTCCTTCACCGGCTTCAGTCTGCTATTCGTACTGACCAAGCCGGGCTGCCGCATGTCGTGGGCAGCAAACCAAATGAAGGAGTCTCACGATGGCCAAAGGCACCGTGAAATGGTTCAACGCCACCAAGGGTTTCGGGTTCATCCAGCCGGAAACCGGGTCGAAGGACGTGTTCGTCCACATCTCGGCGGTCGAGCGCGCGGGTCTGACCCAGCTCGCCGACGGTCAGAAAGTGACCTTCGAGATCGAGACCAGCCGTGATGGCCGCGAGTCGGCCCGCGATCTCGCTCTTGCCTGAATCGCGCCGCGCGGGGACGCCCGGCAAGGGCCCCGGCGCGACGGGAAAGACCAGATCCGGGATGCCTGCATCCCGGGTTTCGGCCGAGTTTCTGCGGGGTCTCAGCCAGCCGGTTCTGGCGCCGCACGACAAGACGGCCGCCGCGGCGCGCGAGATCGTTTCGGCCGATGCACGCAAGCGCATCGAACGCAGCGCCGCGCTGAAAGCGGCCCGTCTTGCCCGCGATGCAGGCCTGCCATCCCCGGGCGTTTCCGGGGACGACGAGTAAGCGCCTGAAAGATCAGAGTTTCCGCCGCCCGCCCCGGTGCTTCGCGCATCGGCAAGGGCCATGCGGAGAGAGAAGCGGCGGGGCCAACCCCGCCGCTTTTCCATGCCAACCCTGGCCTCCGCTGCGTCACCAAACCGTCACCGGTCTGTCGCCCCCCCGTTTCATCCCGCCGCCATGATCCGCGCGAGCATTGACTCGCAACCCATGGACTCAAGGTAGCCCGATGACCGACAAAACCCGCCTTTCCGCCGACGAATGGGATGAAGCCAACTTCCCCCGCCCTGCCGAGACCGAGTTCGACCGTGTGGTCGAGCGCGCGCTGAGCCGCCGGGGCTTTCTGGGTGGTGTGGTGGCGCTGGGTTCGGGCGCGGCGGCGATGGGCCTCGGCGTGCTCAGCCCGCGCGCCGCTCTGGCCTCGACCACCGCGCGCTTCCCCTTCACCCCGATCGACGCGCAGACCGACGAACAGATCCACGTGCCGCAGGGCTACCGCGCCCGCGTTCTGGCCCGCTGGGGCGACGCGCTCTTCTCGGATGTCGAGGGCTATGACCTGACCGAGGGCGGCCCGGCCGCCGGTTCGGACCGCATCTTCGGCGAGAATACCGACGGGATGGAAAGCTTCCCCTTCCGCGGTCACGAGCTGATCGCGGTGAACCACGAATACACCAACAACGATATCAACCTGCCCGCCGGCCAGGACGGCGTTCCGGCCAATGCCGAGGACGTGCTGAAGCTGCAGAACCTGCAAGGCGTCACGGTGATGGAGATCGCCGAGGACGAGAACGGCTGGTCGGTGGTCAAGGACAGCCCCTTCAACCGCCGCATCCACCACAACACGCCGATGGTGATGGCCGGTCCCGCCGCGGGCCATGCGCTGCTGCAGACCTCGGCCGATCCTGCGGGCCTCAACCCGCTGGGCACGCTGAACAATTGCGGCTCGGGCAAGACGCCCTGGGGCACCTATCTGACCTGCGAAGAGAATTTCAACGGCTATTTCGGCGCCAATGGCGAGCTGCCCACCGACCAGGTTCTGGCCGAGGGCTATACCCGTTACGGCATCAGCGCCGAAGGCTGGGGCTATGATTACCACAAATGGGACGCGCGCTTCGACGTGGCGGCCAACCCCAACGAACCCCACCGCCACGGCTGGGTGGTCGAGATCGACCCGACCGACCCGCAATCGACCCCGGTGAAGCACACCGGCCTCGGCCGCTTCAAGCATGAGAACGCCGAAGTGGTGCTGGCCCGCGACGGCCGCGTCGTGGTCTATATGGGCGACGACGAACGCGGCGAGTTCCTCTATCGCTTCGTCTCGAACGGGGTCTACACGCCCGGCGGCGCGACCGAGGGGCTGCTCGATGACGGCATGCTGTCGGTCGCCCGGTTCAACGATGACGGCACCGGCGAATGGCTGGATCTGACGCCCGAATCGACCGGGATGGACATGGCCGAGATCCTGGTCTTCGCCCGCACCGCCGGTTCGCGCGTCGGCGCCACGACCATGGACCGCCCGGAATGGGTCGCCGTCAACCCCTACGCGGTCGAGGCCTATTGCTGCCTGACCAACAACACCCGCCGGGGCACCCGCCCCAATGCGGGCGGCGACGAGACCCCGGTCGGCGGCCCGAACCCCCGCGCCGAGAACCAGTACGGCCAGATCGTCCGCTGGTTCCCGCATGACGACGACCACGCCGCCGCCAGCTTCGACTGGGATCTCTATGTCATGGCCGGCAACCCGGCGGTGCATTCGGACGCCTATGCCGGCTCGCCCAATGTGACTGCGGGCAACATGTTCAACGCGCCGGATGGCATGGCCTTCGACTCGACCGGGCTTCTGTGGATCCAGACCGATGGCGAGGATTCGAACGAGGGTGATTTCGCCGGCCAGGGCAACAACCAGATGCTGGCGGGCGACCCGGTCTCGGGCGCGATCGCCCGCTTCCTCACCGGGCCGAAGGGCTCGGAAGTGACCGGCCTCTGCTGGTCCAGCGACCGGCGCACGATGTTCGTGGGCATCCAGCACCCGGGCGGTAGCTGGCCGGACGGCTCGGGCCTGCCGCGCTCGGCCATCGTCGCCGTGACGCGCGAGGATGGCGGGCTGGTGGGATGAAATCCCACCCTACGCCCTGACCCCGCCTCGGCACAGAAAAAGACCGGGCCCCAGCGATGGGGCCCGGTTTCCTTTTGACGATGTCTGAGGACGCGGCGCCGTAGGGTGGGATTTCATCCCACCACACTGCGCCGTCAGAGCCCCGCGCCCTCGTCCGCGCCCAGCATCAGGTTCAGGTTCTGCACCGCCGCACCCGAGGCCCCCTTGCCGAGGTTGTCGAGCACCGCGATCAGGACCGCCTCGCCGGTCTTCGGATTGCCATGCACCGACAGTTCCAGCCGATTGGTGCCGTTGAGCCGCTCGGGCCAGACCCGCGGCTCGTGGACCGAAGGCTCGACCACCGCGACGAAGCGTGCCCCGGCATAGGCCGCGCGCAGGGCTTCCTCGGCCGCTTTCATGCCCGCCTCGCCCAGGTCGCGCATATGGACGGCCACCGCCATCCCCTGCGCATACTGGCCGACCGAGGGCACGAAGACCGGGGCCCGGGACAGAAGCCCATGCGCCTTGATCTCGGGCAGGTGCTTGTGGCCCTGCGCCGCGGCATAGAGGAAGGATCCCTTGACCTCGCCCGAGTCGTATTCGGCGATCATCGATTTGCCGCCGCCGGTATAGCCCGAGACGCCCGAGATCGAGGGCGGCGCATCCGGGTCGATCAGCCCCGCCTGCACCAGCGGCCGGATCAGGGCGATGGCGCAGGTCGACCAGCAGCCGGGGTTCGAGACGCGCGTGGCACCGGCGACCAGCGCCCGCTGCCCCTCGGCCATCTCGGGGAAACCGAAGACCCAGTCCGGCGCCACGCGATGCGCGGTCGAGGCGTCGATCAGCCGCGTGCCATAGGGCTCGGCCAGCGCCGCCGCTTCCTTGGCCGCATCGTCGGGCAGGCAGAGGATCGCCACATCGGCCTCGGCCAGCGCCTCGCGCCGGGCGCCTGCGTCCTTGCGTCGCTCGGCCGGGACCTGCACCAGCGTGATGTCGTCGCGGTGCTGCAGCCGCTCGCGGATCTGCAGCCCCGTGGTGCCGACTTCCCCATCGATGAAGACCTTGTGCGCCATGGCGGATTCCTTTGTTCAGGCCCCGTCAGATAGGACAAACTGGCCAACGGGGCAAGCTTCGCGCAGCGCCCGCCGCGCGCTTGCGAGCCGCGCCGGGCGGTGGTAAGAAAACTTGACCAATCCCGGGGGAACCATGAGCGCCATCACCACCATCGAAGACCTGCACCAGATCTACCGGCGCCGCGCCCCGAAGATGTTCTACGATTATTGCGAATCCGGCAGCTGGACCGAACAGACCTTCCGCGAGAACAAATCCGACTTCCAGAAGATCCACCTGCGCCAGCGCGTCGCGGTCGACATGTCGAACCGCACCACGGAAAGCACGATGATCGGCGAAAAGGTCGCGATGCCCGTGGCGCTGGCGCCCGTGGGGCTGACCGGCATGCAGCATGCGGATGGCGAGATCCTGGCGGCCAAGGCGGCCGAGGCCTTCGGCGTGCCCTTCACCCTCTCCACCATGTCGATCTGCTCGATCGAGGATGTGGCCGCGCATACCACCAAGCCCTTCTGGTTCCAGCTCTATGTGATGAAGGACGAGGATTTCGTCCGCCGCATCCTGCAACGCGCCAAGGACGCCGGCTGCTCGGCCCTGGTGCTGACACTGGACCTGCAATTGCTGGGCCAGCGTCACAAGGACCTGAAGAACGGCCTCTCGGCGCCGCCAAAGCTGACCCTGCCGACGATGGTGAATCTGGCGACCAAATGGCGCTGGGGCATGGGGATGCTGGGGACCAAGCGGCGGTTCTTCGGCAATATCGTGGGACATGCGCAGGGGGTGGGCGATCCCGCCTCGCTCGGCGCCTGGACGGCCGAGCAATTCGACCCGCAACTCGACTGGGGCAAGATCGAGAAACTGCGCGACCAATGGGGCGGCAAGCTGATCCTCAAGGGCATCAACGATCCCGAGGATGCGGTGATGGCCGCGAAGATCGGCGCCGATGCGATCACGGTCTCGAACCACGGCGGGCGGCAACTCGACGGCGCCATGTCCTCGATCCGCATGCTGCCCTCGATCCTCGATGCGCTGCAGGGCGATACGGAAGTGCATCTCGACAGCGGCATCCGCACCGGCCAGGACGTGCTGAAGGCGCTGGCGCTGGGGGCCAAGGGCACGATGATCGGCCGCGCCTTCGTCTATGGGCTGGGGGCGATGGGCCAGGCGGGGGTGACCAAGGCGCTGGAGATCCTGCACATGGAGCTGGACAAGACCATGGCGCTCTGCGGCGAACGCGACGTGAAGGCGCTCGGCCGCCACAACCTGATCCTGCCGCAGGGATTTGCGGACCCGACCGTGCAGCTCTGAGGCGGCCGAGAGGTTTCGCCCTCGGCGGGAGCGGCGTTGCTGCGCCCGTCTCGGGCGCCGAAGAAAGGGGGCTGTCTGCCCCCCTCTTGGCCCGAGGGCCAATTCACCCCCCGAGGATATTTGAAGCGCAAAGATGAAGGTTAAGGGGGCGTTAAGCCGCCTTCTTTGCGCGTCAAATATCCGCGGGGGTTTCTCAAGGGGGTGGAAAACCCCCTTGAGCGGGGGGCGCGGGGGGCTGGCCCCCGCCACCGCGCAACGGCCCAGCGAACGCCCGGCTAGTGGCCTCCGCGCGGCAGGATCAGCCGGGCGAGCAGCCCGCCATAGCCCGGAATCGTGCTCTCGCCCAGGTCCAGCCGGCCGCCATGGCTGCGCATCGCATCGGCGACGATCGCCAGCCCCAGCCCTGCCCCGCTCCCGCGCGAGGCGCCGCGGGCGAGGTCGAGCCGCACGAAGGGCCGCATCGCCGGCTCCCGGTGCTGGGGCGCGATCCCCTGCCCGTCATCGGCGACGCAGATCGTGACGCTGTCGGGTCCCTCCTCGATCCAGATCTGCGCCTTCGCGCCATAGCGCAGCGCGTTGCCGATCAGGTTGTCGACGGCCCGCGCCAGCATCTGCGGGCGGAGGTTCATCACCGGCCCCGCCGCCGCACCAATGAAACGCACCGGCCGCCCGCCCCGCGCCGCCTCGGCCGCCCGCCGCGCGACCAGCGCGCCGAGGTCGGTCTCGACCTCGGTCTCCACCGCCTCGGTCCGGGCGAATTCCAGGAAGCGGTCGATCAGCGCCTCCATCTCGGCCACATCGGCCAGCAGCGCCCGCGCCTCGGGCTCGTCCTCCAGCATCGACAGCGCCAGCCGCATCCGGGTCAGCGGCGTGCGCAGGTCATGGCTCACCCCTGACAACATCAGTGTCCGCTGCTCGATATGCCGTTCGATCCGCGCCCGCATCTCCAGGAAGGCCTTGCCCGCGGCCCGCACCTCGGTCGCCCCGGCCACCCGATAGGGCAGGGTCTGGCCGTGGCCAAAAGCCTCGGCCGCCTGGGCGAGGCGCAGCATCGGGCGCATCTGGTTCTTCAGATAGGTGAAGGAAATCATACCCATGACCACGCCGATCACCAGCGTCAGCACCAGCATCTGATGCGGGTTGCGCGCCGAGATGCGGCTGAGCTGGAAGGCCAGTTCCAGATGCCCGTGCCGCCCGGCGAGCCAGAGGGTCACCCCCCCGTCATGGAGCGCGACCGAATCCATCTCCGGCAGCCCGCGCGCGAGTTCGCGCACCGCCAGCCGGCCCGAAAGGTCGTAGAACGGCAGATCCTCGGCCCGGGCGCTGGGGGGGGCTTCGGCAACGATCGCGGCGCGCAGGTCAAAGGCCCCCGCCAGCCGATCCACTGCCCGTTCGGCGGCGGCCACGTCCGGGGCGGCGTCGGCCTGGGCCAGGATGTGATGCGCGACCAGCACGAAATTGGCCGTCATCTGCCGGGTCACCCCGTCGTAATGGCGCTGGATGAACGACAGCGAGACGACCAGCAGGATCGTGGTTACCGGCACGAAAACGATCAGCGCGGCCCGCCAGTAGAGGCCGCGCGGAAAAATCGGTTTGAGCAGTCGGCCAAGCATGGCGATACTCTAGGCGCCGCGTCGGCCCTTGGCCAGCGCCCGCCGCTCTCCTTCCCTGCGAGGCTTCCCTTGTCCGATCCCGATTTCGCCCCCCTGCCCGGCCAGTCTCTGCTGCTGGAGCCCGGCCTGCGCCTGGTGCTGGCGCCCAATGCCTCGCCGATGACCGAACGGGGGACCAACACCTATCTACTGGGTGAGGGCGCGGTCAGCGTCATCGACCCCGGCCCCGCCGACCCCGGCCATCTCAGGGCGATTCTGGCCGCGCTCGCGCCCGGCGAGCGAATCGCGCAGATCCTGGTCACGCATGCGCACAAGGATCACTCGCCCCTCGCCCGCCCGCTGGCCCAGGCCACCGGCGCGCCGGTCCTGGGCTTCGGCGGGGCCGAGGCCGGACGCTCGGCCCGCATGGCGGCGCTGGCGGGCGAGGTCGGGGGCGGCGAAGGCGTGGACGAGGCCTTCGCCCCCGACATCCTTCTGCCCGACGGGGCCGAGATCGAGGCGGGCGGCCGCCCGCTCGCGGCGGTGCATACGCCCGGGCATTTCGGCAACCACCTCTGTTTCCGCTGGGGCGCCGCGCTCTTTTCCGGCGACCATGTGATGGGCTGGGCGCCGAGCCTCGTCTCGCCGCCGGACGGGGATCTGACCGATTTCATGGCCAGCCTTGAGCGGGTCGAGGCCCTGGGGCCGCTGCGCTATTACCCCGGCCATGGCGCGCCGGTGGCCGAGGGACAGGCCCGGGTCCAGGCGCTGCGCGCCCATCGGCTGGGGCGCGAGCGGTCGATCCGGGCGGCGGTCGAGGGCGGCGCCGCGACCCTCGCCGCAATCACCGGGGCGGTCTACCACGATGTCGCCCCCGCCCTCCTGCCCGCCGCGGCGCGCAACGTGCTGGCGCATCTGATCGACCTCGAGGCCCGCGGATTGCTGCGCTTCGACGGGGTTCCCGGTCCGGAAACCCCTGTTTTCACGGTATAAATGCGAAACCCCGGGGGCCCTTTCATTTTCCGCGAAAAAATCGCGCCGAGGCTCTGGACGCCGCTCTGGGGCCTTGCTATACGGCCCCCATGTTCCGGCGTAGCTCAGCGGTAGAGCAGTTGACTGTTAATCAATTGGTCGTAGGTTCGATCCCTACCGCCGGAGCCAAAAATCTAGAATATTTACAAGATGTTAGCGGGCCGCTCCTCCGGGCGGCCTTCGCTATTTTTGGCTGGTTCTGCAACATCTCTGCAACATTTCGACACGCCTCCGCAAACGTGGAGGCTTCCGCTCACTCTTGACCAGATCGCGTCAAAGTTCTGCCACATCAGTGCTTTAGCCGTAACACTGCCATGCTTCGGACCTTCGAAAATACCCGGCCCTACGCCCAACCACTCGCGGCCATCGAGGTGCGCGGTAAACCGTGCGCGTTGCCACCCGACTTCGTTCAGGGTCTCGACTTCCTTCGCCGCTTCACTGTTAGCCACCATGAAGTGCTGCGATGGGTCTATCTGGTCGACGGCAGGCTCTACGCCGCGTCGAACAGTATGATCATCGACTACGAGATCGGTTCTTGCGAGCTGGAAGACTCGGCTTTCCTGCCGTTGATTTGCCGCATCCTTGCTGGCTTTTATGCACCGCCGGATAGCGTTGTCATCGACTACATGACCTATGTGTTTACTTGGGACGACGGACAGGAACTTCTTGTTGATTGCAGCAACACGGCGTGGCGCCCAGTTTCCTCCGTCGGTGACCGAATCAAGGACATGATCGCGGGCACCTTCAAACGCCATTGGAGCTTTGGCGAGGTCACCCACATAGACGACGAGACACGCGAGAGTTTGAAGCGTTCTTTCGATGGCCGTGGGAACGGTGACATTTTCTTTGATGGTCAGACAGCTATCTACCGCAATGACACGCGCACATCGGAACATCTGCGACCATTCCCCTCGAACACCGAAGGACTGATCCGCTTCGACCGCAAGCCGTTCCTCGCCATGCTGAAGGTCGCGACCGAGATCGACTTTTCGGCAAGCCCCCTCTGCTTCCGGCATGCGCACGGGCGCGGAATGCTCGTGCGGCGCACCTTGGGGCGCGACGTGCCGACGTTCGGGGGCGAAGATGGCTGAACCTCTCGACGGCTTCTTCTTCCATCCTGATGGCGGTTCACCTGATGCGCAGCTTGCGCGCCTCCTTGCGGGTGAGCACAATCCCAACTTCGACAGCCCCTTCTCGGCGACCTTTGACGAGGTGGACGACGAGATCAGGGGTGTTGAGGCGGAACGGAAAAGGCTGCTCGCGCGTCTTGTCATGCTACGGGAGAAGCTGGTGTCGCTTCGCGCTCATCGGCAGCAGGTCACAGAGGCCGTTGAGCGATTCGAGGCAACAGGTGAGATTGCTCCCCTGCTAATCCCTGCGTGCAAGGCGCTGTCCGCGAAAGAGCAAGCAGCCCTTCGGAAGGCAGACGATCCGATCAAGAATACCGAGATCGACAACGCAAAGGCGACGCTTGCGGCCAGCCTGCCCGGAGGGTGGGATGTGACCGAGACGACCGCAGACGACGAGTTTGTCTATGTGACGATCAAGCGCCGCCGCGAAGTTGTCGCGGCAGAACGCCCGTCACACGAAACGACCCGAGAGGGGATCGTCGAAAAGGTGAAGCAGGCTTTCGAAGCGTATCGCCGAGACTTTCTGAACAGCGCGCGCCCGCTTCGGATCGTGACGACAACGGCCAGTCCGAGGGCGTCCCCATGAACAAGTTGAGTTGGGAAGGCGACCTAACTGAGGGAGACCTCTGGAAGCTGTTCTCAAGCGACCCGGCAGAAGCCAGCGACACCATCCTTTTCTACAGCCAGATCAAGCCGCTGCTTGCCAAGTTGAAGCTTCAAGACGAGACGCGGTTCTACCACGTCTTTGCCCACTCGACCGTGCCAGAGCGGCCAGAGTGCGCACGCCTGCGCGCCACCGTGACCCAGCGAAACCTTCGCAAAGTCGCGGCGGCATTCGCGGCTGAGAACGACGACGCTGCGATCCAATATCATGGCCGCGGTGTAGCGCATCGAAACCGTTAGAGCAGTTGAGACGCCGAAGGACCAGACACTGGTCTTGACAGGCTTTGCAAGGTGGCCATTCCTCGAGTACTGTTCCAAGAAGTTCAGTCGTTGCGTCTTGCACTGTCGCCCACACAAGATATTGTGGGGGGATGGATGACTCAATGAACCTTATCTTCGACCCCGCTCAGGCGCTGGAAAGCTCCGCTTTCCATGGTCGCGTTCAATCTAGCGAAGACCAACATCGGCTCGACATCGTGGCTAAGGAGCGAACAAGCGCGCTTCCGTGGCGTGGGCAATTTAGTCCTCAACTGGTCGAGTATCTGTTGAGCAGACATTCTGAAGCCGGAAAAACCATCGTTGATCCGTTTTGTGGAAGTGGCACCGTGCTACACGAAGCCGCCAGAAGCGGTGCGCACGCACATGGGTTTGACGTAAATCCTGCTGCAATTTGCTTGGCAAAAGTTAGTGAATTATCGAATTTGGATATGGCTGCGCGCTGGGCCTTGATTGATTCACTTCGCGCCTTTTCGCATAGACTTGGCTCACTAACCCCAAGTCATGGCATGATAAGTTGTGCGGATGCAGTGGCTGCTATTGACGCTTCGCGGGATGATCCAGTAACCCGAACGGCACTAGAAGGTTTTTTACTGTTTGCCTTTACAAATGGAACCGCAATTAGCCCGCCAAATTTGCGGAGAGCAACTGAACGCTATCTATCAGTCCTTGCCGACTTGCGTCAAACCAACTGCACCATTATGGCACAAGTTGGTGATGCCCGCTCAATACCTGCAGATCCTGCCACATTTGACTACATGATTACGTCCCCCCCCTACATCAACGTATTTAACTACCACCAAAATTATCGACCGATTATTGAGGCGCTCGGTCATTCTCCTCTTGCAGCAGCCAAGTCAGAGATTGGCGCAAACCGTAAGTTTCGTCAGAATAGATACATGACAGTAGTGCAGTATTGCATGGACATGGCTTGGTTTTTTGTGGAGGCGAGGCGGATACTGAAGGATAGTGCCAAACTTACGATTGTTTTGGGCCGAGAGTCGAACGTTAGGTCTGTTTCTTATAGAAACGGAGAGCTCATTAGTGCGATTGCTTGCGAAGGCATAGGCTTCAAACTCATCGACTGGCACGAGCGAAAGTTCACCAATAGATTTGGTGAAGCTATTTTTGAGGATGTCCTGACGGTCGTACCGGCCACTGCTACGCTGGAACATGCGCTCGGGATCGGTCGTGCGGTTGGACGGCAAGCACTTGAGAACTCGCTCGAGTACTGCCCTATTGACCGTCGGGCAGAAATTGAGGCCGCAATAGAATCTGCAAACAGCATTGAGCCTTCTCAGATATCGGGGGCAATTTGATGGTACAAGTCATCCAAACTCGCGCGCACGGCGACAAGTTGCGCGCACTCGCAGACAATGTGAAGCTTCCGGAACAAGATCGACCGAGGGTCGAGGCTCAAATCGCAAAATATGATGAGTGGGTTTCCAAACTCAATGCTCTTGAGGGCCAAGGTGATGGGCTTCTTCACTCAATGGTGGATTTGCTGAATGAGTACAAAAAATCGGTCGAGTTTGATTTGATTTTTTGTTCCGGGGATGATTTCTTGTATCGCCAGAAGGGCCAACTTAAACTAGATAACACAATTCTTGAGGAGTTTTTGCCACGTCTTTTTGATTCAAGGCTTGTTCCAGGCTTTAGCAGACAAAACGGACTGGAATGCGGCCCTCGCGCAAGTTTCGCGGGGCTTTCTTTTGAAAGCCCGTTGCTTCCGTTGGCCGCTGGCGGGGTTTATGTGAAGAGAAAAGATCAGGACTTCTCAGTAACTAGGCAACACAAGCTCAGAATTACAACCACGTCAAACCCTAAAGATGTGTTCGAGCAGGACTTCCATGTCTCCTACTTTGCGACAGAGATTAAAACCAACCTTGATAAAACAATGTTTCAAGAGGCTGCGGCAACAGCAGGAGAATTAAAGAGAGTTTCGTCTGGATCCAAGTATATACTTCTTTGCGAATGGCTCGACATGACGCCAATCAATACTAAGCTCACTGCGATGGACGAGGTGATCGTCTTGAGGAGGGCCAAAAGGTTAGGCTCGAACCTTCGTTCTGACTTTTCGACTGCGGCTGGACGAAAGGCGGCAAAGGAGTGGTATTCCAGATTTCTTGATGACCACCCGCTGAGTTATGATGGATTTAAGCGCTTCGTATGGCACCTTAATGAGTGCTTTCCCGCAGAGGAGCACGACGCCGAAGACGTGGTTTTGGAACGAGGCTATTTCTAGGCGTGCCTTAGTAGTAGCCCGCCAATGTAGATACGGTAACTGACTGACGGCGCAAATACTGCGACGAGAATGCTCCGACGATGAGCGCAATCCCAAGGTCGCCATGACCGGACGCCGACCGCGATTGGGTGATGATCTGGTTACCAGCAACAGTTGTCGCCGTTGTGAAGGATGCAAGATCGGCTTCGATCTCGGAGCGCAGCGGGCAGTCGTGGGCAAACTTGATCTCGCCTGCGGCGAACATCACTGCGAGGTTTTCGACCATGAAGGTCTTGCCTGCTGAGACGTAGCGGCTTGACTTCTTCGACCAGTCCTGCCCGCCCGTCATCGTTATAGCGTGGTGCGGGACCGACTGCGCTTGCATCATGTCCGACACGACGCGTCCGATGGACGTGCCGTCGATGGCGAGGAGGGATTTGCCGCCGAAGGGCTGAGCGTTGCGCAGGCGGATCAGGTAGTCCACAACATCGACGTAGGAGACGCCACGGAACCGGTCAGCATAGACGATGGTGCGCTCCCTCGGCCCGACGATGATCTTGCCAGAATCGACAATCGGCAGCGCCTGATCCTTGAGCACCACGACCGCCGAGAAATCGTTGGCCTGCCCCAAGTCGGCAGCGATCCAATAATTCTGATAGCCTGTGACGCGCGGAATTCCCGGGTCCATGTTGGTTTCGTTGATCACCCGGCCATCGGGCAGATAGACCAGGTTCAAAGTCGTGGACATATTGCACCCTCCGTGCTTGTCGCGTTTTCGATTATGCTGAGATCAAAGTAGCTCGTGCCGTCAGCCAGCATTTCCACCTCGATCTCGGCGCGGAACTTCGTCGCGGACAGCGTGCGGCGCATCCGCTCGACCTTCTCTGCCAGCCTCGGAATGCTCGTGCCTTTGACGACGATGCGATGGACATCTTTGTCCATGCGTTCGCGCCCGTTCTCGTCGAGGAACAGGCGGGCGAAATAGTTGTTCTTCCCGGCAGGTGTGCTGCTGAAATAGACCTGCCCGCGCGTCGTGAGCATGGGCAGAACACCGGCAATCAGATCCTCGCCGCCACCCTCGCCTTGGAGAAATGCGCACTCGTCGATCACGAGCAACGACACGGACGGGTAGCCCCGGATCGTATCAGACGTGGACGGCAGCGCGATCACGCGGGCACCGTTCGACATTTCGAGTTCGGTCAAAGTGGATCGCGTGATGACCAGATCGGTGCGGCGAATCTGGCGGCCGATTTCGCGGGCGATGATCTTCGCCTGCCGTTCCGCGGGGGCGATGCAGAGCGAGAGGGATTCCGGGACGTGCAATTCCTCGACGGCGCGGGCGGCGAGGACCGATGTCTTGCCCGACTGACGCCCGACGCGGCACGCCACTTCGGACGCGCGGGTCGTGAACATCTCGACTTGCCAATCGTCCGGCTCGTGACCCATCCAATGGGCGAGGCGCGCCCTCGGGTCGAGGGAGCGTTCAAGGTCGCGCGCCCATGCTGTGAACCCGTCAAATGCCAACGCCGTCATCCTCTTTCGTCACGGATAGAACGTGCTGCCGCATCTTGCGCAGCAGCGGTTCGCGGGCGGCGGGAACCTCGACGCAGACTTCTTGGAGGATGCGGCGCAGCGTGACCCATTCGGGCGCTTGCGAGAGAGTGACCGAAACGGTCAGATTGGTCGCGAGCCTCCCCTGCATCGTGGCGATGTCGCGCAGGACTTTCCGCAGGCCTTCCATCGCGGACAGGGCAAAGCCGTCATCTTCGTTCTGCTCGGCCTTCGTGATCAGGGCTTCAACGCGCTTCGCCAGCGTTTCGTAGGTGCGGGCAACATCCATGCGGTCCTCGTTCAGGACGGCGGTATCGCCTTCGACCTTGGACAGGCGCACCTCAGCCAGCACGGCGCGCACCATTTCCTCCGTGATGTGATCCTTGCGGAACCGCACGATGGAATCCGGGTGCATCCCGAGGCGCTTCGCGACCTGCGCCTTCGTCATCCCACCCGGCAGGTTGTTTTCACCCAAGATGATCTGTTTGATGATCGTCTTGCGCTCCGGGTGCATCAGGATCGTGTTCTTGCGGCCACCGCCACGCCTGCCGTCAGCCATTTCAGGTGTCTCCCGAAAGCGAAGTTGAGGCGAAGATCGGCGCGCCGTTATCGTCGCCATACCAACGGACGCGGGCACGTAGCCGGTCCCATTCTGCAACGGAGACATCGACCAAATGATCATAAACGCGATTTGCGAACTGTTCCCCAACGCCCGACCGCAGGAGGTCGTCGCGCAACTTGCCAAACGAGATGCCGTCGAGATGGAGCTTCATCATCCCGGCAAGCGTGGCGATCACGGCAGCCGTCGGGCTGCCTGACGGGTCGAGAGGTTCAATCCCGTGGCGGGTGACGATCTCGCCACCACGGAGGACGATCACCTCGTCCTCCGCACAGAACCCAAGCCCGATGCGGTAGGCCCATTCGAGGCAGGCACGATCAATCGGCGTCATGAGCCTTCTCCATCAGGTGCAGCTTGGCCTGCATGTGCTCGGGCAGATCGTCAGGCGTGCGCCACGTCTGGACCCGCAGGCCAAGGCGCTCCGCCTCAAGGCGGCGTTGCACGATGCCGTGGCCCGTGTTGTGATCGGCGCGGACATACCGAATACGGTGGTGGTCGTCGTCGAGGCTGATGGTTTTCGTCTGGGCGATGGCCGTGGCGGAATGGGTGTTGCGGCGGGTCGGATCGTCGCGGTCGTCCGCTATCTTCAAGGGAAGACCAGCTTTCGCCGCCGCCTCTTTCGCCGCCCGATACTTGGCAGGATCGCGGGCGTCTGCGCGGCTGATTGTGTGGGCAGGCAAGGTCGATGTATTCAAGCGCAGATTGCCGTCAGCATCCCTTGTGAAGTTGGCGCTCTCAAGGGCACGGTCGCGCTGCTGTTCCTCGAGGGTCTGCAACAGCGACTTTTTCTCCCGCTTGAGGTCTTTCGCCTCGTCCAAGATGCGCCCGTTGAAGGCGTGCAAATCGTCGAGGCGCTTCTGCTGCGCTGTGACGGTCTCGGTCAGGGCCGTGACCTGTTTCAGGAGGGCTTGAAGGGCTGCGGTCGTGTCGTTCTCAGGCATGTGGCGTCCTTTCATCTGCCGAGGGCGGTGCGCTGACCAAGAGGGCAGAGAGGGACGCACCGCGAACAGTTACAATATAACGGTGGCTGTTGATCTGACCGACCGGGCGCGTGAGGTGGAGGTCGGTTGATTTAGGTGGAACCACCGGGCGCGGGCGTAAGCGACGCGTTCCGCGTGGCGTGCGAGGGCACGCTTCCGACTTTCGGGATTCGAGGGCACTTCATAGGCAATGTGCGGCATGGGCAGATCGCCGTCCAGCATCCGGCGCATTCGCTCGGCCAGCACGTCGCCGTCGATGCCGACCAAGTCGCAGTAGTGGTTCCGAAGGCGGGCGGCGGGGCCTGAGCGGTCGGTCAGGAAGCGGATCGCGCGGTCAACGTCGTTTTGCTGAACGGGTGCGGAATCTGCCCAGCTTTCCGACCTGGACTCAATGTCCGTCAGCACGTCGCGGTAGGCACCGATCAGGATGGCCGCGATCAGCCGTTGTTCCGGCGTCCATAGGGGGTCGCGGTCGAGCATCAGGCGTCAGTGCCAGCGGGGGCGGTGTGCTGCATGGACGCGCTCCTTCCGCGTTGGGCGCGCGCACCGGGTGGTTGGGTTGATCCACTGGGTTCCGGTGCGCGCAGGCGGGAGGCATTTCCATCGGGTCGCGCGCCTCCCCAACCCAGCAGTGATTGCGTAACACCTGTGGGATGGGCGATGGTCTTCGGATTAAGGTGGAGCGGGAGGAAATTTAGGTGCCGACGGCGTGTGCGGTGAATGCCCGGAAGATGCCACGCGATATTGAGAAGGACGATTGATGACACCGACAGACGAATTGAAATCCTTGCTGCTGGAAACCTACCAACCGTGCCGGTTCTTCGGGCAGTGTCGCGAGGCGCAATGGGGACCGGAGAGCGGGCATATCCCTCGCGGGTATGTCGGAGCGACGGGTTCGCCCGAAGATGTCGAAGTCATCATGGTTTTCGCGGAGCCGGGACACCCGCACGCGGACGAAAGATACGACGCGGCGTTGGGCGCGGAGGGCCTGATGGCCGCTTGCACCTCACATGCCTATGAGAGCTTCAAGAACGGCACGGACCTGTTTCACCGCAACGTGCGGTGGTTCATTTCCCAACTCTACCCGGACATGACCTTCGACGAGCAGTTGCAGCGGGTGTGGTTGACCGAAGGACGTCTCTGCTCCATCGACGTTGAGATTGGGAAGACCACGGATCGAACATGCGCCGCCAATTACTTGGTCGAGCAGATCAGGCTGTTGCCCAACGCCGCCGTTGTAGCCTTCGGCGGCAAGGCAAAACACTACCTCAACGGGTTGGGCGTCGATTTCATAGCTGCCTACGCGCTCGCTCCACCCGGCGCAAATCACAAGCCCGCCCGCCCAAGCTGGGAGGCGGCGATTGAGGCGGTGAAGGCGAGACGTCAATAGCGCGCAGCAGCGCGCCTATGAGGGGTGGTGCGTTAGCCGTGGGTGTCGTGTCGGACATGCCAAGGATACCGCCCAGCCCCCCAGCAGATCGAGCGATTCACGGCACGGCGGGTGCGGACGACGCGGCGGAACAACGAACCAACCGCCGATGTGCGGTATCCGACCTTTTGTGTCGCTGAATGCGCCCGAGAAGACGATCTTTTTGGTTCCCTATTTCGCGATGTTGCAGATGAAACGCGCTCTGCAACACCGCCAGCCCATATCCGCTTTGAAAAGAATCGGTTAGCGGATTGGACAAGTTGCATTGGCATCAATTGGTCGTGGCGAACCGGCCCGATAGTCGAGGTGTTCGCATCAAGAAGGTGGAGAGCACGCCCGGACCTCACCGAGCAGTTCGATGGACGCCGCCGTCGAGCACGCCACAACTGACAGGCACCACAAGAATGACACGGGGTTCATCCTACCGGGAAAAGTTAGTTGGTTGGTCGGTCAACATTCACCAACCAACCAACTAATGTTTTCCTATACCTACAGCGCCATGTTATCCCTGACATCCGTGCAAACGTGGACCGACTTAGAGGAGATCGTCATGAGATGCCCCCAGCCTGCTTTTGCACCCGCCGTCGGCCAGAGTGGATATTTCCGCATGACGATGTATCGAGGTATTCGGTCAACAAAACTTCACGCTGAGTTCGCTTCCGACCCCGGCGACTACGGCAGAGGTGTTTACTGGGCCGCAACGCGAGAGTTCGCAGAGATCTACGGCGACGAGATCATCTGCGATGAGGTTTGCCTCTCGAACGCTTTGCGACTGGACCATCGGGAAGTTGGCACGGTAGCTCGTGAGCGGGGAATCACGCGGATGGAGGATGGCCACGAAGCGCGATTGATCGCGGCAGAAGCCTTTACCAACGAGATGCGCGCATTGGGCTATGATGGCATTGTGGTCGAAGGTTATGAACAGCCGGGCCTTTGGTCGGCTTGCGTGTTCCCTGCTGTAACTTAAGTTCGCATAGAGGCGGCGCCGATGCGCCGCCCCGAGTTCATCGCTGCATCGCAGCCAGTTCTTCCGCCGTGATCTCCGGCGGCGGGATAAGCAGCCACTTCCGTGACTTCTTGTCGATCTGCCACCCCCGCTTGCGCAGCGCGGGCTTGAGCTGGTTCAACTCGCGGCTCAGTGTCGCCGCCGTCAGAGGCAATCGCGCGAGGTTCATGCCCCGCGCCTCTGCCGACTGCCGCATGACCTCCAACAACTCCTGCGGCGTGCCGAGGAACTTTCCCTGCCGCGCCACCGGTTCCTGCATCGCTTCAAGCGCCTGCATCGTCACGGAGTCATCCGCCGCCTCGTCCTGCGCGATAGCCTGCGCCTCGACCATGACACTAATGAACCAGCCAGGTTCCTTCCCGAGAACGCGCGCTGTCGCCTCGCCAATTGCGCCGAACTCGGCCAACCGAACGTTGTCCGCGAAGTCATACGGGTCGATCTGCGGCAGCACCTTCAACACATTGGAAACAAGGCCGACGACCGCGCCGAACATGCGCGGTGCAGAGTCCGCGAGGCGCCGTTCAAACTCGGATTCGAGCATCCTACGTTCCGGCTTCACCAGTTCGATCTCGACCATCCGCGAGATCAGGTCCGCCGCGTACTTCGACGGGTCGATGCCGTTGACGATCACAGGACGGCGCACCCAGATCGAAAACAGGTCGCCGTTGGTGAACAACTGCCGCACCTCGAACCCCATCCCCGTCGTGATCCCGCAGAGCGTGTCCGACAGCTTAGTCAGATCGGACATGTTCTCGAGGGTCAGGACGTAGTTGTGCCATGCACGGATCAGCACATCGTCGGGCTTCTCGCCGCCGGGGGCGACCATTGCCGTGACGGGATCAATCAGTGACCGCATCACCCGTGTCGTGGATGTCTTGGCCGATCCATACTCGCCAATCAGGTTGACGATGGGCGACGGGGTGTCGGGGAAGAACATCTTCACGGCGCAGGCCATGAAGATGGCGAACTGATCATCGTCCATGTTCACCATCGACCGAATGTCATCGAGGGTGCCATCGGCAAGTCGAAGGGGAAGTTGCCGCGACCGACGGAACACCACGGGACATTCGTGGTCGCCGTCGATCAGGTCGATACCCTCGGCCGAGATCACGAGGACACGATCCTCAGCGTCGCATAGATCGACATAGATGCGGGGGCCGACCTTCGCGACCCGTAGATGCACGTCTTCAACAGTCTCATGGGCGTGCGCCCGCGCTATGCCAACGACAAGGCCGATCTGCTCCTGGCTAGGAGTCACGCCGCTCGAATAGGCCGCGCGCCGCAGCCAATCCGCAAACTCGATTGAGTCGATCCGCATAACCCGCCTCGGGCCGACCCGTGCGTAGGCGGTGCCATCGGGATCGCGGAACAGCTTTAGCGAACCGACTACGTCATCAAGGATGACTTTCGTCTGATCCCCTTTCCGATCAAGTTGCACCTCGTCAGGCAATCCGCCGGTGTATCCCCCAACCCGCGCATAGGCCCAAAACGGCTCCTTGCCGCACTTGCCCGCTTTAATGATGTCTTCCCACTTGTCGAGGACATCCCGCTCGGAGACGAAGCCGTCGGTTTCCTTTGAGTAAGTCAGCCAGTGTTCGCGGCCATCTGCGCCGAAGGCACCGAAAATGTTGAACCCAGCGTCCGACCAAGCCTTGTAGCCGCCACCGGGGCGCGCCTTCATGAACGCCTGCAAGGCCGCCGTCTCATCGACCGCCTTCGTGCGCTGCCCGTTCTTGGGGCCGGGCTTCTGGGCTCGCGCCAACCGAAGAACGAGTTCGCCCCCTTCCTCGAACTGCATCGCGCCCGACTGGTCGATCTCAGTCGGCGTGAGGACGATGCTTTCGAGGGCGAGGGGCAACGCCACTACCGGCCGCTTGCCACCCTTCGGCAGCAACTCGACATGGTGTTCCACGGCATAGATGTCATGCTTCGGATGCTTCTTCCACACCCTGTCTGTGTCGTGGAACATCCCCTTGCCCTGCCCGTCGTCAGGCACAAACTTTTCGTGCGCCCAAGGCGACTGGCCGAGGATGCGGTTGGCCGTGTCGAGAACATCGCGCATCCTTGCGCGGATGCTGTCCATACGGGCGGCAATCTCGAAGGTGACCCACACATGGTAGCCGCGCCCGCCGCCGGAGCGGACAACGAAGTAGGGGATGCCCATTTCGCGGAGTGCGCGGGCAATATAGCCGACCCGCTTACGCATCACCCAAGCGTCGTGTTTTCCACCGTGATCATCAAGGTCGAACACGGCGAAGTGGGACTTGTCGTCCCCTACGTTCATGTTGATCCCGATAGGTTGGGTGCCGTCGAGGTGCGCGCAGATCACGTCGTCCGTGATCGCGCGGTCCTTGGGGTAGTATGCCTTCTTGCCGTCCTTCCAATGCAACTCCGAGTAGCCGGGGCCAGCGAGGGCAGCGATCTGTTTCAGTCCGTCCATTCCCATGTCTCACTTCCCGTGAGATTGGTTCCTCAAACTCCGGTTCGTTGCCGCCGTGAAAACCACTATAAATCGGTTATCAATTCTGCGCTTGGCGACACCGAATGGGGCGGGAGCCAATCTCGCCCCTTTCACTTATTGACCCGGCGTTCCCGCGCCCATGCGAGCACATCGTCACGGTCATAGCGGATCGTCCGCTCCGTGATGTGGAGGTAAGGCGGCCCCTGTGTTGCGGCAGACGGACGCCTGCGCCAGTCGAACAAAACGCTTTCGGATACACCGAGGAATTCTGCGCATTCGGCGGGTGTCATCAGTTTGGGCGAGGTCGAGATATTCTCGATGGCGGCGCGGAGCGCGCGCATTTCTTGTGCGAGGTCCATGTTTAGTCCCTCAATTTCGCAGGTGAGGGAAGGACGGCGCGATATGCTCAGCGCAGGCGTATGGTCGGTCTGTGTCCTCAACGAGGGCCGCTATTCCGACCGCGACACCCTCGCATATAGCCCATGGTCGATTACTTGGTCGCCACGACCGCAATATCGCGCCCATTCGCGATACGCTCAACTACGAAAGCAGGTGCCAAATTGTTGGAGCGGATGATCTCGTCGGCGATGGCGTTGACGTGGGCATGTGTGCCTGCCCGCGTGAGGTAGTGGCCGACCATCTTCTGCTGATCCGACGTTATCTTGTCGCCGCGCAGGTGGGCGACGACGTAATCAGGCAGCAGTGCGTTCGCACCAGCCGCCGTGAACAAGCGGCGGGTGTCGTGCTGGCGCAGCAGTTTGGTTTCGATCCGCTTGCCATCAACCTTCTCGACCTTGGTCAGGGCGGCAAGGGAGTAGATGTGGCCCGTGCGGGAGTCAGCCGGGAACACCCAACCCTCGCGGTGGGGCAGCGCAGAAAGCGCCAACACCAGCACATCCGAGATCGGGAACGTGCGGTCGAGGCCGTTCTTCATCTTCCGCAGCGTGATCGTCTTGCCCGCGAGATCGACCTGATCCCAGTTCAAGGTGATCACGGACAGCGACCGCATCCCGGTGAACAGCATGGTCAGCCATGCCGTCCGATGGACAAGGCTCGACATGTCGAGGATCAGCCCGAGTGCGGGCGACCCCTTGCTTTCGTCGAAGAGGATCTTCGGCGTCTTCCGCTCGACCCCTTTGACCTTCAAGTTCAGCGCGCGGTTGGGCAGGTTTTCCCGCGACTGGCAAGCGCGGCGGAAAGCCATCTTGAGCAACGTGGCGCAGTGCTGGGCCGTCGATTTCTTCCCCTCCGACTTCAACTTGGTCAGAAGGTCGTTCATCACGTCGAAGGTCACGCGCTCGACCGGCATGTCGAAGATCGGATCGAGATGGTTCTTCACCTGCAAGCGGTAGTTCGCCTCCGTCTTGGGCTTGAGCGTGCCATCGGCGCGACTTTCCCGGCAGTGGGCATCGAACGCATCGCGCAGCGTGGCGATCTTCGTTGTCGCGGCGTCCGTGCCCGTGGTCAGTTCGCGTAGCTTTGCCTCGGCCACCTTCCACGCCTCGTTGCCCGTGGGCAGTTCCGGCCAGTGGCCGAGCGTGATCGACTTGACCGATGCGCCTATCCGTTTGGACAGCACCCAAGTCTTCTTGCGGGTGCCGACGGCGAGGCGCAGGCCGGGGAAGGAGTCGCCCTTGTGGGAGAAGAACGTCGTGCCTGCGTCCGGGTTCTTGATCGCTTCGATCTTCGGGCGCGACCGCAGGTCTGCTTGATTGGCCATGTTCTGCAACATCCTCTGCAACATTCAGTTGCGCCATCATACGATCCAGCACGAAAGCGACCAACTCATTTTTGTTGCAAATCGTTTAAAACCAGGGTCTAATACGGTCTAGTACGGTGGTACACGACCCAGACAAGGCGTCTGTTAATCAATTGGTCGTAGGTTCGATCCCTACCGCCGGAGCCAAAAAATCAGATACTTAGCTACCAGACCTGCCCGAAAACCTTACGCGACGTAAGGCTAAAGTAAGGCTCTAGGCGGTGTTTTCGGGCTCAGGCGCGCGCCGCTTCGCCACGCGCGTCGTTATGGCCTCCTCCACGCGACTGCGGACAAAGTCAGGGAAACCGCTGGCCTGCCGAAGGATTCGGTCACCCTTACTTCCAAACGTCCGTGATGCCCGTTTCAAATAGGTATAGAAGGTCCAGCTGCGGTAGTCGTCGGTCAGCTTGGTGCGCTTCACCCGCGCAAACCGCTGCGAGAACAGCGAGAAATCAAACGCGCCGATCAAGTCAGCCGCGCCGCGCGTCGGGTTCGCCGCAACCAACTTCGCGGCTTCACTGTTGGCCGCCGTCGCAACTTTTCGATAGAAACCCGATATGGTGCTGTCGCGGACGTAGACGCGCCGCCCATCATAGCGGAAGCCGAGGTACTCGAAGCCGTTCTTGTTGGGCTCGTCAGGGTGCTGTGGGACGTGCTCAAAGTCGAGCTGGTCGCCTGCGCGGCGGAACAGGGCAACGCAGGTCTTCTGTTCCTTTATCCGAAGCTCTGGCCCGTGGCGGCGTATCTCATCAATGGCGAAGGCTATGGCCGCATCTGCCTCTGTGCGACCGCCCGGCAGGATCAGCAAAATGTCGTCGGAGTAACGCATATAGGTGCCGCCGCGCTCACGGGCGTAGGCGGCCATCACCGTGTCAAACTCCATCAGGTAGAAATTAGCGATCAAGTCAGAGATCGGCGCGCCCTGTGGGATGCCGTACGCGTTGGGGTTCACGACGACAAGCGATGGCGCTGCCCCCGGCCCTTTTCCGCAAATCTTCTCCTCAAACTCCTGCCGAGAGCACAGCTTCTTCGGCACGTCGCGATATGGGCGGAGAAAGCCTTCGATCCACTGCCCGTTCACGAACTTTGGCCCAAAGAAACCAAGGCGGCGGAAGACCTCGCGCTGGTCAACGGTGCGGTAACGGGTGATGTTGCGGTAGACCGCGTAATGGTCGGCGGGCAGTTCATCGACGTCCAACAGGTCACACCAGACACGCTTTATGCGGCGGTGGTCGAGCCGCTCGAAGTATTTGCGGATGTCCAGAGCGACGGCCACGCAGTCCCCGAGGCGGTCGATCTCATCGAAGGCGTCCTTGGCGAAGTCGATGTTACACTTGCCAGCGCCATTGCCCTTCCGCACCTGCCGGTAGGCAATCGGGCAGTCAGCGATCCCGAGCTCGGCAAGGCGCGCTTCGTAGAGCCGGGCCAGCTTGCGTCGGTAGAAGGCGAAGACATAGGCATCGCGCCGCGCGCCGTAGCGTATCTCACGCGTCTTGCGCTCAGGCTTGGGCTCGCCCTCAAGGCGGTATGGCTGCCAAGACTGCTCATACCGGAAGAAGGGATAGAATGCCCGGTCTGGCCCGGCCTCGAAGTCTCGCAGCAATTGCCGAATTTTGCGTCGAGAGATCGGCGCGTCAAAATGTGGGTACTGCTTTTGGTCTCCAAGCGGAAAGTCGTAATCGTCGTCCAATTCGCCCCCCCGCGAGTGGGGACGGAGTATCGGGCCAACGCACTAGCCCTTATCACCTCCGCCCCCGCCGTTCTGCGGTGTGCGCTGTCCTTCGACGTGGTCGTGTATACTGTGAAGCACCTGGCAATGTGGTATTGCCGGATTGCCGCAAAGCCGCCCGCGTGGCTGGCGAGAGGAGCCCGAATGATCGAACTCGCGTCTTGCACCGGCTGCGAGACTGGCCTTGACAGTCTAAACACGAAACTGGAACGCCCCAACCGAGCGCCATGCCACTGATATGGTGTGGGCACGCGCCCGGCACAAGACCTTCCAAGTTCTTTTTTCGTTCTTTCCGCCCAGAAGTTCCGTCTGGCTTTTGGTGTCGCGGGCTTCTGCCCAATGGTTCCCCGACAGAAACCACACCTTCGCCCGGGTGTTCAGCCCCTGACCATCGGTCGCAGCTAATCACAGTCAGACATGGCAGATGCTCCGCAACGCTGCTATCCATTTCGGAAAGAACGACTGGCGGGGCGCTTCAATGGGCAAGGATTACAGCGCGGCAATCGCGGCGAGCGGTCTCACGATCTACGACGCGATAGAGGTTGGCGACCCGGACCTTTGGGTGCCGACGCCCGAGCTAGAGGCGATGCTCGACTCACGCCTTCGCGGCCTCAGCCTCGCAGGCCTTGCGCTGCGAACAAGGTCGAAAGTGGTCAAGGAAAACGTCTGCCGAGCTTTGGGCTACCCCGTGCCTCCGAGCTTCAAAAAGACCCAACCGCGATTCGTCGGGCAGATGTTCGACACCTATGCCCAGAAGGCAAACAACCTTCAGGTGTGGAACGAGGAGCTATCGCCTACGCGCAGATACGTCATCCTGCGAGTCAACGAAGCGGATCAGGTCACGCGCGTCAAGGTCGTCAACGGCGAGGAACTCGCCCAACTCGACACGACCGGCACCCTCACCCAGAAGTATCAGGCGCGCCTTGTCCCCCGAGATGCGACCGAAGAATTGGTCGCGGCCTACGACACCGACGCGCTACTGCCTCACGTCCGGGCCGGGGCGAACCTCGCCGCGCACGTCAGCCCCATCGACCATCCCGCGCATGGGCTGTTGCTTCCAATCGGGGAAATCTTCCAGCGCCTTCGTGGCGCGGTCGGTCGGGCCTTCCCCGACGCCGGATCAGATCAGGAGCGCAATCGCGGCGCGGCGCTACACCGCATCGTCTGCGAGCTTCTGGGCTACGCCGACTACCGCGACGATGGGCGCTTCCCAGATGTGCGAAATCAACTGCTAGAGGTCAAGCTACAGACCTCGCCCACCATCGACCTTGGGTTGGTCAGGCCCGCCAGCGAGGAACCGCTCGACGTGCCGAAGATAGGCCTGACACAGGTGCGACATTGCGACGTTCGCTACGCGATCTTCTACGCCCGCACCGATGGCGCGGAAGTCACCCTAACTCACGTTTACCTCACAACCGGGGCGGCGTTCTTCACCCGCTTTCCGCAGTTTCAGGGCAAGGTTCTCAACAAGAAGCTACAGATTCCGCTGCCGTCAGACTTCTTCGACAGGTAGGCCGAAAGCGGCCCACACCATCTCATCAATCCGCCGCTCCGCCGCACGGTCCGTCCCGCGATCCATCCGCGCGTAGAGGTCGCGGCAGGCCGAAGCGATTTCTCTAGCCGCGCGGCTATCGGGATCGGGCAGCGGAAACTGTTCGACATACTGCGTGATATATCGCCGCCGTCCGGCATAGAGCTTGTTGTTCCAACGCCGGTCGTAGAAACGTTCCGCAAACGTCGAGTTGGCGACCCCGAGGGCAAGCCAGAGTAGTTCCTCGTCGCCGGTCAGCCAGTAGCAGTCTCCGTTCACGATGGTTCCCTCAAGGTCCATCCAGAACGTGGGTTCCTCGGATATGTCGCGGAACACGAGCTTGGGCGCGGGCCAGTCGTCCGGGTTCTGCGGAACCCAAATCTCATACCACTTGCGCCCAGCCTCGATCACGTAGCTGCGCCCTTCCAGCGTCTCGCGGTGTTGCTCTAGGTAAGCTCGGCTCCTGGGGAAAGCGTCCAAGTCAACCGCCCGCTTTCGGCCTTCGACGGCCTCATGCGGATAGAGAACCTTCCGCTCGGGCGGCTCGGGCCGGAAGCGCCGCGCGGTGTGGTGGGTCGTGAGGGGGCGAAGAAGTTCTAGGTCGTCGTCCCATTCCTTGGGAAGAAACACCTTGTCGGCGCAGGTCTTGATGCCGACCCGGATTTTGCCAATGTCGCGGAACGTTCCCCATGCGTGCCTCTCGACAGTCGCCAGCCACGCCTCCACGTCTGCGGATGCCAGACGCCAGACGCCGGTAGGATCGCCGCCGTTGTCCAGTGTCCCACGCAAGACGCGGAAGGTTCGTCCATCGGGCAGCGCGACATCTCCCTGTTGCCCAAGAGCGGCCAGCGGATCAGGGGCGGTGGCCGATGGCTCGGCGCGGGTCTCATAGATCGAAACGAAGGCGGGAGCGGTTGCCTCAGCCCCGATCCCGCGCGCAACCAGCACGGCGGGCAGGACCGCAGCATCAAACAGCTTCGTGTCCCCGAGGTCGTAGACCTCGCGGAGCCGCAGCCCTTCAACGAGTCCGGCGCGCGCCGATGCGCCGCCCTTCGTCGTCATAAAGCGGTTCGACACGATTATCCCCGCCGTGCCGTCCGGCGCCAAGACACGGGCCATCCCGAGCAGGAAGGCGTGGTAGAGGTCCACGCGGCCCGCGAGGCCGAACTGTTGCGCAAGCTGTCTCGCCCGATCCGCACCGATAATCTGGGTCCGCACATAAGGCGGATTGGCCACGATCAGGTCGTAAGGCTCCCGAGCCTCGAAAAGACCGCCAGCAAAATCGTCTAGAACGTGGTCAAGAAAGCTGCCGTGGCGAAGGTCGAGCGAAGCCTCGGGGAAGGCAGTCGCAATCCGTTGTCGCGCCTCTCTCAGAGCCTCGGGGTCGGTCTCGAAGCCGAAGACCTCAACCGGGCCGTCGATCAAGGCCAGCACCGCAAGAAGCAACTCGCCGTGCCCAACAGCGGGGTCAAGCAGTCTTGTCGGTCTTGCGGATGGCATCGCGGCAGTTGCGACGATCCGCGAGGCCACGAAATCCGCCAGAGGGCGGGGGGTATATGTTGCCCCTTCGGACTTCGTTTCGCCTACGTCGCCATACCGCTTCGAGAACCTCACCGCTTCAGTCACCTGCCCGCCCCGCGTTCTGTTATTGTTCCTTTGCCAACCTATCCCCGGCAGGCCCGAAGGTCTATCGCAATTACAGCGATTGGTACCCTTTTCAGAACGGCTCAAGGGATCAATGCAAGGTCGTCTGCCGCAGCCGGACCCAGCCGAGATCGGCGCTGTGGCAAAACCAGCCGAAGGCCCGCAGCACCCCCGCCGGGTGCCGCCGGATCAGGTGCGGCGGTGCGGCGTCGGGGTCGCGCACCGCGTCCACCCAGAGCGTTCGCCGGACGCCGGGTTCGGACCGGCACAGCATCCCCACCAGCGCGCCCAGGTCGGCACGGGGGACGCGGTAGAGGCTGACCTGCTCCCCTGAAATGTCCTGAAATTTTGGTTAGCCTGTTCTCCAACTGAGGAGACAGATGATGAAGAGAAGCCGTTTCAGCGCAGAACAGATCATTGGCATTCTGAAAG